>Ga0105045_10000083_pt1 | contig 48273 bp, 48 predicted proteins | sample MAT02_FD_78089 | JGI IMG/M metagenome (GOLD analysis project Ga0105045, IMG submission 78089) | Freshwater microbial communities from Lake Fryxell liftoff mats and glacier meltwater in Antarctica - MAT-02 (megahit assembly) | ecosystem: Environmental > Aquatic > Freshwater > Ice > Liftoff...
ATCAGCCAACGATAAACTTCAGATTGGCCTGATTGGCGCCAATGGCGTGGGTTGATCGGACCTGCGCTCCCACCCCGCTGTCAGTGGCGGCTGTACAGCCCAAACTGGACGGGCTTACCAGGCTGGGGACTGCTTCCTTTCCGGCAGTGCTCACAGGGAGCGTTCATAGCCAGGCCGACAACAAGACGTTTCTACGGTTTCCCCTGCAACAAGGGGAGCAGCTTTTTGGCCTGGGTCTGAACTTCAAAGCGGTGCAGCAGCGGGGTACGATCAAAACCCTGCACGTTGACCATTATGGCGGCAACGACAATGGCCGCACCCACGCCCCTGTTCCGTTTTACGTATCGAGCCTGGGCTATGGCGTACTCATCAATTCAGCCCGGTACCTAACGGTTTATGCCGGTACAGCAACGCGGGCCGAAGGGCCGGAAACACCCCCCGAAATGAACCGCAATGCCGACCGTAACTGGAACGCACAACCTTACTCCGACGCGGTTGATGTGGTTGTTCCCGCAGCGGGTACGGAGGTGTACATCTTTGCCGGACGTACACCCATGGAAGTAATGCAGCGGTACAACCTGTATTGCGGAGGGGGTACCTTACCGCCCAGGTGGGGGCTGGGTTTCACGCACCGAATGCCAACGCTGTTTACGGATAAACAAATCCTGAATGAAGTAGCGGACTTCGAAACCAAAGGCTACCCCCTGAGTTTTGTGGGACTGGAACCCGGCTGGCAATCATACTCTTACCCAAACAGCTTTGTTTGGGATAGTACCCGTTTTCCGCAACCCGCCCGGTTTCTGGCGCAGCTGGCCAGCAAAAACATCCGGGCCAATTTATGGATTAACCCCTACGTTTCGTCCCGCTCCCCTATTTTCAAGAACGTTCTGCCTTGTACGGGTTCGCATACGGTGTGGGTAGGCCGCGTGCCTGACTTCAATATGCCCCCGGCTCGCAAACTGTACAAAGAGTTGTTTACCAAACAGCATTTGTCCATAGGTGTGTCGGGCTATAAAGTAGATGAAGTGGACGGTTACGACCAGTGGCTGTGGCCCGATGTGGCTACGTTCCCCTCCGGCGTCAGTGCCGAACAGATGCGGCAGTTGTATGGGTTACAGTTTCAGAAGATGACCGCCGACTGGTTTCGGGAGCGCAACCAGCGAACATATGGGCTGGTGCGGGGGTCTAATGCCGGAGCGTCGGCTCTTCCGTACGTATTGTACAACGATTATTACGACCACCGCGATTTCATTACGGCCCTGTGCAGCAGCAGTTTTGCCGGGGTACTGTGGACACCCGAGGCCCGTTCGTCCAAGACGTCGGAAGAGTGGCTGCGCCGGATGCAGACGGTCTGCTTTTCGCCCATGGCGATGCTCAACGCCTGGGCCGATGGTACCAAACCCTGGACTTTCCCCGACGTGGCCGATGAGGTAAAAGCAGTCATGAATTTACGGATGCAGTTGCTACCCTACCTGTACACCACCTTTGCCCAGTATCATTTTGAGGGAAAGCCACCCATTCGTGCCATGAACCTCGTCGATGGATTTTCATTCGATGAGCGCACAACCGCCGGAACGCTCAATTCGACGGATAACCCCTACGCTTTGGCCGTACGGGAAGATATAAAAGATCAGTTTATGGTGGGGGACTTCCTGTTAGTAGCGCCCCTGTTTGCCGGAGAAACAAGCCGAAAAGTAATCCTGCCCGCTGGCAAATGGTACGACTTTTACACGGGCAAATTAGCAGGCGAGGGCGAAGTCATCGACATAACGCCTGGTCTGGCCAACATTCCGGTATTCGTGAAAGACGGTGGCCTTATCCCCATGATTCCGCCCAGCCCTCACTCCCCCGACGCCACCGAAAAGCTTCCCCTAACCGTTCGGCATTACGGAAAAATAGCGGGTAGCTGGAGTCTCTATGACGATGATGGGGTCACCTTCGACTATGAGCAGGGAAAACACACCTGGACGAGGCTTTCGGTGAGCCCAAATCAAAAAGCAGCGTTGGCGGGGAGCTGGGTACCACCCACTGACCCTACGTTCCACTACACCGGCATTATCTGGGTTTTCATGACACCCTGACTGCCCTGCGGGGATTTTTTATGGGCGATTTCACGACTTCACCAGACCGGGTCATCAAAAATATGCCGTTTATTGTAAGGCAAATTGAACTCGTTGAGGAATCTCAGATACTCTTCCCGAAACGTTTGTTTTTGATGATGTTCAGCCTGATTCTACACGTACTGATACACGCTGTTCCGCTGCGCCTAACTGTACGAAAAGACCGCAACGATTTCTATTGAAAACCAACTACCGGGCCGGCAGGTTATTTTGAGAAACACACAACTACCATGCATATACGTATCCTCCTCCCCGCCCTGCTTTTACTGACCGCCTGCGCGGGCAACGACAGCGTTGACCGGGCCAACAAAGCCAATGATGAGCGCATTGAGAAACAGTCCGTGGCTCAGGACAGCAAGGCCAAGCAAAACGCCAAAGATACTGCCGAGGGTCTCGTTGATCTCACCAGCAGCGGCATGACCGAGCTGGCCATCAGCAAGATAGCCCTGACCAAAGCGCAGAATCCGCAGACCAGAAATTTTGCCCAGCAGGTGGTAAACGCCCACCAACAGGCCGAGCAGGAGTTTCGTACGCTGGCCAAAAAACTCAACATCACACTACCCACCGAACTGAGCAGCGACGGCAAAGACCGCGCCGATAACTTGCAGGGTATGAAAAATGGCACCGCCTTTGACCGAGAATACCTGGACCAGATTGCTGAAATCAACGAAGCCGCCACCCGCGTTGCCAACGACCTTACCGACAGCGATATGGTAAAGGAAATACGCGAACTGGCTAAGAAGCGCAAAAAAAACGACGCCTACCACCGCGATGCCGCCCGGCAGTTCAAGCAGATTTTGAGTTAGAAGCACCTGAGTAATTTTGAATGAGCGAATGAGTGAATATGGCTGACGCCAGCGGTTCTCGCGTCAGCTTATTCACTCATTCGCTCATTCAAAAATTAGTATCCCCGTGCGGTGTTGTCGGCGCGGGGGTCGGAGGCACCTTCGAGGGTACCGTCGGGCCGGACGAGTACGCAGTCCATACGTCCCAGGGTGTTGGTTAGCTTTTCGAGTTGGTAGCCCCGGCTTTGCAGGTATTGAACGGTTGGTTCGGTAAAGGCTCCGTTCTCAAAAATGGTGTTGTCGGGCAGCCACTGATGGTGGAATTTGAGCGCATTGACGGCCTGTTGCATAGTCATACCGTGTTCAATTACGTTCAGAATGGTCTGATACACCGATGTCATGATGGTGGAGCCGCCCGGTGTTCCAACGACCATAAATAGTTTTCCGTCTTTTTCCAGAATGGTCGGCGTCATGCTCGACAGCATCCGTTTACCGGGGGCAATGGCGTTGGCTTTGTTGCCAATCAGCCCAAACATATTGGGTACGCCCGGCTTCACGCTGAAATCGTCCATTTCATTGTTCATCAGAAATCCCGCTCCGCCCACTACCACGCGGCTGCCGTAGCCCCCGTTCAGCGTAGTGGTGCTGCTCACGGCGTTCATATCTTTATCGACAATGGAGAAGTGCGTTGTTTCCATGCTCTCGTAGCCCGGAATGGCCCCGCCCGATACCGCCTTACTGTCGGTTGCTCTGGCAAAAGAAAAGTCGGCAAAGCGGTTTTGGAGATAAGTCTTGCTCATGAGCCGGTCGAGGGGAATCTTCACGAAATCGGGGTCGCCGAGAAATTTGGCCCGGTCGGCATAGACACGCCGTTCGGCTTCAATCATGACCTGCACGGTACTGTCGGTATTCCAGCCCCACCGGCGTAGCGGATACGGCTCGTTCAGGCGCATGAGCTGCACCAGCGCTATGCCCCCGCTGCTGGTTGGCGGCATGGTAATGATGTTGTACTCTTTGTATTTCGCCTGGATGGGGTCGCGCCAGACGGCGTGGTAGTTGCGGAGGTCTTCTTCGGTAATCATGCCGCCCCCGCGCTGCATTTCCTGCGCCAGCAGCCGGGCGGTTTCGCCCTCATAAAAGCCCGCCCGTCCCTGCTGTTGAATGCGTTGCAGCGTTTTGGCGAGGTCGGTCTGCACCAGTTTGTCGCCCGTTTTCCAGAGGTCCGGCTCTCCGGTGGTAGTATCGGCGGGGCTGGTCGTTTTAAAGAAGTATGTCTTGCTGGGGTTAATCTTCAGCAGGTTGGCTTTAACCCGGTTCAGCCCGGTGGCGTCGCGCTCGGTGAGGGCGTAGCCATTGGTGGCCAGATCAATGGCGGGCTGCATTACCTGCGCCCAGGGCAGCTTGCCAAACCGCTTATGTGCCTCCACCATGCCATCGACCGCGCCGGGTACTCCACTGGCCAGATGCCCGCTGGTACTTAATCCCGGAATGACGTTGCCCGTCGAATCGAGGTACATATTGGCACTGGCGCGGCCCGGTGCTTTCTCGCGGTAGTCGAGCGTGTATGCCTTCCCGGACTTGTCGCGGTAAACCATAAAACCACCCCCACCAAGGTTGCCCGCCACCGGATACACCACCGCCAGCGCGAAGTGTACCGCTACGGCAGCATCAACAGCATTGCCACCCGCCTGTAAAATAGCTAATCCTACGGCAGACGCTTCAGGGTGCGCCGAAGCAACCATACCGTTGCGCCCCAACACGCCGGTTCGGTCAGAGAAAAACGGTTTTCTTAGGGGGTCTTCTTCAACGAACTGGTAAACGCCCTGCCCCTCGCGGACGGTGGTTGTCTTTATAGCGGGAGTCTGCGTTTTACAGGCAGCCAGTCCGGTCAGGAGCAGATAGCTAAGTAAACGTACTGGTTTATTCATGAATGCAGTCAGGTTGATTTGTTCTGCCACTAAGCTACGAAAAACAACCAAACGTCCGCCAAATGCCCCACGTCGCAAAAAGTGGTTGCGTAACAGAAGCGTGGGCCGTACCTTTAAAATTAAAGACTTTAAAACAGCATGCAGTTTCTTCGTCAGACATTCGAGAGTTTCCGGTTTGCGTGGCAGGCGTTGCGGGCCAATATTCTGCGTACCACGCTTTCGCTGCTGGGCGTAACGGTGGGCATTTTCGCCATCATCGCCGTGTTTACGCTGGTCGATTCGCTAGAGCGGAACATCAAAGAGAGCCTGTCATTCATTGGCAGCAACGTCATTTACGTGCAAAAATGGCCCTGGACGTTCGGCGAAGGCGAGTACCAGTGGTGGAAGTATTTCCAGCGGCCCGAACCCAGCATGAACGAGTACAAGTTTTTGCAGGCCCGGCTCGAAAACGCCAAAGCCGTGGTAGCCATGGATTTTAAAGGCCGCGTAACCGTAAAGCAGGGTAACAACAGTATGCTGGCCCTGATTCAGGGGACCACGCTGGATTATAATAAGGTCTCTGACGTACCCATTTCCGACGGGCGGTACTTTACGCAGCAGGAAATCGACAACGCCCGCAACGTGGTTATCATCGGAGCCGATGTAGCCGACAATCTGTTTCCGGCGCAGGACCCCGTTGGTAAAACGTTTAAGCTGAATGGCCTGAATTTCGTGGTTATCGGTACGCAGCAGCGCAAGGGCGAAAGTCTCATCAACGTGGGCGGCAACCCCGACATCAAATGCCTGATTCCCATTGGTGCGTTTGCCAAGATGTTCCACTCCGTTAACCCCAGCATCGACATTGTGGTGTCGGGCTACGACGATGATAAAGGTCTGGCCGAACTGGAGGCCGAAACGCGCGGGCTGCTTCGTACCCGGCGCGGTACACGACCCCAGCAGGAAGACAGCTTTGCCCTGAACCGCCCCGAAGCCCTGGCGCAGGCCATCAGCGGCATTTTTGTAGTGCTGGGCGTAGCTGGCTGGGTCATTGGTGGCTTCTCCATTCTGATTGGCGGCTTTGGCATTGCCAACATCATGTTCGTGAGCGTAAAGGAACGGACCAATATCATCGGCATTCAGAAATCACTGGGGGCCAAGAATTATTTTATCCTGTTCCAGTTTCTGTTCGAGGCCGTATTGCTGAGTCTGGTGGGTGGTCTGGCCGGAATTTTTCTGGTATATCTGCTCTCTTTCGCGAAGCTGGGCAGTCTGGATTTGCAGCTCACGGCGGGCAACATTCTGCTGGGCGTGGGCGTATCGAGCGTCATCGGCGTGTTGTCCGGCATCCTCCCCGCCTTCACAGCCTCGCGTCTCGACCCCGTTACGGCCATCCGGGCGAAGTAACGCGGCTGGGAAGCCGCCCTGAGCGTCAGCAACTTTAATATAATATACCATCATCCTTGCTGACGCTCAGGGCGGCTTCCCAGCCGCGTTACCTATCATACCCGAATGAACTCTCTCCTAAAATCTCTCCTCGCTAAAACCAGAATCTTTGCGGCCCGGCAGTTTCCAAACGCGGTCATGGGCTACGACCTGGCTCGTGATCTGGCACTGGTCGTACCGAGGCAAAACCCGCTTTGTTTCGATGTAGGAGCCAATAAAGGGCAAACCATTGCGGTGTTGCAGGACTGCTTTGCTAACCCCGCCATCCATGCGTTCGAGCCGTCGTCGGCTACGTTTGCCGGGCTGTCGAAGCAGTCGTTTAGAGCGGGCGGAGCGGTGTCGCTGCATCAGCTTGCGCTGGGCGAAGCGGTTGGTAAGCAGACGTTTCACAATTACGGCACGTCGGAACTGAGTTCGCTGCTGCCGCTGAACCGCAACCGCAGCGAAAGCATCTTTGCCGATCAAACCATTGTTTCCGAAGAAAGCGTTACGGTCGATACGCTCGACCATTTCTGCACTAAACAGGCTATTACGCACATCGACCTACTCAAGATTGATACCCAGGGTTACGAACTGTCAGTATTGCGCGGAGGAGCATCGCTGCTTGGGGCCGGGCGCGTGTCGGCGGTGCTACTGGAACTGAACTTTTCGCCCCTGTACACCGGGCAGTCTGACCCGCTGGCGGTGCTGGCATTCCTGAGAGATCACAAGTTGCGGCTGGTGGATTTCTACGAGAAAGAACGCATGAAAAATCGTGAACTTTCGTGGACTACCGCGCTTTTCACGTTGGTGTAGTTGAAGTAGCCCGGACCTCCCGGTCCGGTAGCCATAAGGCTAACACGGTAGCTACATCATTAGCCTTACGGCTACCGGACCGGGAGGTCCGGGCTACTTCATACCGCTTTACCAGATAATTGCCCAGATACAATTATTTACAGGAAAAACTATACTGTCTCACCAACAACAAACTGGTAGGGGGTTTAGTTATCGGGATACTCTATCGGTTTTAAATAGATATTTCCCATGAATAAACCAGTTTACCTCCTTCTTCTGGCATTACTCTCCGGTTTCGGCCTCGCTCAGGCGCAGCAGCGCGTGTCGGGCCGTGTTATTGCGCAGGACAATCAACAGGGCCTGCCCGGTGCTACGGTCCTCGTAAAGGGTACAACAACCGGCACCTCGACCGACGTTGAGGGGCAGTATTCCATTGATGTACCGAACGGAGCCACGCTTCAGTTCAGCATGATTGGCATGACAACGCAGGAAGTGCCGGTGGGCAATCAGAGCGTCGTCAACGTAACGCTGGCCAATGATGTTCAGGCTCTCGAAGAGGTTGTGGTCGTTGGGTACGGTACCCAGCGACGGCGCGACCTGACGGGAGCCGTGGGTCAGCTTCGGGGCGAAGAGATCGTGAAATATCCGGTACAAACGCCCACGCAGGCCCTGCAAAGCAAACTGGCCGGGGTTCAGGTGATCGCGACCGGGCGGCCCAACGAGCAGCCGCAAATAAGGGTGCGGGGCGTTGGCTCGGCGTTGGGTGGCGTGAGTCCGCTCTATGTGGTCGATGGCGTGTTGACAGACGACATTCGGAACATCAGCAACAACGACATTCTGAGCATCGAGGTCCTGAAAGATGCATCGGCGGCAATCTACGGCGTTCGGGCGGCCAACGGCGTGGTGATCGTGACGACAAAGCAGGGCAAAAAAGGCCCCGTTCAGGTGCAGTACGACGCCAACATCAGCCTGCGCCAGCCCGCCAATCTCATTGGCATGGCCAGCCGCGAGCAGTACATCAGCTACCTCGCCGATGCGGCCCCCGGCAAAAACGTAAACGACTTACCGCTGACGTATGCGGGTACGACCAACTGGTATGATACCGCCCTGCGTAACGCCCCACAGTCGAACCAAAACCTGTCCATTTCGGGCGGTGGGGAGCGCAATACGTTTTTCTTCAGCGTGGGCTACTTTACCGACCAGGGAATTGTCAAAACCAACGACTTTAAACGGCTTACCATCCGGGCCAATAACGAAATTAACATCACCGACAAGCTGACGTTCAGCAACCAGCTTTCATTCTCGCGGGGCAACGAGCGGGCCGTTGACCTGGATGGGGTGTATCCGAGTCTGTACCGGGCATCTCCCATTGTTCCGGCATTGGCAGACGGCAAATACGGTAATGCGTCGGCATTTGGCAACGTGAATAACCCGTTACTGAGTCTGGACAGCCGCAACAACCGGATCATCAACAGTCGGCTACAGGGCAATCTGGCCCTGGCCTACCGGCCCGTTGAATGGCTGCGGCTGCGTTCGGCGTTCAACACAGATGTGATTTTCAACCGCGAACAGACGTATCTGCGTCAATTCCAGAACGACGCCAATACATTTATCACGGCGGGTGGCAATCAGCAGCAACTCAACAGTAACCTGAGTTTGGCCAATAGTCAGTCAGTCCGGTATATCATCGACAATACAGCCACGGTTGACCGGGCATTTGGCGAGAGTAACTTCACCTTTCTGCTGGGATCGGTAACGGAGAGGTTCACATCAGATTTCGTCTCAGGCTCGCGCATCAACGTACCCAACGACCCGAATCTGTGGTATTTAGGCCTTGGCGATCCCAACCAGCAGTTGTCCAATAATTCAGGGGGCGATTTGCAGACCCGACAGTCGTTCGTGACGCGGGCTACGTTCGCCATCCAGAACAAATACCTGTTCAACGCATCGCTACGAGCCGACGGAAGTTCCAAGTTTAAAGAACGCTGGGGCTACTTCCCAACGGTGGGCCTGGGCTGGGTCATTTCGGACGAAGCGTTCATGAAACAATCGCCGTTCGACTTCCTGAAACTGCGTGGTAGCTGGGGTATTCTGGGCAACGACGTCATCGAAAGTAACGCCTTTCTGCTCACCGCTGCCGTGAACATCCCGTACTTCTACAACAACGGGCTGGTGCTGGGGTCGGCCATTCAGGACATCAAAAACCAGGATCTGAAGTGGGAACGTACCCAGCAGATTGACGCCGGACTGGAGTTCGCCTTTTTCGACAGCCGCCTGACCGGCGAACTCGACTACTACAACAAGACCACCCGCGACGCCCTGGCCTTCCAGATTATTCCGGCCATCTTCGGCGACCCTGATAACCAGTTTCTGACCAACATTGCTTCGTTCCGAAACCAGGGAGTTGAACTGGTACTGAACTGGAAAGAGACAACCAAAAGCGGGCTGGGCTACAGCATCGGCGGCAACCTGACGGCCAACAGAAACCGGGTGGTGGGTCTCAACGGCGGGCAGGCCCTGCTGGAGGGTGCTGTAGGGCAGCAGGGTCTCACGACCCGCACCGATAACGGGCAGCCGGTGGGTAGTTTCTACGTGCTGAATGCCGTTGGCATCTATCAGAATCAGGCTGAAATTGACGGGTCACCCGTATTTGGTAACCGCGCCGGTGTGCGGCCCGGCGATTTGAAATATGAGGATGTGAATAGCGACGGCGTCATCAACTCCGACGACAAAATCTATGCCGGGTCGTACCAGCCCAAACTGTATTATGGCATCAATCTGGCCCTGAATTACAAAGGGTTTGATTTATCGACGGATTTGTACGGCAACGCGGGCAACCAGATATATAACGGCAAGAAGGCGTTCCGCTTCGAGAATACGGATAACATCGAAGCCAGTTACGCCAGCAGCCGCTGGACACCCACCAACCCGAGCAGTACTGACCCGCGTACCATCACCTCGGCCACGCCCGCATCGACGTATTTTGTGGAGTCCGGCTCGTTTGTGCGCATCAACAACCTCACGCTGGGCTACAGCATTCCGGCCACCCTGCGCGAAAAAGCGAAACTCCGCCAGGCCCGCGTTTATGTGACAGCACAAAACCTGCTGACGTTTCAGAAATACAGCGGCTTTACACCCGAACTGCCCGGTGGTCCGCTTAACTCCGGTATTGAACTCAACGCCTACCCCGTCACCCGCACCTTTGCCGTTGGCCTGAGCATGGGCTTTTAACTGACTATCAGCCATGAATCATATCCAGAAATATACCCGATTATCACTGCTTACTCTCACGCTGGGCGCGGGACTGATGGCCTGTAACGATTTCCTGACCACCCCTCCGCAGGGGCAAATTGGCGTGGCTGCCGTACAGGCCGACCCCGCTGCCGCCCAAAACCTCGTTACGGGGGTCTATAATATCATGTGGGAAGGCGGTATGCACGGCTTTGACTACGTGGGCATGACCAACATTGCCTCCGACGATGCCGACAAAGGTAGCTCGCCCGCCGATGGTGCTAACACGTTCGGTACCCTCGACAACCTGAACCCAACGGCGGGCGTGGGTAACATCAACAACGTCTGGTCCACGTATTTCCGGGCCATTGCCCGCGCCAACCAGGCCCTGGCCCTGATTCCGCAAAGTGCCGCCGACGCCACCACACGGGCGCAGCTCGAAGGCGAAGTCCGGTTTTTGCGGGCGTATTTTTACTTCAAGCTGGTTCGTTTTTTTGGCGGGGTGCCGCTCATCGAAAACGTACCACCCGTTGAGGACATTAACAATGTGGCTCTGCAAACCCGTGCCACCCGCGAAGCCATCTATACCCGCATCGTAAGCGATTTACGCTTTGCGGCCAATGTGCTGCCCATCAAAAGTCAAACAGCTACCGGCAAAGCTACCAAAGCGGCTGCCATGGCCATGCTGGCGAAGGTTTACCTGTACCAGCAAAACTACCAGCAAGCCTACACCCTGACCGATTCCATCGTTAAAAATCAGGCGGGTGCGTACAGCCTGTTGCCAAACTACGCCACCATCTGGCGCGAAGCGGGAGCCAACAGCAGCGAGTCTCTTTTTGAGGTGCAGACCGGAATCAATCTGGCGTGCAATGCGGCCATTGACCTCTACGTGGTTTGTCAGGGGCCACGCGCCGGGGGCAAACGCGGCTGGGCCGATTTAGGCTTTGGGTTCGGCACACCGTCGCAGAGTTTGCTGGACGAGTACGAACCGAACGACGCCCGCCGGAACGCCACGATTATGTTTATCAACCCCGCACCAATGGGTACCGTTTTGTGGGATGGCTTCCGGGTGCCGAGCCGCGACTCGGTCGAGAGTGAGCGGTACAACTACAAAGCCTACCACAGCCGTATTGCCGAACGCAACTGCGGCAACAACGACCGCCTGCCCAAAAACCTGCGCATTATGCGTTTAGGAGAAGTGCTGCTGATTCATGCCGAAGCCGCTTTTGCCCTGAACAACGGTGCCGTTGCCCTGACTGATATCAACAGCCTCCGCACCCGCGCCGGTCTGCCCGCGCTCACGACCGTTACCCGCGAACGCATCTGGCACGAACGGCGCGTTGAACTGGCTATGGAACATGACCGCTATTTTGACCTTGTGCGTCAGGAGGCTGTGCAGCCGGGCCGGGCCGTTCAGGCGTTTACGGCCCACGGCAAAACCTACGTAAAGGGCAAAAACGAAGTATTCCCCATTCCCCAGACCCAGATTCAGCTCAGCGGGGGCGTGCTGACGCAAAACCCGGGATATTAGGGTCTGTACGTTTTTTGACGGACTATTCTTTTGTACATGAGACTCTTCCTTCTCTTCCTCCCCCTCCTCTTGCTCACCTGCCAGCCGAAACTGGTTATGCAGTCTGCGAAGTCATTAACCGCTAAGCTGACTACGTCGGAAACCGCTTTTCTGGATAGTCTGCAACGCGATACATTCCGGTATTTCTGGGAAACGACCAACCCCGAAAACGGTCTGGTACCCGACCGCGTACCACGTCCTTCTTTTGCCAGCATTGCCGCCGTTGGGTTCGGGCTGACGTCGTATCTGGTGGGCGTAGAACGGGGCTACGTAACCCGGCAACAGGCCGCCGAACGGACGCTGAACACACTTCGCTTTTTTGCCAACGCGCCCCAGTCCGACCAGGCAAGTGGCGTGGCGGGCTACAAAGGATTTTTCTACCATTTTCTGGACATGAAAACCGGCGAACGCTTCAAACAGGTCGAACTCTCGACCATTGATACGGCCCTGTTGCTGGGCGGTGTACTGAGTGCGCAAACGTATTACGACCAGAATAATCCCGCCGAAACTGAAATCCGCGCCCTCGCTGACCAGATTTATGGCCGTGCCGACTGGACGTTTTTCCAGATCCGGCCACCGTATGTTTCGATGGGCTGGCATCCCGAAACCGGGTTCATCAAAAATGACTGGGAAGGCTACAACGAGGCCATGCTGCTGTACGTGCTGGCCCTTGGCTCGCCCACGCACGCGGTAGAACCGGAGGTGTGGTCCAACTGGACAAAAACCTACGACTGGGCTACGTTCTACGGGCAGACGCACCTGAATTTCGACCCGCTATTCGGGCATCAATACTCGCACGTCTGGATTGATTTTCGGGGGATTCAGGACCCGTACATGCGCGAAAAAGGTATCGACTACGCCGAAAATTCGCGCCGGGCTACGTATGCCAACCGGGCCTACTGCATGGCCAATCCCGCAAAGTGGCAGGACTACGGCCCTAACATCTGGGGACTGACCGCCTGCGACGGACCGAGCGACACCACCGCCAATGGCCGGACCTTTTTCTCGTACCGGGCGCGGGGTGCGGCTGCTACCCGGATTGTGGACGATGGTACCATTGCCCCCACCGCGGCAGGCGGGTCAATGGCCTTTGCCCCGGAAATATGCATCCCGGCCCTGCGAGCTATGAAAACGAAATACGGCGCGAAACTCTACGGCGACTACGGCTTCCGTGATGCATTCAACCCAACGTATCGCTACCCGGCCCGCATCTCGAACGGCCCTACTACCAACGGCTGGTATGACGTGGATTATCTCGGCATCGACCACGGGCCAATTCTGCTTATGGCCGAAAACCTACGCTCGGAATTCATCTGGAACCTGATGAAAAAGAACCCCCACATCCGGCGCGGCCTGGAGCGGGCGGGCTTCACCGGCGGGTGGCTGAAGTAACGCGGCTGGGAAGCCGCCCTGAGCGTCAGCAACTTTAATATAATATACCATCATCCTTGCTGACGCTCAGGGCGGCTTCCCAGTCGCGTTACTTCGCTACCGCCACACCAATTTTGGAGTCGGCTGTGCCGTAGTAGAGGAACCAGCGATTTTTGAATGGCACGAGTCCTTCCAGAAAAACCACCTGATTCACCTGCCCGTCAATCTCGTAAGGCTGGTCGGGACGGATAAAATACGTATCGGAGCGGTCAATGAGTCGGGCCGGGTCTTTGGCGTCGAACAGCAGTTGCCCGCCGGAGTACGCACCTTCGGGCAGGGTGGAGTCGCCGGTTTGGGCGATGTTCATGCCGTTATAAATGAGCAGAATACCCGCGTTGGTCAGCATGGCGTAGGGACCGGGTTCAATCAGCCGGACATCGTGGGTGCCGGGCCGGGAGTTAGCAACGGGAATGGGCTTACCCGTGCTGTCTTCGAGTGGGGTCCAGTGCAGCAGGTCGGTTGAGGTGGCTACGCGGAGGTCTGGCTGGTCGCCCCAGTACATCCAGTAGGTGCCGTTGATACGCTGCGCCACCATTCGGTTGCCGATACGCTTGCTGACGATAGCTCCTGATTTACTCCATTCGTTGCGGTATTTCCCGTTGGCGTACTGGCCAAAGGCGACACCGTGTTTCTGCCACGTCAGCAGGTCTTTGGACGTAGCTACGCAGAGCCGGGCTTTATCGCCGTCGTAAGTCGTATAGGTCAATACATACACACCGTTCGGGCTTTCAACCACGCGCGGGTCTTCGCAGCCCCCCTCCCACTCGTATTTTTTGAGCGAGTCGTTCTGGGGATAGAAAACGGGTTTGGGTCGTCGCTTAAAATGCAGCCCGTCGGTGCTGACGGCCAAACCCAATCGCGAAGTGCCGTTGAATTTACCCACCGTATCTTCAGCGCGGTACAGCATATATACCTTACCGTTGCGTACCACCGCTGCCGGGTTGAAGACGTCTTTCCGCTCCCAAAACACCGTTTCGCGCCGAACAGGGCAGAAAAACGTGCTGTTGGCCTCGGCGGTCAGAATCGGATTTATAGCATTCTGCTTCACAAACGGCCCCAGCATCCACGCTTTTTGGGGCGTCGGCTGCGCCAGAACGGGAGCCGTCAGTAGAAAAAGAAAAAGGGCAATTGGGCGTAATAGGCGATTCATCATCAAATTAATCGAGTAAGTTTTGTCCACGTAGATACGCTTCCGCATGAAGAAGAAATTCGTTGGCATAGTCGATGCTTTTTCGGGCCTGTTCTTCTGTCACATCATGTTCAAAATCATAGTCGCCGGATTGCCTGAGTTCAGCACATTCTTCGAGCCATGTATTCGCTTCCTCCGGCATTTTTCCTGTCTTTATGAACAGCTCGTTGAATTTCGACTTAGCCCCTTTATGCGTTTTTGTGTATTGCTCATGAGTGCGTAACAAGGCATTGACCGCGTCGAATACAGCGTAATAACTCCGATTTGGCACCCCGCTGTAGCGTTTATCATTGAACAGATACTGTGCATCGGCCAAGTTATCACTGCCCATTACCATAAGGCGATTGATTTCCGTGCGGCTCATAGCGTTATCCCCTCCCGACGAACGTTACAAAAGAACAGGTAATCCGATTCCAGATAACGACTTTCCGGCACGGCTATAGCGGATAGTTCGATGTCGTATTTAGTACTCAGTTTGGACTTAACAGGATGTACCCGCTCTATTTCAGCCATTCGTTTCGGCTCCTCCCCACGCAGCACAATCAGGAAATCAACGTCTGAGTCTTCGTGAAAATCGCCACGGGCATAAGAACCGTACAGAATTACCCTTAACAGGCGGTCGCCGTAAAGTGTCTGCATCGCCTGTTTGAACTCGGCGGTCAGGGCGGTCAGGTCAAAGGTTGTTTCGGTCATTTGGCTGCGGTGGGCGTTCCCACGGTTTTTTCGGGTATCAATCCTGAGTGTATCGCTTCGTGTCCGTTCAGCCACCGCGCCCGCTGTTCGGCTCCGGCGGCATTGTCCAGTTCCAGCAGCCGGTAGCCAGCGGGTTTTTCGGTGCCATCGTCGTCCAGCGATGCGGGTTCATAAATCAGGTGCAGACCCACCCAATTCAGATACGCATTGACCAGATTGTTGAGCGGCTGATTGCCAAAGATACATAAGTCGTAGTACCAGTCCAGCGACTCGCCCGCTACGGCTTCGGTAACGGTGCGGTAATCGGTCAGGGTATAGCCAACAAAGGGACGACCGTAGTCTGTCCACATCCGGCGCATCACGTCATCGAGCGAGCGGGCGTGATTGCTTAGTTTCCTGATGTGCAAATCCAGAATCAGTGCGGCAATGGCTCCTTTCTGATACACCGATACTTTGCGGTCCGGCACGCCTTTCTCGTACCCGTCGAGCCATAAATCGAACGACGATTCGACCAGCGACTGCGCGGCCCGCCCGTTTTGCTCGAAGTGCCGTTTCAGAATCACCTGCAACTCCTTCAGGTAGGCCGCATCATCGAACACACCCGACTGCCGGAGTGTCAGATCCCCATAATAGGTTGTGACGCCCTCGGCCACGAAACAGGTTTCAAAGTACGTTTCGCGCGTAAAATCGTAGGGCAGCAGTTCGGTGGGGCGGATGCGGATGATGTTCCAGGCATGAAACAACTCGTGCGAAGCCACCCCCAGCAAGTCTGCGTACAAAGCCGCAAATTCCTCGGTATTCGGCCCCAGCACGAGCATGGTCGAGTTACGGTGTTCAACGCCATGATACTGCGCCACGGGCAACACGATGGTCATAAAATGGTAATCTCGCTCGGGAAATTCGCCAAAAAGCGCGAGTTGCCGCGCCGTAAACCGCTCGAAATCACGCACTACCTGCGCCGGGTCAAAAACCAGGTCACCATCGGGTCGTCGGCCACCCTGCACCCAGACATGAAACGAAATGCCCCGCAGGGTGTAGCTGATGTGTTGCATCGTTGGCGCGGCCATAATCGGACAATCGACTAATTCATAGAAATCAGCCGCTGTCCACTGCCGGGCGTTGGTTTGCGTCAGGCCGGTGGCAACGGTCCAGTTATCAGGAACGTCCAGCATCAGCGTACAGGGTTCGTCGATGCGCCCGTCGGCGTACAGGCACAGGTTTACGGGGTTTACGTACAGCAGGGTATCGTTCACGAAACTGCTGCCCGCGTTGAGCCGGGCCTCAATGGGCAACAGGCCGTAGTAATTGTAGCGGGCTGTCAGTTCGGTCGCACCGTTGGTCTGTACCCGCCAGCGGTCTTTGCTGATCTTCCTGAACGGCAAGGCGTTACCCTGCTCACTGACAACGGCAAACCGCTGAATGTTTTTGGCGAAGTGTTGCAGCTCATAGCGACCCGGCCGCCAGGCGGACAGTTGCAGGTCCACATCGGCAGTGGAAATATCAGTCAGCCGCGCTTCGATGGCGATATAATACGGCTGTGTATCGGGAGAGAGAGCGTAGTGCATATATTTTTTTTCGCCACAGAGATGCACAAAGACGCACGGAGTTGCACAGAGTTTTTTTCTCCCTTTTCCTCTGTGTAACTCCGTGCGTCTTTGTGCATCTCTGTGGCCCAACCCTTTTTTAACCACTCAAAACCCTAATTCGTTTTTCGAAAGCCACTTGGTAAACTACACTCATTTTTCTACCTTTGCGGACTCATTTTGAAACTCAGGAGTTTAACGGTTATATAGGTCATGAAAAGAACATACCAACCCTCAAACCGCAAGCGGAAAAACAAGCACGGCTTCCGCGAGCGTATGTCAACCGCCAATGGCCGTCAGGTGCTGAACCGTCGTCGGGCCAAAGGCCGCTGGAAACTGACCGTCTCGGACGAGAAGAAAGGCGAACGCTTTAAAGTCTAATCGCGCTGATATGCCGCTGACTTTCAATAAATCAGAACGGCTTTGCAGTAAGAAAATCTTAGGCGAGTTGTTTAAAAAAGGTAGTGCGTCGGTTCAGACGTTCTACCTTTTTCCGTTTCGGGTGCTGTATATGGATTCAGTTGCGGATGCCCCCCAACCGACAGAAACGCCCGAAGCAGCCAATACCCCCGCTCCGCTCCTGCCCGCCATTGTTATAACTGTACCGAAGCGGATGTTCAAACGCGCCGTTGACCGCAACCTGATTCGCCGGCGCGTTCGCGAAGCGTACCGGCTCAACAAATCGTTGCTGACCAGCACAGCAACACCCCCCAGACCGTCCAGCCAAGGGCCGTCCAGTCCAGCCAACATTGCGTTTCTTTATACCGCTAAGCAGATAATTTCGTTTGAAGAGATAGAAAAAGGCATGAAATTAGCCCTGAAAAAATTGGGCAATTAACAGCTCCACAACCTATGCGCCTATCCAAACGGTTTACCCTCTTCTTCTCGTCAATTCTGGTAGCGGGCAGTCTGGCCTTCTACTCGTTCAAAACCGACGACCGCTTCTTTGAGATTGCCCGGAATCTCGACATCTACGCTACGCTGTTCAAAGAACTGAACCTGTATTACGTGGACGAAATAAATCCCAATCGGATGGTCAAAACCAGCATCGACGCCATGCTGAAGGCCCTCGACCCGTACACCAACTTCTTCGCCGAAGATGAGATTGAAGACTACCGAACCATGACCACCGGGCGGTACAACGGCATCGGTGCGCTCATTGGGCAGCGGCAGGGACGAAATATTGTGCTGATGATTTATGAGGGAACGCCCGCCGAAAAGTCCGACCTGCGCATCGGCGATGAGATTCTGAAAATTGACGGAGTGGACCTCACAAGCCGCAAAGACAGCGACGCCGGTAAGCTGCTGAAAGGGGCTAACAATACCGCCGTGAAGCTGACCGTGCAGCGATACGGCCAGAAAAATCCGGTTGACGTAAGCGTCATACGCGACGTGGTGAAGATGACCAACGTACCCTACTACGGCATGATTTCCGATGAGGTGGGCTATATAGACCTCAAAGATTTTACCGCTACTGCCGCACGGGAAGTGAAAACAGCAGTGCAGGAACTGAAAGGCAAAGGCATGAAAAAGCTGATTCTCGACGTGCGCGAGAACCCCGGCGGGCTGCTGAACATGGCCATTGACATCTCCAATATTTTCATCCCGAAAGATTCCGAAGTAGTAACCACCAAGGGCAAGGTGACTGAGTGGAACAAGACCTACACGGCCCTTAGTCCGTCAATGGATTTAGACATTCCACTCATCGTGCTGGCCAACAATCGGAGTGCGTCGGCTGCCGAAATTGTGGCGGGTGTCATTCAGGACTACGACCGGGGCGTGTTGGTAGGGCAGCGGACGTTTGGCAAGGGACTCGTGCAGACCACCCGCGAACTGTCATTCAATACCAAACTCAAAATCACGACGGCCAAATATTATATTCCGAGCGGACGGTGCATTCAGGCCATCGACTACAGCCACCGCAACGCCGACGGCAGTGTAGGTAAAGTACCAGATTCTCTTAAAACAGCATTCAAAACCAAAGCGGGTCGCGTGGTCTATGACGGCGGTGGCGTATTGCCCGATGTGGTCGTGGACGATCATAACCCCACGCCCGTTGCGCAGAGCCTGATTAACAAAGGTCTGATTTTTGATTACGCCGTAAAATACCGGCAGGAACACCCGACCATCAAACCCGCCCGCGAGTTTCGCCTGACCGACGCCGAGTATCAGGATTTTGCAAAGTGGGTGTCTGGCAAAGAGTATGACTACACCACGCAGGTAGAAAAAGACCTGGGTACGCTGGAAGCATCGGCCAAGAAAGAGAAGTACTTCGATTTGATTCAGGATCAGCTGAAAGCGTTGAAAATCAAAGTATCGCACAGTAAAGACGCAGACCTGACCATGTTTAAGCTGGAATTAAGAAATCTGCTCGAACAGGAAATTGCCGGGCATTACTATTTACAGCGGGGTATGAAAGAAGCGTCTTTCGCCACCGATCCCGAACTCAAAGCCGCCCTCGATGTATTTGGGGATATGACCCGGTATTCGTCCATTTTAAAGGGTAAATGAGTGAGAGAGTGAAAGAGCGAAAGTTGCTGACGCGAGAACTCATGCGCGTCAGCAACTTTCGCTCTCTCACTCTTTCACTCTTTGAAAAATGCTCCTCTCCATAGAAACCTCTACCTCGGCCTGTTCGGTAGCTTTGCACGACGGCAACACGCTGCTGGGCTGCTACGAACTGCATACCGAACGCACCTCGGCGGCCATGCTCACAACGCTCATCGGCGATCTGGTAAAGCACACTGGCCACGAACTGCGCGACCTCGACGCCATCGCCGTGGCCAAAGGGCCAGGGTCCTACACGGGCCTGCGTATCGGCGTCTCGACCGCTAAAGGGCTCTGCTTCGCCCTTGATAAACCCCTGCTCTCGGTCAACACCCTACGCGCCCTGACCGAGCAGGTCCGCCCGAATCTGACTCATGCGTCAGCCGATTCGCTCTTTCACTCTCTCACTCTCTCACCATTAACCTTCTGCCCTATGATCGATGCCCGGCGGATGGAAGTCTATTGCGCCTTTTACGACGCTGACGGGCGGGAGATCAGGCCCACAGCCGCCGAAATTATCGACGAAAACTCCTTTGCCGATTTATTGTCAAGTGGTCCGGTCGTGTTCTTTGGCGACGGAGCCGACAAGTGCCGGGCGGTACTGGGTGAACACCCCAACGCCATTTTTCTGAACGAAACCGTTGTTCCCTCCGCCCGGACGGTAGGCAAACTGGCGGGTACGTTACTGGCTGACTGTCGGTTTGAGGATGTGGCTACATTCGAGCCGTTTTACCTCAAAGAGTTTATGACTACGCAACGGAAGCGGGCGATTATCTGAATTGAAAGCGGTATTCTGAGGTTTTTCTGCGTATTTAGCCGCTCTAATCGTCTCTGCTTAACTCTGTGCAAATAATTGTTGACATCGGCAACACCGACGCCGTTTTCGGTCTGTATAACCAAAACACGTGGCAGCACATCTGGCGCACGCCCGCTAACCCCAACACGCCTATTGAGTTCTATGCCGGTCAGCTACGGCTGTGGCTACTCGAAGCCGACGTATCGCTGAGTCAGGTGCAGACCACCGTACTGAGCAGCGTTGTCCCCAACCTGACGCCCATCATGCGGGCGATGCTGGATGAGTTGTTTGGTTATGCCCCAATAGTCGTTGGGCCAGGTGTGTATCCGCTGTTGCCAATCGAGGTCCTGCGACCGCACGAGATTGGAGCCGACCTGGTGGCCAACGCACTGGCGGCTTATACACGCTATGGCCGTACCTGCACCGTAGTTGACTTTGGCACCGCCCTGACGTTTACAACCGTCTCGGGTGATGGCAAAATTTTGGGTGTTGCCATTGCACCGGGGCTGAAGACGGCCATCCGGTCGCTGTTTGCCAACACGGCCCAACTGCCCGAAGTACCGATTGAGGTACCCGACTCGGCATTGGGAACCAGTACTACTCACGCCATTCAGGCGGGAGTAGTACTCGGCTACGAAGGACTGGTACGTTCGCTGGTAGGTCGAATCCAGGACGAACTCAACGGCGACTGCATGGCCGTGGCAACGGGTGGCCTGTCAGGCAGCATTCCGGCCCTGCGCGATGTCTTTACCGATATCGTCCCATCGCTCACCCTCGAAGGGGTCCGGCTCATTGGCGAATACGTAACGTCAATCCGCAACGTATCCGCTTAGCTACGCAACCGCTTCATCTGCCTTGTCTGATGCTTCGCCACCAACTGGCGCGGCTGGTTTTGGTTTCTTCCGTTTGCGGAGCGCATCGCTCAAAATGAACTCGATCTGCCCGTTCACGCTCCGAAACTCTTCCTGCGCCCAGCGTTCCAGCTCCTTCAGGGTCTCAGCCTGAATCCGTAATGCAAATGCTTTTTTCTCTCCCATCAGAACAAAAGGGGGGTAAGGGGTAAGATGCATCAGAAGCAGGTGAACTATCTATCAGACACGTGTACACCTTAGCCCCTTTACACCCTACCCTTTCAGTTATAAAGCGTTCCGGCATTGATAACGGGGCTAACCGATTTTTCGCCACAGAGGACCACGAGCAGGTTGCTGACCATGGCGGCTTTTCGCTCTTCGTCCAGCTGCACCACGTCTTTTTCGGCCAGCCGGGCCAGGGCCATTTCTACCATGCCCACGGCACCTTCCACAATCTGCTTCCGGGCCGCTACTACGGCGGTGGCCTGTTGCCGCTGCAACATGGCCCCGGCAATTTCGGGCGCGTAGGCGAGGTGACTGATGCGGGCTTCCATTACTTCAACGCCTGCCTGTATTAGCCGGGCGTCGAGTTCCTGCTCCAGAAATTTGTTGATTATGCCCGTGTTGTCGCGCAGGGTCACGCCCTCATTTTCGTCCTCCATGCTGTCGTAGGAGTGCGAACTGGTCAGGAACCGCAAAGCCCCTTCCGACTGGATTTGCACGAAGTTGACGTAATTATCTACGTCGAATAAGGCCCGGGCGGTGTCGGACACGCGCCAGACCACTACGGCGGCAATCTCGATGGGGCTGCCCATTTTATCGTTGACTTTAATCGTTTGCCCGTTCAGGTTTCGGGCCCGCAGGCTGATCTTGGCCTTGCGGTATAGCGGGTTGACCCACCGCAGTCCGTTCTGCTTCATGGTACCCACGTAGTCGCCAAAGAACGTACAGACCACGGCTTCGTTGGGGTTGATGACCGTAATCCCCATGAACAGGATGATAGCCAACAGCAATAAAAATCCGGGAATAATCATCCCCAGCTGGGCTACCGCCAGTCCGGCGGCAAGCAGTAAACAAAAGACAGCCATAGCCAAGATGCCATAGCCGGTCATTGAGGTAATTGGTTTTTCGTTCATCTTCATAATTGATAGCAAAATGATAGTACAATAGTAGCTATTTGCCAGTACACCTGGCTATCAATCGGCGGAACGGTCGTCGGCGTGGACGAATGGCTGATTTGCGGCTGCCCAGATAAAAGCCAATCAGTTTCGCTATTTTTGCGGGTCTTTTTTTCTCTTAACACAGAGATAAAGGGGAAACACAGAGCGAACAGAGAGTATATGAACTGAACAAAATCGGCTTTTCTCTCTATAAAATCTTCTGTACTCTCTGTGTTAAAATACAGATTATGCTAAGCGAACAGGAAATAAATCGCCGACAAAAGCGCGACGAATTAATGCGGATGGGCATTGACCCCTACCCCGCCCAGGAAGTACCTGTAACCCATACCATTGCCCAACTCCGCGACGCCTTTGCCGATAAAACCGGGGCAGCTACGCAGGGGGGCTACGAACCCCAGCTCAACTTTTCGGAACAGGCACCCTACGACCACGTTACACTGGCAGGCAGACTGATGGGCTTCCGCATCATGGGCAGCGCATCGTTTGCCGAAATGCAGGACGCTACAGGCCGGATGCAACTCTATTTCCGGCGCGATGACATTGCCCCCGGCGACGATAAAACGCTGTACAACACGGTGTTCAAGAAGTTGCTGGACATTGGCGATATCATCAGCGTGACAGGCTACGTATTTACTACCCAAACCGGCGAATTATCGGTCTATGTCAGGGAGTTTACGATCCTGAACAAAGCATTACGGCCTCTACCGGTGGTGAAAGAGGTAGTGAACGAGCAGACCGGTGAAAAAGAAACCTACGACGCCTTCACCGACCCCGAGCAACGCTACCGGCAGCGATACGTGGACATGATCGTGAACCCACAGGTGCGCGATGTGTTCGTGAAACGCAGCAAGCTGGTGAACTCCATCAGGCAGTTTCTGAGCCAGAAAGGATATCTGGAAGTAGAGACTCCCATTTTGCAGCCTATTCATGGCGGAGCAGCCGCACGTCCATTCCGAACGCACCACAACTCGCTCGACATGACACTGTTTCTTCGCATTGCCAACGAGCTGTATCTCAAGCGGTTAATAGTAGGTGGCTATGATGGCGTGTTCGAGTTTGCGAAGGATTTCCGTAATGAAGGCATGGACCGGACGCACAACCCGGAGTTTACGCAGGTCGAGTTTTACGTGGCCTATAAAGACTACCTCTGGATGATGGACACCATTGAGGAGATGGTCGAGAAAGTAGCCATCGACGTAGCGGGTACCACAAAAGTGACAGTGGGCGAGAATGTCATCGACTTCAAACGCCCCTGGAAACGCCTGACCATGTTTGAAGCCATTCAGGAATATACCGGCATCGACGTATCGGCGATGGACGAAGCTGAGTTGCGGCAGGTAGCCGAAGCACGCGGCATCAAAACCGACACCAGCATGGGCAAATCGAAGCTGATTGACGAACTGTTCGGCGACGCCTGCGAACCCAACCTGATTCAGCCCACCTTCATTACGGATTATCCGGTCGAGATGTCGCCCCTGACCAAGAAGCACCGCAGCAAACCGGGGCTAGTGGAGCGGTTCGAGGCTATTTGCAACGGGAAAGAAATTGCCAACGCCTACTCCGAACTGAACGACCCCATCGATCAGCGCGAGCGGTTTGAGGAGCAGCTGCGCCTGGCCGAACGGGGCGACGAAGAAGCAATGGCCCTGGACGATGATTTTTTACGCGCCCTGGAATACGGCATGCCGCCCACGGCGGGTGTTGGGCTGGGTATTGACCGGCTGGCCATGATTATGACTAACCAGCCCAGTATTCAGGATGTGTTATTTTTCCCGCAGATGCGCCCCGAAAAGAAAGCCGATGTCTCGACCGACGCTGATTTTCTGGCCGCTGGCGTTCCTGCCGACTGGTTGCCCGCCCTACAGAAAATGAATATCCTGACCGTAGCCCAACTTCGCGAAGCCAGCCCCAACAAGCTCTTCAACGATCTTGGCGGAATGCGAAAAAAACTTAAAATCGATGCTCCCATGCCCGACATGGAAACCGTCCGGCACTGGACGGGGCACTGATGTAGGTTAGATCGCGTCGGCGCACCGACTCCTGTCCGACCAGCTGCGGCAGCAACTACCACGTTAGCCTGCGGCTTGGTCGGTCAGGGGTGACCAACCTGCGAAGCAAACCCCGCTCGGCTCCGGGCGGGGTTTGCTATTCCCTGAAATCAGACGGAGCGATTTAGTAGTCTCAGTCGAGTTTGGTCACTTTTGCGGCATTGAGACCTTTTTTACCGTCAACTACTTCAAACTGAACCCGGTCTTTTTCGCGCAGCATGATGCCGTTCAGACCGGTAACGTGGACAAAAATGTCGCGGTTAGTATCGTCTTCCACGATGAATCCGTACCCTTTGCTCTCATTGAAAAACTTTACTACACCTGTTGGCATAACACATACTATTTAACGGTTGAACAATTAATGGGTTAGTTTATGAAACGCGTCAGGTCATAGTAATACCCGATAACGGTGCTGAAGCGGTTGCAAATAAAATAAAAATGCAGTGTTGTCTCCCGTTTCACGCAACTTTCTGGGTGATTTTGACTATGTTGTAGGTGTTTTCTGTGTGAACGGCAAACATTTCCAGCTAATGAGCTGTTACTTTTACCATAAACAGCATCAGCGTATGTAACTTACGTGTAATGGGTATGAATAAAATCAGATACTTCGTGGAAAAGCAGGCGTTCGGGGTCTGCAGTCGGTTGGGCGAGAAGATGAATATCTCCGCCAGCAGCATCCGGCTTTACTTTATCTATACGTCCTTTCTGACGCTCGGCTCGCCGGTTGTCCTTTATCTTATCATGGCGTTTTGGCTCGAAATGAAGACCCACCTCCGCCGTCATGCCCATCCCACTATCTGGGAATTATAACCCCTCCGCTTCGTCCTGAACGATACTCGTGTACGTTCGCAGACCTTTCGCAAAATAATCCCGGACGATAGACTGCGGAAACAAAGCCGGAACGGTAACCTGCTGCCGTAACAATGCCCGACGCTGTCGGTGTAACTGCGGCAACCGCCCGTAAAACGCGAAATGCGCCCGGATAATAGCAATTACATCGCGCCATTGCCCCACTTTCAGGAATAGTAACGAGGACAGTCCGTCCAGCACCAGCCGCAATAGAATTTTGCCCCATAACCAGCCATCGGCGGGCCAGTTTTTGTAGAGCATGAACAGGCTGTTGCGGTAATTCAAATACGTTTTCTGGGGATTGGATTTGTGCAGAGTCCCCCCTCCCACATGATATACCGCTGACTGCCCGCAGGCCCAGACCTCGTAACCCAGACGTTGCACCCGCCAGCACCAGTCAATCTCTTCCATATGGGCAAAAAAGGCCGCATCGAACCCGCCGGTTTTATGAAACACGTCAGCCCTAACAAACAGACACGCGCCCGTAGCCCAGAACACCGGTCGGTTATCGTCATACTGCCCCTGATCAGCCTCAAAAGTGGCAAACACGCGGCCCCGGCAAAAAACATAGCCCAGCCAATCGACAAAGCCGCCCGCAGCTCCCACGTGTTCAAACAGTTCGCGCTGCTGATACGACAGAATCTTGGGCTGACAGGCTACTACGTTCGGATTAGCGTCCATAACCGACAGGATCGGGGACAGCCAGCCGGGCGTTACTTCGATATCGGAATTGACGAGGGCGTAGTACGTAAAATCTCCATCGGTGGCCCTGATAACATCGAGCACGCGGTTGTAACCACCGGCATAACCTTCATTGTGGGGCAGTTCGATGAGCCGGACGGCAGGGAAGTTTTTTCGTACAAAAGCCACCGAATTGTCAGCCGAAGCACTATCGGCTACATAGACCGGATGCCCCTCGGCGTGGGCCAGCAGGGCGGGCAGGAATTTCGCTAAAAAAGACTGGCCGTTATAATTGAGAATAACGAGGGCAAGGGTACTCAAAATCAGTTATCAGTTATCAGTTATCAGCCGTCAATAACCAGTTATCAAAACCAGCATTACCTGTTGATAACTGGTCACTACTACCCGCTCTACTGCATCAGGCTGTCTAAGTTCAGACCGGGAATATTGGGCAGCAACCCTTCTGTGGCCTGCTTGAGGTGTTCGCGCGACTTGATCTCTACGTTTTGTAACGCTTTGTTGGTAGCAGCTACGACTAAGTCCTGTAGCATTTCGCGGTCGTCGGGTTTAATCAGGTCGGGGTCGATCTCAATTTTCAGGACGCTTTTCAGGCCGTTGACCGTTACGCGCACCATACCTGCTCCCGATTCGCCGGTTTCGGTTACCTGCTGCAGGGTTTGCTGTGCGTCTTTCATGCGGGACTGAACTTCCTTCATTTTCCCCATCATGTCCATGATATTCATACTCGTAGTGGTTTATCTAACCAGCAACACCGCACCGGTGCGAACGGTTTGTTTGTTGGTCAAATCGTTGATTTCGATGCGGTACATATACTGCCCGGCCATGGCCTGCTGCCCATTTACGGTACCATCCCAACTATTATTTCTATCGATTGAGCTAAAGACCACCGTACCCCAGCGGTCGTAAATGTTGATCCGCAACTGATCGATAAACGTGCCCTTAACCACGAACGTATCGTTCAGGCCGTCGCCATTGGGGGTGAAGGCATCAGGCACAAGAATGCGGGCTTCGCGCCGGAAGGTAAAGAAGTTGGAGTAGCTCTGCTGCCCTCCGCTCGATATGGCAATGACCCGGTATTTCTGCGATTGCAGGTTCGGGTCGTTAGGGTCGGGTTCGTAGCGGGTGTTGCCACCCACCTGAATTTCGCGACGGGTGCCGTTGAGCGAGTCGATGACCTCCACCACGTAACTCTGCACCCCCCCTGTCAAAAACGGCGATTCGGTGGTCCAGTCAACGCTGTTAGCACTTTTTGAGGATAAATATACTGTACAGACTGGTTTAGACGGGGCCGAGGTCAGGCCGCAGTTATTCTGGTACGTAACCTGATAGCAGTACGAACCAGTGGAGGCATTAGCCGTATTATCGACAAACGTATTCCGGTTCGTGACCGAGCCTACGGTCTGTAACGGCCCACCATTGTAAGAGCGGGTAATCTGGAGCGTATAGCTGACGGTAGTACCGCTGATGGGCAGGGACATAACCAGACGAGGCTGCCCACTCTCGACCGAGACCGTTACGTTTCGAAAATCGCCTGGCACATCGCTGTTAATACCCGTCACGCAGACGGGTCCCGACGTAACAACCGCCGGGCCAACGAAAGCTTCGACGGTATAGCAATACGGTACCCCGCACTCAATTCGATTGTTGTCAGCATAGACGGCGGTTGTTCGACTGGTAATAGTGCCACCAACGGGCGAACCGTTACGAAAGACTCTGTAGAACCGAAATGACTGCGCGGGCGTAACGGTACCCTGGTAGGGCGTCCAGGTCAGATCGTTTTGCTTATTCACGGCTTTGGCATCCAGCACGATGCTGCACACCTCGCCGGAGCGAACGCCCGTATTATTACAGGCGTCCTGCGCCACCACCTGAAAGCACTGCACCTGTTTTGTATTGGTATTCACCACAAACGGCGAACTGCCATTGCCTGTTTGTCCCGTCGCTACGTAAATCCCATTGGCATCTTTCTGGTAAAGTTGCGCTGTTGTGCCGTTGCCAACCTGATAGCCAATGGTTATCGTATTTTCGCCGGTGGTGGTCAGCCGGTTGATGATGGGTGGTGTGGCTGCGTTGGTTAGGTTGCCTGTACTGACCGTTCGGCGTTGCCCTTCGCAGGAAGCCGGTGCGTTGTACGTGCCATATACAACGATGCTGTGCGAACTCTGTCCATTCGAGTTGTACGTATGCACGGGTGGAGATGCGGCAAGCTGGGCGCGGGTTTTGGACTCAACCGCTCCGTCGCCCCATCGAATGACGTAGTTATCGTACTGACTCGTATTGGCGTCCAGATTTATGGTAAGCGTAACCTGACGGCCCGCACAGGCTCTGACAGTGAAATCAATTGGCGTAGTGGGAAGGACAGTTACGGTTTTGCAACTAATGGATCGTGTGCCATTTAAACTGCCATATTGCAATATGGTGAACGACCCAGGAGACGTGTACTGAAAACTGGGACCCAAATCATTAGTCACAGACAATCCTTGCCCAGAGTATTCTCTGATATACCCTACATTGGTGAGACCATTTGGCACTCCTCCCGTGATTGTCACTGCTGATCCAACGCATACCCGATCTTTGTCCAGCGAGAAGCCACCCGTAGCAGCTCCTAAGGCATTAGTGCAGTAATTGTTGTTAGGGTCCTGAGCAAACGTAGTCTGACGGCCTGCCCAGAAAATTATCATCAAAAAAATGATTGTCCAGTACACTGGCCTGGTAGCCCCTAACCCTGCCCCGGTCAGCCACAATCGAAATGTTCGCACAGAGAGTAAATTTTTATCGTTGGTAGCCGTAGGGTTAGTCGTCTTTCAGAAAACGTGGTAATGGACATTTTCGCGCTTACCGAAACGTATCTTTCACCAAATCAGTTTTCAGGGTAACAGTAGCCGATTCATGGCGAACATTCGCTGCGAACGATGTTCTATTGGTTCCCTTAGAACGGGATACCAAAGATACTTGCCCCAACATGCATCAACCAAACCAATGAGCAATAATAGTACCAAGTCTGCCGAGTTATCTGCCGAATCAGTGGAGCAGCCACAACCTATCCGGCTTGACCGCATCGAAGACGCCATTGCCGACATTAAAGCCGGCAAGATCGTGCTGGTCGTGGACGACGAAGACCGCGAAAACGAAGGTGACATGATCTGCGCGGCTGAGATGATTACGCCCGAACTGGTCAATTTCATGGCCCGCGAAGCTCGTGGTCTCATGTGCGCACCCCTCACGCAGGAACGCTGCGACGAACTGGGGCTGGACATGATGGTACTCAGCAATACGTCGGTACACACTACGCCGTTTACGGTTTCGGTCGATCTGCTTGGCAATGGCTGCACGACTGGCATTTCGGCGTCTGACCGGTCTAAAACCATTCAGGCACTGGTCGATTCTGCCACCACCCCCGACGATCTGGGCCGACCGGGGCATATTTTCCCGCTGCGGGCCGTAGAGGGGGGCGTTATCCGGCGGGCGGGGCATACCGAAGCAGCCGTTGATCTGGCCCGGATGGCGGGTCTGGCTCCTGTGGGCGTACTCATCGAAGTGCTGAACGAAGACGGTACAATGGCCCGACTTCCCGAGCTCCGCGTACTGGCCGACCGCTTTGGCATGAAACTCATCAGTATTCAGGATTTGATTGAGTACCGGCTCCTGACCGAAAGCCTGATTCAGCGGCAGATTGGCGTGGATATGCCTACAAACTGGGGCCATTTCGATCTGATTGCCTACCGACAGAGCAACACCGGCGACATTCACCTCGCCCTCGTAAAAGGAAGCTGGGAACCTAATGAGCCGGTGCTGGTGCGTGTACATTCGTCCTGCGTCACGGGCGACATTTTCGGTTCCTGCCGCTGTGACTGCGGCCCACAACTGCACGAATCGCTGCGTATGGTAGAGGCCGAAGGAAAGGGCGTAGTGGTATATATGTTTCAGGAAGGGCGAGGCATCGGGCTGCTCAACAAACTCAAAGCTTACAAACTACAGGAAACCGGTCGCGACACGGTAGAAGCCAACCTTGACCTTGGTTTGCCGATGGATGCCCGCGACTACGGCGTAGGGGCGCAAATCCTACGCGATCTGGGCATCCGTAAACTGCGGCTCATCTCTAACAACCCAAAGAAACGGGCGGGACTAATGGGCTATGGGCTGGAGATTGTAGATACCGTTCCCATCGAAATCACATCGAATCCCCACAACGAACGCTACCTCCGCACCAAACGCGACAAGATGGGCCACACCATCATGAACGAACCGGTAAACGTAGAACAATAAGAACTATGAAAGCTTCCTTCCACGACCTGATCAACGGCGAAACGCCGGTGCTGGTCGATTTCTACGCCGACTGGTGCGGCCCCTGCAAACAGCAGGCACCCATTCTCAAACAGCTCACCGACCGCGTTGGCGACAGAGTCCGCGTGGTTAAAATAGATATTGACAAAGCACAGGCGGCTGCCAATAAATACCAGGTTCGGAGCGTACCGACCATGATATTGTTTAAACAGGGCAAGGTTCTGTGGCGTCAGTCGGGTGTTCAACCGCTGCAAACACTTGAAGGGCTGGTAAAGCAATACGGCAGCTAACATGGCATAGCCATAAGTGACGTCAAAAGGCTCCATGACATCATGGAGCCTTTTGGCATTGCAAATCAGCAAAATTAGCGATTGTCTTTTCTGCGACGGGGCGAGGTGCGGGAGGCTACTTCGGCCTGAAACTTGACTTTAAGCTGCCGGTCCAATTCCTTATCGCGGGGAATGTAAATACTGGTTTTTCCGTCCGAATACTTCAGCTGCCAGTAAACAGTGTCGGTAGTGGGCGGAATGGATGTATAAACGGGCTTGCTCATTGCGCAGAATTGTAAGGATAAGTTGATTATGAAAAAGACGCTATTCCTGTGAAAGCCACAAGATACGCATTATTACTGTGAGTTGTGTTATACCGTGAAAATTGCCCGGCATAACACGTACTTTACACCACCAACTTTTTAACCTGCACTGCGTTGGCTCCTTTGGGCGTCATAGTCACTTCAAACGTTACTTTGTCGTTTTCACCAACGGCGTCGATCAGGCTGTTGATGTGTACGAAAATGCTGTCCTGACTTTGCAGGTCACGGATGAAGCCATAACCTTTTGAGGAGTTGAAGAAGGTCACAATACCCTGCCGCTCAACATCCTGCACAATATCTTCCTGTTTGGCTACGCCAATCTGAATATCTTCGAGTTCAATAGTAGCGCGTTTCCGGCGGGGGTCGGGTGGGGTGGTCGTAATGTTGCCGTACTCGTCAACATAGGCCATCATTTCGTCTAAGCTGCCGCTGGTGGCGGTGGCTTTTCGCTCCTCGCGCTTTTCTTCTTTATCCTGCTTTTTTTTACGTCTTGCTTTTTCTTTCTCTCGCTTACTGAATGTCTCCATACTATCTCGTTTTGTTTTTGGCTAACCGGCAACGGGTGCCGGGGTTATTTTTCAGATCTGTACAGTGCGGCAATGATACTTTGCCAACCTGAGCAGGTTACTACACCATGCTATTAATCAACCCGATATAATTAAAATAAGTTGTCGGTCTTGAAGATTCTTCAAGACCGACAACCCAACAATCAACATCAGCCAGTTTTTTACTGGTAGCTAACGGCCAGTTGCCGCTGCTGCCCCAGCCCCTCAATACCGAGTTCAACCACATCGCCGGGTTTCAGATAGCGGGGTGGTTTCAGCCCCAGCCCAACGCCTGCCGGAGTGCCGGTGGAGATGACATCGCCGGGGAGCAGGGTCATAAACTGGCTAATATAGCTAACCAGCGTAGGAACGTCGAAAATCATATCGTCGGTGTTGGAGTCCTGCAACCGTTTGCCATTCACGGTTAGCCACAGGGGCAGCGCGTTGGGTTCGGGTACCTCGTCTTTCGTTACCAGATACGGTCCCAGCGGAGCAAAGGTGTCGGCACTCTTACCCTTCATCCACTGCCCGCCCCGTTCCAGTTGCCAGGCCCGCTCTGAGTAATCGTTGTGCAGCGCGTAGCCCGCCACATAGTCCATAGCCTCGTCAAGATCAACGTAACTGGCGCGTTTACCGATGATGATGGCCAGCTCCACTTCCCAGTCCGTTTTCTCCGATTTTTTCGGGATTACTACATTGTCATTGGGGCCACAAATGGCGGTAGTAGCTTTATAGAACAGAATCGGTTCGGCGGGAGAGGGTGCGTTGGTCTCGGCAGCGTGTTTGGCGTAGTTCAGCCCTACGCAGATGATCTTAGACGGTCGTTTCACACACGGGCCTACCCGCGTATCGGGTTCGATTGACGGACAGTTTTGCGCATGGGCGGCCAGCCAGTGCGCCAGGCGGGCAGGGCCATCGGCGGCAAAAAAAGACTCGTCATAGTCTTCGCCAAAGTGCGTAACATCAATGTGTTGACCATCGGGCAAAACAACGCCGGGGTGTTCGTGGTCGGGCGGGCCGAAGCGAAAGAGTTTCATACGGGTAAGCTTGAAAATAAAAAGGGAGAGTGATTTGATGTAAAAAGCGTCTTTGCGGAGTAACGCTACCCATTCAGCCGCGTAAAACCACCATCGAGCGGATAGTCGCAGCCAGTAACGAAACTGGCTGCGTCGGAGCAGAGGTAGAGAGCCAGCGCGCCTACCTCACTGGGCTGGGCCATCCGGCCAATGGGCTGCGATTTCGACAATTTCTCGAACATTTCAGCTTCCTGACCGGGGTAATTCTTCGCGATGAAGCCATCCACAAACGGCGTATGGACGCGGGCGGGCGAGATGCTGTTACAGCGAATTTTGTCGGCCAGGTAATCCCGCGCTACCGAAAATGTCATGGTCAACACCGCGCCTTTGCTGGCCGAATAGGCAAACCGCTCAGCCAGACCCAGCGTGGCCGCAATGGACGCCATGTTCAGAATAACGCCCCCGCCGTTGGCTTTCAGATGTGGAATGGTGGCAAACAGGCAATTGTACACACCCTTGACGTTGATCCTGAAAACCCGATCGAAATCGGTTTCGGTAGTGGTATCGGCCCGGCCAATGTGCGACACGCCCGCGTTGTTGACCAGAATATCTATCCGGCCCTGAGTGGCAATGCGGCCAATGACTTCAACCGTTTGCTGCTGATCGGATACGTCCACGGCATGACCCGTAACCAGACCACCCGCCTGCTCAATTTCGCTGGTGGCCTGCCGGGTCTGTTCGTCGTTCAGGTCGAGGATGTGGACGTGTGCCCCCGCCTGTGCGAAGGTTTTGGCAATGGCCAGTCCAATGCCGCTGGCTCCGCCCGTGATGAGGGCTGTTTTATTTTTGAGAGAGAACATAATGTATAGCCACCCCTTCGGGTCGGCGATTTCAAGCGTAATACCAGCCAACACAAATCAGGATCGGCCCTATAACTCACTTTTACCAAAAAGAGAATTTCGGACCGAAGATATACCGGCCCAGCCAGAAACTTTGTTAGTCGGCTTGCGAATTCGGCAGCCATTCCCAACTTTTGAGCAATCAACCACCTGCCCGTATGAATCAGCCCGTTTCTTCTTTGTCAGGTAACACCGCATCCCCGCCACAGACCACAACGAAGCATACCCAACAGTGGCCCGCCGGTCGGCTGATGTCGATGGACGTCTATCGGGGCTTTGTCATGACGCTCATGGTGGCCGAAGTCCTGCGGTTCAGCAAACTTCACGAAGCCTTTCCTGATAGTGCATTATGGCGTTTCCTAAGCGGCCAGCAAAGTCACGTAGCCTGGGCGGGTTGCTCGCTGCACGATCTGATTCAACCGTCGTTTTCGTTTCTGGTGGGGGTTGCCCTCCCCTACTCCATAGTTAGTCGTCAAAAAATGGGGCAGTCGTTTTCGGTTCAGGTAAGCCACGCGCTTAGGCGGTCGTTGATTCTGGTCCTGCTGGGCATTTTTCTGCGATCTGCTCATACCGATCAGACCAATTTCACCTTCGAGGATACGCTGACGCAGATTGGTCTGGGCTACCCGTTTCTTTTTATGCTGGGTCATACCCGCCCCCGCACGGTCTGGCTGGCGTTTGGCGGGCTGCTGATGGGCTATTGGCTGCTGTTTTTGCTGTACCCCCTGCCCGGTCTGGCTTTCAATTACAGCGTGGTGGGCGTACCGGCCAACTGGTCTGAGCAATACACGGGACTGATGGCTCACTTCAACAAAAACAGCAACGTGGCGTGGGCGTTTGATACCTGGTTTCTGAATCTGTTCCCGCGCGAGTCGCCCTTTTTGTTTAACGGAGGTGGCTACGCTACACTCAGTTTTTTGCCCACCCTGGCCACCATGCTGCTTGGGTTACAAACGGGCCGGTGGCTGCGGGCAGGGTTGTCTCCTGCGCCCCTGCTGCAACGGCTGCTGCTGGCCGGACTGCTTGGCATTTTGGGCGGTCTGCTGTTACAGGCGCTGGGTATTTGCCCGGTTGTGAAGCGCATCTGGACACCCGCCTGGGTGCTGTTCAGCGGGGGCTGGTGTTGCTGGCTGATGGCTTTCTTCTACGGCCTGATCGACCTGGCCGGTGCACGCTACCCAATCATTAAGAGGGTATGGTTTCCACTGGTTATCGTAGGCATGAACTCGATTGCCATCTATTGCCTGGCCCACCTTATCGACGGCTTTATTATCGACTCCTTCTATACGCATCTGGGACACGGGCCGTTCCGGGTGTTTGGCGACGCCTGTGAGCCGCTGCTGACCGGCCTTGCCACAATGGCCGTTTTTTATCTGATTCTTCGGTGGATGTACCGCAGAAACCTGTTCATTCGTATCTAAACGTTAGTCAACTTAACTGTTTTATGACCGCCAATATTCTCAACATCTTTGATCAGACCATTCAGTACGGCAGCATCACGCTCGATCAGGGCCGCATTGCCCGCATCGACCTGGTCGGCCCCGAACAACCCGGACAGCCGTATATCATGCCCGGCTTCGTGGATGCCCATGTCCATATCGAAAGTTCGCTGCTGACACCCCCGCAGTTTGCCCGGCTGGCAGTAGTACATGGCACGGTAGCCACGGTGTCGGACCCCCACGAAATTGGCAACGTACTGGGCGTGGCGGGGGTCGAGTATATGCTGAACGAAGCCAAACGGGTACCGTTCAAATTCATGTTCGGCGCCCCCTCCTGCGTACCGGCTACTACCTTCGAGACCGCCGGAGCGCGTATTGACGTGGAAGAAGTCCGGCATCTGCTAAGCCTGCCCGACATTGGCTATTTGGCCGAGATGATGAACTACCCCGGCGTATTACAGCAGGACGCCGACGTACTGGCCAAAATTGCACTGGCAAAGTCTGCGGGCAAACCCGTTGACGGCCACGCGCCCGGCCTGACCGGTACCGATGCCCAGCAGTACATAGACGCGGGCATCAGCACCGACCACGAGTGCTTTACCTACGAAGAAGGTCTGGACAAAGCCAGGCGCGGTATGCACATCCTCATTCGGGAAGGTAGCGCAGCCCGCAACTTCGACGCCCTGATTCCGCTCCTGAACGAATTTCCGGCGCAAATCATGTTCTGCTCCGACGATAAACATCCCGACACGCTGGCTCTAGGCCACATCAATCAGCTGGTGATACGGGCCATCGAAGCAGGTTGCCCGCGCTGGTCGGTGTTGCGGGCGGCCTGCCTGAACCCAGTGCTACACTACCGGATGCCGGTGGGCCTGCTACAGGAAGGCGACCTCGCCGATTTTATCGTGGTCGATGATCTGATTGATTTTCGGGTTCGGCAGACGGTTATCAACGGTGAGGTTGTGGCCGAAGCGGGCGAGTCGCTTATTGCCGATCTGCGCAGCGAACACGTAAATAACTTTACCTGCTCACCGAAAGAAGTGGCGGATTTTGCAGTACCCGCCCCAACCGATAATCCCCGAATCCGCGTCATTGAAGCCCTCGACGGACAGCTTATCACCAACCAACTGCATTTTGATGCCACCGTTGTTGACGGGCAGATTGTGGCCGACCCGGCGCGGGATGTTCTTAAGCTGGTGGTGGTGAATCGGTATCAGGACGTACCACCCGCTGTGGCATTTGTCAAAAACTTCGGGTTGCAGCGCGGAGCTATGGCCTCGTCGGTAGCGCATGATTCACACAACATCATTGCCGTGGGCTGCAACGATGCCAGCATTTGCAACGCCATTAATCAGATCATCGACGCCAAGGGCGGACTCTCGGCAGTAAATACGGCGGAGCCGCACGAACATGACGATGAACGTATGAGCCGACGGCAGTTTCTACACATCACGACCACCCCCGACAATCAGCTCCTGCGCCTGCCCGTTGCGGGGTTGATGTCCGATACCGACGGCTATGACGTGGCTGCTCAATATGCCGCCCTCGATCGGTTTGTGAAGCAGGATTTAGGCAGTACTCTATCGGCTCCGTTCATGACGCTTTCGTTCATGGGACTGCTGGTCATTCCAGCTCTGAAACTCAGCGACATGGGCTTATTTGACGGAAAACTGTTCAATTTTAACCCTACGGTACTTAATTGATAGTTCACAAAAAAAATTTCCACCGTTACCCATTAAAAGTCAATAAATTGTAGATATGTTTACAGAGTGCTTGCTGACTAACTCCCTCTACTCCTACTATGGCTCGTTCCCGTACAAAGACAGGTCCCGACGACGAAACCCTGTGGAATCAGTTCCGCGCTGGCGATGAAAACGCATTTGCGCAGATCTACCAAAACTATGTACAGTCACTTTATCACTACTGCGCCCACTTCGCTACCGACCGGGCGTTAATTAAAGACTGCATTCACGACTTGTTTGTGGAACTTTGGAAACATAGAAATACGATAGGGCCAACCACATCAGTACGGTTTTACCTGATGGCATCCATCAAACGAAAACTGGTTCGACACATTACCGCCGAGCAAAAATTGGTCAGTCAGGACGATGTAACGAATGGTCGGCGTATGGGCGACATGCTGGCCGGGGCCGACCCCTCGCACGAGAACCTGCTCATTGCTCACGAAGAAGACGCATTCATGAATGATTGTCTGCATCAGGCTCTGGACAAACTCCCCAAACGCCAGCGTGAAGCCGTTCACCTGCGCTACTTTCAGAATATGAGCAATGAAGAAATCTCGACGATGATGCAGATAAATATACAGTCGGTCTATAACCTTATTTTTGGCGCGATGGGCAACCTCAAACGCTACGTCACCCCCGAAACTGTTTCCTTTTAACCCTGATTACTCCTAAACCTGAACGCAACCCGGCAGCCAAAAGCTGCCGGGTTTTTATTTGTAGCGCGGTTATAGCGCGGCTGGAAAGCCGCCCTGTGCAACGGCAAATACAAGAACAAGATATTGTTGCTGACGCCCAGGGCGGGTTCCCACCCGCGCTACAGTTACCTTTGCGGTATGAATACCGATGTTACGCCCCTACCCGAACGGGTCCGGCCCCGCAGTCTGAATGACGTCATTGGACAGCGTAAGCTGATTGGTCCCGGTGGGTCGCTACAACGGACCGTTGATGCCGGGCGGTTACCATCCATGATTCTGTGGGGACCACCGGGCGTGGGTAAAACCACGATGGCCCTGCTACTGGCCGAAGCCGTAAACCGCCCGTTTGTAGCCCTGAGTGCCATCAACTCCGGCGTAAAAGAAATCCGCGAGGTGCTGGGCAGGCCCGGCATGTTTCCACCCGTTGTGTTCATCGACGAGATTCACCGCTTCAACAAAAGTCAGCAGGACGCCTTGCTGGGCGCGGTCGAGAAAGGGCAGATTACGCTGGTGGGTGCCACCACCGAAAACCCCTCGTTCGAGGTGAACGGGGCGCTGCTGTCCCGCTGTCAAGTCTATATTCTGGAATCGCTGAGCCGCGACGAACTCATGCAACTTGTGGACCGGGCCATTGCCAAAGACGCTTTTTTACAGTCAAAACGAATCACAGTCGAATCTTACGACGCGTTGCTCCAATTGAGCGGGGGCGACGGGCGCAAACTGCTGAATTTACTGGAACTAGTGGCATCGGCGCATGTATCGGCCGACCCGCTGGTCATTACCGACGAGGTTGTGACAACCGTAGCGCAGCAGAACATTGCCCGGTACGACAAATCCGGTGAGCAGCACTACGACATTGTTTCGGCCTTTATAAAATCCCTGCGCGGCTCGGACCCCAACGCGGCCCTGTACTGGATGGCGCGGATGATTGTGGCGGGCGAAGACCCCGTATTTATTGCCCGCCGGATGTTGATTATGGCGTCGGAAGACATCGGCAATGCCAACCCCACTGCTCTGATTATGGCCACCGGGGCCGTGCAGGCCATTCGGGTTATTGGTATGCCCGAAGGCCGGATAATTCTTGGTCAGGTGGCGGTGTATTTAGCGACTTCGCCCAAGAGCAACGCGAGTTACGTAGCCATTGACGACGCCATTACCCTGGCCGAACAAACCGCGCATTTGCCCGTGCCGCTGCACCTGCGCAACGCACCCACCAAACTGATGAAGCAGATTGGCTACGGCAAAGACTACCAGTATGCCCACACTCACGCGGGAAACTTTGCCCAGCAGAATTTCCTGCCCGACGACCTCAAAGGCCACAAGCTCTACGAACCCGGCCAAAACGCCCGCGAAGCCGAAATCCGGCGCAACCTGTCAGCCTGGTGGGGGGAGTGGTACGGATATTAAAAATCGCCGGCCCGGTCAGAATGACAAAGCCGGCGAAATGACGCGCAGTAAATGACAATATCTACACGTCCAGCGTACTCAGTACACCATTCATGTTCCGCACGGCATCGGCAGATTTGTTGAAGGCCGTCTGCTCGTCGTCGGTGAGTTTGTAGTCGATAATTTCTTCCCAGCCGTTTCGGCCCAATACGACGGGTACCCCCATGCAAATGTCCGATTGGCCATATTCGCCTTCCAACAAGACACAGGACGGAATCACACGCTTCTGATCGCGCACGATGGCTTCGACCATATATGCACCTGCCGCACCCGGCGCGTACCAGGCCGACGTACCAATCAGGCCGGTGAGCGTAGCCCCGCCCACCATGGTGTCGGCAGCTACTTTTTTCAGCGTCTCCTCGTCCAGGAACTGACTCACTGGCACCCCGCCTTTGGTGGCCAAGCGCGTCAGCGGTATCATCGTCGTGTCGCCGTGACCGCCAATGACGGTTGCCTGAATATCGTTGGGCGAACAGTTCATAGCCAGCGACAGATACGTTTTGAACCGGGCTGAATCCAGCGCACCACCAAGGCCGATTACCCGATTCTTTGGTATTCCCGACGACTTCAACGCGAGGTACGTCATGGTGTCCATCGGGTTAGAGATAATGACAAAAATGGCGTTGGGCGAATGCTTCAGGATATTTTCCGTTACGCCCTTCACGATACCGGCGTTGATACCAATGAGGTCTTCGCGGGTCATACCCGGCTTGCGCGGCAGGCCCGACGTAACGACAACGACATCGGAATTAGCCGTTTTCTCGTAATCATTGGTTGAGCCGGTCAGCTTTACGTCGCAGTCGAGCAAGGTCGATGCCTGGAGCATATCGAGCGATTTACCTTCGCTGACGCCTTCCTTAATGTCTAAAAGAACAACTTCTTCGGCGAGTTCACGGCGGGCAATATTATCGGCACAAGTGGCTCCAACGGCCCCGGCTCCTACTATAGTCACTTTCATAGTATATTCGGAATTAAAGGATTAACAATAGGTCACAAAAGTACAGGCCAGCTTCCGCACAAACCAACTGCCGGATCGATAAACTTACAAGGCCTGTCTGCTGTTTATAGTGTAGAACCCATTCATATATATGGCAAAATCCCGACTCGTTACCCAAATACTTCGCTCTATCTTCTTTAAAAAGGCCGGACTTGGTGCTGTCCGATACGCCCGCAACTCCCGCAGTTTGCTCGATCTGGTCAGACGGGCTTTAGACAAAAGCGGAGGATTGTCAGGAGCGAGTTTTGCGCAGTTTCGTACGCAACTGCTTGTTATTTCTCGATTATTGAAGGCCTACGCATCAGGTGAGTATCGGCAGGTTCCGTGGAAAACCGTCATCCGAATTATTGCCGTACTGCTCTACTTTTTGAACCCCATCGACATCATTCCCGATCTGCTGCCAATTATTGGCCTAACCGACGATATTGCCCTGACGTTGTGGCTCTTTAGTGCCGCAAAAGATGATATAGACATCTTTCTGGCCTGGGAAACGGCGAGAAATGAGGCCCGAGCCAACAGTAGCAGTAAATCTGAAACAATACGGATTAGCTGACGTTAGAAAAGAAGACATAACGCCTTATTACAACAAGGTAGGAAAACTAATCTGGCTTATTTTACGTAAGTTTATAGCACATCCGTCTGAATAGTCCGACAGAGTTTTTTAGTTTTGCATACATTCAAATCCCGGTAATTATGATTTCTGCAAGCATTTTCGCAATTATGGGTCTGGGCGGTCAGGAGATGATTCTGATCTTTCTGGCCCTGCTCCTGTTGTTTGGAGCCAAAAAAATTCCTGAACTGGCAAGGGGCCTTGGCAAAGGCATCAAGGAGTTTAAGGACGCAACCAAAGACGTTCGTGAGAACATCGAAGACAGCCTGAAAGAGACTGATACAACGAAGTAATTCGCTGTCTTTTCACGCAAAACGACCATGTGGTTCTTACCGAGCCGCGTGGTCGTTTTGCGTTTACTGGTTTGCCATTTCAGGCTAAACTGCCTAAGTTTGGGGATATTGGCGGTTGGCTGTCTGCCTGCTGCACACCCTAACAGGCATTCTGTGACTCTTTACCGTAGCTTTTCCGCCGTTCAAACCGACCTGCTGTCGGGTACCGTAACCTGCCGTCAACTGGTAGAGCAGTACCTCGACCGTATTGCCGAACACCGGCACCTGAACGCGTTTACCGATGTATATGCCGACGAGTCGCGCCAGCGGGCCGACGCCATCGACCAGAAAATAAGTAACGGCACGGCAGGCAAGCTGGCCGGTATAATTATCGGTATCAAAGACGTGTTGAGCTACATAGACCACCCCCTGCGGGCGGGCAGCAACATTCTGGACGGGTTCACGGCCCAGTTTACCGCCACCGCCGTGCAGCGACTCATAGACGCCGACGCCATTATCATTGGCCGTCAAAACTGCGACGAGTTTGCGATGGGTTCGGCCAATGAGAACTCGGCATTTGGCCCGGTGCGTAATGCCGCTGATCATAGCCGGGTGTCGGGCGGCAGCAGTGGCGGCTCGGCGGTGGCGGTACAGGCGGGTTTGTGTCTGGCCAGTATCGGCTCCGATACGGGTGGTTCGGTACGTCAGCCCGCAGCCTTTTGTGGCGTTGTGGGCCTCAAACCTACTTACGGGCGCATCAGCCGGTGGGGTCTGGTGGCGTACGCATCGTCGTTCGACTGCATCGGCCCCATTGCCAACACCCCTCACGACGCGGCCCTGCTGCTCGAAGTCATGGCCGGTCCCGACGAGTTCGACAGCACCGTATCGAGCCAGCCTGTGGCCGCTTACAGCAAAGCCAAACTTCCTGACAATCAAAAGCTCCGCATCGCCTACCTGCGCGACGGCGTAGAGAGCGTGGGCGTTGACGCCAGCATCCGCGAAGCCACCCAACGCAGCATTGATGCGCTTAGAGCCGACGGGCATACGGTCGAACCAGTCGAGTTGTTGCTGGAAAACGCGCTGCTGCCGGTCTATTATATTCTGACCACTGCCGAAGCGTCATCTAACCTCTCCCGGTTTGATGGGGTACGGTATGGCTACCGTGACAAATCGGCTCCTGAACTATTGGCTTTGTACAAACAGACCCGCACGACTGGCTTTGGCGCGGAAGTGCGTCGGCGCATTTTGCTTGGTACGTTTGCGCTGAGTGCCAGCTATTACGATGCCTATTATACGAAAGCGCAGCAGGTTCGGCGGCTTATCCGCGAGGAAACCGAACGGCTGTTTACGCAGTACGACTTTCTGCTCTCCCCCACCACACCAACCACCGCCTTTACCATCGGCAAAAAAAATGACCGGACCGCCGGAGCGGACCCGCTGCAAGAGTTTCTGGCCGACATTTTTACCGTACAGGCCAATGTAGTGGGCTATCCGGCGTTGTCAATTCCAAACGGCACAGACGAAAACGGCCTGCCCATCGGTCTGCAGCTCATGGCCCCGCCCTTCCGGGAGGACGAGTTGGTAGCGTTGGGGGAATTAATTATGAATGATAACGTAACCTCATTGACCGCATGATCTTCTCCTTCCGTAACCTGCTGACAATAGGATTTTTAAGTGTTTCTTCAACGTTTACCGTCGCGCAAACCGCTGCGCCCTCAGCCGATTCACTGGCCCTGGCTCGCGAGGATAGTATTGCTGCCCTGACCACCGTGCGCGACAGTCTGCTGATGGAGCGGCTGGCCAAACTCGAAAAAGGCATTGCCCTGCCCTACCACGAGTCAGTGCAGAAATACGTCGATCTTTTCATTTTCAAACGCCCCGAGTACGTGCGCCGGATGCTGGGAAAAGTCCCGGTGTTTTTTCCGCTCTATGAAAAAATACTGGCACAGTACGGTCTGCCCGACGAGATAAAGTACCTCTCCATTGTTGAGTCGGCCCTCAACCCACGGGCGGTGTCGCACGCCGGTGCGGGTGGTCTCTGGCAGTTTATGCCCGGCACGGGGCGCGATATGCGGCTCTATCAGGATGAATATATAGATGAGCGGATGGACCCCGTCAAATCAACTGAAGCGGCCTGTAAATACCTCCGCGATTTGTATCGGATTTTTGGCGACTGGCATCTGGCTCTGGCGGCTTATAACTGCGGGCCCGGCGCGGTGAAGCGGGCCATGCGCCGGTCCGGGGGCGATTCGTTCTGGAGTGTCTATAATCATTTGCCCAAAGAGACCCGTTCTTACGTACCGCTGTTTATCACGACTGCGTACTTCATGCACCATGCGGGCGATCACGGTATTTTTGCCGATGAGTTCGAAACGGTCATTCCAAACGATACGATTCAGGTGTCGGGTTATTTCAATCTGGAAACCTTCGCCAAACACAGCACCATGCCCCTGGCCGATCTGCAAAAGCTGAACCCGGCCCTGAACACAACCATCCTGCCTGAATATACCAACCGCTATTCGCTGCGGGTGCCGCGTCAGCAGTACGCTTACTTTGCAAGCCGCCGAAGGGCCATCATGGATTCGGCCAATCAACTGCCGGTGGCGATGGCGCACGTGCTGCTGGCCCAGGCTGAAACGGTTTCGCTACCCGATAATCCACTGGCCCGCATGACCACGACCGATACCAACCCACTGGCGGGCCTGTTTCTGACCAACGAAACCGACGAGCCAGTGCTGGTAGCTTCGGCACTGAAGGCCAAACCGGTGCCGGTGACAGATGCCGAGGAAGAAGCCGAATATGATGAACCAGTAGCTACGGTTGTGCAGCGCACCGTCCGCAGGCAAACCTACGTGGCCCGGCGGGGCGATAATCTGACAGCTGTTGCCAACCGCTACGGCGTTACCATTGCCGACATTAAACGCTGGAACCACCTGCGGTCAACACACTTGCAAAACGGCCAGAAACTCGTGATTCAGCGCGTTATTCGTGAGGAGGTTCCAGTGGCTGTTGCTGCCAGACTTACCAAACAAAGAAGCAGTAAACGCTACAAACCGCGTTATCACCGCGTAGAGCAGGGCGATACCCTCTGGAATATCGTGCGCCAATACGACGGACTGACCGTTGAGCAACTCAAGAAAATGAACCACATCAAAGGCAACACGCTCCAGCCGGGGCAGAAACTGAAAGTGAGCTGATTGCTAACCAAACGCCCAGACCACCTATCGAACGCCCGCGACTCATCTGAAACGTCGCGGGTTTTTCGTATCTTTACTGTAGTATAATCACCGCAAAACAAGCTGTTTCTTACGCCGAATGATTGCTTTTTTAGATGGGCTGCTCGCCTTTAAAGAACCCTCCAACGTCATTATTGACGTACACGGCGTGGGCTACTCGGTCAATATATCGCTGCAAACCTACGTCACCCTGCCCGGCGGGGGCGACCGCGTAAAACTCTTCATCCATCATCTCTTCCGCGAAGATTCTCAGTCGCTCTACGGCTTTGCATCGGCAGACGAAAAATCACTGTTTCTGGATTTATTGGGCGTATCGGGCGTAGGGCCAAACACGGCTCTCGGTATGCTCTCGGCCATGCAGCCTGCCGATTTGCGGCTGGCCATTCTGGGCGAGAACGTACGGGCGGTGCAGGCTATTAAAGGCATTGGAGCCAAAACGGCGCAGCGCATCATTCTGGAACTGCGCGACAAGATGAAGAAAGCGGGTGTCGTACCCGACGGCCCAAGCTACCGCCAGACAGCCGCCAACCCCGCCCGCGACGAGTCGATGGCCGCGCTGATGGCCCTCGGCTTGCCCAAAGCCACCGCCGAAAAAAGCGTGGACGATGCACTGCGGGCTGACCCGAATTTAACGGTTGAAGAGGTAATCCGGCAGGCGCTGCGTTAATGACGTCGGCGTTGCTGCCGGATGGCCCGGCGCACGGGCGGCATCTTCAGCACCAGACCAGCCTGCTGAATCATTGAATTTACACCCGCATAGCCCACCGCCCGGTGAACAATTTCGCCGGTGGGCGTAACGTACAGTGTAGTTGGGAAACTTCTTACGCCGAAGCGTTTAGTGAGTTCCGGCCCTTCGCCAATTTCGGCGTCGATGCGGTAATTGATAAAGTGCGGGTTAAAGGCATTGCCGACGGCAGGATTTGGAAAAGCTTCCCGCGCCATACGGTGGCAGGGCGGACACCAGTTGGCGTAAAACTCCACGAACAGCGGTTTACCCGTCCGCTGACTTTCGGCCAGTACCTGCTGCCACGACCCCGCAAAAAAACGCATACCAGTCGGCTCATCGGCCTGCGTGGGCGGTACCGTCAGGAGGAGCATAATTATGAGCGCGGGAAATTTCATACCCCAAAGGTACAGTCTGGTCCAGTGGGTAGGCAATTTATTGCGGCTCAATGGTACTGGCACCCTTCTGCTTCTTCCGCTTTTGCTTGTCTTCTACCTTTTCGAGGTGAATCTCCTCGGCTTCTTCAATCGAGTGCAATTCAGAGAGGCTGGCTTCTTCTTTAGCCTTCTCGGCCAGCGTACCGAAGAATTTGTGCAGGGAGCGGAGTTCGCCTTCGCTCAGGTCTTCGAGGTTGAGGAGTCGGTTACTGGCTTTTCGATTTACGGCGATGAGTTCATTGAGCTTGATCTGCATGGCCAGCGAGTCTTTGTTCTGCGCTTTCTGAATCAGAAACACCATCAGAAACGTGACTACAGTCGTGCTGGTATTGATAACCAACTGCCAGGTATCTGAATGGCCAAAAATCGGACCGGTAATGAGCCAGACAAAATGGTGAGCAATGCCAGCAGAAAAGCCGTTGAGGAGCCGGTAGCGTGCGTAGCGCGGGAAGCAAACTGCTCGAAAAAATTAGTAAATTGGTTACTGTTCATCAGATTGATTTTTTCGGGAAATATCCGCCTAAAAAATTCGGCAATGATGAAAGCCCGGTTAAATCCTGCCTGTCACACCCGTTTATGGTATCAGCGTCATATAGTACAGGTCGAGCCCCGGCACCCAATAATCGGTTTCAGTGCGCTGCAATACGAACCCGAACTTCTCAAAAAACTGGAACGCCACCTGCGACGTGCGGCACTCGATCAGCATAACGGCAGGGTTGATCCGTAATTGCCCCAGACAGTGCTGCATCAACGCACGGCCCACGCCCAGTCCGGCAAAATCGGGGTCAGTGAAAATCCAGGCAATCCGGCCCGTTATGCCGTCTTGTTTTACACCACAGCCACACGCGCCCACCAACTGCCCGTTATAGTCGGCCAGGGAGTAGGGGTCGGGGTTGACGCGCAGAAAATCAACATAGTCGGCCACTTCGCTTTCGCCAAACGCTGCGGGTACATTTTTGCGGAAGACTACCAGCAGCGGTTCGGTATCGGCGGGTTGGTAAGGGCGGATAGAAATCATTTCAGATAACTGGACGGTTACCTGCCCTTGTCGGAACACTCGCCCTTCGACACGATTCGAATGCCTACTGCCCCCGCCATGCAGGCGTTGCCGTAGGTTTTGCCATTGCAACCGCACACCGGGTCATATTGCATAGTGCAGATAAGATTCGGGTTTGGCTTCTCGACACAATCGGCATCTACACTTTTGTGGGCTGTTTCGCAACTGAATATGCCAGTTACAAACAGGCAGGTGATTAGTGTTCTCATTGGTCTAAATAGTTTAGCACTTTCCCCAATAGACCCCAAACGTTGGGCATTGGTTGGAAAGCAGAACAGATAACTGATTATTTACACTAACAACACAGGCAGAAATTTGGATGAACGCAAATGGGCTATCTACCATCCCTGCGCAATTAACGCGACAACGCGGTCGGGTTCTTCGTGCTGTACCCAGTGGGTGGCATTCTCGAAGAAAACGACCCGTCCGGTGTCGCAGAGGTCGATGCTGGGCTGGGCCATTTTTTGGCTCAGAAACCGGTCCTGAACGCCCCAGATAAGCAGCGTTGGCACGGTGATGCGGACGGCAATGTCTCGGGCAGGTGGGTAGCGCAGGGCGGCCCGGTACCAGTTTATCATGGTTGGCAGGGCACCGGACCAGGCCACCCGGTACCAGCGCAGGTCATCGGCAGAGAACGTGCCGGGGCGGCTACTGGTTTTCAGCATTCGGGACAGGACCGCGTACTGACTGGCTTTGAGCAGGGTTTCGGGTAGCCACGGGAGCTGGAAAAAGCCGATGTACCAGCTACGGAGCGTTTGCCCCGGCTGGCGAAGAACAAACCGTTTCATAACGGCAGGATGCGGCACGTTCAGCACCACTAGCCGCTCCACACGGTCCGGGTGCGTGGCCGCTACCCACCACGCCACAGCCGCACCCCAGTCGTGGCCCACCACAACGGCCTTCTGCCGCCCGGTAGCGTTAATCAGGGCAATAACATCGGCGGCTAATTCATCAATGGCGTAGGCAGCAACACCCGCAGGCTTATCGCTCTGATTGTAGCCCCGCTGATCGGGTACCCACACGCGAAAACCGCGCTCGGCCAGCGGAATAATCTGCTGTTTCCAGCTATACCAGAACTCCGGAAAACCGTGTAGCAAAATCAGTACTGGACCATCAGCAGGACCGGCCTGTACTACGTGCAGACTAACAGGCTTGCCGTTGTACACGCCAGTCGGCACAGTATGGTGTTCGAGTTGATAAACCATTGCGTTCAATACGTTTAGAAGCGGTTTGAGTTAGAAGCTTTTGAGATAAGCAATTTGAGACGAAAAGCGATCAACTCAACCGGCTTCTTACATACCGGTACGGGCGGCTTCCCAGCCCAGCATAGCCTGTTTGCGGTCGGCACCCCAGCGATACTGCCCAAACAGACCTGTTTTTTTGATGACCCGGTGGCACGGAATCAAATAGCCAATAGGATTACTACCAATGGCCGTACCCACCGCCCGCGATGCCGTGGGCTGCCCGATGGCGCCGGCCAATTGGTCGTAACTCACCAGTTGTCCTTCGGGAATACGCAGCAGGGCTTCCCACACCTTGAGCTGAAAGGCCGTGCCGCGCACCAGCACCGAAACAGGCTGGCCGGAATTCGTACCTGATTGGCCATGGGTCGGAAAAACACAATCGGCCAGCGGTTGTACAGCAACAGCGTTGTGCCGGACAGTGGCCGCAGGCCAGGCCGCACGGAGCAGCGTTTCGGGTGCGGGATCAGTGTTGCTCAGGAAATGCAGCAACGCAACTTTGCCATTGATAGCTCCCAGCACGTACTGGCCAAACGGACTGCCGAAGATACCATAGTGCAGCACCAGCCCCGCCCCCGCCTGCTTGACCTGCCCCGGCGTAACGCCTTCGATATTAACAAATAGATCGTGCAGTCGCCCCGTGCCGGACAGGCCCACACTCTCGGCTACGTCGGTTAGTGCAAGGCCCCGGCGGAGTTGGGCTTTGGCGTGTTCGAGGGTGAGGTACTGGCCAAATTTCTTGGGACTCACGCCCGCCCATTCGGTAAACAACCGCTGAAAATGAAACGCGCTGAGGTTAGCTTCTTCGGCCAGTTCGGGCAGGGTTAGCTGGCTGCGGTAGGTCGTAACGAGGTGATCGATGGCCTGCGCAATCTGGTTGTAGGTGTACGTACTGCTGGCGTTCATGGCGGTTGCTTGCTTACGCAAACAAAGGTCTGGAAATGGGTGCGGCCGACAAACCCGATTCTTGCGCTTTTTTACCTAAGAATCGTAACCGTTTATCCTAAAAATAAACGTTGGTTCATGCCTGATTTTGTACCTTTGGTCAGGTTACAACTAACTTTATTCATGAAAAAACAACTGATTACACTAATCGCCCTTGTGGCAATCCCTGCCCTTTCGTTCGCGCAAACTGCCGACGAAATTATCAATAAACACGTGACCGCGCTGGGCGGTGCTGACAAGATTGCCGCTATTAAAACCATGAACGTCGAGCAGAATATGTCGATCATGGGCAATGACCTGACGGCCAAGAGCGTCTATGTCGTGGGTAAGTCAATGCGCAGCGACGTATCGGTGATGGGGTCGGAGATTACGACCGTATTCAACGGCGATAAG
>Ga0105045_10000085_pt1 | contig 47905 bp, 60 predicted proteins | sample MAT02_FD_78089 | JGI IMG/M metagenome (GOLD analysis project Ga0105045, IMG submission 78089) | Freshwater microbial communities from Lake Fryxell liftoff mats and glacier meltwater in Antarctica - MAT-02 (megahit assembly) | ecosystem: Environmental > Aquatic > Freshwater > Ice > Liftoff...
CAAGGAAATCTCAGTTGCAATGTCGGCGTCGAACATACTTGCAGCCCGCATGCGGAATCACGCAACGGCCACGGTCGAAGACACAGCTGGCTGCAATCTGTATCGCTCCGACATTGCAACGGTTGCGATGGGGTAACCCGGCCCGTGGGCCTAAATGCTCTAGACCTTCATTTAGTCCTGGCACTCCCTTTCTAGACCTGTATACTCAACTCATGAAGACGACGCGAATCACGAAGAAGCAGATGAACGAGCTTGAGACGACTTGCTGGGGCATCATGAGCAACCTCGGCCGAGTGCCCACATTGGAGCAGGTCAAGGCTGAGGCCGACGTTCCCAGCCACATTGCAGACGCATGGTGGGCAGGCGACTTCGAGGCTGGCAGCTCCGACGACCCCACCTGAGACCACGGGGGCCTTCGGGCCCTTGGTCAACCCAGCCCGTTGGCCTGAATGACGCTCTAGTACATTTAGTCCTGGCACTCCCTCTCTAGACCTGTATACTCAACTCATGAAGACCGCAACCGACTCCCAAATCCTCCGCTCCGACCTTCGCGACTCGTCCGGCCGCATGCTCAAACACTCGTGCGAGTGCTGCGGCAAGGGGGCGCCGATGGCCTACTACAGCGAGGAATACGTACACGGAAATATGTGGATGGTGCTCTGCCTGAAATGCGCGAAGAAGATTGCGGCTCGCTGAAAGTGAGAGGGGGCCTTCGGGCCCCGGCCGCTTGGCCCATCTGACAAATCATACCGCGCTCTATTGCAGTGCCGTACTAGACCGTGCTAACCTACCCGGGGGCCCACTGCCCCAGAAAAAGCTCCATGAAAAACAACGTAAATATTGATGGTATCTCATTCTCGCCCAGGACGGCGGAGCTGATTTTGGAAAATAGCATTACCCCGATCGCTGACGTTGCCATACTCAAAGCTGGGATGTGTTCGAAGGCTTCACTCTTGGCGCTGTGCCTGACAGGCGGCCCTGAGGAGTCCGAGAACTGGCACGAGTACGTTTCGGCTGTAGCGATCGCGGCAGGTGTGTCATGAGCCCCGAGGAAGCGGCATGGCGAGAGGCAATGGCTACAGCCCAGGCTGCGGCGAAGGCTGCAAAAGAGGCTCATCGCGTGTGGGTACAGGCGGACACTCGCCGATTGCATGCGGAGGCCAGGGCATTGGCTATGGGCCGGGCCAGGCGATGACCGACGAACACAAGGCCTGGCTCGCCTCTGCCCGCGCTGAGGAGGCCGCGAAGCTGGCAGTGGAGAGAGCCCATGTGCTCTGCGATGAAGCCGAGCAAGTGATGTACGAAATGGAGCGACGGGTCAAATCGGCATGGGCCGCCTACCGTCTGACACTGCCGCCCGCAGCATGACCCCAGCAGAAATCGTGGCGAGGATACAGCGCTTTGATCAGCCATTGGGCCTAGAGGGCGCATGGCGCGACGCTTGGGAGGCCAGGTCGCTAGCTCGGAACACTGCCATCCGCAGCTCGGCAAAGGGCGATTGGGAGGCCTGGGAGGCAGCATTGGCAATCGAGCGCGAAGCCTGGGCCAATTGGGCCTGGGCGGGGTTCCCATGAAACTAAATGCTCTAGAGCCTCATTTAGTTCTGGCAGCCCTGCTCTAGACGTGTATAATCAAGGGGTGAGGCAGAGAGCCTCAGAGAAAAGGCAAAATCATGAAAAACGTAATTATCGACGGAATCGCATTCTCTCCCGCAACGGCTCGCCTCATCCGCAGCCGTGAGGCTCTTGTGGGCGCGCAAATCTCGGTGTCCGAGACGCGGAACCACGCGGATGCCGAGACGGCATGCAGCGCGCGAGGCGAGTTGGTTGGGGCTGAAAGTGAAGCTGCCGCGGCTTGGGATGCATACTTCGTCGAGCTGGCCGGCTGAACCCCACCCCACCCAACCCCGCCCCCACGCTACCAAGCCTGGGGGCTTTCGCGGTATGAACCAAGTCATCACCTATCAGTCACCCAGCGGCGCAACCGTCGATCTTACGCCGGCGCAGATCGAGCGCCTGGGCTGCGCCGGTGTCTGGCCTCGCGACTTTCGAGGGCAGGAGTACTGCATGTTTTCGCACGGCCTACACGAAGGCGACCCAACGTATTCCGACGCCGAGCTGTCGCGAGAGTTCGGGGTGGCATCGTGAGACCCCACTCCTCCGCCCCGATCAATGTCCTACGCGCCGCGCTTGCGGGGCCGTTTCAGTCACTTGAAAATAATGCCGAGCGCCTGATAGCCGATGCAATGCGCCTTCGACCAACGCTCACTGCCGCAGCCGCCGATCTCGGCATTAGCCTAGAGGCCCTACGTCACCTTCGGGCCGACTTCCCTCGTCTAGACCGGCTGGCCGGCCGATGATTACATTAAACATAGATTTGGTTATTCAAGCCTTCGACCTTGCGCAAAAAGCGCGATCGGTTTTCGGCGACGTCGGACAGGACAATATGATCACTGAGGAATGCGGCGAACTGATTACCGCAATTGCTCGACGTGAGCGGGGCCGAGGAACGGAAGCTGAGGTCGACGAAGAAGCGGCCGACGTTTTTCTGGTCGTGCTCGGCGCGATGAATCCGGACGCTTGGCGAGTGTTGGCTCGCAAGGTGGAGCGGTTGCGCGGAATCTTGAATAACGCGAATGGATAGCAGTATCACCGGCCCGTTGGCCTGAATGCACTAGACCTTCATTTAGTCCTGGCAGCCCTGCTCTAGACGTGTATAATCAAGGGGTGAACAACGAAGCAAAGACCTCCACAGTCATCTGGTTTGCCATCGTCCGCCTTGACGACAACACGAATCACTACGGCAAGTGCCGCACGGAAGAGGCAGCCCAGGCCAAGGTCGCCGCCATGAGCCGCAAGCTGGGCGCCCCCCTCACAGTGGTAGCTTGGACCGGCTGTGTAGGCACATCGGGTGGGCACGCTGCATGAGCTGAGACAAGAGGGGGCCTTCGGGCCCTTTCCTTTGCCACTGTAATGAAGATGCGTATCATTCGCGTTAATTTTGATTTCTAAAATTCGACTTCGGTGAGTACGATTTAGCTAGCGCACACTTCTGTACTCTACTAGTTTCTAAATCAAGATGAATGAACAATTCGAGATAAAAACCGAGCCGATGCCCTGGGGCGTCAACGGCCCCGAAGACGACTGTTTCGCATACGTCATTTTTTCGGTTGGTTGTGAGAGTTGGCAAATCCTCAGATGGGACGCCGATTCGCACGGCGGCTGCTACTATATAAACTCCCCTTTTACCTGCACAATTAAGCACGACGCCATCACACATTGGCTGCCATTATCGTACGCTTTTGGAGTCCAGCAATGAACCCTATCACTGGACGGATGAACGCTAGTTTGGAAACATTTGCAAATTTGGCAAAAATAGCAATTCGGCCTTTAATCCGGTTTGATTACCAGGACGGAGCAATTATGCAGGAATCGATCGAAACAGAGGGTAGAGAGGTCACCGTGATCAGTCGGGTGAACCATGAATTCGTGTGGAGGTTGGTAGAAGACCAGTCAAGCGCGCACGGTTTTGAGCAACCTCGAATGGTGGCCATCGAATTCGACGCCGTTGGACCTAGCCTGTTTTGGAGTTTTTGAAATGAAAAATCAACAAGGGCGCCCACCCGACCGGGGCGAGAAATCCAGCGATCGAATCCAGATCAGAGTCACCCCTGAGGAGTCAGAGCGCTACAGAGGGGCGCTGTACCCGACGGAATCTCTAGCTGAAATTATCCGCGAACTTTTGGACCGTTGGGTCAGTCATCGAAATAAACCAAACGGCCCCATTTAATTCTGGACTTCTGTACTCACGAGACTAAGGTACAGAGGTGGGGCGGATAACAGAAAAACGAGCCGCAAAACTCCGAAAGCGCGAATCGCGACGGAAAAAACAAGGCGCGCCGTGCGATTGTCACGGATATTGGTTTCCGCATCGTAAGGGCTCGGGAGCTTGCAATCATCACCCCGACGCAATTAAGCGACAATGGGAACGCCACACGGGAACATCATTCGAAACTGGAAAAGAGCTAACATCATGAAAAACATCATTACAATTTCAGCCTTGATTTTTGGACTTTGCGCAATCGCTTGCGGGGGTGTCGAAGGGGGTACAGACGACGGATACACTGACCCCACGGTAGGCGCGGGAGTCGAAATTAACTTTGGCGTTTCGCCAGATCTGACCACTGAACAAATGACACTCTTCATGGATGCACTAAACGAGTGGCGGGAAGCGCTTCCACAATCGAATATTTTCACGACGATTGTTGACAATGTGAATGACCCTAGATTCATTCACGTTCGCCCGTTTTCGTCTCACCCAAACGGTGATGGTTGGCACACCGGCTCTGTTTACTCCCTCGCCGTCGTTTGGGTGGCAGACGATGCCGCCGGTTACCAGTGCGCCAAGTCGAGCGCAATGAGCGCCATCGGGTCGGCGTTCGCGACCACCTACACCAAGCTACCAGCGGGAGAAGGGGACCCGTCCGCGATCATGCGCGAGGGTAATGCATGCGCAACGCGAGTAACAGCAGACGATATCGCCTGGGTTGCCGAGGTCACGCAATAATGGCGCGTGAAGTTGCCCAAGCGTGGGACAACATGAGGCAGCAACGCGCAAGCCATGACGAAATCAGACTCATTGCATTTGAGCTAGAGCGGGTTAGCAGACTTGACGCGGAAATAGTTAGTGCGAACCGAAAGCTTACTTTGGTCCAATCGGTAATTGAGCAACTGCAAAAGAGGCTAGCATGATCAAAGTAGGCTGGTTTTACCCACCACACATTTTGGGTTTGGGTCATGAAGTAATGTTTCGTTCCGTTGAACGCGCGTTGGTTCGCAATCAAGTGGACGCGACAATTACCAAGTTCGACATTACAGCCGACCCTATAGCAGTGCGCGCTTTCGACCTTGTCTTGGTAGATATTGATCTACCAAGCTTTAAAGAGTGGTTTTGGCGCAATGGTGAAACGTGGACGCTTCTTCGGTGGATGCCTACCTATTGGTGCAAAAATGCATTCGATTGTCGCGATAAAAAAAGCAGGGTAATCGCGATAGAGCCAATCGTACCCTACAATTGCGACGTAGCGATCGAGCCCCTTGTGTACTGCAATCGAGACGAAATGGCCCCACCACCGCACCCCTATTTGAGGCAACGTGCGCTTGTGTTGCATTCCGATCCCGATGAAATAGCGAGCTTGCCCACAAGTTCAATCCCGCATGGCATGATAGTTGACAAGGTCAGCTCCAAGTTTGGACTATTTCCATTCACGAAACAACTTTACAAATACAATCGGATTGTGAGCGGCGCCGGTTACTGTCGATTTTGGGAAACCCAATGGTTGGGTCTAGCTGACCGTACAGCGCTTTACGCGATGGGTGGGCGGAGATTCATCAATGACCAGCCACCGCGCTTAGAACTCGCTACAGGCCACACCCCAACTCAAAATGGAGCAGACCAACTTGCTCTGATGATCGGCGCGCAATGAAACGACTTCGACCGTTAAGTGACCCATCTATTAGGATGCTGACCGAACTGTCACTTGGAAATAACCGACCTTGGGATGAGCCGCGTAGAACGTACAATAGTGGCAAATCGGCAATGAGAATTTGCACGGCGAGAGCTTTGGAAAAACGAGGGTTGATCAAACTCTCCTATGGCTGCATTTGGTATCGACTAACAGCGGCTGGCCATCAATTGCAGCTGGACTTGCGCTCTGCGCGTGCACTGGGGAAGTGATGACTTGCCCAGCGGTAATCAAACTTCGGCCCGTGTTGTTGATCAAGGGGCCAGGACGAATGACTGAATTACGGGTAGCTAATCGTGCCTACAGGATGCTCCGACTAGACCTCATCGCGCTAGTTCGACGCATCCTCGACTGTTTCGAGCTAGGCCGACTCCTGAGCGATGTTAGGGGGGTGTTAACAGTGGAGCCTCTCCGCAACGGAGGTTTGCGTGTGGGCATACTAGAGGCCACCGTCGAACTTTCAGCCGTCCAATTGTCGCATTTTTTGCAAGCGCTTGAAGAACGAATTCTCTCACTTTAGCCGAAAGGCGCTCATATTTCCGACCATATATGCCTTTGAGGTTGTCCCATACTGCTCTGCCAGATGGGACTTAGGTGTTTCTATGAGATCGCCACGATCTAGCAGTTGCTGAACAGCACGCTTGATTGCATTGGTAGAACCTAGTCGATCTCTGCGAAACGAGGAGACGCCAACACAGGTGCGCTGAATGTAGCCGTAGGGAATGACCCTTCCAGCGTGCATTTTCTCACCAGGCCCGGGCGCGTAGCTGGCCACTTTGACCCAGGGTGAGAGCATCCACATTCGAACCCGCTCGATCACATAGTCGATTTGCTGATTTTCTGAATCGCCCATTGTGATTTCCCCGGCATCGAAACGTGCAAGCATGTTCTCCACATCTTGCACGCAAATCCGGATTGCCCATCGCGCCGTATCGGAGTCGATTGCAGGTTTCGCGAATTTCTGACCGACGGCAATCAAGCCCGCGAGTTTCAGTGCCTTGAGGTTTTGGCGAGTCCAAAATGCCCGCTTGATATCACGATCAGCACTGTTGATTTTCTTGCTGCAATACACTTCGAAGTCATCGAAAATGGACTCGGCTTCGACACTTGCAAATGGAATTTCGCTCACTCGATTTGCTGCATTGAGAGTCACGCAATGATGCGCAAGGTCAACCATAGCCGCTTGTAGCTGGGTCGAAGGCTTGATCGACTTGTGCGACTTGTTCAGCGGGGGTCGAACGTTGCTCGTCTCTATGATCAGAAATCTAGGAATGAGCCCTTCTCTAACCATTCGCTCATCTATGTTCGGGTAGAAACCATCGGGGGTAGTCTCTCCGGCCCAAGTGAACGACGGCGAACGAGTAGTTTCCACATTTTTCGTCTTGTCCGAATAGATCGTGGCACCTAGCGATTTGTTAGCTCCGCTAAGCGAGTAGATTTGGAGCAAAAGGCGCTTCAAGCCTTGCTTGACCCCAACTGCTTCGGGGGTGCTCATTTCCTGGATTAGGTGTCCAATTTCTCCCGAGTAGCTAACACACGAAGGGTGCTCGGCCAGATGCTTGGTCAACGCTTGCGGGGATGCTATTTCGCCCGGGCCCACGAACGCGAGCGCGGTTGGCAGCACTTCAGCGAAAATCTGACGGAATACATTCAGGCCGATTTGAGCGGAATCTTTACCTACCCCTGTAGGTCCGATCAGAATGAAATATTGGTTCAGGCCGGTCCCGCTCACGTTGAAACACCGCCCTGCCATGCCCGCGACCAATGACAAGGCTCCCATGAGTGCGGCCTCTCTCAACTGATACGGGCTTGCGGCGTAAATAAATTCGGCCAAATCACCAACGATGCCAGTTGGGTATGGGTACGATTTTTGGATCTTGGCGGATGCCTTCGGTGGTGGCGCAACGTGGGGCTTGGGGAACGTCGGCTCACACTCAGGGGGTGCATTGTCCACGATCTCGAATTCGCTTGTGTCGGCGTCTTGTACCGCGAGCAATGAGGCAAGTACCGCCGCAACGTCAATGCGAGGGGGCTTGTTGTCAAAGCATGCATCTAACATCTTGCTAACATAGTCTGCCCTGTGGGATTTCTGGCGATTGGCCAAACCACTCGCGAGAAATAGCCGATGTACTTGCAGACGACTCCAAGTGTAGTGTCCCAATATCGAGATCAGAGCGTAGTCCGCTTGGGACTGGCTCTCATAGCGCGATGCCCAATCTCCGGCCCACAATGCCCTAAATAACTCTCCATTTGAGGCGTCCCCGGCCCAACGCAAAATCTCTGCGTCGTTACCAGTGTCTGGCTCCTCCGTGTGATTTGCGATGCTCTTGATCGGGGGTGAGAGCAGGTCGTACAGTGACGATAGGGCAGCTCCGCCGTCCACGATCTCGACGTCGCGAACAACGTCCCCGGTCATTGTCATGTAGCGATCGGACGAATAGATCTCGACGGAACGACGACGACGGCCTGTGGGCACAATGCCACGAACGATGATGTGCGCGCCTTTTTTGCTAGGGCTTCGCTCTGTGTACGAGTTGAATTTCTCGACGATTTTTCTTTGCAGCTCGCGATCTTCTGGAACTTGCGTTGCGTCGAGATCAATAAATGTAAACGGGTCGGATTTCGCCAAGACGAAACCCACACCATTGAAGCCTTCTTTATCCGCGTATTGTTCCGCGTCCTCAAACGAACCCCAGTCAGATGGATTCGTCACGCTTGCAGCGAAACCGTGAACGGGCGAATACGGAATTTTGGTCGGTTTTGCGGACCCTGACCTTTCCTCCAATCTCCAAACAACCCACTGGCGGTACGCCTGCAATTCAGCGGGAATTGCCAAGGGCTACCTCCAGTGCACGGATCAGTTTTTCGATTGTCAACACGCCTGGATTTGGGATTTTTCCGAGACGAAATGCGCTAATCCAGGCGTTAGACACGTCAATTTCCCGAGCTATGTCTCCGAGATTGATCCCCTCGCGTTTGGCTCGCGTGATCAACGTACGAGCGCGAGCCAGTAGGCCAGAAGTCATGGTGCCCACTACTAACCTCTAAACGGGACGCATGCAAATAAATTTGAGCGGTGCAAATATATTTGACAGTCTGAAATGGGCGCGCTAGCGTCCGAGAACAATGAATGACGACGAAAAGGCCGCACTAGTCGGCAAATGGGCGAACGCTCGAAAAGAAGCTGCGGCTGCAACGGCAACCGAAAACGCGTTGCGGCGTTTGGTGGCGGACGTTGTTTTCGACCTCGGCGAGGGGGAGCTGCGCGAGGGGACCGAACACCGCCCACTCCCGAAGGGTTGGAAAGTTTCGATGGTTTCGAAAATCAACCATTCGTTCGAAAGTGTCGATGCATGCCGTGCAGCTTTGGAGGCGATCGAGGCGCTCGGGCCGGTGGAAGAGGCGGAGGCAGCTCGAATGGTCAAATGGAAGCCCGAGCTATCTCTCAGTGCATACAAGGCGGCTCCCGAAAATCTCCGATTGATGCTCGGCCGTGTGATCGTCGCAAAGCCGGCAATGCCGACTCTTGAAATCAAGCCCCCCAAGGCGCCCAAGTGAAGATCGTCACTGCGGATTCCATAGCCCAACGCATTGGGCCTAACGTGCTCTGCTACGGGCGCCCAGGTATGGGCAAAACGCCCCTTGCAGCTACGGCCCCAAAGCCCTTGGTCATGCTGACTGAAAAGGGGGCCTTGTCATTGCGCGGCTCTAACGTAGCAGCGGTCGAGTGTTACACTTACGAGTTAGTATGCGATTTTTTGAAGTTTATTTCTTCGTCATCGGAAATGACGAAATACGAAACCGTATGCATCGATTCGATAAGCGAACTCGCGGAAATAGTTGTCGAACGTGAGTTGAAAAAACACTCGCACGGAATGCAGGCATACGGGGCGATGGCGGATTTCGTGCGAAAGGTTGTTGGGCAGCTAAAAGGCCTATCCAAAAATGTGTACGTTACGGCAAAACTTGACGTTCAGAAAGAGAACGAAATTAGCGTTAGGGCCCCTTATATGCCAGGAAAAGCGCTTGGTTTCGTCGTCCCTTATGAATTCGATGTGATGGTACATTACGGAGAAATCACAGACGCGAGAACCAACTATAAGCCCCTCAAGTGCCTACAGGTAATGCCCGACGTTACGACTATCACTCGCGATCGCTCGGGTCGTCTGGCCGAACTTGAAAAACCCGATTTGACCTATCTATTCAACAAGATCAATAAGCCGAAAGCATCGAAATAATGTCAGACTTCGTCACACTCAAAGAACCATTTTTTGCAAATCAACAGGGCGATCTACGCGAGGGCGGGAAAGGCTGGCCGGTATCAGATGAGCACGGGCATCTATGCGTGATCGTCGGGAGTCGATTTGACAAGTCGGTATCGAATCCCGAAAACGGCATGCTGACGTTCAGCGAGCGAATCACAGGTGGGCCGCACGACGGAAAGGAATTTACTCTGAGGCTAAATCTATTCAATCAAACCCCGAAGGCGGTTGAAATCGCAAAACGCGACCTAGCCCGCATCGCGTTCGTTTGCGGCATCGGTTTGCAGGATTCTTCGAACACTCGTCTTTACGCCAATCGCCCGCATCGCGTTCACGTCGCCTTGCAGGACGGAGAGGAAGCGCAGCTCAAGGGTTGGACTGAGGTTGTCGGCTACTCATCGGCCGATGGTACCAAGCCATGGGACTCCTCATTTCGACCCTCTAGCAACTCTAAGCCGGCCGTAGCCGAGTCTGATCCGTTTACGGCAGCATCTGCCCCTCAAATCTCCGATGCGTCGACGTCGACGGCTGAGATTGAAGGGGATTCGAACCCCTGGGATTGAAGGTAGGCCATGCGTGGCCCCGGCAATACGGGGCAAATGGAACGTTGCCCGAGCGGTCGAAGGGGGTTGGCTGTAAACCAATCGTTTAATGCCTCGCTGGTTCGAATCCAGCACGTTTCACCGCCTCGCCCTTCAAACGGGGGCGGGGCTTTTCGGGTGTGGACCTACAAGTTATTTCCAAACAAATTGCGGCCGCAATTGATACGTTTTGCAAAACGCTAGGCGATGACGATCCACGTCGAACGCATCTTGGGGCGTCGGTACTGGGCCGTCAATGTGACCGGGAAATTTGGTATGGTTTCCGTTGGGTTGGTACCGAATCCTATCTCAGATTCAACCGTGATACGGGCGAGACGATCGATAGTGAGGGGCGCATGCAACGACTCTTCAGTCGCGGTCATTCAGAAGAAGATCGCCTTATTGCCTATATGGAGGAGATTTGCGACAAGGTTTGGCGAGTTGACCCGAAAACTGGACGGCCTTTTGCATTTCGATCTGACAATGGGCACCTGGGCGGTTCCGTCGACGCTATCATAAAACTAACACCTGCACTCGGCGGGTTGGTGTGCATTCTTGAAGCGAAAACTCACAATCTGAAATCATTTTTGGCTTTGGAGAAAAAAGGTTTGGAGATTTCCAAACCCGAGCACGTTACTCAATTCGAAACCTATGGTGTCGCATTGGAAATCAAACACGCGCTCTACATCGCGCTTTGCAAAGACAACGATCAAATTTTCGTTCAACTTGTCGAGATTAACCAAGAGCGGGGCAAGGCCTCAATTCGCCGAGGTTTGAGAATCATAGGCCAGCAAGAAGCACCCCCTCGTGTGTCGGGAAATGTCTCGGATGAGAAATGCAGGTGGTGTAAATTCAAACCCTTGTGCCGATTTAACGAAGGGGTGCCAGATCGCAATTGTCGATCATGCTTACACGCAAAACCAGTAGCGGACGGGAAATGGTATTGTGATCTAGCGGTACCACTAACAGCAGAGCGCATTGACTCCGCTTGTCCTGCGTGGACAAGTATCGCATGAGCACGATTGTCCCTCGCGACTACCAACTAGAAGCGGTCGAAGAAACGATGCACTGGTTTCGGGACCACAAAAACCCGAACGAAAACCCCCTGATCGGTTTGCCCACAGGAACGGGTAAAAGCGTTGTGATCGCGCTACTTTTACAGTGGATTTTCAAACGGCCCGCTGAATGCCGCGTCATGGTCCTGGCTCACGTGAAGGAGTTGATCGAGCAAAACTCAGAGGAGTTGATTGGGATGTGGCCAGGTGCTCCTGTGGGCATTCACGCGGCAGCAATGAAGCAAAAGGACACCCGATCGAAGATCATTTTCGGAATGGTGCAAAGTGTTGCGAGCACGTTGAAACGCGCAAAGGAGCCCAATCCGTTTGGGTTTATCAATCTGCTAATAGTCGATGAGGCGCACACAATTCCACCGGAAGACGAGACGACTTATCAGTTCGTTTTGAGCGCGCTACGTTTAGCCAACCCAAAATTACGGGTCATTGGGCTAACCGCCACAACGTACCGGCAAAAACAGGGGCGCTTGACAGACGGGCCACTATTCACGGCCATGAGTTACGATCGAACTACACTGGCGGGCTTCAATTGGTTCGTTGATCGAGGATATCTCGCACCCCTCATTCCACGCACAACGTCAACCGAAATTGACGTTAGCAAAGTTGGCACGATTGCAGGCGAGTTCAATCTGAAAGAGCTAGAAGCGGTCACCAACGTAGAACGAATTACGATTGGGGCAGTGCGCGAAATGTTAGAGCTAGGTGGCGATCGTGAGCGATGGCTCGTTTTCGGAGCTGGTATTGCTCACGTCGAATCGATTGGTGAGATATTAGAGGCGCACGGAGTATCGGCCGTAATCGTACATTCCAAGCGCACACAATCGGCCAACGATGAGGCCATCGCGAGTTTTCGAGCTGGTAAGGTTCGCGCCCTAGTCAACGCAAACAAGTTGACTACTGGATTTAACGTCAAAGAAATCGATCTAATTGCGATGCTTCGCGCGACTCGTTCTGTGGTTCTACACGTCCAGATGCTCGGGCGCGGGACCCGTATGTCACCGGGCAAAAAGAACTGTCTCGTGCTGGATTTTGCAGGCAACGTAAAACGACTAGGCCCAATCAACGATCCAACAATTCCACGCAAGGCTGGGGAGAAAACAGGCGAGCCACCTCCGGTTAAAGAGTGCCAAAACTGCCACACTCTCAACCATACAACGGCGCGGCTTTGCATTGCGTGCGAGTTTGAATTTGAGTTCAAAACCCAACTCAAAGAAAACGCGTCTAGCGATGTGGTTATTGCTGGAATTGTTCCCAAAATAAAGCAGAGGATTGCAGTCACCGCTGTTACCTATCGCAACCATCAAGGCGCAAGCGGCAACACGCTTCGCGTCACATACTTGGCTGGCTCTCATAGTGCATCGGAGTTCGTTGCACTAGAAAGCGTAAAACCATGGGGCGTCAAACTGGCTAGACGGTGGTGGGCCGATCGCTCGCCCGAGTCCGTGCCTGCTACCGTGGCGGAAGCACTGACCAAAACTAAAATGCTACGGACTCCAAAATTTATCACGCTGCTAATCGGCGGCAAGTATCCCGAACTCATTTCCCAGGAATAAAAATGGCCACCAAAAGACGCGGACAAGCATTAGTATCACACCCATCCCCTCGCCTATTTTCTGCGCTAAAATTCTTCAAGCTCGCGGGGATGAAAGGGTCCGATGTTGTCGTTTTCGAAGGGGAGCAAGCAAGGTTCGAAGGCCCAATTTGCATGATCTCGCTAGGTGTCGAATCGCACAATCTCGACGGTCACGCGGTCAACGGCCTACAATTGTTGTCGGCAATTGAAGACGCGCGCGGTGAACTATTGTTTACGATTGATGGCCCATCGATGCATGTTCGTCATGATGCTTTGGAAATCAGTCTTCCGGTCACATCGCATTGTGCAAAATTCGACTTCCCCGCGATGCCGACTTCCATAACGTTAGGTGATTTATTGCCGCTGGCTGAAATGGCAAAAATGGTTCCTGATGCCGTTCTCTCTGTCCAAAATAAAAAGCTAACTTTATTTTCTCCGTTTTGCATGGCTGAACGATATTTGAGCGAAGATATTAAACGCGAAGTCACGATTTCGTATGACTTGATCGTCAAACTTTCGAGCACTCCGAACGCGCTAGGTTGGTCCGTGGCGGTTGGAGACGCCTGGCGCCTAGCTCTGCTAGGAGCAGGGCCAAACGGCCCGCTTGTGGTCACCGGCGGGCCGCGTGCACCATGCGAAGACGTCGAGATTGGCGGCTTTCCTGCCTACAACCAATTTGCGCCGATCTTACCTGAGTTTTTCTTGGCCTTGAAACGAGCCAAAAAGTTGTCTTCTAGCAAAATGGTAACGGCCATCCCCTTCGTCGGATTTCAAGTCGAAGTCAACACAGCCTTAGCGCTCATTCCTTGCAGCGAAGTTGGGGCCATCGAAGGTGAGTTCGAATTTTCAGTTTTGGAAGCGCTAAAATTTGTAGCAGAGCAGGTAGCGATGACCAATCGAAGGGGTCTGCCTATTGTCTATTGGTTCCACAAGGCGAACAAGTCGCGTGGTGTTGTAGCAGGGCTTGCGCATGGGACAATTGACGATGCTTAATTTGATGACCGATGGGGAGTTAGCTGCATGTCCTGTAGGTGACGACTTCGTTTTTGATATCGAAGTGTTTCCAAACTTCGTCATGGTTGCCTTTCGACATAAGCTATCGGGCAAGATCGTAATACTAGAACAGCGCGAAGATGAGCGTATTGATTTAGCAAAACTCAGTTGGATTCTGTACCGGTTTCGTTTAACAGGATTCAATTCGAGCGGATATGATTTGCTGATCACAGCCGGAATCTTGCAAGGTGCCAGCTGCGCAACGATCTATGAAATGAGCCAATCGATCATTGTGGGCAATCTTCGACGTTGGGATTTCGAAAATCATTGGAAGTTGAAAATACCAGATCAATTCAACCATATCGATCTTCAGGAAGTGGTTCCTCTGACCGGTTCGCTTAAAATGCGAATGTCGCAAATGCATGCGGAGACGATCCAAGATCTACCCTTCGAACCTGGAACGAAGCTCACCAGTAGTCAAATGACAACAGTTCGCCTTTATTGCGGAAACGATTTGGCTGGTACGCAAATGCTAGCCGATGCACTTTCAGAGCAACTTAAATTGCGCGAGACTATGGGCAAAATGTACGGAGTTGATTTGCGATCTAAGTCAGATGCGCAAATCGCAGAATCCGTCATTTCGCAAAAGTTGGCGACTCTGCGCGGCTCGAAACTCCCGCGACCACCGACAATGGCAGGTAAGGTAGTTTGCTATCGTGTTCCTCCTGAAGTGAAATTTGAAACGGTCGACTTGCAAAATCGACTTACGCAACTTGCCACCCACCCATTTGAGATCGATGCGCAAGGCAACCCAATGCCGCCCGATTGGCTAGGTTTGCCAATCCGCATCGGTTCTGGTGTTTATCGCATGGGCGCCGGGGGCTTGCACTCTACAGAGGAGCGCGTCAGCTACCAAGACTGCGACGGTTTGCGCATTCTCGATCGCGATGTGGCTAGCTACTACCCGAGCATTATCATCAATCAACGATTGTTCCCAAGTCAACTCGGCGAAGCATTTTTAGATGTTTATGCTTCGATTTTGGCTGATCGTCTCGCGGCAAAAAAGCGCGGTGACAAGCCTATGTCCGAGAGTCTCAAGATCGTTGTGAATGGGTCGTTTGGCAAATTCGGCTCGAAATGGTCGCTACTCTACGCCCCGCAACTTTTGCTTCAAGTGACTCTTTCGGGGCAACTGTATTTGCTCATGTTGATTGAGCGACTAGAGGCAGATGGCATTCAAGTGATCTCGGCTAACACCGACGGTATCGTCATGCTTTGCCCACAGAGGCTTGACGATGCGTACCAACGCGCGATCTTGTGGTGGGAGGGGGTCACATCCCTTGTCACCGAGGAGACGCGCTACCAAGGTTACTACGCGCGCGACGTCAATAACTACGTTGCGGTCAAACCGGATGGCGAGGTCAAAGCCAAGGGGGCGTTTTCGAACCCGTGGAAAGAAAACTCAATTTTTCGTTTCCACAAGAATCCAACCGCTATCGTTTGCGTTGAGGCGTTGCACGCATTTCTGAATTATCGGATTCCGATTTCCGACTCGATCGAAGATGAGTGCGAGCCTCACAAATTCGCAACCGTGCGCAAAGTAAAGGGTGGCGCTGAAAAGGACGGCGAGTCGTTGGGGCGAGTCGCTAGGTGGTATTGGTCCAAGTCTAGTCCTGGCCCAATCACCTACGTTGAAAACGGAAACGCCGTTGCCGATTCCGACAACGGTCAACCCATGATGCGCTTGCCCCTAGTCAGGCCAGATGACGTTGACCTAGGGGAGTACATCCGAAGGACCGAGCAAATGCTAACCGATGTAGGGTTCCGCTTTCGCAGAACCCTAGTCACGGGCTAGACGCGATTCAAAGTCATTGTGATTGCACGCGCTTGGCCGAGCATTGCATAACCATACGGGTGATCGAAAGATCTAGCAATAAATACTTCGACTGTTCTTGAATTAAGTCCAGTTGGAAAGGTGAATCTATATAGACCGCCAGACCCAATCTGTGCAGGTGCGTTGCGTAACGCTGCAAAAGCGGGCAATGCTGGTATTCTATACCAAACCTTGAAGTTGTCTTTTAGCCAAGTTGCAGGGGCGTAATTAGCACCTACCAAAAGAGGAAATATCTCCTCCTCATAACTAGTTATGTATAAGGAAGAATCAAACGGGAAAATATCGAAACCTTCTCTTGGGTTTAGTCCGGGTTGATAACCCGAGGGCGGCTCGAGATCAATATCTAAAGTGCTAGATGCACTAGGTAACGTTACGAATAGATCAGGAAAGTTACTTGGCCCATCAATTGCCGTGCGTCTTGTCGGGTATGGGTTGTTAGCTCGATCTGCCAAAACTACAGCGGACGCTGTTACCTTTAGGTTGTTTTTCAAAGAGTCAGCATTTGCCAAAATCGCTTGATAGCGGGCGGTTCCGTACCCAGCTGCAAATGGACGATCGAACGGACCAGAGGGCGAGGGGAAAGCAGCGGTCAATGTAAACGCATTGGACGCGATTGGTGCTGAAAGTCGAGCTGCCATCCCGGCTTGATCACGGAGATCGAAAAACCAAACGGTTGCGCCAATGTTGTGAACTGGAATCCAATTCGGGCCGGTTGGTGCGTTTGGTGAATCCCAAAGCATGCGATGGGCATTAGTCACGGAAATGGAAGTGGCGGATAGGATTGTAAACGTTTCGATTAGTAGGTATTCCGAATCGATCAATACCACGTTACGACCATCGCGTTTAAGCCCGCTGGTCATTCGTGCGATGGCGTTACCGTCAATTCCAGAAATTGTGAATCCTCCGACAACACCAGTGGTCGTCGCAGTTTGAGAAGCTATAGTTGTATCTAGTGTCCCGCTATTGGTGTAGGGAACAAGTTTCGTCTCTAAAATAATGTTGTCTGTTGTGTCTCTCAATTGCCAAGAGAAAAAATTTGCACCGACGTACGGGCGCTTGGCAATCATCATGAAACGGTCGAAAAGCTCACCTTTAGGAGCGCCATAAACACCAATCATGGTTGCCGTCGAAAGCACTCGCCTTGCGTCACCCTGAATGCCGCAACGCGCCAGAGCATACGGAGCGGCCTCCATACGATAATTGGCAATCGTCACATCCGGGCGCCGGAGCGTTACAGGTATGTTGAGTGGCGGTTTGGGTGCCGCAACAATAGGCGCAGGTACGAACCTGTCTTGGATCGCAACGATCGAAACGGCGTTGTCTTCAAGGTTGCCAAAATCGATTGAGACCACGCGGCATCTGATTTTGACGATACCCCATTCCGGATAATCGAAATCGAAGGCGCTTAGAGGTCGCAACCCCATAGCATCGGCACTGCGCTTGAACTTTTGCGTAATTTTGAGAAGCGGCGTATTTGCAATCGCGAGCTTTCGAGCCGCAAGTAAATTAGCGACCAAAGGATCAAACACGGTGTCAATCTGATCGTCAAGAGTGTCGACTTGATTGTCGTTAGCTAACCCCGGATCTTTTGCAACTGCTACGTTTTGAGCAGTCATTCCGTTAGCCGCTAGGCCACGCATCGAAAATGTAAGGCGGGCTTGAGATACAGTTGCCTCCCAAGTGGTCTTCTCGATTTCCGGTGGCTCTAACATATCAGCGGCCGTGAACTTCGGAACGATGGCGTTCGGAAGTAGGTCGCGATTGAGTGCAATCTTGAGCGTTCCTAAAGTTGGCTCTTGATAGAGAATACCATCAATATGTTGCAAAACTTGGTCGATAACGCTGCTAAGTTTAACGCGCGATTGCATGCGGTACGAAAGGCCCAAACCATCCGCCGCAACCGCCGCACGAGCGATTGACCAATCAGCAAGATCAATCGCTGGCACTTTTGGCGACCCACCTAGCTGTGTATTTGTCAGTAACTGATAGAGGAACGAAACGGGGTTAACATCGCGCCCGTTTTGCATGAGGCCCGACACATCGCCAATTTCCGCAGCAGGGCAACTCTGAGTTATTTCCGCGGTTATGGGGCGAATGCTTGGCCCAAGACCGAAAAAGAAGTTAGAGAAAACCAATCGCGCAAGATTCGAGTATGCGGGATAATCACCCGAACCCAAAAGGGGGCCAGCTTGACTGAGAAAAAACGGATTCATTTCCTCGTTTCCGTTTCCGCAATAAAATCGAATGCGGTCGAGACCTTGTGATTTAGTGTATCGAGTTCCGTTGTACCCAGGATACCCTACTCCGAACAAATACGCGCCGATCAGACTAGTCGCTTCGCCTTCTGTTGTCTGGGTTTCATATCCGCCGAAATACCAAGCCTTGGGCCCAGCGTTACCCGTATCGGTCACACCCCCTGGATAATTAAGGCCATTATCGGGACCCAATACATTTGGGTCGGCTGAAAGCAAGTCGCTGGAATATGTTAGGGGGGTTGCCCAGTTTTCGCCACTCCACAATAGGTTGTCACCATACCAAATCTTGCGGAGTCTCAGGGTAGACAACGGGGCGTTGTTTTTGAAAAGTCGTTGACTGAGAACAATATCAAGCGCTCCCGCGTATTGGATAGCGGCCTTCTGTGCTGGGTAATATGAAGGCTCGTTGACGATATCAGGATCGATGATTTGCCCGTCCCAAGTGTCTGGATCTCCGCTCAAAACCTTAGATCCAAAAAAACAAGTCGCGGCAATGGTGATAGGCGAGTCAACTTGCATCGTCCCGATAATGATGGGGATAGCGTCGCCAAAACTGGACCTAGGGCCCGTCAAAGACCCCTCTTGCGTCTCACCAGGGGCCTTCTTGAACGCCCCGAATAGCGCCGTTGTTAGGGCACCAATGGCTACCGCAGCAATGATAACAATAGCCCAAATCATTTTTTACCTACTCTCGACATATCGACTCGAAAAGGGTTCATCTTCTCTGTGGGCACTAGCGGGAATCCGCCGTGGTTTCGAACATTGATGTATTTTTTGCAAGTTTCCAGGGAGTTGTCACAACCTGGCAAAACTTCCACCGAACTAGTATCTGTCCAAGCGCTCAATTGTTCGTTCAGCTGTATGATCGAGGGGAATTCAAGGCTGTAGCCAAGTGAACCGTTATTTTTGAAAACAGCATTTATAGTTCTCGTTTCAGATCTACCGCCCGTCGTAACCCGAATAGTTCCGCCCTTTAGCGTTTCTAAGTTATACGGATTGCTCGCGAAAGTTCCGCGCAATACGTAGTTTCGTCCAAGTTGCTGACCGTAAGGCTCATTGTAGGCAATGTTAGAGCCCATTGCTGTGATCCGAAATGCAGCGTTGGATAACTTGCAACGTGAGTCGAAAAGCGTCCAATTGCAGGGGCTTTGAATCGCCTCTTTTGGGATTGAAATCCCAAAGTTGGTAGCCATTGCCGATGGGAACTGCATTGTGCAAAGCCCACCTTTGACGCTGGCTGTTTTCATGATCCCCACCCAAGTCAGGACGGGGGTGTTCATGTCGGTTCGTTGATAGCGCTTTAGTGTCACCTTGACTTGTGCGGGGGTGCTAAATAAACCGACAAGTCGTGTCAAGCTGTGTGAGGCGGGAATCTGGATCGTGATATCAACCGCTTCCGAATTCGTTGGAACTGGGATTTTTGAAGACTTTAAACCCGGTAACGGTTGATAATTGATAGTTTGGGCTAGTTGTGGAACATTGTCGCTTGTGTAAAGTCGAACGCCAATTCCTGCAATCTCGAAAAAGTAAACTTCCACAGGAACGCTAGTTGAGCCATATTCGCTCACTTGGCAACCTTGCGAATAACAGCACGAGAACTGCTATCAAATGTGACTGTTCCAGCACTAAGCACGGTTCGAAAATCAATCAACTCGGAAGCTGGGGTTGTAATGCGAACGAAACACGAACCAACTATCGGTATTGAGTCAATTGCTGCGGTACTAAACCTAGTACCTTCGTTGGCAAACTGGTTAATTGCATTTCTGGTAACCTGTATGCCGGAATAAACTCTAGCGCCAGTATTAGTATTAGTTGCTTGTGCGTACACAGTAATTTCATACAGCCCAGCCTCAGGTACTTGTTGACGATTGCTAGCAACGGCTGCCCATGTCCCCGAAGTCTCAACCGCTGCAATTGTAATGGTTGCTGCGGAAGCCAGTGCTGAAGCGGTTAATGTATACGTTCGGAGGATTTGCGCCCTCTTGTTGGGTGTGATCACTTCGTCGGCAAACGAAGTCGAGTCAAGTAGACCAAAGGCTAGCGCCCCTGCAAGGCGCCTCAAAACGTGGCCATCGGTACCGGCAAGGGTGGCGGTGGGGAGAGCCGTGCTGCCCGTGAGGTTGGCAATGAGGCTGAATGCGGCTTGCGTCGCCAGCGACGTCAGGGGGATGGGTAGTGCAAGCGTCGCAAGCGGGATAGGCCCCGCAATGTCGACCCCATCGACTACTTTCGTGTCGCCTACTGTATTTTTCAAGCGCCAGTTCGGGCCCGTGTTGACGTACCGGAAAACACTCTCGATGATTTCGCTAAATGCTGAAATTGGCATAATATCAACTTGTTAGTGCGTAGTTTTCGGGGTTGGTTAGCGCTGGGTTGGTTGGGCCTAGACCCATGAGCGCATTCCCCCAAAGTTTGGGGAACCATTTGTCCCGAAGGTACAACGATTGGGACGTGAAATCACTTCGAATGATCATTTCCGGAATCGCAAACCCGCGACCCTTGCCCACACGAAGGGGGTTGCCCTGGGCGGTCACGCTGTAGCTCATTGCGCCTGCAAGACTTGCAGCTTGCGACATATCGTCAACCACAGCGACAACTTGACTTGATCCACCGCTAGTAAATTTGATTTCAACTACTGCCGAATAGCCAGGTCCAGGCTTGCCTAGATCAACAATGGTCGTAAATGGCGAGCCTGTGCCGAGAATTGAAAACGAAAGTGAAGCGTTAACCGAACCATTACCAAACGTTGCGGTACACCTAACACCAAATCCGCCGCTAGTTACAGCTTCGAATAGGGTAACGGTAGGTTGGGCCGTTGGTAACAGATTGCCAATGGCGAGCGCAAAACTAATCTGATAGTTTTGCGTATTGTTGTGCAGAAATGTTAGTTGCGAGTTTCCGCCCAAAAGAGAAGCGTCGATATAATCGCTAGCAAAATTAGAAGTGAATTCATATTCAAGCTTGAATCCTTCGGTTAAATATTCGAGGTCGGCCGCGTTGATCAAACCGTCGCCAGCGTAAATAGCTGCCATCTTGTAACCAAGTGCTGGATTTACACCAGTCATATGGGCGCCCCAAGCGAGTTGGGTTAAAGCTAATCCGGCTGGGTCACCTGGATTTACGGTTCCTGATAAATCGCTCAAACCGTCCTGAATTACGCGCAACGTCGAAGTTACACCATTCCAAGAGCCGATAATAATAAAGTCTTTATTTGCAGTAACAGCACTTACTAAAGTTGCCACAACAGTTGAAACAAGCCCAAGCAAGGAACCGCTATCCGTGCGGATATCTCGCATGAAATTGACACCGCCTGTTAGAATTTTGCTAGCTGGCGAAGCACCAAAGTTTCCAACCAAGACCATCGTCATTGGCCCACTAACGGCTCGTGAGTTGGTCAAAAGCGATCGTCCGAAATATGCAACGGCAGTCGGCAAAAATGCCAATCTTCCGGCGCGATACGTAGACCATAGAGCAAAGCCGCTATTTTGCTTGACCAGGTTATTTGCCTGATTCGTTTGATCGTTGATAGTTTGGGCTCTTGCAGACCAAATCGCCCCTGCACTCAAAGTCACGCCAGCGGTCAACCCTACGGCGAATGGTCCAACCGTCATGCTCACTGCCGATTGCACGCTAGGTAGCCACGTAGCGCCAGCATCGACGGAAAACTGAACGAACGCGAATCCAACTTCACCCCCGTCTACAGATCGCGCTTGAATGTGTGGGAAGTCCGCGTTGCCCGTTCCGGCAATCGTCATTTCCTGCAAACCAACTCCGATATTTAGACCAAGCCCCGAATAGACAACCCCTCTATCAGCACTTGCCCAAAGAAAGGGGACCGAACTCGCGGCCTTTTTGGGGTCAAACTCCCCACCCGTAAATAGTGGCGAGCGTTTGGAATTGAGGCTTGTCAGGTTCGGCTCGTCTTGCAGGCCGGTCGATTGGGCGAGCATCGTCCCCGAGTATTCACCAGTTGCAGGAATCGAGTTAAATTCGCTCGACGAAAACACAGCTAGCGGATCGTCGGCCATGTATTGGAAAAGTACAGGATCACGATCTGGCCAAAGCGTTTCGAGAACGCCCCGGATATATTCACGTTGAGTTAGCGAAAGCACGGTTGGATACACGATCGCATGCGACACTCGCGATCGTGCGTTGAATGAAGTGGTTCGTCCAAATCCAAACGCGCTACCCATCGCAACGTTAGCTCCAACGGTGGCCGTGGAAATACCAATCTGTACGTTTTTGGTTATGGGGCCCGAAAGGTACAGACGATCTGCGGTAGGAGTAACTCCGAGTACCAAAGTGTAACGTCCACCGACTTCAACCAAACCGACTGCGCTTGTGAAAACACGACCTCTACGGTCTACGGTTATAGAATTATTAGGGTTGAGTTTGATCCGTAGAAATGGGCTTGTGGTCGAAGAGACTAAAAATCTATCAGTAGACCCGTCGTTCGAAATTACTTCGAAGCGGACCACTAGGGTATAGTTTGAATTGTCAGCAATTAGGAAATTGAAATTGCTGACAGCTAGGCTTGTCTGTATTGCATCGTCGGCTAGAAAGTCAGCACTTCTTCGTGAACGCCAGTATGAAACCAACGGTCGATTTGCAGATGCAGGTGCGTTGAAAGTACCACCTAACGATCCGGTATTGGTTAAGGTGTCAAACTCGCTTGAAATTATCGACGCGGTTAGGTCATCCGTTCGCAACTCAACAAGGGGGGTCGACAGGAGTTGTGGGGTGAATGTGAAGTGAACTGTTTCGACCCCAAATTCAATAGTAGTCGTGTTTGAGTCGTGGGTTAGCGTAACTTCGTCGCCACTAATGCGGCAGGGAAAGGCAATCGAAACTTGAATTGGCAGAATTGATAGCCCGGTAGTACTTTCGAGTTGGCACGAACTATTTCCGTTGTCGTCCAATTCGCAAAAAACGACTTGGCGGATTCGAATCAAATCGACTCCGTTATCGAGAGCTATTGCTTTTAGGTTCGTTTCATTCCACAAGTCGAAAAATTGACGACCTAGGAGGATGATCGACGATGCGGACGGGACGGAGCTAATAGCAAAGTCACTCCTTCGTGTGGGTACGAAAAAGACACTCTGCGAGCCCCTGAGGTTTTGAAGAAGCGTCTTCCAGTCGGCCCAATCATCCGAGCGATCGTAACGATTTACAACGTCTTTGATCTTGAATGAATATTTAGGCTGGGCCCATTGTGTGTTGTAGAAGGGGAAGGCGGTTATGTTGTCAACCGTTTGCGTACCGTGGTCAATTCGTAAATCAAGATCGCTAGTCTGAATCCGAGGTAAAAGAATAGGGTATGAAAAACCAGCGATCGGATTTGTGTATAGTGAGCCATCTAAACCTGAAACAGAATTGCGATTTGCTCCCGCGCTAAGCGTTGCCGAAATGCTGACTGAGGCAAAATCACTTGCTCGCCCTTGCGTCTGACCCATTGAATTAGCAAGGGCGTCCCGAAGCGGCACAATCAACCGCAAGCCCAAAATGCTTGCACCTGTGGCAGTCGCAAATATTATAGAGCCGACTCGCGTCCCAGTATTGTAGGCAAGAATGGTTCCTCGAAACCAAGAATCGCCAAATTGAACTAAGGCGCCTTCGCCAGCAAACCCAAAAAATGGCGTTAGACCCGCCATCGTAAACGAGAGAGTTGACGTGCTTACAGTCCAACTTCCGATTGCGGGTTGATCGCTGTATTGCCACATAGGCAAAGTCAGTTCATTTTCGGAGAGCGCCAAGTCGCGAATCGATCTAACAATCGCATCTTTACCATTCAGCGCAACTTCGCTAGGGTTTTCGCTTTGACCATCAACCCCGAACCGAATTCGAGCGTTGATGGTTTCGCGAGGGTAGACTCGACGTGCAATGCGTTGCTTGATGTTGGTAACACCTACCAGTACATCCGTGGACCATTGCCATTTTTCAACTAGCCCAATTTCGAATGGTTGGGAGAGTAGTTTGCGAGTCATGATCCAGTAAGGACTTTCGAGAGAGATTTGCGGTTAGCTGCCACAATTTCGACAACTCGTTTTTCCCCGTCGCGAGTTGCAAGCCACGCTTCGGCGTCTTCTTTGGTCGAAAACAACGCGACGTTGACCGTAACGTTGGCGGCCTTGCTACTCGTGTTGCCGCCACCTGTAACACCAGACGAATCACCATTGCGTAGCGCGTCTAGGTTGCCGCGACCAAGCCTCGAAGTGCTAGCAGCGTCCATAACGTACTCCTGACCGTGGACGACACCAGCAACGTCAGAGCGCCCCCCGTTGCCAGTCCAACCGCCAGCTTGAAATCCAGTCGGTTGACTGGCGATCGCTTGGACGTTGGCTAGACCCGACGCAATTGCGCCCGCAGCAGCTGCAATCCCAAGCGCTGGCCCCACAATTGGAATTCCCGCCATCGACGCGTAAGCGGCATTTGCGGCCTGGTAAGTTGTTATGGTTGCGTTAGCAATTGCGGCGGCTTTGCCCACAGCGGCCATTTCCTCAGAGTTACTTCGCTGCATTCCCTCGAAATTCGAAAAGAAACTCTTGGCAATGTCGAGTTTTGAGTTTTGCTCGGTTTGCCAAATCCGCATTTTCATCGTCGATGCAGTTTGCTCATTGATCAAATCGAGGCGCCGCATTTCATCGATTCGACGATACCCCTCCTCGCGGTCTTCGATCTGCTTTTGAAACCAAGGTTCGGTTGCACTTGCAGTGTCCCCTCCCATCATTTCCGTGGTTTGACCAGCGTCATATTTGCCCATTCCAGGCGTACCCTTGACGTTCTGCAAGGCTTGGGCAGATCGATTGAAGGTATCTGCTGCGTAGATGGTATTAGCTAGGATTTCATTTTCAGCCGCACGGGCTTCGTTCATATCCCGAAGCGCTAGCTCATTTCGGCGAATCGCGGCTGTGTTGATATCGCGAAGTTCGACACCCTTTTCGAGTTGATCGTTTACGACTTGCTGAACTTTGCTTTCGATTTCAAATTCGCGACTATTGAGCATGCCCAATGCGCGTTGATCTGCGCTCGCCTTGTTGTAGGCGAACATGGTGTCAACTGATTCGTCTTGCGCTCTTTGCGCCATGCGGAGCTTTCGCTCATTGATGGCTAACTCTTCATTGTATGCCGTAAGGTCTAGCGTACCGCGCTCGTAATTCTCATTTGCCGCGTCCAGATTGGCGAGATACTCGCGGGCCGGACCCATACGACCATCAAGCATCGCATCACTCGCCGCTTGAACGCGCGAGTATGTTTGGATCGAAGCAATGGCGGTTTTGATCGATTCGGTTTCAGCTTCGTTGAGTTGGATCTTTTTGCCGCGTAGCGTTTGATCAATTGAATCGAACTTAGCTGCGGTTTCGCGAGCATCGCTTAACTCATGCATACGCGCGATTTCATCGGCTAGTTTTTCGTTAACCTTTCCGATTTCCGCAGCACGGTCGACACCCTTCCCGCCCGAGGTTTTTTTGGTCTTAAAATAGTTTGCGCGGATGATGCCAGCAGTAGCGGCCTCTTCCTCGGGGGTCATTACGATTTTTTTCTTTACCGCGTCTAACTTCTGACCAATCGCTCGGTCATCCTCACTCATTTTTGCAAGCTCGACGTCCCGCTCTTGTTGCTTTAGAAACTCGCCGAATGCTTTATTTCGTTCTTCAATCGATACTGCTTGATCTTTGATCGCTTTCGTTTCGGCTTTCGTTTTCGCGAGTAGCTTATCGGCGTTTTTTGATTGCCAATCATCTGACATTTCATCATATGATAGTTTTGGCCCAACAACATCCATGGCTTCAGCGAGCCTGTTAACCGATTTGGTCATACCTCTAACCATACGAGTCCAAGTTTCGGACTCTCCGAAAAAAAGCGTGGCGTTCGTTTTCAGTTTCACGAAAGCGTCATCAATCGTCATGATGGGCTGCGGCAAAAGAGCTAAAGCACCTTCTGCATTTTTGAATGCAGCAACCATTACTTCGCTTGTGATTTTCCCTTCGGGAGCAAGCTTCAAAAGTTCACCACGGGTTACGCCAAGCTCTTTAGCGATTGCATCCGCCGCAGCAGGCATTAGTTCCATGACGGTTCGAAATTCGTCCCCGTCCAGCTTGCCTTTATTAAATGCTTGCGAAAGCTGCAACAATGCAGCCCCTGATTCCTGTGCGGTTGCGCCAGAAGCGCGCAAAAGTTTGTTGACCGTAGTGGTCAACCCAATAGCTTCGCTAGCAGGATGATTGATCGATTCCAAAGCGCGAGCAAAACGAGAATAGGCCTGAACCGTTGCATCAAGCGGAGTGTATGTAGCGTTAGCAACGTCTTTAAGTTCACGCATCAATGGCCCTGTTTCCGCCAATGAGCCGGTAACAGGGGTCAACTTATTTTGGAGTTTCTGGTAACTTGTGGTGAGATTGATAATTTCACCGGTTAGTTCCGTTGCCGCATAAATAGCAGCGCCCATAGCTCCGGCCTTCGTCAATGACGCAAGTGGCAAACCTCCGGAAAATGAATCACCACCGCTTCTACTTCCGCTTCGGGAGGCGGTTGCGCTGGCCTTTCGTTCGGCAGCTTGCCATTTATCTAGTTGCCTTGTTGCTGCTGCCGTTGCGATTGTTCGACGCTTAATGGCAGCTGTGGCTTGTTCCGTTGCCGTGGCATAGTTGCGAGCCGCAGATGCGTTGCCCTCAAAGGATGATTTTAGGTTATTGCCCACAGATGAGCGGCTTCCTAGCTTAGCTAGGTTCGATTTCAGCCGCTCGACGTTCATATCGGCCGCATCTGCGTACCTGGAAATCTCTTCAAGTTTGGCGCGAATCGATGACGCAATCTTGTCTTGGATTTCAATCGAAATAGGTTCCGTGCTCATTCGCCTTTTCCTCTCAGTGAGATTCGAGCTTTCATTATGGCCCCCTCGACGAAGCCCGCTGGTGCTTGTCTTGAACTACCAGCATTCAGCTTCCGAATATAAGGGGCTGAATTTGAGACAAAAATACGCGTCCCAAATTTGCGCCCAGTGAGCATTACTTTTGCGGCCGCTACAGTTTCGGCAACGCTTGCGTTTTGCGTCGATCCCCCTAGTCCAGGAACCCAAGGGGTGATGAAACTCGGGTCTTTCACCCCTATGCCAACAATCCAATTCGAAAGAGCTTGCGACGTATCAACGGGTGTTGCGAGTGCCAACTCTCGAACCATTATAACAACGGCTCGATTAACTCTTCTTGCAACTTTGCTTTCAACGCGCGCCAGTTCCTTTGCGAGAAAGCTTCGAAGGGATTTTAGTCGCGCCATTTGGTTTCATTCTTTGCGCACTAGACGTTAAATGCCAGTCATCTAGCGCCCGAATAACTTCATGAAAATAGCCAGGATCACTCAGAGCAAACGCAACCGCGTATCGCTCGATTGCACCCCACGGAATGGGGCTAATCCCATACTGGGATGGCATGCGTTCGGTGTCCAAATTAAGCCAGGCTTGGAGATACAGCTCTAGGCCGGGCGCAAGCTTTGGTGGGTTGGCTAGGTTGTCTGGAATGGGTTGGCCGGCTTGTCTCAGACCCTGAATGATCGTTCGAGCATGCGGCCCAACCCCCCTACCGTGTTCCAGATACGCTATTAGTTTTTTGCGTCGACCTTTGCATCACCAGATAGGAAATTCGCGCGGTCAACCGCGAATTGCGACAAGTCATAGTAAAGTTCCGGGTATTCGGAAAATAGGCGAATTGCTTCGTCAACGCTAAACGTAACCAATTCGGAATCGTTAATCGATTCCTTTACATTTTTCCAACCGAGCATAAGTGCTCGCGCAAAAATATCTTGGTTGATGGCGAGCGTTTGATCAGAGGAAAGTGATTCCAAATCCTCGCGATGCGCCTTCCACCCTTCCTCGTACAGCTTCGCCCAAACTCGATTGGAGGGGCTTCTATACCCAACGAAAAAGGTCATTTCATCAATGACACATTCTGCGCCCTTCGTGTGGGCAAGTTCCTTGTTGATTCCGAAACGGGCTTTGATGCTCATGATTTCAAACTTTCTAGGTGAGGCCATCGCAACCCCACCTAGAAAGGCATCTAGGATCAGGAAGCCGCGACGGACGGGAGATAGGGAAACGAATTGATCAGAATGGTATGCCCGAACTTAGGAGCCCTGCTCGCTACTAGATCGAGGGGGACGATGATCGAGTCATTCAGGGAAACCTGAGGCTTCCCGTTCGCTAGTTGTAGCATGGGCAAGTCCACAATGAACCCGAAATTTCTCTTGGAGACACAACCCGTCGTGAACGCAACTTCAGCGTTATTTTGAACCGCGTCGAGCGCCTCAACCGTCGTGAAATAGGCGTTAATCGTCCCGCCAACTTCAAGCGTTCCAGGCTGCGCATTGATTGCTCCGAGCACGCCTAACGCCTTGTCGCCGTCAACGTTATTGTTGATGGCAATAGTGGCATCAGTGGCAAATGCAAATAGCGGGGTTCCGTTCGAACCTACAGGTACAACTGTCAGTTTTTGAAACTTAAAATCTTGAGTCGTATTATATGCCTCTTCATCCGTGGACACCAATCGTGTTCCGGTCAGGATAAGGTTACCAGCGCCATTGCCGCTTCTGCGATAACTTGTCATTCCGACGAACGTAATGTCAGTGGTGACTTTATCTTGCCCAGGAAAATTGAACGTCAATTCGTTGGGGACACAACCACTAATATACTCCGCTTGGGCATTGGGAGGGGCTGAACCAATTCCCATTTGTCGTTCGACCGTATAGGTGCGGCGCTTGATCAGAGTTGGGTCGAACTCATTTCGAATTACCGTTCCAAAGAAAATTTGGATCGTCTTAGCGGCGCCAGCATCTGCTACAGGGGCTACCCCACCAAGCAAAATAGTATCGTCAAATGTATATGCACCTGCGGAAACGGTTCGAAGTCGAACCATACCGCGCGCAAACGTAGCGAATTGAGTTACGAGTGTATCGCCTCCAATATAAATCCACTCGCCAGGAACAAGATTCGTGGGAAGAGCACTCGCAGTGCTGGTCATCGTTACAACACCCGATGCAACAGTGATAACCAAATCACCCGATGCGAATTGTCGGCCAACTGCTTCGACTTTCGCAATTGCAGGCGGTGCTGCTTCGACAACATTACCAGTAGTCGTCAAAACCGTTGCGGTTGCTGCGCTCAACAACTTAAAACCGTTATTTGCAGCTTGCGCAAACCCGGACGCAAATACGAGCACGTTAGCTGCAAAAATACCAAGACCAGCTGCGGCTGTAAAAGTCGTTGCAGTGGTCGCGGTCATGACCACAGGAGCAGGGCCAGTCATCGGGGCTGTGGTCCCCTTCTCGCGAGCATCGGCGAACAGGAACCCCTGCAAGTACCGAAGCATATTCGTTCGCGTAAAATCGCTATTCCACCCGGCCATAGCATCACTATCACTCAACGTCCCGCGTCGACGTTGACGATCAGGGGAAATCGGGTTGCGCGGGACCACCGAGATTTCCCCACCCAAATCCGAGTATGAATTCGGCTCTAGAAGCTGGAAAACAGGGGTGCCAGGCAGAACATTAAGAGTGGTCTCTTCTGCGATAGAAAGGGCGGTAACGTTGCTCGAAATGGTCGTCATGGTAGGCTTCCGTTGGCTAGGATTTCTTCAAACTCAAACTCAGTTCGAAAATTCGCCCGAGTCCACTGATTTTCTTGCGGGGTTCTCGTATCGACGAAGTCGTTTTGAAACCTAACGACCCCTGGCGTTTCCGCCCCCACAAATCTTTCCCTGATCTTCGCCGCAAGTGACAGGCAAGTCCAGTAGGAATTTGCTTGAATTTTAGGGCCGAACAGCTGAATCCACAGCAAACCCCCCGTTTGATATCTACGTAGCCCGGGGGAACCGCCTAGCGTCCCTCTCCCGCTGTAGATTGCGTGGATTGACACGCGGGCCCAATACCTACTTGGATCGGGTATTTCGGCCCCTTCCACACCAACGAATCTCACATCGGTTGCTAACAAATCGACGCTTAGTTCTGCTGCCGCAGCCAAAATTGCGCCTAGCGCGTAGGCGTTCATTTCACCGTGCGCATCAATTGTGTTGATCATCCGTCAACCAAAATCTTGTAAAGTATGGTTTGCTCGCTGTTAGGTCTAACCGCGTCAAGGCTAACAATACGATAGTTTTTCCCGGTAGCAGGACGAAAGATTACATCTTTTGCGCTAGGTTCAAATGACACAGGTGGCATGTAGATCAACATCGAACCTTTACGTTGTTCGGTGTCACTCTCCGTTTTCGTCTCTTTACCAAAGCGTTCGACTGGTAGAAAAACCATAAATACTTCGTGTGTTACGTCAGTTGCGCCCGTTGGGTTCCAGGCTGGTCCGCCCGCATCACGCTTTACTAGCCAGCTCGCAAGCTCGCCATTTTTCTCGATTATTCTTTGGGCAGTGTTACGCATACCATCAAACCTATTTGATATGGCTAAAACAGGGTCGGGATTATTACCCGTTAGTCGAACGTACAGGGTTCCAGTGGCGAATGGGTTTGCTGCAAGACTTACAAGACGACTCAAATCAACACTAAGGTCTCCAGTGGCGAATGGGTTTGCTGCAAGACCTAAAAGCCGCGTTACATTAACATCTAATAAACCATTCGCGCTCGCATAAACAACCATGTCGACATAATTAACGGTCGAACTAATCGGTTGATTCAGTAGCAGAAGCGACATGTACGCTCAGTTTTCGTACCAGTCGATTTGAACGTTGAGCGTAGCGCCAGTGAGTGTTACACCACCCAAGTTAATTGCTAGACATTGCGTCGTGCCAGATATAATTACTGGCTTACATTTGTCGCCAAAATTCCACTCAATTCTACCAACGCTGTTACTTGTAGATTGTCCAACAAATACATATTCGCGTCTAATATTACCGACAAGAGTTCCCGTTGTAGGGTTGGCGCTGTAACCACCGGGAACGCATGACGCCGCAGCATCTACCGAATCCATAACTACTGCCGTAGCAGGCACTCTTGTTCCAAGTGTGTTTGCCGTCGATCGTCTCACCAAAAATATTTCGACTATACCAGCCGTCGTTTGCAATCCAGTAATTATGATGCGCGTGATAAATGCGTCCGAAGTCGCATTACCTATCATATCTGCAATGTCCGTTGCACTTGCAGCTGGGGAGACCTGGAATGAGGCCCTGTAGGCCTTGTGATGCGTATCCTCATCCTTGGTCAAGATCGCGCCGTTGCGCGTGACTGCAAGTTCGGAATAATCCCCATCCGCACTTGTTCGCGGTGAAGCTTTGGCCGTTATGGTATCGCGCCGAACGCCCAGCTGAAACACACCAACGTCACCCGATGCATTTGGGCCGTCTTCGGCCTTGCCTAGGTTGGCGGCAGAAGTGCCAGTGGTTACACTAGTGAGCGTTGTAGCACCCAACGTTACGGTTGCCTGTAGGTTGCCCGTCGTCGGGTTGCCAACCGACTGAACGCGCGGGACATACTCACCTTGAGAGACGATCGAGAACGCCTGAATAAAAACCGAGCCGCCAACGAAAGCGGTTGAAATGCGACACCTCAAATGTCGGTAGAGAGCCTTACCCGAGAACACGCGACTTGTGTTGGCAGCTATCGTAATTGCGCCTTGAATGATCGTGCCTGTAATGACCGCGTCGTCATAGACGGATAGTGTGTGAAACGTAACGTTATCGTTGCTGCCCTCGAACGTCACTGCGCCAGCGCTAATACTTGCTCCGCCAACAATCTGTACAGCAAACGAACGGTATCTAATCCCGCCCGTACCATCGGGCATCAAATCAGTGGCAGTCGCGCCCGCTACAGCATTTAGAACGTTGTTCCCAAGCGTCGATTGTACGCCTTGCCCAGTGATGAAGAGTTCTCCCGATTGACGCGAGCCTACAGGAAGGCGCGAGGCGAACGGGGCGTCAACATCAGTGGCAGTGCCGTCTGGGCCAAATGTGGCTTTGATGCGCTGGTAAAGAACGCTCCCGATATCATCCGCGGCAATGGCTTGAGTAACATTTGCCGCGTCTTTCTGATCAAAATTATCAGGCATGTCAGTTCAAAGTGAACGAGAAATCGCTAATTTGGATTCGAGGGGCGTCCCCAACCGTAATCACTCTAGGCGTAACTAACGCTTCGGATGTAATTAATTTAGTAGCCCCAGACGACGCATAACCGACGCCAGCATGCGTAATTGTAGGAGTTCCTACCGTACTAGTTCCGAAAATAGCTTGCGCAACAAGAGTAACAATTCTACCGGTACAAGCGAACCCACCAGCTGTACGAATAACAGCAAGACGTGCATACCCAGTATATGACGTTTCGCTAGTGCTCTGATTTCCACCGCTCGGATCGGCTGTATGAAGCGAAAGAAAAAGGTTGGTCAGAGGGGCGGCAGATGCATTATCCGCCAAACTCCCAATATTAACAGCTTGAAAAACCAACCTAACCAAATCGTTTGCTGTAGTAGCCGCGAATGTCATTATGCCCGATCAACTCGAATTGATCCACCGGTTTGAAGAGACTTCAGAAAATATGAGAAGAACGATTCGGCCGCAGTTAAACTAGGCCCAACCATCGAACTCTGAAAATATTCGGTTTCTAGCGGGCCCACCTTCTCGCGCTTGATCGAGTCGGTTGACACGAAATCAGGCATGAGGGAAAGGCCACGAGCGGCACTTAACGCCAAGAAACTCTGAGTGGTTTTAATGTTGATGGGTACCACATTACCATCAAGCAACGGATAAGCAGACTCACAATACACAGACCATTTCCTAGGAAATGCCAAAGCTTGCAAGTCGTGCGCGCGCTCACCAATCAAAAGCCCCATGGCCTCTTGCGCTTGAATCCAATCACTTGCCTGAATCAACAATCGGGCTACTACGTCATTATCTATCGAAAGCAACTCGCCGCGACCATCAGCGAAAACACGAAGTTCTGCAACGCTAACGTACGAGTTGGCGTTTGCTATTCCAGTTCCGTCTTCAATGATGATCGTCGGCATTGCTGTCTTTCGTGCCTACAGGTTTAGCCCTGATTTGGATCCCAAGGGGGAAGCGGCGCATCGCCCTTCTTGCCCTTCTTCTGGCGCTCAACTTCTTCGCCAAGAACACGGCTTCGCTCGATTTCGCGATCGTCACTCAGTGCCTTTTCCACAGCACCAAGTTCGAAGGATTCCGTGTCTTCACGCATCGCCTTGATCTTGGCTTTGCGATTTTTCTTGTCTTCCGAAATGGCGCTTGGGCCGTGAGGAAAACCCTCGTATTCGATGGGTACCGCGCCCATGACACCGTCACACGGTTCGGGGGTCTCTCCGGCGCTAGCGGCTGCGTTGCGAACTTTGACGGGGAAGTCGAGTTCTGCGATTGAGAACGCCTCTTCCTTCGTCGGTACCATTTGTTTGATAAAATAAAGAATGCTCAAATTGGTAGGATTGCTACTTAGTGCCATTTTCAAAATCTCGCTTTAGGGGTTTTAAGGAAAAGAGGCCGCGTTTAGTCGGCCTCTTTGCTAGACGCTACTCCACTTACTGAGTACGGAGTACAACTCCGGCCAAATCCTTGAAATCCGTCGAGACCCTATCCCAGTTGGTTGCCGTAGCAATGGCGGCATTGGTCGGGGAAGGTCCGCCGTTGACCCTATCCCAAGTGAACCCCTTAATACCCAAGTTGTAACTCCACTGGGCTTGGAAGGCCGTGCGGATTTGCTCAAGTCCCGTAATATCAACTGCGGTCGACTGGTAATCTGCGTTCTGTTGAATCACAATAGCGCCCGACGTCAAACCAATTGCATTGTAGGTGTTGGGCGAGCCAGCAACCATAGGCAGCAAATCGGTAATAATAATAGGCGTTCCGGTTACGTCACGAACAACGTTAACCGTCTCCCAAGTAAACAACGTTCCGGGGTTGGTCAAATTACCCAAGAGAAAATCGTTGTATTGCTTAGAGTTTACCAACCATGCAACCACGCGGGTTTGAGCATCGCCCAGTCGCTGCTTTGCAGTAAGCGCACTTCGCGGGCTAAAAAGCTCATTTCCAAGAGTGAGCGCAGAAACGTTGAGAAAGTTCGTGGCTACCGCTGTTACGGCTGCCGTGTATGCAGCAATGCCACGTGAAAGCATGTCCGCAAATCGATCAATTGCGAGTTGCTGAGCAAACGCAACAAGAGCCGCATCGCGATCACCAGAACCGCCAGTCATCCAATCAATATCGCCCTTCTCATACAACACACGGGGCGTTCCGGCGGCAATCTTGACCGTCGACATATCATTCATCGTCATGACCTGGTCCGAAATTGCAGTCATCGCAAATGCATTGCGGCGCCTGGTCGTCGTAACCTTATTCCAAAAACTACGGGTATTGAAGGAACCGTTGTTCGCCCCAGCACGCGGAACATCGAGCATAATGCCGTTATTCGTGGCTGCGTTGAAAACCTGAACGCGCTCGTTCAGTAGTTCCGTGGAATATCCGTATGCTTCGTCGTGGTAAACTCTTAGATCACTGAGTGCCATTGGTCATTTCTCCTCGCGCGTCACGCATAGATTGCAGGTGCGCTACTTGCTCATCGAGCGAACGCTCGAAAAGCGGTTTCTGGTTATGTTCGGAATTCTTCAGACGGTCCACCGAACCGCCTGAACCACTGCCACCACCGGAAGCCTTGGAGTCGGGTTTAAGGATTGCTGAAAATTCCTTATTCGTCAAGAACTCCTTTCGCAGGTCCGAAACACTACTTGCTGTGGGTTTCCCGTGTTCGTCAAGCACCCGAAGCGCGGGCTTCAAATCGCCCTCTGCACTTTCTTCGAAATCGACTGCAAAACGACCACGAAGCAAGGCCTCTCCCGCCTTCTGCGAAACGAACTCACCTGCAAGTTTGCCGACCTCGGCTTCAATCATGCTTTTGGAAATGGCGCTCTTGTACCGAGTGATTTCAGCCTTGTGGGCAAGATCTGCTTTTTCGATCTTGGTCTTGTAGCTCTTTTCCAAAGCGTCGACGTCCCCCTTTTTCGAATCCAGCTTTTGCTGGGCTTCGTCGTCGGCATCCTCGCGGGTTTTGAGCTTTGCCGCTAGTTCACTTGCGCGCTTCCGCTCGGCTTCAAGCGAGCGCGTCAAGGCCGCCGCTTGGGATTCCTCATCCTCCGCACCTTCTAGATCCAGCACATACGCCCCGTCCTTTTCCAGGTAGAGCGCGTGTAGAGATTCATCAAGTTTCTTAAATCCGGCTTTCGTCAATGTTTTTTTCAGCATATCGAATCAACTCTCTTTGATATTGGTCGAAAGTGAGTGCGCTTGCGGCAACCATAGCCAAGCGTTCCCTCTGACCCTGGTTTAGTAACCATTTAGAAATCAATCCTACTTTTGCAGGCGTATCTTGTGCTGTGTAGGGTGCAGTTGTCGATCGACAACGAACATGCATCGGGGGTTTGGGGCCCTTGCCAACCTCGAAAGTTTTTGCGTCCAAACTCCGACAAATATCCGTGGTGCCAGAATCGAGAACACTCACCCAAATATAACGTGGTGCTGCCCGTCCTGCAAATCGCACGAATGCAGCTGCCGCAGCTGCAACTAGGGCCGTGGAAATGAAAGCCCCTAACCTACCCGAAGTGCTCCCTGTTTTGCTGAGAGCCGCCACAATCTCACCAGATGGTTGATTGGTCGCCATACCCGCGCGAAGTGTTTTGGACACCCCAGCAACCACTCCGCCAAAAAACCCATGCATCAAGTCACCGACCACAAGACCATCACCTGTGATGGTTGTTAGGGTTGCCGATTTCACCCAAGCGGAATCGGCCTCTTCTGGCGCTAGGACGATCAAGGGGTTCGGTTTGGCCTTGCCCGCCCAAGTCCACAGCGCGCGCTGTAGCGCAACCTCACGAACCCCAAACCCGATGAGTAAGGCGAGCAATGCTGCGGCAAATTCAGGACGAGCCTTCATTTCGTTAGCTCGAAATTCGACCATAATTGAGCGCAGCTCGCCCTTGCTCATGTTGCTGAAATCCGAGCGCATGACGCGACCTTTCAGCGATTCGAGCACTCGGCGCAAATAGCTAGCTAGCTGAATTTCAGCGTCTCGTTCAATGCCCAACTCTGCCCGTCTTGCGAGCAAAGCCTTAGCGATGACTAGATCAAGGGCTCTTTGGTTCTGGAGCATTTTCCGCCGTTACTCGTGCAAGCTCGCCCGCTGCGTTAACTTCGTTTTCCGTCGCCTTTGCCGCCTGCTCCTCAATCTCTTTCTTCGCCTCTTCGTCGTCTTGCGTGGCCCAACCCATGCGACGATACAGCGATCGAACTTCGGTCCAGCTGAGCCCGTCAGCTTGCCACGCTTTCAGCACTTCCGAGCGCTCTTGTGCACTCATTTTCGAAATGTCGAAATCGTCGTTCAGTTTGAAGATGGCTTCTTTTTGCTCAGGTTCTTTTTCGTCGGTATTCTCCTTGTCGTCAGTGCTGGAAGGCTTTGCCTCTTTCTCGGGCGCTACCTCAGGGACCACGCCAAAAAGCTCCTGACAGAGCGTTAGCGCCCACTGGTAAGCTGCGGAAACGTTGCGGGCGGCACTCTGCAAAACAGACCCATCTGCGGTTGCTTCGATTTTGGCTTCCGTCGCCGTCTTGTCACCAGTGGCGCCTTGCTCAATTAATTTTGCTCCAAGCGCAACCATTTGCGACTCTTTCTGATCGAGCGCTTCTTTCAACATAATATTGGCTTCAGCTTGCAAGATTTCAAGAGTGGAGCCAGCTGGCCCCAAGATGCCCACACGAGAGCCGAACTGGATCTTATTTCCGTTCTTTTCCAACCACGCATCCGAAAATCCGGACCCGAAAAGAGTGGGTTGACCGACGATGAAACAGCATTCTTCGTAATCTGCCGAGTTGCGATAGTGGGCCATATTGAGTGACGCCAAATCGTAAAATGCAGGGTCTTCGACTTCAATTCCGTTGCTGGTTAGACCAATGAATTTGAACGGAATTCGCTTCAGGGGTGCACCGGACTTGTCAGTCATCCTGACACTCGTTTCAGGCGTGTATGACGAAAGTTCGTTTGGCTCAACTCGCGCTTGTGACGATAGCGAAGAAGGCGGTTCTACAGGCCCCCATAGTTGCTGAATTACTCCGGTATCAGTCAATCGGAGCACTCGAAATTTGACCACAAGAACGGTCGAAAATTCAGGGTCATCCGTGGCTGGAACTTGATGACGTTCTTTGAGCACCACAAGGGTCACCACGTCTTCGGCCCCTTCCTCGCGGGTCTTCCAGTTGCGAATGTCTCTCGCCTCATACAGCGTGATTGTGGGCCGGAGACGCCCCTCCATTTCATCGGCTCGCGTAAATGTTTGGGACTCTTGCGACGGAAAATCCACAAGCAACCCAGCTCGCGAGTAGCAAAGCACCTGCTCAACCGCGAGCTTGGCTTGCTGAACCAGCGTAACGCCGTCCCCGCTCGCGCTCAATTTGACTTGATCCAAACCCTCGAATGTATTTTCAGGGTCCTTCGTGAAAACCTGGCCAACTAGGCCCGCCTTCGTTCGACGAGTGGCGTTGTAAAAAACAGCGCGCTGTTTATATCCCTTATACCTCCAAGTTTTTTGGGTCGAATCGCAAGCATACGGCGAGGGATCAGGCAGATAGGTTTCCCCCCACTCTTTGACCGTCGCTTCGCCTGCAATTGCATCGCGAATCAGTTGGTACTGTCCAAGTAACCGGTCCACTTCGGGTCGGGTAAACTTCACTCCTGTAGGCATTTGTGGACCTTAAAAAAATTGAACGGTTGGGGATTTGGTGACTTTTTGAGTCGAGGAAACCACACGATATCGAATTGCGTCGTACGGATGATCTTCGGCGTCGGTGTCAACGTCTTCCATGTCATCCTCGTCTCGCGGAAGGCTTGGCAGTGTGGTGATGCTAGCTTGACAGTGCCGCATAAACCAGAGTCCTTTTCCCTCCCGCCTTTTTGCGGCAATGAACATCGCCCGCACAAGTTCGAGGCCGTTTTTTCGACCAGCAACACCCTTGTGTGCCCGTTCCCATTCGACTCCAGCTTCGCTAAATTTCTGCGCGATGGTGAGTTCGTCGCTTTGGGTCACTCCCCAAATTTGATCGTCGGCCGGTCCAGGTGAGACACTGCCATCAATCCACCCAACTTCAAGCATGGCCTTTTCATATTTGCGTATGCCCGCGGCAATGTCGGGAGCACTCATTTTAGTTCCTGCGTTGTGTTTGGTCTTGTGGGCACCATACCACTCCGCAAACAACACGAGTGAGCCTTTTGGCGGGCAAAATGCAAACGAGCGACCATTGAAGTCGATGGTCGCTTGTGTCTCCCCATCACTTTCAGCAAACCAGCCAACGTAAAATGGGTGGGTTGAACCCCAGTCGAATGCTCGATCTAGGCGCCAACCTTTTGGGATTTTGAAGCGTGGCAGAATATGAACTCGCGGGTCCCACACGTCATCGAATGCGCCACCTGCAACAATATCCCAAGAGCCGTTGACCCACGATTCACGCAATGCTTCATTTGGCTCTTGCATCATTTCCGCGATGTATTCGGCGGGAAGATACGGGTTTTCTTTCCAAGACCCAAAGAGCGCGACTTGTGTTAGTTCAACGCTAATCATGACCCCAGGTGAGCCTGGTTTATCAAGTGTTACCGATTTGCGCTGAATTTTACCGTAAGGTGCTGGATCAATGAACTCGCGTTTGACCCAATTTCTACCGACACCATAGCTGTTAGTTGTAGCAAAAACTTCGCACGGTGGGTCTGGTACATCCCAACCGAGTTGTCCTTTTGGTGGGCGCTCCCAAGTGACTCGGTTCGTCGAAAGCATTTTCCGAAACAGTTCGGGCGATGCGTACTTAGTTAGTTCGTTCCACCCAATAAATGGGTACTCATGACCATGGTAATCGTCATAGTCGCGCAGCTTAGCGGCAGCTCGAAATAACAACTGCTCACCTGTAGGCCAAACCCATTTCAAATCAGAATTCGAACTGAGGAATTTAGCGCCGTCGTTAAATTGAGAAAACAGGCGCTTAGACTTCTCGATTAGATCGTTCAGATTCTTGTAATGGTGATCGAAGATCACACCAATCCAACGCGAGCCGTAGCCCTTGCCAACATGTCTCAAGAAGCGCATTAGCTGGGCTTCAGTCTTGCCAGGACCACGCGTCCCGCAATACAGAGTGATTCGGGCCCTAGAGTCGAGTGCCCGCGTCTGCGAGCCTTGCAGGGGCTTCCAAATGACTTTAGTGTTCGACGGTAGTGCCGCTAGCAGTGAGCGTTCGTTGTTCGTCAATTGCATGGCGCTCCCATTCCGCATCAGAGTTAGCCTCTCTCAACACGAAAACGTTAGTCTGAGCAGCTGCTACTGACTCGGTTTTCTTTGCGTCCCATCCTCTGATCTCGCTGTATGTTTTGAGGATAGCGGCGAAGTCGCGGCCATCTGCCATCTGTAACTTTTCCCAACTCAATTGCAAAACGTCATTGCGCGTTGGCTGCGCCTCTTCCTCCAAGTCGATCATGGCTTGGAGCACGTCACAATCTGTTGGCCAATCACGCGCGATTTTCAATCGCTCTTCGCTTGTGTCGGCTACTGCACAAGCGGCCGCAAATGGGACGCCTGGCTGTTTCAACAATGCGAGCGCAAAGGCCTTTTTCCGCATTGCCAAATCGTCGTCAACGTCGGACATGCCTACAAGATGACCGATGGCACGAGATCAATCAACCCCCCGATGGCGGCTTCTTGATTTCCTCCACTTGTGCGGGGGTTGCAGGCTTGCCACCGATCAAAATCGTGGTTTGGCTTTTGAGAATCCAGGCCAACACTATGATGGTAGTCATGGTCAAAACCATGGCCATCAAAGCGAACTGTAGCCACTGACTTTGAAAGATGCGCAACACGCGCACGAGGGATTTGCTGACCTCAGTAGCTACTGCTCCGCCTGTAGTGGTGGGCCGCTCGCTGTTTGGAAATTGGCAAGCGTCTTCCGCTCCACTTAAAGTGATGGGTCTACGGCCAGGCTGCCCTGCTTGGGTCTCATCGTCGAAATCGACGTCAACGTCAAATAGGGTATCCGGTAGTAGCTGGTCAAGCTCTAGCAACGCATCAGCAGAGCGCTTGCGTTCTCGCCGCAACTCTAGCGCGTCTTCCGTTGGATCGATTCCCGGCACTGGATCAGTGAGGATTTTTTCCACGTTGCTTTGCCTGTTCGGCCCGGATCCATTCATCATGACGCCGAACACTATCTGCTGTTTCTGGCAAATTGTCCAGTTCTCGAACCGTTTCGACGGTAAACGCGGGTATTCTGGAAATCAACACGTCGAGTTTACGTTGCGTTTCCCGTTGCCCGGCCTCAACGTGGGCTTCCAACCGGGCTAGCCGCGTATCGTGTGAACGTAAAAGCCGCTTAAAATAGGTTAGTGCCTCACGAATGAGTTTCATAGTGGCCACTGTGTTCCGGTTTGGCGTGCCGCAATCCTTCGAATTCTCGCTGAAAGGGCAGCTTGGTATCTGTGGTGGGTAGATTCGACTAGCTCAATGTGGACCAAATCCACACGCTGGCCTCTCTCTGCCATATCGGAAGCAATTTCGATGCCGTTACAGTTCCAATCGCTTCCACTGCGCACAATGACCTTTGCTTCATCAAATGCCTGTAGCATTGCGCCTCGAATGATACGCAAGGGTCCAAGCGCATAGCGGGCTGCCTGGCTCTTGCCCACAGTTCGAAAGTCGAAGGCCCGGGAGTGACCACGCGAGTTGGGAAGGTGCATCGAATTGATGATGCCCGCGCCACTCTTGGCGTTAGCTGCCGCTTGCTGTGGCGTACGAAGGGTTTGGTCGAGAGCCACATCAACCCCATCCGTCGCCTCACTCAGAATCTCAATTCCCCGATGTAGGCAAGGGCGCATGCTCGGATCTAAAAAATAGATCATGGCGATGGCACCCGGGCTCCACTGAAATCTGTCCTTTGGGTGCTTCATGGCTCGCCACGAAGTTTTTTCATGGCCACTTCATCGGCCTTTGCCATGAGTCGGACAAGCGCCAATTCTGCCCGTCTACGCCCAGCCACGCTTGGGCCGGAAATTGCAGCTACTACCAGCTCCCGCACAAGGGGCCAGAGTTCGCGAGCGACTCCCCAGATTGTGAGCGGAATCATTGAATGCAAGCCTCATGCCGAACCAACTCACGAGCGTTGATCGATTGTGTGCTGCAATCCCCGTCTCTCTTTGGCGGGCTGTAGGCCTCACACATTGCGAACTCGGCCCAGGCCACCGCGCTTGAAGCCGCGACACACTCCCTTTGATCCGTCGTCAAATCAGCGGGGGTTAGGGGGCCGATGGGTTGGGCGCAACCTACTATCAGCATGCAACCGGCCCAAGCGATGAGGAAGAAGAAACGCATTGCTGACAATTGACACAAATGGCGGGTAAAGGCAACGGCCCAAAGCTCGAAAGCTAGAGGGCCGTTGTGGTCGAACGACCTACCTATAACTCTTCGATGCGTCATTGGATTAAAACCCCATGAGGTGCAGCAAGTAAGGGTAATGCGTGTGGACATGTCGACTGTAGCAGATTGCCACAGGAACACTAGTCAAAAAAAAGGCCACACTCACCATGAGTATGACCCTTTCCGCCAATGCCGCAAAGCCGTTTGGCCCGTTTATACTAGTCTCAGGAACGACGCACGCAAGCGTAAACGTCGCCTGCAACTGGCTTGGTCGTTTGGCTGGCATCACCCTTGAAGATCCGAGAGATATCAGCGGGGGTCAGCTGAGAAAAATGCTCCTCCGGGAGAGGCATGATTCCAAAAGTCCGGGTGTAGATCTTCCGCTCGACCCGTCGAGAACCGCGCTGCTCAATGACTCCCGACTGTTCACTGAATCGAAGCTTTGCCTTTTTGATTGCGACTTCAAGTTCCGCGAGCTTGGACTTGGGGACAAGTCGAGCCTTGCCGACTTCCAGCGAGTCGAGCTGGAATGCGAGCGGCTTCGGGACTCGTGGTCGCTGGGGGCCTCGAATTTGCTTGGGGCGAACGTAGACCAGTCCGTCGATCTCGGGCGGGCTATTGGTATCCTCGTCTTCAGGTGCTACGTGGTAATCAACTTGGTCTAGAGTGGTCTGCTTTCCCGTGGGTCGTGCTACTCGTGTCATTTTCAATCCTCCTTAATGTGTTCTAGAATTAGGTCTCGGGCATTGTGCCATCCGACCACTCCAGACTCAACACGATAGCCGAGCGATCGTAATGCGTCACGCCAAATCGTTTGCTCAATGTGCGTTTTTCCACTTTTGACTTTTGCACCGTTAGCCGATTTGAGTTCGATGAAGAGTCCCGCGTAGCGACTTGTTCGAGTTGGCACGAAAATATCAGGGACCCCGTTTTTCATCCCCTTGGTTTTCATGATTGCAGCGGTTCGAGCTGAGTTCATATGCGCACCGTTTGGCACGGCAAATGCAAACCGCAGTGCACCGATGCGTGTTGGCGGTAGCATGCCGTGTTTTTTCACGAACCCTAGTTCAGTGTAGGCTCTAGGTTCGTTGGCCATTTGCACTCCCCAAAGACTTGCCATGTTCAGCCATGAAAACAGCGCGCCTTGATTCTCATCCTCCGAGTGGGCCATGCCCACAGTGTGAGGGTTCATGACTTAAACACACCACGCCATTGCGCAAGGCGCGCTTCACGCTCAACTTCAAGCTCAGTAACTCGCGCTGTGAGTGTATCGCGTTCAGCCTCTAGGACATTGTGCGCCTTGAGCATGCTGCCAATCACAGCGTGGCAGGATGAGTCGCACGCACTTTTGCCACTCATCCGTGCCAGCTCCAGGCGCGCCCATGCGACTCGTCTAGCCGCTTCCTCGGGCGAGCACACTGGGCCGAGGATGGCTTCCAGCTCTTCGTGTGTTATCATTTTCAATCTCCCGCAAATCTCTTTGCAAGTGCTCTACTTGCAGCTGCCAGTGTATCAATTAGTAGCGTTATATCAAGATCGCGTTTGCGACGCGCCGCAAATTCCGCCTTAAACTCGACGACTAGTTCGATAGCAGCGTCGCCTTCGTCAAGGTCGTCTGCCAACTTCTCCTTGAGTAGGTCCACTCCTGGGCCTTTGAAGTCCTGGATCATCGCGCAAAAGTTTGCGACCCGTTCCGTGTTGCTCATTTGCTTATTCCTTAGTCTCTGAGGCATCCGGCCTTGAGCCGTAATTCCAGTTCCTCAACGCGAGCGGTGAGAGTCGCAATCCGCTCCTCTTGCTGCGCATCAAACGCGCGTAGGTTGCTGATGTGCTGCGCGGCTTCCCTCGGGTTCGCGATGTTTTGCGGGCGAAAGGCCAGATACATGGCCTGTAGTTCTGCGAGATATTTCACCTCCGGCTCATCGTCGGTCATTTGCTCTCTCCTGCAATCGCCCGCACTTCTTCGGCCGAATAATCGCGCTCCGCCACCCTCTCGTAGTGGTACTTCAATGTGGCAGGGACACGGGTCCAGGCATAAATGGTGCAGCCTTCGTGCGGGCCGAGAGTGTGTGAGTGTATGTCGTCGATCACTTCGCGCGTTTGCGTAAACCGCAGCTCGGAAAGGTCGTCGCTCGCGCTGTAAAAATCTGCACGGTCGAATATTTCGGACTCGGTCATTTGCTCTCCTAATTGGTCCAAATCCACTCGCGGCAGTGATGGTTGTTTGACGCTTTGCGTCGCGACGTTACGCGGGTTGCGAGCGGTACGAAGGGCAGCCAGGATGGCGCGTCACCTCCCTCGCAGACAATGACCTGACCTTGTAGTATCGCCTGCACCCAGCGGCCGAGTCTCTCAAAATCCATTGCTGGCTGCCTGTAGGCATAGTTGTTTTGATACGGTGGGTCGACGAAATAAGTCGCTGCAACGCTGTAGTCAGGCGGTCCGAATCGCCAATGTTTGATGGCGCCAATTTGGTCTGCGATGCGCGCGCGCGTTGACGCTGTCCACTGACCGGGCTTGCTACCCCAGGATGAAATGGTCCAACACTCTCCGACGTTGTTCGTGCGTTGCCAGTGTTTGAGCAGCAATTGCTGACCGGGTGCAAGCCCCGTCTCTCTGATATCTGTACCCTCCGCGAGACCTAACGGTATCTCCCGAATCGCGTCTTCCGTCGCGTGCCCTATTAGCCACTGCCAAAGGGCCGCAATGTTTCGGTCTGTGTCGTACAACACAACGTCATGCGCCGAGTGCATGCACGAGTAGCCCGCTCCGCCCGCAAACGGCTCGACGATCGTGGGGTATCGCGGCGAGGGGTACAGTTTCGCGGCACTCCATTTCGAGCCGAATTGCTTGAAGAATGGGCCAACGCGAGTGGTGCTCATTTCGCCTCAGCTTTCTTCTTCGCCCAGGCCGCCTTTGCCGCCTCGAATTCCGCTACTTCCGCGGCGAACGCGGCCCGCTCTGCATTCCAAGCTTCGGCTAACTCCTCTTGTTGTGCATCGAATTCACTACGGCTCAATTGTATCTGCGGCCGCTTGTCCGGGTACTTCATTTCGCCTTCCCGCCTGCCGCGCGTCGAGCCTTATCTTCGTCTGCTTTCGCGTCTAGATAATCATAATTGGCTTGGCGCAAGGCTTCAATTGCCAGATCATGACGATCCGACGCGGCTCGACGCGCGACAATCGCCCGCTCGACATTGCGCTGGCTCAAATTGGTTTCGCCTTTCGCCCTGGCCGCTTTTCGGCCACGAACGCCGCAAGTTCTGCATTCCAAGTTTTGGCTAGCCTCCCTAGCGTCGGCCGCAATCGCATCACTTAGTAGCTCCCTTATGTCTGCCCGCACACAGTATTCGTCCAGGGTGTATTTGCGAGGGGGTGCCCAATCGAGGCTTGCTAGCAAATCTTCTACAGCGCTCATAAGTAAACCTTAATTACACTCACATCATTACGGCCTTCTGTAAGTCCCGCAGTCAGAATTCTAGCATAGTTCTCCGCATCTGCCACCGAATCGCACACTCTCCGCAGTGATACCAGGTGGCCCTCGCGACTGGGCACCACCTCGACCGTCCCATTGACCCGAAGGGTGATCGTGAGCACGTAGGCCCGCGCGTCGGGGCTACGTGGAGCAATCATCGCTGCTCTCGCGGCCTCTTGCTCCGTTTGAGCCACAGCGGCGGCTTCTTGGGCCAATCTAGCGCTTTTCGCCATTCGCAGAGCAATCTTGATTTTCTCGTCTGTGTTGGCCCGTGCGATTTCCCAGGCCTTTTTTATGATTTCTTCATCGGTCATTCGCTCACCCCTTGTTCTTTGCGCACGCATTCGCGGAAAGCCTTGTCGGCCGCTTGGTACTCATCCCACAGGGCGAGCGCCCGAGAGTGGGGCGGGCCCTGATTCTCAGAGTGAAACGCACGGTAGGCGCGTGATTTATTGGCCTTCAACTTTGCGAGTTCTTTGGTCATCTGAGAGTCAAGCTTAGTCTCGTGAGTACAGAAGTCCAGAACTAAATCTTCACCGCTCCAATGCGAGTGAAATTGTCACGGAATGACTCCACATTGTCACCCATGTAGACGATGACGTTAGCGTGTGGTGGCGAGTTTTGCGACTCCGCATCCGAGCTAATGAAGCACAGTCGCTTCTTTGGCACGCATACTGCATAGTCTAGCGCGCTCTTGTGACAGGTTTGGCTCGTGCGGAGTAGCTCAATATTGAAGCCAAGGAAAATGAGCTGACTGACCCCAGTGCCCACAGATTGACTCTTGCCTTTCTCGAACTGAGAGACGGCCTTACCCCATGCCGCGGCTGCCGTGCTTTTGGTCCCGTAGTGCGTAGATATACCTTTAATGCGGTCGATCTCGATTTGGGTACTGTAGGGTGATGGTCGGAGGTAACCGCCCGGCGGATTCACGAATACATTTCCGTGCCAGAACTGACAGAAGCCGTCGTCTGCGAGTGAGAAATACTTGGTAGCCCGAACCACTTCGTTAGCCTGTGCGCACGAGAATGGGTCGAGATCTATTGATCCCATGGTCCGGGTTGCGGCAATGATTGTTTGAATGTCGGTGTAATGTTCGACCGTTAGGTCGCTATGTTTTGGGTTTTGCACCCTAGTACGCTACCACAGACTACGTTTAGACACTAGGAAAAAAACAACCCCTAGACACAGCAACCGTAGTCTATTTTCCAATACCCAAAACAGCCTTTTCGACCCCTTTGACCATACGTGTATGGCTGTTTCGGCTATTAACAGTTCTAGTGCTTGAAGCCTACTTTTTCAGTAGTGTTGTAAGAAACACTGGCTATAAATGAGGCAGGAAATAGACCTTGATTGTAAAAACAGCCACCTTGAAGTAGCACCATACTCCAAGAATTAGAAGAAATATAGTATATATATATGCAATAATAATAGAGTTAACAGTAGTTAATACCCAAAATGGCATGATGTGTGATTTAGCATGGCTGTTTTAGCATTTTGACACCATTACCGAAAGTTCGGATTTGGAAAACCCCAGGTCTCGACCCCGAGGTCGAATATAACGTTATACTTTTAACTAACCGGGAGGGGGTCCAGGGTCATTAATTATTTCCTGACCAAAGCCAACCACAGGGTCAATAATCGAATCTCTTGGGAGGCACCCATCAATGTGGGCACACGGACCCGAGACCCAACCCACCCAACGAACACGACACAGCGGCTCGAGATTGACCGCTACGGGCCGATTGGCGACGCTAGGCGGCAAGGGTAGCCTAGACTTTCAATCGGCCCTTACAGCGTCCTTTTGGCAGATTCCAAAAAATCTATGTTTGACCTTCTTATACACACAGCTTTTGGTGTAGGTGTTAGACCTACCTTAAAGTTGTGTGAGTACGAAACTCTTTGACTATCGCGTTGTGCTCACCATAATCAACGAATGACAACAGTAACAATCGGTGGCGTCGAGTTGAGTCTAGACAATGCGGCATGCGTGATCGTCGAAGGGGTGTCGCCTGGGGATGACGTGCGCGCCTTGCTCTCGGGTGCCCACACAGCGTCAAGCCTGCTAGCCGCGCGCATCGCTGGCTGTGGTGGCAAGTGGTCTTGGGTCTGGTGTGAGTATCTGATTGCTGTGGGCAAGGCCGCCGATTTGCAGGTGCAAAAAATAAACTGAAATCAGGACTTGCATTCGGTGAGTACAAGATTAGATTACAGGGGTGAGGCAGAGAGCTTCAGAGAAAAAGGGAAAAACGAAAATGACCAAAACCATCTACACCGCATACCTCGTCCTCCCCCCATTCGCCCGGGAGAAGGGGCAGGAATTCACCAACCTCCGCCTGGCCAAGCGCGCCATGCGTAAAGCTCTCAAAGCGGCCGGATTCGGTTGGACCGCCCGCATCGAGTCCGAAGGCATGGAGCGCATCACAATCCCCGCCTGAACCCCGTCGCCCTGTCCGCCCCCGCGCTACCAAGCCCGGGGGCTTTCGCGGTATGAAAAACGTAATTACGAGCAACCTGGTCAATTACAGCATGGGCCTCTCGACCGAGCGCGTAGAGCACGCCTCGATTCGAGCCGCGAAGAAGGCCGCAAAAACGGCAGTGCGCGCAGCAGGCTACGGCTGGACGGCAATCGTGGACACGGCAGAGAGCCGGCACATTCGAGCATTTGGTGCGGACGCTGTATGGTGTGAGGCGTTCACAGCCTAATTCAGAAATCGTATACAGGTCTATTGCAGTGCCTCTCTAGACCTGTATACTCAACTCATGAGCAACGCAAAAACTGCCCGCCGCCTTGAGACAATCGCTCGCACGCTTGCTGCCCTCGCGTTGGAAATGAAGGAAATGGAAGACGACATGTCGGACGA
>Ga0105045_10000088_pt1 | contig 47476 bp, 35 predicted proteins | sample MAT02_FD_78089 | JGI IMG/M metagenome (GOLD analysis project Ga0105045, IMG submission 78089) | Freshwater microbial communities from Lake Fryxell liftoff mats and glacier meltwater in Antarctica - MAT-02 (megahit assembly) | ecosystem: Environmental > Aquatic > Freshwater > Ice > Liftoff...
TCATTTACTACACCAGTCAATACCCAACGATTTAACGGATTCCAAACGCCATCATCAGCAATTTTAATGGGCATTTTAATGGCAGCAAATTTTAAAAGTCTGTTTAATTTCTCCACCATGGAAAGTAATGCCTGCTTTCAATTTTATAACCAGCTATCATTTCAATCCATCCGGGTACATAATAAAACAAGCCAGTTGCGGAGATCTTTCCAAAACAGATTACTCGTGATTTAATTTTAACAGGTATCAATTATAATAACCCTGATTCGCTGTTTCCAAAAGTAAGCCAGTTCAACCAATGCGATACCCACTGAAAAATGCGACCTGTACTCAGTCATTTTTTATAAATTTATCTTTTATACTAAATATTCACCATCTTTAATTCCATGGTAAAAAGAGTCCTGTTAATCACTTTATTAGTTTGCACCCAATGCAACCTCTTTGCCCAAATCAGGATCGTTGACAGCCTCATTAACTGGATAAAGCATCACCCGAAAATTGATTCACAACACATCCTTACTTTGCATCGGATCAGTTATCGGTTTAGTGAAAATGATGTGAAGCAATCCTTTAATTATTATGAAAAAGTAGCATCCCTAAGTGATAGTTTACATTTTAATTATGGAAAGTCACTTTCGGAGATAAACCTGGGCATTCTGCTCTCCAATTCAGCCAACTACGAAGCCAGTAATGCAGCTTATTTTAATGCAATTGATTTTGCTGAGCAAAGCGGTGCACTAAGATTGAAAGCTGTTTGCTTGAATAATATCGGTGAGAATTTTAAGGTATTGAAGGATTATGCCAAATGCAGGCAATATACCAGAGATGCCATTGTAATCAATACAAAATTATCTACCTGGCGAGGCGTAGCCATTAATTACGAATTATTGAACGAATGCGACCTGGATGAAAAAAATTATCAACAATCAAAAGAAAACCTATTGTCAGGGTTACCTTTTGCAATAAAATCCGGCGAAAAATATATACTATCGCAATATAATGTTGGCTTCGGAAAACTTTGCGCCATCAAAAATGATTTTGATTCCGCAGGATATTATTTTTCAAAAGCCTTATCCCAGGCATTCGCAAACAATGATCTTCGAAATGAATACCAGGTGTATATTGCAGAAGCAAAGTATTTGACAGGTCTAATTCCTGCAAAGAAAATTAACACCCTTATCAAAGCATTAAATATTGCCAAAAATACAGCCTATCTTGAGGGACAAGCCAATGCTGCCATTGAATTATCCAATGTGTACGACCAGCAAAATAATAAAGATTCTTCATTGTATTATTATAGAATTCACCGGACTGCTTACGACACATTGTTTTCGGAGCATAACAAGCGCAATACGATCATTCATGAATCGGAATGGATGATTAAGCGCAAGGAAATCGAAAACCAGTATTTGAAACAAGTAGCTAAAATGCAGGCGAAAGAACTTGATATTAAAAACGCATTATTATTAGCACTTGCCATCTGTTTCGCACTCATTATCGGGATTGCATTTTTCATTAATAAATCTATTCAGGCAAAGAAGAAACGCACCGAGTCAAACTTTAAACAAAAAATTGCTGAAACACAAATGCAGGCCCTGCAGTCGCAAATGAATCCACATTTTATTTTCAACAGTCTCAACAGCATCGAAAATTTTATGATGCAAAATGAGAAGCGACTGGCCAGTGACTATTTAAATAAATTCGCCCGGCTTATTAGAACCATACTCGATAGCAGTCGAAATGAATTGTTGCCGTTGCAAAAAGATATGGAGTCGATGCAATTGTACATCGATCTGCAACAACTAAGGTTTAATAACAAGTTTGTATATGAAGCCATCATTGATCCCACTTTGGAGAATGGCGATTATAAAGTACCGGCTCTCATCATACAACCCTTTGTAGAAAATGCCATAGAACATGGCATAGCACATAGTGAAAAGGAGTATTTAAAATTGTCCGTTGTAGTTATATTAGCAGATGATTTTATACAATATACAATTGAAGACAATGGAATTGGAAGACAATTATCAATGGCCTATAATAGACAAAATAAACCATATCACAAAAGCGTTGGTTTAAAAATTACCGACAACAGAATCCATATTTTCAATGGAAATCAAAGCGGTCCGGAAAATATTGTAATCAAGGATTTATATGATGAAAATGATGCGCCAGCCGGCACAAGGGTTTCAATTAAATTAAAAGTAATCTGACATGGAAAAAATCAAAGCGATATTGATTGATGATGAGCTTAGCAGCTTACAGAATCTGCGTCAAAAAATAGATGAATTTTGTCCGGATTTGCAGGTGATAGCCATGGCACAAAAGCCGGAAGAAGCCATGTTACTGATCAAACACCACAAGCCCGATGTGATATTTCTGGATATTGAAATGCCGAAGATGAGCGGCTTTCGTATGCTGGAAGAATTGGGCGAATGTAATTTTGAAATCATCTTCACCACAGCCTACAATCATTACGCCATTGATGCCATCAGAATTAGCGCATTCGATTACCTGATGAAACCCATTTCCATTAAGGAACTGCAGGCATCTGTAGACCGGTTATCCAGAATGCGGTCTTTCTCCCAAACAAGAGAAAAAATTGATATTCTAAAAAACTCCATGAGCGAAAAAAAATCACAGGAAGATAAAATTGCCATCCCTACTTCTGAAGGGCTGGAGTTTATCCCAATTAAAAATATACTGCACATAGAATCCAGTTCCAACTACTGCAAAATATTTTTTACAGAAAGCAAAAGTCTGTTGGTTACCAAATTGCTAAAAGATTTTGAAGATATGCTCCAGCCCTATCATTTCTACCGCATCCACAATTCGCACCTGATTAATTTAAACTACATTCAAAAATATGTAAAGGCCAATGGCGGACAAGTGATGATGAAAGACGGCACCGTAATAGATGTAGCCAGAAGAAAAAAGGAAGAGTTTTTGAAAATGATTGCGGGGTAACAGCCCTCATCCCCGCCAGCCAGCGTGAAGTCCTTTGAACAACTCACAAGTTTCAAACTATATTTTAATAAAAAAGCGTTCAAATAAATAGGGTCTGCATTTACACCCCTTTAGTGGACGAGGGTTACACCAATTCATGCGTTTGCTTAATAATCCCCATCACAAATACACTTTGCACATGCCCCATATTTTCAATCTGGCTGAGTTTGTTTACATGAAAATCGTAGTAGGCGTTCATATCCCCGCAAACCACTTTCAACATAAAATCAAATTCGCCGGAGATGCTGTAGCATTCAATTACTTCGGGTAGCACCTGCATGGTTTCAATAAACTTTACGCCTGCATTTTTGCTATGTTCCTTCAGCGATACATAGCAAATTACCATCAGGCCCTTCTTTACTTTCGTATGATCCAGCAGGGTAGCATATTGTTTTATCACACCGCTTGCTTCCATCCGCTTGATGCGCTCGTGTACAGGCGTTGTACTCAGGTGCATCTGGTCGCTGATTTCCTTTACGGTAATTCTTGCATTTTTCTGAAGCAATTGTAGTATTGCAATGTCTTTGCTATCCAGCGAAATTTGTTCACTAGTTGAATCCGCTTTTTGAGAAGCCTTTGCCATAAGTAAGTAGACTTTTGTTCTGTAAAATTATATTTTAAATACAGTTTGTCCTAAAGTTTTACACATGTTTAGAATATTATCCTATGAGTTGTACTTTTGCGGCTTAAAAATAAAAATCAGTTATGTCAACAATCACACATCCATCCATCGACTTCAGCCTCAAAAACAAAGTGGCTGATATGAGTCTTGCAGATTGGGGCCGCAAAGAGATCCGTTTAGCCGAAGCTGAAATGCCAGGTCTAATGGCTTTAAGAGCCGAATACGGACCAAGCCAACCGTTAAAAGGAGCCCGCATTGCTGGTTGCCTGCATATGACCATCCAGACTGCAGTTTTGATTGAAACTTTAACCGCCCTTGGTGCCGAAGTTAAATGGAGCAGTTGTAATATATTTTCTACGCAAGACCAGGCTGCTGCTGCAATTGCTGCTACCAGTGTAGGTGTATTTGCCTGGAAAGGACAAACACAGGAAGAGAGTGATTGGTGTATTGAGCAAACCTTGTTCTTTGGTGGTGCAGATCGTCCATTGACGATGATTTTGGATGATGGTGGTGATTTAACTAATATGGTTTTTGATAAATACCCTGAGCTAATTGCGGGCATTGGTGGTTTGTCTGAAGAAACTACAACCGGTGTGCATCGCCTGTACGAAAGAATGGAAAAAGGCACTTTGCTGATGCCTGCCATCAACGTGAATGATTCTGTTACCAAATCTAAATTTGATAACAAATATGGTTGTAAAGAAAGTTTGGTAGATGCGATTCGTCGTGCTACAGATGTAATGATGGCTGGTAAAGTTGCAGTAGTAGGAAGTTATGGTGATGTAGGAAAAGGTTCCGCCGCTTCTTTGAAAGGTGCAGGTTGTCGTGTTATCGTTACCGAAATTGATCCCATCTGTGCATTACAGGCAGCAATGGACGGCTTTGAAGTAAAGCCAATGATTGACGCAGTAAAAGAAGCAGACATCATCGTTACCGCTTCAGGTTGTCGTGACCTGATTACTGAAAAACATTTCCGTGTAATGAAGGATAAAGCGATCGTTTGCAACATCGGTCACTTTGATATTGAGATTGACATGGCCTGGATCAATGATAACTATGGTGATACTAAAAATACCATTAAACCTCAGGTTGATATGTACACCATCGAAGGTAAAGACATCATAATTCTTGCAGAAGGTCGTTTGGTAAACTTAGGTTGTGCAACAGGTCACCCATCATTTGTAATGAGTGCATCATTCACCAACCAGGTGCTTGCCCAGATTGAGTTGTATTGCAACCCGGGTAAATACGAAAACAAAGTGTACGTGTTACCAAAATTGCTGGATGAAAAAGTTGCCCGTTTACACCTTGCCAAAATCGGAGTAGTGTTAGATGAGTTGTCAACTGAACAAAGTGCCTATTTGGGAATACCAAAAGATGGTCCATTTAAAGTAGATCATTACCGTTACTAAAACCGCCGTCCCCGCTAGCTAGTGGGGAGTTATACAGAGGGTATAAAATATAGCCCGCTTCTTTTTAGAGGCGGGTTTTTTATTTATTGTCCGGGCGGAAGTGCTATGTGCGGCTGTAGTGGCGTCCCTGTCTGCTTGATTTTTCAGGTAAAGCACACTTTTACGGTATATCTTGATTGAGCTTTCAACTGATCGTAACAATTAAACTCAGAATTACAGATTGGGCAGCCTCTAGCCCAAAAAAATCAATTAACCTATCCCGAACGCCGCCATAATACAATGTACAACACGTCGGATGTTGGTCAATTTGACACAACATCGGCTGACGGGAAACACTCGTTTATTTTAATTGAGGAGAGGAAAACCCGCAGCGGCAAAAAATATACATCCCTCTTACTGTTGGTACCTATTAGACTAAAAATTCCAAAAACTGTCTTCAGTAGCGAACTAACTAAATAAATCAACCCATCCCGAACGCCGGCAACCCTTCGGTTGTTGGTCAATACAACACAACATCGGCTTACGGGAGACACTCGTTTATTTTAATTGAGGAGAGGAAAACCCCGCAGCGGCAAAAAAGTTAATAAAACAATAGTACCCTTTATAAGGATAGTTACGGTAAATAAAAATCTAACCCCGGAGAAATATAATGTTAGTTAAAAATAATATCCGTTTTCAAATGGATGTGTTTCTTCTAGCTCATACCAATTAAGAAAAACATTTCATAAAAACTGCCACTTAAAAAAGTGGCAGTTTTTATGAAAGTTTGATAGGAAATTTATTTTTGTTTGATTACTTGCTTAATCAATTTTTCAGTAGCCGTATTAAACTGGATAATGTAGGTGCCAGGTATTACTCTTTCCAATTCGTCTATAATTACATTATTATAGCCATTAATCATCGTTACATTTTTAGAAATGATTTCTTTTCCTAAAATATTAAAAACTCTCACCACAGTGTTTTCATTTTTATTCCATTCAATGTTGATGTTTACATTATTGCTAAAGGGATTAGGCGATACAGAGAAGTTTCCGATTATTTTTTTCAATCTGACGGAGGCAACTTTGGAACGACTCTTTTGTCCATCAATGTCTATTTGTTTTAAACGGTAATAAACGACTGGAGCAGTTAAAGCTGTAACGTTATCAATAATTGTATAGATCAACTTTATTGAGGAATTACCAGCGGCCGCCTTTGTTGCTACCACTTGATAGTTGATACCATCAACACTCCTTTCCACTTCATATTTACTACTGTTAACTTCCATTGAAGTACTCCATGTTACTTTAACTTGTTTGGTTGATTGTAAAATAGCAGTGAAGGAAGTTAACACTACTGGCAATAAAACCGGTGGAGGACTCATTGAACCTGTTGCATCATCCACATAATCAATTAAGGCATCTGAATTAGCAACCATTCTTGCTACATTGATGATTGGAGGTAGTACACCAATTGATGGCGTATTTACAATTGCCATAAATTCCACCTCAAATGAATCGGCAAAAGCCAGCACACCACCATTAATGGTATTGGCTCCTAAACCCATTCTAAAAGAAACAGTTTTGTTGGCAGCAGTATAATCTGCAATATCATCACTTATAGCATCAGTTTTTGACTCTGGCATTAAAAAGCCAGGGCCATAATTTACTTTTAAAGAATTTGCCATAAACGTTAAGGTAGACGGAAGAATGTCTGTAACAATAACTGAATTTGCATTTCCAGCACCTATATTTTTACCTTTTAATTTATAAGTTAACAACTCTCCAATTTCGGCAATGTTGTTGTTGTTGGCATCCGAGACAGTTTTAATTAATTTTATGATGGGCTCTTTCATTTTGATAACGAAAGTTACGACACCGGTAAAGAATTGATCTTGGTTGGTGCCAAATTCCAGCGTAACACTAGATGCATTTGGTAATATCCCATAGCCAGTTCCAACATTAAATTGGTCAATATCAATTCCCATTTGATCGGTATAATTAGGGTTTTTTGTAGTTACATGAATACCATCAATAGAATTTGTTCCATTCCAGGAGTTATTCACAGGGTTTATACCGTTGGAAAATAAAATATTATTTATTCTAACAAAATCTCCACCAAATCTTGCATCGCCTTCCCAACCTATTAAGCCAATTTTAGCATCTGTCAACGAAAGTGCACCGGAAGGAACATTCAAACCGGAAAGGTTAATGGTTCTCGAAATTTGACTCCCACCTAAATATACATTTTGGTAACCATCAAATACTCTAACACTATTAAAGTCTAAGCTTGAATTTTCATAAGCTACTACAATGCTCCAACCTCCATAATTACCAAAATCGCCACCTAGTCCACTGGAAAATGCGCCATTGCCTACCGTATAAGTTCCAGCTCCTTGTTGCTGAATTAAATCTGTAACATTGACATAAGCTTGATAATAAACTGTTTCTGTAGGCGTACCAGCACCAACTACTGTTGTTTCAAACTGAGCAGCACCAATTTCCTGATAAGCTCCAAAAGTGCCTTTTCTTATTTTGATGGTTTTGTTATTTGCAAGCGTTAAATCGAAATCTGTAGGATTAGCCCTTCCACCCCAATATAATCTGGCCAACTTAATGGTATTGGTTCCAGCAGGTAAAATTAGATCAGCAGAAGAAGAGTTTCTTGTACCAGCACCATCGCCAGTGCTGCCATCAATATCTATAAATTGCATATTGGTGGTTCCAAAATCGCCATTGCTGTATAAACTATTACCATTGGCACTGTTACCATTCATTTTGACAAGATCGGGGGTATTATCAGGATTTACAGCATTCATTAGGGTATTACCAAATATGGTAGCGCCACCTCTTAAATTTTCTGAGTAAATAATGCTAAAATTTCTTTCCTGAGCTGTAGTAGTTAAAGAAGAGATAAGAAACAATACAAGAAATAGCAGTGATGACTTGACTAATGATAAACGAACAAAAAGGTAATTTTTTTCCATGATCAGAGTTTTTTTAAATAATAAATTTAGTTAAAATAAGTGCATTTTACCAGATTAAATTCAAATGAAAATGATGGTAATGCCAGCGAATGATCATTCGGGAGATGTTGGAGATACGGAGATTATAATGACTGTTTCATTCCTACCGGTTGTTCAAAACTAACAAACTTTAACAATAAAAAATAAATTTTAAAGCAAAAAAGTAAAATATTTTTTTCAATTCAGACAAATGGAGCAGAAAGTACTTATCAATTCTGGGAAAGAAATCTATTGGGTATTGAATTATATACGCATGTTGTAATGATGCAAAAATTGAAAAAAATACACTGGAAACCGGCAAAGGCTTGTATTTGCAGTCTGCTGAAAGATTGTTATTATTATTCGGCAAAGTTTTATCACACCAAAATAGATGACTTTTGCAAACCGACTGCTAGGATAGAATGTTCAACGCTTCGGATGTTGGTCAACAAGACACAACATCGGCTCAGGGGAACCCTGGTTTATTTTAACTGAGAAGAGGAAAACCCGCAAGGGCAAAAAACATCCTTCCTTTCCGCTGTAGGTAACTATTAAACAAAAAATTCCAGAAACTGCATTTAGTTGCACACTAAATAAATCAACTTATCTATAACGCCGCCGTTACAAAAAGGTCAACGCTTCGGATGTTGGTCAACAAGACACAACATCGGCTCAGGGAAAACCTGGTTCATTTTAACTGAGTAGAGTAAAACCTGCATGGGTAAAAAAAAGTACGATTGCTACCATTGCCAGTACAATAAATAATTCAACCAATTCCTTATACCTCCAATACCATACTCATAACATCCTCCGTCAATCATTGTCGTTCCTACTCCACTGAACCAAGAATCGTCTAAAATGTTAATAAACATGCGTTCCAATTCCGGAGAATTTTAACTACTATTGCTACAATGTTTTTATAAAATAAACCATGCACAACCCCCAATCATTTTTAATTAAAAAAAGTATCATGAAAAAAAATTTTACATTATTTATTCTTTTGTTTTTTGCAGTTGTTGCACAATCGCAAACAACCTATTTTAAAGCCTTGCTGGATGGTACTCAGGAAGTACCTGCTAATTCATCCACCGCCAATGGTGTAGTGATTATAAAATATAACGGTATCACAAAAATCTTACAGCTTACAGGTGATTATCAAAATGTCGCTTCGGGTGTAACGGTCTCTCACGTTCATTCGCCTGCTGCTCCCGGTTCGAACGCAGGGGCTTTATTTGACATCACAAACAGTGGGGGAACGACCGGTACATTAAAAGCATCAGCCACATTAACTGTGGCACAGGAAGCAGACCTGATCGCCGGTAATATGTATGTAAATGTTCACAGTAGCACCTTTGCAGGTGGCGAAATCCGGGGACAAATAACAGGCACGACTGCAGGGCAAACGGACTATTTAACAGGACGAGTTCAGGGTGCACAGGAAGCGCCGCCAAATGGAAGCCTGGCAACGGGAAGTGTCACGACCTTGCTTGATAAATTCACCGGGATGGTTTATGTAACCGGTAGCTTTACCGGTTTAACTGCTATAGCAAGCGCAGCCCATATTCACAGAGCCAACCCTACGATTAATGGTCCCGTCATTATTCCACTGCAAATAACAGCAGACACAAAAGGTACCATTCATGAGGCATCAAGCATTGCACCCTCTGACAGAATTTCTATGTCGGCTGGTGGAACTTATGTAAATATTCACAATGCAAATTTTCCCGGCGGCGAAATAAGGGGACAATTGATCATGGAGTCGCAAATGGTTTATTTGAAAGCTGTATTGCAAGGAAGCCAGGAGGTACCCACCAACACTTCGACTGCATTGGGAACGGTGATTGTAAGATACAATACCGTCACAAACAGTTTGGAATTAGGGGGTAACTACCAAAATCTAACCACTGATATTACAATGTCGCATATCCATGGCCCGGCTGCTGTAGGAGTAAATGCCGGCGTAGTATCGCCAGTAATTAACAGCTTTGGAACCTCCGGAATATTAGCGTTAGCAATCACATTAACAGAGCCGCAGGAAGCTGATTTACTCGCTGGCCTGTTGTACGTAAATTTGCACAATGCAACCTTCCCGGGCGGTGAAATCAGGGGACAGCTTACCACAACAACCTCAGGTAGCGAAACCTATTATTTTACGGGTGCACTGACGGGTTCACAGGAAGTACCCGCTATTGCATCTACCGCAACCGGCAATGTAGCCGTATTGCTGGATAGAATTACCAATGAGGTATTTGTAGTGGGTAACTTTAGTGGCCTTGCTGCAGCGGCGGCTGCCGGTCATATTCACGGTGGTGCTGCCGGCACAAATGGTGGCGTGGTTGTCGATTTATCAGTTACTGCAGCGCTTAGCGGTACAATCACTGGTAGTGCAGTGGTAAGAAGTACTTTTGCCGATTCTATGGTGCTTGGCCTTAGCTATGTAAATGTTCACAATGCAACATTTCCTGGTGGCGAAATACGAGCACAATTAGGGAACCTGGTATTACCCGTAAAACTTACCTACTTCAATGGCTTTAAACAAAACAATAAAGTGATCTTAAATTGGGAAAGTACCGAGGAATTAAATCTTAAACAATATAGTATTGAACAACAATACAAGCAGGTTGGCAATTGGATTACAAAAGCAATCGTTTCTCCTAAAGGCGGTAGTACAGTTACCAAGTATAGCCAGTTAGAAGTGCCTTTTATTGATGGGAGCAATTATGCTATCTACCGGTTAAAAATGACCGATATTGATGGTAAAATAGCGTATTCGCCGATACTCAGGATAAAGTTGGATAAATCGTCGGTCGCTTTAACTGTGCAAACAAACCCGCTTATAAATAACCAACTGAAATTCTTGATGAGCGGACTACCTGTCAATAAAAGAGCTGTCGTTTCCATCATTGATTTTAGTGGCAGAGTGGTATTAAAAACAACCGCTTTTTCTTTAGTCAACAACAACATTGATGTAACAAATTTAACCGCCGGAATATATAAGCTGGTGGTTCAGGTAGACGATGTTGTACTGCAGCAAAGTTTTACAAAGTAATAAAGTATCTGAATAAAAAAAGGGACTGCTCCATTATAAAGGCAGTCCCTTTTTTATTATCGGACAATTATATTCATCAACAGTAGGCTTAATTTGCTGCCGTAGTTGCTATCTATTAAATCAAAAATCCTGGAGGCCATTGATAGGTACCGTAAATAAATCAACCTATCCCAGACGCGGCGGTTCCGCTATGGACAACACTTCGGATGTTGGTCAATAAGACACAACATCGACTCCCAGGAAACGTAGTTTATTTTTGTTGAAAATCGGAATACAAACATGGTCAAAAAATATACTACCGTCACACCATTGATATCAATTAAAATTTTAAAGAATATCCTCAGTAGCGTACCAATCAAATCGACCTATCTCAATCGCCGCCGATGCATTATGGACAACCCTTCGCATATTGGTCAATAAGACACAACATCGGCTCACAGGAGGCGTAGTTTATTTCAATTAAAACGAGGAACACAAGTATGCGTAAAATAATCTTCGCACCTACTGTTTTTTATCTATTAAAATAATAATTCCAGAGACTGCCCACGGTAGCGCTTTTAATAAAACAACCTAAACCGAACGCCACCGTCATGTCTCATTGACCAACAACCGAAGCGTTAACCAGCAGATTAACTTTAGTTAGTAAAAACTACACCTACTATTATATTATCCCAAGCTAAAGGAAAAATATTTGAAGTATTTATCTCCATCTCCTCCTCCAGCCAATACCAAAAATCATCCTGAACGCCGCAGTTACCCCATGGACAATTCATCGGATGTTGGTCAATACAACACAACATCGGCCTATGCTGATAAGCGGGCATCGGTTGTAAATATTGATATAAGCAGACAATTTATAGGTGAGAATGGGTGCAATAGAACGACCGAACGAAAAGAAATAAAAAAAGTCTGAAAACCACGAAATAAATTGTGCTTCGTCCCGGAATATATCCAACCTTTTTAATCTTTTTTTTTTCTTCATAACTGAATCTTTCACTTATTTCTTACTAATCACATACAAATTACCTCCATCGGTAATTGCATATAGTTTCCCGTTACTCAGGGCTACATCCCGAAACCTTTCATTTTTATCTGTAAGTAAACTTTCTTCACCCACCACTTTATTGTTTTCAATCACCAGCCGGGCAATATGTGTACTGCTCAGGCATGCGATGAACAAATTATTTTTCCACTCGGGTATGGAATCACTATTATAAAAAACCATACCGCTGGGTGAAACCACCGGATCCCAGTAATAAACAGGCTGCTCCATTCCTTCTTTTTGCTGAATGCCTTCGCCCACTTTTTCGCCAGCATATTCAATGCCGTAAGTGATTGCAGGCCAGCCGTAGTTTTTACCCGGCATTATCAGGTTTACTTCATCTCCTCCCCTTGGGCCAAATTCAGCTTCCCATAAATCTCCTGTTGCCGGATTAATGTCAAGTCCTTGCGGGTTGCGGTGGCCAAAAGAATATATTTCAGGCATGGCATCCGGCTGGTTCAAAAAAGGATTGTCAGGTGCAGGCTTGCCATCTTTAGTAATTTTAAATATTTTCCCCAGACCGGAATTTAGAAACTGGGCCTGTTTCCTGCCATCCAGAATAGATCGTTCTCCGGTGCTAACAAAGAGGTAACCATCTTTATCAAATATAAGGCGTGAACCAAAGTGCAACTCACTGTCCAGTTCTGGTGCAGCCCTGAAAATTACTACCGGATTTTCAATAGTAGATTCATCTGCAGACAGTTTGCCTTTGGCAACTGCCGTTAAATTTCCTGTGCCCTGTTTTTCGGAATATGACCAGTAAATGATTTGGTTTTGAGTAAAATCAGGATCGACCGCAACGTCAAGCAATCCACCCTGGGAGGTATTTTCAACTTTAGGTAAACCGATTATTTTTTTAAGCAACACGCCGTCAGCGGAATGAAGGGTTATAAAACCTGATTTCTCGCTGATTAATAATCTGCCATCCGGCATCGGAACGACAGCCCATGGCCTGCCTAAGTTTTCTGCAATTTTATCCACCTTGTATGGTGTTGTTGTTTTTACTGCTCCAATTCTTGTTTGTGCCGAAAAAGCAGGCTTATAAACTGCATTTGGCGCATCGCCGCTTTTTACAGCCTCAGCACTTTTTTTACTGGCGCAACTGCATACACAAGTAATTAATATTATTGCTGCTAACGGCAGATGGTAGTTGAATCGCATGTGATATTTTTTATTTTTATTGAGTAATTGAATAAAGTTATTGAATTGTCTACACTGAACCGCTTTTGTATTCAGCAATGGTTCCCTTAGATCAACATTTAAATTTATTTTGAAGTCAACTTAAAAAGAACGTAATCTTTATAATAAACTGCCGGATCTGCGGGTTTCATAGACCTGCTGATAATAAATAAGAATTTAAAATATTCAAAATGTAACTGGATAAATTATTTTGTCATGTAATTGCAATCAAATTTTTAGCAACAACGTTTAAATAAAAATATATTTCAACCTTGAAGTTTATCAGCGTGATGACTGGAGTATTATGGTTAAAAAAATGGTATTAAAGCCGTTTAAAAAAAAAGGAAAGAAATAAAAAAAATCTAAAAAAATAATTATCTAAAGATCAAAGAAAGATCTGGTCCTGTTTATTTTTACATCTCTCAGCAGCGCAGATTTGGGACTGATGCTGATATTAAAGAACCTGAATTTACCAACTGGAGAAATATTGATAGCCATTTGCCAGCAATGCATTTCACGTGCAATTGAAACAGAAATAGTACCCAGCTCACGGTCGGAAATATTATAAAAACCATTTAATCCCAACTGCCATTTTGGAGTAAGGTTCAACGTACCATTCCAGTTGATATCCTGAAATATCTGGGTTCTAAAACCGGAATAATCTGGTTTTCGGTCCCGCTGAAAACGCAATGAATAGGAGAAGTTAACCGACCAGGGGATGGAAAAATCGGCAAATTCAGCAGGGTTTCTGCTCATATAAGCCGCTTCTGCCTGGTACTCATCCAAAGGCATCCCGGTTTGTTGGTTAAAGGGTTGCCCCCCTATATCATTTTGCTTTTTATTTTTCGTTTTATCGCCTCCCTGAAACTGGCTGGATATCGACACATTTCCGCCTACAAATCTTCCTAAACTCAACGGATTGTTTCGCCAAATGAGTTTATCAACTCTGTCCCCAATGCTATCTACCTGATAAGGATCCAACGTTCCGTTTGCGGTGATACTTATTTTTTCAAATAAATTACTACGGGCTCCTACGCTAAAGGTGCTTAACTTAAAAGAGTCTGCCAAAAAGTTATAACTACCACTCAGGTTTAGCCCATCAATCAACGTAACTTTTTTTACTGCATCGGCAGTGGTATCCTTTTTATTCTTCACTTTCATTTGAATATTGTTGTCGATATTAAAACTTAAGCCTCCAAAGGTACCCTCGCCAAACGAACCATACAAGCTATTATCAAACACACTGAACCTCCCGTTGCGCCCGGCCGTGTCAATTTGTTCATTATAAAAAAATTTACCATTCATATCTGGTTTATAATTCACGCTAACGGATGGACGAATTTCATGCCGGATGGCTTTAACCGCTGCATTTTTTCCAAACGTAAATGAACCAAAAATACGGGAGGCCATGCCGATGCCAAATGACATATCCCGTGCAGAATAAAATCCTTTGTTAACAGTGGTGTCAACCCTTTTAGTGGTGCGATTCCAACTTCTGATAAACTTTTGCTGGTACCATCTTTCAGTATAGGATACACTCGGCGAAATTTGCAAAGCACCTATTTGGGGCAACGAAAGCGTAATAGGTACATTATGGTTGCCACCCCACTGCAGGTTATTAAATATTTGTTTTCCTATATTTATTTTGCTCACAGCGGTATCATCCGAAAAAAAGGTAAGACTTTTTACGTTGGAATTTAAAGCAACACCAAGGTTTTCGTACCATCTATAAGTTCCCGCCACTTCTTGTCTTCTCAACGGATAGAGTGTATTTAGATTAAAACTAACATCAGGCAAGGTAACGTTGATGATTTTGAGATTGGTATTCTGGGAGTGATTTGCATTCACCGAAATATTAAAAGGCTTGTCCTTCCAAACCTTTGCGTAAGCGATACTGGAATTTAGCTGATTGCTAAAATTACGGGTTGGATTATTGGGTACCTGCGAATTAAATTTACTACTACCTGCGTTCACATTTGCATTGAAAGTAACACCCGGTCTTGCTTTTGAATCAAGGCTATGACTCCACCGTATATTAAAACTCTTATTAGTAGAAAAATCAGGATCGCCTTTAAAGTTGGTTTTGAAGCGTTGATAATCAAGGGAAAAATTGCCTGTATGTTGGTACCTTTTAAAGTACCTCGGACTAATGTTAAAAGAATATCCGCCATAAGAAAAAATGGTTCCCCTGGTTGTGATGTCCCAATTGTCGTTGATTACCTTATAATAACCAATACCTTCTAAAGCCAATCCAAATTGCTCATTGGAATTGAAAGCAGGTGCGATAAAACCTGAGTGCCTACCCTGAGATAACGGATAAATTCCAAAGGGAAGAATGATGGGAACGGGCACGCCCTCAAATTCAGGATGCACCGGCCCGGTGATGGCAAATTTTTTATTGATGAATTTTATTTTCTTGCTTACAAAGGCAAAGTGAGGTGTGTCCAGATTGCAGGTAGTGAACCTTGCCTGGTATGCGAAAAACGAAGTGGGATTCACTTTCTTTATTCTTTCTGCATAAATATACATTTCATCTTGTTGGGTGTACGTGCCCTTGGTTAAGCCCTTGCCGGTTACCATGTTAAACGCAATGGTATCACTTACAGTTTTTAAATCTCCCTGGTTAAATTCTGGAAATGAAATAACTTTTCCTGCGGTATCTTTTCGGAGAGATGCTGTAACAATGCTGGTTCTTTGGTCAAACTCAATGCCCGGTGCCGTCAATTCATTGTCAGCATATTTTACTTTTGAATCTTTACCATATAATAGAATTTTCTTGTTTGGCACATCTAATACCATGGAATCATCTGCGTGATAAACGACCGGAGCATCCAAAGAATCTTTTGATATCTTGAAACCAAAAGTATCCACCACAATAATATTTCCCAGCGAATCCAATGTTTTTGTTGAATCTGATTTTATGGTTGGAACGGAATCTTTAACAGGAACATTTTGTGTTTTAGTTGCAAGAACTTGAGGAGTAGCTTTGGTTGGGATCGTATCAGTAGTTAAAGTTTTGAAAAACTGGTTCAGTAAAACCCTGTCACTGCTGCCGGCGATTGTTATAGCAATGAATAGCGCCAGCACCATAGATGCTAAAATATATTTTGCCTTACCTTTGTGATAGTTATTCATGCAGTTGCGGCAAAAATAATCATATTACCCACAACAATGTGTGAAGAAAGTCTTATAAAATTATCAACCATTCACAAACCGGTTTTAATATGGTCCAAATGAAAATGTATTTTACTGTTTTTATATTCGTCAGCTCTTTATTAACCATTGCCTATTCACAAACGCCTAAATTACTCAAAACAATCATTGTGGATGCAGGGCATGGTGGTTCGGACGCTGGTGCAACCGGCCAATATGAAGGTTCACTTCGATCCAAAGAAAAAGACATTACGCTGGCCATCTCGAAAAAGTTGGTAGCAACACTACAAAAAGAGTTGCCTGACATTAAAACCTATCCCACCCGAACTACAGATATTTTTCAAAATGTAAATGACAAGGCAAAAATTGCCAATCAAAATAAGGGTGACTTATTTATTTGTATCCATGCTGATTCAGGCCCTTTGACAACTGCAAAACGACAGATCGGTACCCGGATGGTTACCCATAGTAAAACGACTTATACCGGCAAAGGAAAAAAAAGAAAGAAGAAAATTACCAAAACCCAGGTGGAAGAGCCGGTTTACCAGTATTACAAATTACCGATGAAAAGAAGTGGAACCAGTGTATGGATCTTTGCTTCGCATAAAACAAGTGATAAATTAAAAGCCATCATCGATAATGAGGAGGATTTTAATATTGAGGCGGATGATGACACCCTAAGTGAAAGGGTAGATTTCACTAGTCCTGAAATGGCGCCGATTGTAGCCATTTATGCAAAACGGTTTCAGCAAAAAAGTATAAAAATTGGATTGTTGGTTGAAGAAGAAATTTCAAAAACGGGCAGACAAACTTTTGGACTAAACCAACGCCAGGTAGGTATTAGGGTATTGCAATCTACCAATATGCCGGCTATATTAATTGAAACCGGGTTTATTAACAATGATGAAGATGAACGATACCTGAATAGTGAAAGTGGCCAACAAGAACTGGCAGATGGTATTACTGCAGCCGTTAAAAGATATAAGGCTCTGATTGAAAGTGGAAATATATCTAAACCACTTGCGGCTGAAAAAGAAATACCGGCCCCGACAGCGGATGAAAAATATGTGAGCAGAACTAAAAATATTTTAAGAAGAATTGACATCAAACAACCCTCCTTTAAAGTTGATTTATATGATGATGGAGATGTAGACGGTGATATGGTGACGATATATTTTAATGGAAGAATGTTATTGAATAATAAAAAATTAACTGAAAAGGCATTGACCTTAAACTTATCTGCCGATCCTTCTAAAACCGAAAATGAACTGCTGATTTATGCAGATAATGAAGGCGCAATTGCACCCAATACTGCATTAATGGTAATCACTGAAGGATCCAACAGAACAGAAGTCAGGATTTCTTCAGATGAAAAGAAAAATGGGGTTGTAATTTTTACCAAAAAATAAAAAGCAGGTTATTTTCTAATACTTTCCTTGTTACTCAGGAAGTAGACTTATGCCAGCAAATTAATATGTATTTTTGATTTTCAATCAAGTTGTAACAATATGAAGATTTCGAACGAGACAAAAGTTGGTGCGCTTACGGCCATTGCAATAACACTGCTTATTTTAGGATTTAATTTTTTAAAAGGAAAAAATTTAACGGTTAAAACGATGCGTTTCTACGCAGTTTTTGAAAATATAAAAGGTCTTGCAACCAGCAATGCTGTAATGATTAATGGAAAGCAGGTGGGTACAGTTTATAGTACCGATGGCGGCGATGATATGCGAAGGATTATAGTTGCCTTGTCGATGACACATACTTTGAATATCCCGGAAAATTCTGTGGCCGTGATTACCCCATCCCTGTTAGGCACTACTTCTGTTGAAATTAAATTGGGAAACAGCAACGTATTTAAAAAAGATGGCGATACACTTATCAGCATGGCTACCAGCGGAATGTTTGATGAAGCATTACAAAAGGTTGATCCTGTATTATTGGAAGTAAAAAATGCAGTAAGATCACTGGATTCGGTTTTGCTGACAGTGAATGGTGTTTTTGACCCAAACACTAAGAATAATATCCGGGAAGTGATGGCCAATTTAAATAAAACAACTGCTACGCTTGCCATCTCGGCTGCATCACTACAAACATTGTTGAACACCCAAACCGGTGCGTTAGCGAAAACCCTGGATAATGTGAGTTCATTTACTGGCGGATTAAAAAATAACAATGCAAAAATAGACCAGACAATCACCAACCTTGAAACCACCACCGCAAAATTCTCAAGATTAGAAGTTGAAAAAACACTGGCTACTTTAGACGTTACGGTAAATGAATTAAAAAATACAATCAGCAATTTAAACAGCGATAAGGGTACGCTCGGCTTATTAATGAACGATACCAAATTGTACAATAACCTGAATGCAACTTCCAATAAATTAAATTTATTACTGGATGATGTAAGAATTCACCCCAAACGCTATATAAACGTATCGGTATTTGGAAGAAAAGATAAAAGCGGTCCATTGCTGATTCCGGTTCCCGATACGGTAAATGCACCTTACCTGATTGCACCAAACCCAAAGCAATAACGTTAATCATTAATTTAGCCACTTAATTCGTGTTTTAAACACTTCATCCCGGCATGCAATCGAAAGCAAAGGATGAGAATCAGGTTGATTTTTTTATTTAACTATATCCGGGAAATCGGGTGCTGCTATTTTCAGAAGTGTCTCATTTGAAAACTTTGTGATACTGTTTGTAAATAAATAAAGAAATTACACGCTTCTTAAACAAAATGAATTGAAATCAACTGCATCTTTTAAAATTACCCTATTAATCATTGCATTTTTATGCTGCAAATTAATTTTGCCAGCGCAAAATGTAATCCCACCTCCCCCAACAACTGATACGCTTCGGGTCATTCAAATTATTCAGGGTAATAGTTTACGGTTAAAAACCATTGATTCTGCCACCACACTTCAAACCATTGCCGGCGATGTAATATTGAAGGAAGGGCTTACGTTGTTCTATTGTGATAGTGCAGTCATCAATCAACAAACCAATGTATTGGAAGCATTTGGTCATGTTCACATCAACCAGAACGATAGCATTCATACCTATTCGCAATACTTAAAATATATTGGAGCAGAACGAATCGCCTTTCTTAAAAAGGATGTGAGGTTGACCGATAATAAAGGAACGCTTTATACGCAGGATCTTGAATATGATCTTAAAAGCAGTGTGGGTAAATATCGCAGCGGAGGACGGGTTGTAAATGGCAAGACCGTTTTAACCAGCACAGAAGGTATTTATTATGCAGATACCAAAGATGTTTTTTTTAAAAAAAATGTTCACCTTGTTGATCCTAAATATGAAATCACAAATGATACACTGCTTTACAATACACAAACACAAATTACTTCCTGGAATACCCCATCGGTTATCAAAAGTAAAAATGGTGGCGACATTTATTCATCTAACGGTACCTATGACCTGAAAAACGGAAAGGCTTTTTTCGGTAATCGTACCATTATAAAAGATAGCACCCGCACTTATGTAGCAGACAATAGTGCTTATGATGAAAAATCAGGTATAGCGCAGCTAGAAGGAAATGCCATCATAAAAGATAGTGTAAATGGCTACACAGTATTGGGCAACCAGATTTATCTTGATAAAAACAACAATTCTTTTTTAGCTACCCGTAAACCGATCTTGATCTTTAAAGGAGAAAGCAATGACAGTACGTTTATTGCAGCAGATACACTTTTTAGCGGTGTTGAAAAAAGAGATAGCCTGGGAAGGAAGATTACATTATCAAAGGATACATTAAAAAACGAAACCCTTATAACTGCGAAAGATTCACTGTTAGTAAAAACAGACAGCCTGCCCGCTTTTGATAAAAGAAACTTAACTAAAAACAAACAGAAAAAAGATACGGCTTTTAATAATTTGGCGGATAGTTTACTGGTGACGAAAGACATCATTGAGAACAAAGCATTGGTATTGATAGATCCGGTAAAGGATACCGTTGCAACAATAAAACGGGATAGCCTGCTGGCAAAACAGTTAACCAATGAATCCAATCCAATTATAACCAGCACAACGGAGCTAAAATTGCAGAATGACAGTTTGAAGAAAACGACTGAAATAAAAATTGCAAAAGATACGGCGATCCGCTTTTTCATTGCCTTTCACAATGTGCGGATTTTTAATGATTCACTACAGTCTGTTTGTGATAGCCTCTATTATTCTTCGGAAGATTCTATTTTCAGACTGTTTCAGGATCCGCTGGTATTTAGCAACAATTCTCAAATAGCCGGTGACACCATTTACATGTTTACCAAAAATAAAAAAGCAGACCGTTTGTATGTTTTTGAAAATGGTATCATCATCAATAAGGTCAACGAAAAAATGTATAACCAGTTTGCAGGGCGAACATTAAATGGATATTTTAAAGATGGCGAACTGGATTATATGCGAGCCAAAGGTTCTCCTGCCGAAAGTGTATTTTATCCACAGGATGATGATAGTGCTTACATTGGAATGAACCGTAGCAAAGGTGATGTGATTGATATTTACTTTTTAGAACGAGCCGTTAATAAAGTAAAATTCATCAACAACGTGGATGGTACACTGTTTCCCATCCGCCAAATACCTGAAGATAAAAAATACCTTAAGAATTACAAATGGCTGGATAAGCGCAGGCCAAAAAACAAACTTGAATTGTTTGAATAAAAATAGATGATAGATTTTGCCAAGCCCAAAAAAGTGATGTGATTGATAACTAATAAAAAATCTCTCTGGCACTAGCGGAAGAATACAGGAAAACATACCCAATAAAAAGCGTGTAGTTAATGCTCCCATCAAATTTCCCCTGGCTAATTATTCACAAATTACTTAACAGCAAATAGCGGTTCTTTTACATAAAGCGGTCATTTGTCAGCATGGTTTGGCATTATTTTCGATTCCTGTTTTGCCTACAAAAATAAAAAATTAAGCAGCATGAAAAAGACTTTGTTTTTAGTTAGCATCCTCTCAGCTTTCTCCATCTCTTTAAAAGCACAGGAATATAAAACAGCCGTAGGAATCAGGCTTGGTCCCAACTCCGCTGCTATTGCTCCGGGTTTAACCATAAAACATTTCATCAGTGAAAAGCATGCAGTGGAAGCATTGGTTGGTTTTGGCGATGGACTGGGTGTGTGCGGATTGTATGAGTGGCATCAGCCGGTTGCAGCAGTTGAACATTTGCAATGGTTTGCTGGCGCTGGTGCTTATGTAGCTTATAGAACCAAAACTGCTTTTATAGGTGCTGCTGGAATTGTTGGAATGGATTATAAATTTCCCGATATTCCGCTTAATATTTCCATTGATTGGAAGCCCGAATTGAACATTATTGAAACTGTTGGATTTGAAGTAAGCGGAGTTGGTTTTTCGGCAAGGTTTGCATTTTAAGTTTTGATAATGAACGATTGAAATATATCTGGCTAAAACATTCGTCACCCCAAAAGGCAGAACTTATTCGTAAATTTAGCGTATGAAAATTTTTTCAGCCAAACAGGTTCGTGAATGGGATGCATTTACAATAGCCAATGAACCAATCACTTCTATCGACCTCATGGAAAGAGCTGCCACGGCTTGTTTTAAATGGATTACCGAACATTTTATTTCAACGGAAACGTACGTTATTTTTTGTGGTACTGGCAATAATGGCGGCGATGGATTGGCCATTGCCAGGATGCTTCTGCAGGCAAATGAAACCGTAGTTGTTTATATTTTGGAAGGCGAAAAAAGAAGCGATGACTTTAGTGTAAATCTGGAGCGTTTAAAACTGTTGCTGCCCCAGCAAACATTCATCGACATTACAGCCTTACCTATAATATCTCCAAAAGCAATTATCATTGATGCATTATTCGGAACCGGTTTAAGCAGACCATTGAAAGGTGTTACTACAGATTTAGTTAATCATCTTAACAATATAGGTAATGCAATTATCAGCGTTGATATGCCTTCGGGATTATATGCTGATTCCAGCTCAAATGGGAACTGTGTTATAAAGGCAAAATACACCTTAAGTTTTCAAGTCAACAAACTTGCATTTCTGTTGGCAGAAAATAGTCGGTTTACCGGAACGAAACATATATTGGACATTGGGCTTCATTCGGATTTTTATCATCAAACGCCTACCCTGTTCAATAGCATTGAGCATGCTGACGTAAAGCTTATTTACCAACCCAGAAACCAGTTTTCACACAAATACAATTTTGGGCATGTATTGCTTTATGCTGGTAGTAAAAATATGATGGGGGCAGCCGTTCTTTGCGCAAAAGCCTGTTTACGAGCTGGTGCAGGATTGGTAACAGTTTTTACAGAAGATGGCACACAGTCCGTAATTCAAGTGGCTATGCCCGAAGCCATCAGCAGTACCGAAGCGGATTTTGAAAAGCTTTCTTTAAAAAAATCAGCCATTGGTATTGGTCCTGGTCTTGCATTAACTGAAAACAATAAAACCCTGTTAAAAAAAATAGTGGACGGATTTTCGGGGCCAATCGTAATGGATGCATCTGCTCTGCAAATGCTTTCATTGGATATCGAACTGTTGTCTCACCGCAATCTAACACCAGCCATACTAACCCCACACACGGGGGAGTTTGAAAAACTATTTGGTAAAACATTCGATGATTTTGAAAGAATGAATCTTGCATTACAAAAGGCTGCAGCAATCAATTGCTACATCGTTTTAAAAGGACATCACACATTAATTGCATGCCCGGACGGCTCAGCATTTTTTAATACAACAGGCAATGCAGGAATGGCAACAGCAGGAAGCGGTGATGTATTAACAGGAGTGCTTTCGGGATTATTGGCACAAGGCTACTCACAAAAAGATGCCTGTATATTAGGTGTATTTCTTCATGGAAAGGCCGGCGATATAGCCGCAACTAAATGGGGACAGGAAGCCATGATTGCCGGAGATATCATTGATGCGCTGGGTGAAGCATATAAAAGCATATAAAAAAACCGGATAAAAAATCCGGTTTTAAAAGTCGATTGATTATAATCCATCTTTACTTTCCACCAAATACCTTTTGCAAAATTCCGGTAACCTGCGCTGCCGGATCTTTACGAATCTTTTGTTCTTCCAAACTAATATTGTGAAATAAGCCAGCCAACGCTTTTTCCGTCACATAACCAGTAAGGTCGGTATTTACTTTATCTGAAGAAAACTTATTGTAATTAGAGAATACATCATTCCAGTATTTGGTAGCATCGGTTTTTACAAGCGAGCCGTCAATAACCGGTTTAAATTTAGAGGTCAGCTCAGCGGTCGTCATTTTCTTTAAATAATCAGTTGCTGCAAAATCGCCACCCCTTAATATCTGCAAACCATCCGTAATACTCATTTGCTTGATGGAATTCCAAAAGATATCCCCCACTCCACTTGCTGCATCCTCAGCAGCACGGTTCATTGATAAAATCGCTTTATCTACCATTTTGCCCATACCAACACCACGAAGTGTTTTTTCAACTTTTTGTGCTTCAGCAGGCATCAATATTTTTATAGCAGCATCTCCAAAAAAACCGTTCATTGAACTGAGCCTTTTTGTACTACTGTCAGTGCCTACACGTAAGGCTTCTTTTAAGCCACTTATGATATCATCATTACTTAATTTGCTGCCAGTACCTGAAGTTGACTTTAGTAATTTGTCAGCAGCAGCGGAATCTTTTCCGGCAACTTTTTTTAATAGCTTTCCAAAGCCCTGGGCATTGGAACTGGTAGCAAAAATTGTGGTAGCGATTAGGAGGAGTAAAAAATTTTTCATTGGTTTATTTTTGTCTTTAAAACAAAAATAGGACCATCGGCCCTATTATGGTTATTTTAATTTCAACCACCTGATATTTTAACAATTAAGTTTTGGGTAAACATTTTCAAGTATTTAGCAACAAGTTTGCTTTATCAACCATCCTGTATCTGTTAAAAACTTATTGCTTGATGATTCTGGTAGTGAATTTATCTTGTCCATCACCAATATGAATAAAGTAAATTCCCGCAACAAGATTAGACAGATTTATGATTGTCTTTTCCTGAATCAAACGGGTTGAATAAACTTTTACTCCCAAGGTATTAAATATATCCATTGTCTTAACAGATAGTGCAGTAGCGACTTTACACTCAATTGTAGTAACCGTTTGTACCGGACTTGGATAAACTTTCGTTGATGACAACAACTCTACGATTTTAATTGGCTTCACATCATCTGCTTGTTCGGGCAAAGGGCCGTTTTGTGCTAATGTACTGTCACACGCAAACGCAGAAAGAAAGGCATTACGGATACCGTTTTTAGCGAAAATAGCACGCATTCTGTTTACCTGCCCGGTTGTAAACATATTCATACAGGCATCATTCGTAAAATCCATAAAATTCATAAACATGTCACCATTTTTATTTGGAGAACAAGTGCTTATTTTTGGAAATGACTGACATCCGAAATTATATGATTGTTGTGTAGGTGTATCGTCTACCTGATCGCTGCCGCAATGAGTATCACCCCAAATATGAATTAATCCTAGCCAATGTCCTACTTCGTGCGTTGCAGTACGACCCTTGTTAAATGGAGCTCTTAGGTTACCAACTGTTCCAAAAACGTCGTAAGCGATTACAACTCCATCTTTATCAGCAGATGCACCAGGAGGTGTTGCATAACCCAGACTTCTACTGGTTAATTTACAAACCCATATATTTAAATAATGCTTGCTATCCCAAGCAGCCACACCACCTTTTGCTACCATTTTCATTCCGTCGTCCGGTGTAAATACGCCTGTATTTGTGTATTTCCTATTGATACCCGTTGTTCGTCTTCCCTGCGGATCTACCTGTGCAAGGCAAAATTTTATTCTTGCATTACCAGAAAATGCTTTAAAAGCATCCGGTGTATTTGCCCTATCAGTGTTTAAAAAATTAAAATCATTGTTTAAGGCATCAATCTGTGATTTTATTTGCGCATCACTGATATTTTCCGCATCATTTTTATACAACAAATGAATTACTACAGGTATATTTATGATTTCACTAGCAGTGGTATCACGACTTACAACACTTCCATTTCTACTATGCACTGACGCAATTTGTTTTTCAACATTTTGAAAAACTTCATTCAATGATGGATCAACATGTAATAATGCTGCTTTGTAGTCTGAAGAACCACAAATTCGTTGAGCGCTGGTATTTAAAACACCAGTTAAAAACACAAAGAAGAAAAGTAAAAATGATTTCATAAAAAACGGTTGATAAGCTTGGGGTAATTTTTCTTGTTTCTTTTTTGGAACCTTTCATACACCGCCTAATCTAATTTCTGTTCCCTACCGATTATAATTGCCTAAATAATGCCAAACGAATAATTGAATGATTTTCAATTATTTAGACAATTTTAAAAAATAGGAAAATTCCATACTTTGGAATCCCTTGCATTTTATAGAATTTCTCTGGCTACTAACCTACCAGAAAAGGCATCAGAAATAGTGCAGGTTTGCTTAGAAACTGGATTGAAAGATTGTGGCTTTTACCGCTGGAAGTTGAATTGAAGGAAATTGCATTTATAAAGTAAACAACCCGATTATGAAGTAATATTGAAATTGCAGGAGACTACAGGCTTCATTATATTCTCATCAATAAATTGAATTGACTTTTTAATGCTTCATCGTGAAACATTCGTTTTTGTAGGAATACTGGAAAATGATGGCATAGCAATTTTGATAACACTTGACTACACGCAACCAGATGATTAATTAAGAGGTATTGGAAATTTTGGGGGGATAAAAGATGATAACGAAGAATAAATCTGAAATAGGAATGTTTGCCCGATATGGACAAATAAAAGTGATAGTTATTTCAGAAGTAGAACGAATGTACATTAAAAGGCCAAAAGATCGAAATGTTTTTTTCTTTAACTAAAAAAAGAAGTTATTACCTGCAGGCTTTAGTATTTTTGGCGCCTAAAACGAATTGAAAGAAATGAAATTTTATTTACCGGCAATTACACTCTTTTTTTTATTTGCGTGTAACAGTTCAAACCCTGACACATCTGCTGATTCCAACCAACCGCTTACAGGCATTGCTGCTCCGGAAAATATTAGTTTCAATATAACTGGCATCTATCCGCATGACAGCGGCGCTTATACGCAGGGACTTGAAATTTACTCCAATAAATTATTTGAAAGTACCGGAGATTTTATAAACTCATCTATCCGGATAGCAGATATCAAAACAGGTTTTGTTGAAAAAAAACACATGATGGGAACTGCTGAAATCTTTGGCGAGGGTATTACTATTTTCAAAGATAAAATTTACCAGCTTACGTGGAAAAATCATCTGGTAAATGTGTATGACATAAAAAATATTGAGAAGCTGTTTCAAACTTTTACATGGCCTTATGAAGGTTGGGGCATTACCCACAATGATACAGAACTTATTATTAGTGATGGTTCAGCCAACCTTTACTTTATAAATCCAACTGACTTTAAAGTAAAAAGTACAAGGCAGGTTTCCGATAATATTGGTCCGGTGAATAAAATAAATGAACTGGAATATTTTGATGGGTTTATTTTCGCCAATGTTTACGGCAGTGATTTCATTATAAAGATTGATCCTGCAAATGGACATGTAAAAGGGAGGATGAATTTACCGGGACTAATCAAACAGTATTCAAAAGGATTTAGCCCCGATGAGAACGAAGTTTTAAATGGTATTGCCTGGGATAGCACGAATAAAAAATTGTACATCACAGGTAAACATTGGCCAAAAATATTTGAATTGTCGTTATATTAAAATGGGTAAGACCACCTGTTATACTGCACAAAGTGTAAAGATATGAACTGTTTAAACACGCTCTTTGCTTGCTGATCTCATCACCCTTACTCTTCTCGCATGGAGAAGAGTAAGAGCTTATTCATATCTATACTTTGGTTCTTCCACATCTATTCCAATTCTTTACTGAGCTTACCTCCAGGTACCCATGTCACAATTTTATCCCTTGTGATATATAGCAAGCAATAGCGGGTTTCAATAATAGCTTGAATTACCAAGTGACATTGCGCCTCCAAGGAAAGAATATAATATCAAGGCAATAATTCCAGCTAAGGCTAATACAATTGCCAATATCCACCACCGGTCACCTTTAGTCGGTTGCTCACTAAAAAATCCAGCCATTTCTACATTGGTAGTTTTCTGATCACCTACTAATATCGCATGTAATGCATCCTGCCTGGTTACTCTTTCAACTTCAATGGGCTGATTAAAGACAGGATCAATTGTTATTGCAATAAATTGTATCCCAGTGTTATTTTCTTTATTAAAAGTCCCTATTCCGGGTAATACAACGCTGCCATTTTCATTTAGTTCCTTCAATAATAATTCGCTCATCGCAGAAAACTCATTGAAGAGATTTTCATGCTGCTCCGCTTCTTTAAAATCAATTGTTTCAAACGGAGCTTTTAAACGGCCATTTACAAAATCTGTTTCGGCAGCATGTGGAATCATAACCAATGTACCAATACCTGGTAATCTGCAAATTTTATTTTGAAAAAGTGTCGGAGCTATTATTTGATACATAAGAATTGTTCTGCGGCCAAAGATAGGGCTAACCGGTAAAAAATCAGAACAGCAAAAAAAAAAAGTTCATGGTCATTAGTCGCAAATCCCAATTCCGTTTAAAGAAGCTTTTTAAAACTTGTAAATAATACCGCCCAATACGTTCAATCCAAAAACCTGGTAATTGTTCCAGCGTTCGTATTTGTTATTGAAGATATTATTTACATCCAGCCAGGCACTAAAATTTTTATTGATAGCAAACTCCAACCCAGCACTGAGATCTGCTGCACCACTCAACGTAGCATTCACATTATTTTTTAATAAGTATGGACCGCCGGTAAAAGCCCTGAAATCACTCTTTACCATCAATTGCTTAAATGCCCACCAACGAAGCGAGGCGGACACTTCCAATGGAATGGTTCCCCATGCTTTATCATTGTCTTTCATTCCGGTATATCCATTAAAAGTAAAACCGCCAGTTACAGTAAATTTATCCTGGCTCACAAAACTCATATCTGCATGTAAACGAAGGTTTGTCAATTTACTTTCATTACTAACTATAAAGGACTTGTTATCAGTTGCGGTGTCATTGATATAAAACGGCAAATTATTATAGCTGATTAAACCAGCCTTTGCACTAAAATTAAAATGCTTTCCAACCGAAGTCTTGATACCTCCGTATAATTCTGTCTCCTTTGTGTTTTTTTGTGAGGTAAGGGTAGCCAGGTAAGGATTGATAAAAGATAAATTGCGGTAACTATTTTTAATAATCCGTCCAATCAATCCTGCTTCTACTAAAAATGGTTTATCCTTTACTTGTGCTACCCCATAAATATTGGGAAGTACACTTAATTTACCATTGTCCCAGGTTGGACTAACACCACCATGAATGGTAATATTTTCTTTTGAGTAAACCAGTTCAGGCGCAAGTTGAAAAATATTGTTATTGAACTTTACATTTGTTGCTAAATTTTTAGAGGTGTACGTCGTAATATCTGCTTTTGCTGAAACCTTGATGGAAAAAACCTCACCAAATGTTTTCTCCACCGGAGCCTCTAGCAGCAAAGAACTTTCAGTTAATTTATTTTGGTTGCTAAAAACGTTGATCTGAACAGTTGGGTTATAATTGATACCCGTTTCATTCTCCGCTTTATTACGAATACCGCCCTTAACTGTTACATCCTGAAAACGTTGCAACACATCGGATTTGCTGTAGTTATGCAGCAAATGATCATAGCCATATAAACTATAATCCTGCTGACTAATTCCAACGGTGCCGTACACTTCGTTTTTATCGGTAAAATAACTGCCACTTCCTTTGATATTCAATTGCGAAAAGGTTTGATTGACTATTTTCCCCTTGGAGGAAATATAATCTGCATATAAATTTACAAGGCTTTTTTTACCATCGCCAAAGCTAAAACCGGCACTGGCATAGGGTGTAGACAAATTGCCAAAGCCAACCTTGATAAAGTTCCGGTCCCCCAACTCTAAAGCTGTATCCATTATTAAGGCCAATGGCTTTAGCGAAATAGGCTGGTAAGTATAGAATAAATTTTGTGCTGGTATAGCGTATTGACCAACTGTTTTAGAGGTGTCTGCCGGAAGATTAGATGCAGAAAAATTGATCTTTACCGCATTGCGCAAAACAGGTTTATAACTTGAAGTGATGTCAATGGATTGTTTTTTTGTAGTGTCCCGTTGGGCAAAAATGGCACTGTTTGTACTCAGTAAAAAGAAGATGAAAATAACTATTTTGGTATTCATATTTTACATTAAATTTTGAACTTGCTTTGATTCCATTACCTATAATTGATCGAAGACAAAAAAGGGTTAGTTAATTTTTGAACTTATTTTTTCCTCGGCAATTGCCTGATCTAATTTTTGTTGCGCTTCATTTTTCAAGGCTATGATATTCGAATTTTGTGCAACACTTTGAAAGGTCGCTTTCGCATTGAAGTAATCCTTTTGCTGCATAAAAATATCACCAATCAGGATATAGGAACTGGTAACCCAAAAATCGTAGCTACCTGTTTCTTTTATGGTTGACAATGCGGCCTTTTCGGCGGCGGTATAATTACCTGAAATAAACTGACAATGTGCTATTTCATATCTTGCCTCTGCACCCCATGCAGATTTGTTGATAACTGCGCAGGATTTAAAAGAAGCAATTGCTGCGGTGCAATCATTGTTTACTTTTTGAGATTTACCCAGCACTAGAAAAGCAACTGATTTATCATCCGTGCTGATTCCTTTACGGGTTAGTAGTTCCTTTGCTGCTTCATTTGCCCCGGCATAATCTTTTAACTGATAATTACAACGCACCAATCCACGCAATGCTTCCAACTGGTTATCCTGATTTACCGAACTGGCTTGCAGGGACGCAAAATATTTTTTTGCATTGGCATAATTCTTTAATTCAAAATATTGAATGCGGGCTGCCGATAAGGTGGCACTTTCAAAATACTTGCTGTATCCTTTGGTGTTTACATAATCATAACCTGTCATCGCATTCGTCCAGTCTTTCGCTTTAAAATAGCACTCGCTTTTTAAATAATTGGCCTCCAGGGCATAGGATCCGTTGGGGAATTTATTCAGATAGTTATTGAATCCACTTATGGCAGCATTGCAATCATTGGCAGTATACTTAATCTCAGCAGATGAATAGGTTAGTGAATCAGCTTCAGATATAGAAATATTTTTCCCGTTGTTTCGCATGAAATCTACGTATTCATTTGGTTTACCATCCTCAACATAAATACTTTTAATTGTTTCCAATGCATTGTCTGCTTCGGCTGATTGGGGAAATTGTTGAATGAGTTGCTGATAATTGGCCAATGCCTGGCTATTATTGTTTAGGTTATAATAACTCAATCCAAGATTTAAATAAGCTGCAGGTTTCAGTCCGCCGCCATTGGATGCATTCAATACGTTAGTGAGATAAGGTATGGCATCACGGAATTTTTCATCGGCCATATAAGTTGATGCGATTTCCATATTAGCATCCGGTACCAAACTGCTTTTTGGATAAATCCTGCTAATACTATTGAGGATGTTTATTTTGGTGGCAGGACTTTTAATACCTGCAATCAATGCTTTTTGAAACAATGCATAGTCACTCTGCGGCAATGCGTTGGCTATAACAGTTTCATACATGGTGTTGGCTTTGGTAAAATCACGAGCCATGAAATAACAATCTGCTGCTCGAACAAAAGCATCCTGTTCCAGTGTGCCGGCTGTCGTGGTGGATTTTGCAATCGATTCAAAGTAACCAAGTGCCTGCTTATAGTTTTCCTTCTTCATCCAACTGTAGCCAACATCGTATTTAGCAGTTGTAGAATTTGCCTCTCCCTGCGCAACTGCACCGCTTTGAAGATATAAACTCATGTAGCGTATTGTCTCATCATATTGCTGGTAGCGATACGCAATTTCACCTTTCCAAAAATTTGCATAAGGTGTTACGGCTGAAGCTGGTAATTTTAAAATTTTAGTAAACAATTCATCTGCTTTCGCAATTTGCTGATCATTTACAAATTCTACTCCCCTGCCATATAAAATTCTGGGATATACTTTCTGCATGTTTGCTGTTGGCCGCTGGAAAGATTCGTAGAGGGTAAGCGCATCATTGAAATTATTGGTTTTGGCAAGCAGGTTAACAATGATCTCTTTTGCCTCCGTATTGTAGGCAGACGAAGGATAATCATTTATAAAATTACGCATTTCATTGAGTGCAACATCCTGAAAGCCCAACTCGTAAGAAAGCTTGGCATAGTTGAAAAGCGATATTTCCTGCTGCTTTTTATTACTGCTATTGTATGCACAAAACTGAAATGCATTTCGGGCATTTGCTTTTTGATTTGTTTTTAAATAGCAATCGCCCAGCAGGTACATACTGTTCTGACCCAACGAATCGCTTTCATTGCTCAATTGTTTAAGCCCTGCAATAGCTTTGTCCCACTGTTTGGCTTCATAATAGCAATAACTAAGTTCATATAAATTTTCCTTGCTTACTTTAGAACTATTTTTTACATAATATTCCAACAGAGGCAAAGCCTTTGTGAAATTCTTTTTTTCAAAATAAATTTGCCCCATCAACTGTTTCATCTCTTTCTCGTAATATAAACCACCTCTGCTTAAAATGCTTTCGCCATACCGGAGTGACTCATCTTTCTTATTTTGGAAATAAAAAATTTCTGCAATATAATATGGAACGATTCCTTTGTACTCTTCTTTACTTTCAACCAGTTTAAACGATTTAAGGGCATCACTGTATTTACGATCGTAATAACTGATAAAGCCATAATAGTAGTTGGCGGGTATATAATATTTACTTTCGGGTAACTGGTGAATTTCATTAAACAATGGCCGGGCATCATCAAACCGTTTCAGATTGAAATAACAATACCCCATTTCAAATTTGGCATCAGCAATTTCTTCGTTGCTCAAATTGTCAAGTCCTGCCCTTTCATAGTTTTTGATGGCTTTTGTAAAATCGTCCTTTAAAAAATAAAACTTTCCCAGGTGATAACTCATCAATTGTATGCGAGGTTCATTGTTTACCCAGGTAATATATTGGGTAGCCTCTTCTTCGGCTATGGGTAACAGCAACTTTAATCTGCTAACGATAAAATAGTAATTTACATCATCATACAAATAGTTGTTGTTGGTTTTTTGATTGTCTGGAATTTGTTGCTTTACTTCCTGCAATAACGGATAAGAAAGCGCATACTGTTGCTTTACAAATAACTCTTTTGCCTCTTTAAATTTTTTTTCCTGATCAGTAAATACATGGGTTGGCTGCGAGAGAGCTTTTACTGAAAATATAATTGCAAGTAGTAGAAATGAAAATTCTTGTCTCATTGTATGGGTTATAACGTTCCTATTATTGATGCTGCAAAATTAGCTATATTGTCACTTGTGCAAACACCATTCCAAACCGTTTGTTAATAAGTGGATAACTGGTGCAAACAAAACGAATGTACATTTGCATTGCTGTTAATGAAATGATAATTAGGTTCCGATACCATTTTCAAAATAAAATAAAATAAAAAGTTAGCAAAGAAATGAAAAAATTGTTGTCGACTAAATACTCCAATGGTGCATTTAATGCCGCTATGTTATTACTAAGATTGGGCGCTGGTGTTTTAATGATGGGCCATGGTTATGATAAGCTGATACATTTTGGCAGCAGACATAATAGCTTTATGAATTTTCTAGGAATAGGAAGTACACTTTCGCTTAGCCTGGTAATATTTGCAGAGTTCTTTTGTTCGCTTTTTATTATAATGGGGCTTTTTACAAGACTTGCAACCATTCCATTAATTATTACCATGTCGATAGCCTTGTTTAAAGCCCATAATGCAGAAATATTTGGGAAAGGAGAATTGCCCACTTTGTATTTAGCCTGCTATTTATTATTATTGTTGCTAGGCCCTGGAAAGATAAGTATAGATGTGACGACGGGGAAATAATAGAAAGAGGTTTAACTATTAAAGCTTTTGTGGATCGCAGCATAGATTGAGTTGTATGCTTTTGTCAATTGTCATTTCCGAATCCTTTTAAACCAGGAAGGACGAATCGCTTCTACCAGTTATTTTGAATTTAAAGGCAGAAATCTGTCTTTAATTTAATAATGTCCGAATCTAAAAGTATCATCAATTTCTATATTATCATTTATCAATAAAAAATGTACACAACCGAAACCCAGATTAGAATTCACTATGCACTAACCGATCAGATGGGTGTGGTTTATCATGGACACTATGCACAGTTTTATGAAATTGGCAGAGGTGAGGCAATCCGGCAAATTGGTTATACTTATAAGGATATTGAGGGAATGGGTATCATTATGCCGGTAGTAGATATTCACAGCCGGTTTTTAAGACCCGCAAAATATGATGATTTAATTACTGTGAAAACAATCCTTAAAGAATTACCGATACATCATAAAATTGTCTTTCATTCAGAGATATACAATGAAAAAGGCGACCTGTTAAATACCGGTGACGTAACGCTTTATTTTATGGAGCTTAAAGGAATGAAAAGATGTGAAATGCCTACTGAACTAAAGGCTAGATTGGAGCACTACTTTTAAGGAATAGCCTTTTATATTCTGTTATGGTCAGCCTTCCAATATTGAATCGCTTGTTTTATTTCGTTGGGTTTTAAATTTTCCTTTACTGCACGATCTGTTAAGGCAATAAATTCATCGTTATTTGCAAAACGCAAAGCGATTACCTGTTTCATCGTCAACCTGCTATCAAACAGCTTTCCGGTGATGGAAAAGTAGCGTAAGTTTTCTTCTGCACGAATGGCTCTGTCCTGTGCGCCCAAAGAAAACGACCTTATAAACCAAAAGAATAAACCACCAATTGTAAACAACAAAAACAATAGGACTGCAGTAATCCTTCCGCCGCCGTTGTGATACGCACGAAAGCAATTTACAATAGCACCAATAAAACCGATCAACACCAAAGGTGCTGTTAGTCCATGAAACAAAGGAACCAGTTTAGCGTGATTCTTGAAATTTTGTTCTTTCATCTTACTATTTTTTTTGGAAGTTACTTTAAAATATTTAGTACGCTCCACATTTTTTCTCTCACGGTTCCAGCATTTCCGTCAAAATTATTTACAATAAAAGCAAAAGTATATTCAACACCGGTTTTACTTTTTATGTAACCTGTATAGCTTCTTACTCCACCGATGTATCCGTCCTTCATTTTTATACCATTCATTTCTGGTAAGGCATTGTAAAATACATTAAACCACGGACGGCCTTTTGCATATTGCATCACAGTTACCAGCGAATGTGCAGTAATCCTGTTAGCCGGAGACAGACCGCTTCCATCCATTAATTTTGTCGCTGATTTTTCAATTCCACGTTTGCTCCAGAATTCCTTTATAATTGCAATACCTGTATCGGTTGCCCCCACTGTTTTTTTTTCAAATGCAATCGCTTTTAAAAATGCTTCTCCAAATAAATTGACGCTCTTTTTAAGAAACCAAAAATTGATCATATCCAGTGTAGGTGAGAGAATCGAATCAATGATCAGCTTAGGATTTTGAGTTGGCTTATTATCCATAAGATGCCCGGAATTACTCCAGTGAGCTCCTGAAATTTTAATCCCATTTTTATCCAAATAATCATCGACCATTGATAAAAAAGTACCCGGCGGATTGGGCATTGAACCTGAAATTGAAAAGCCTTTCTCTGCAATTGGTACAGTGCCTCTTGCAATGATGTGTTGATTGAATGGAGCGGAAAAAAGGTACCCATTATCGCCCGAAGCCTTAGCACCTGTTTTAACAAAATTTGCAAACATATATTCCTTTTTAATAGAAGAAGGAATTGTTGTTATTATTTCTGTTTCATCATTGATATTTTTACCGGTTTTAAACGTCACCTCATATTGATTTTCCATCCAATTTAATCCCCATGCGCCAGCTCCGTAGTAGTTGCCGATATCTTCCCAGACCCAGCCACGAGGCACTGTCTCAGTCGTAAATGCATCATCATCACAAACAAGGTCGCCATTGATCAATTGAATCTTTTTTTTCTGCAATACACTGAGTATTTTCTTTAAAACTATTGGTGCAGAGGTACCGGGCCATCTATCACTGCCTAGTGTAGGATCGCCTGCTCCTTTAATGTATAGATTACCATTTAATGTACCATCCCTCAACGGTACATCGGTTCCTATAAAAGTTTTATACTGGTATCCCCTTCCAAGCAACTCAAAAGCGCTTACACTGGTAATTACTTTTTGACAACTGGCAGGTGATAATCCAAGCTGTCCGTTCTTGTTAAAAATCACATTGCCGGTTTTGCTTTCTATCACATATAAACTAAGAATGGCATGTTTAAACTGCTCATCTTTTGATAATTTCTGAATGGCATTCTCTAGCCGGGCAGGTAGGTGCTGGCAAATACAATCGTAGCTAAACAAAATCATTGATACGACCATAACGAATATCCTTTGATACATTTTGATTAAATTTGAAGGCTGAAATTAATCAATAATGACAATAACGATTTTAAATTACATCCATAAATGGAATCCATAAACAATAAAGAATCTGCGTTTGAAAAACTATTGGTATTACAAAGCTGAAATTTTTGTAATAAGGGCTGGTACATTGTAAGGAAATAATTTTTTTTAAAAAATAAAAATCATTTAAAAATAAACATGACACAGGCAACCATCATTACCATCGGTGATGAATTATTGATAGGACAAGTAATTGATACCAACAGTGCATGGATGGCGCAACAATTAAATAAGGCGGGCATTCGTGTAGCAAGGCGTGTAGCCGTTGGCGATGTATGGGAGGAAATATGGCGTGTACTGGATGACGAAAGCAAGCACTCAGATATCATTTTAATCACCGGTGGCCTTGGCCCAACTGCGGACGATATTACAAAGCCTCTACTTTGTAAATACTTTAATGCGGCTATGATTGTAGATGCCGGAGCACTTGAAAATGTAACCAATATTTTTACCAATATCCTGAAGCGGCCAATGATTGAACGGAATCTTAAACAGGCTGAAGTACCCGACAACTGCAAAGTGATCTTGAATAAAAGAGGCACAGCGTCAGGTATGTGGTTTGAAAAAGAGGGCAAAATATTTGTGAGTATGCCCGGCGTTCCGTATGAAATGAAGGGTATGATGACGGATGATGTGATACCAGGACTAAGCAAATATTACCAGTTCCCCCATATTGCTCACAGAACCTTACTAACGGCGGGTGTAGGCGAAAGTTTTTTGGCTGATTTGATCAACGATTTTGAAACCGCTCTCCCTTCCACTATTAAACTCGCCTACTTGCCAAATTACGGTATGGTTCGTTTACGCTTATCGGCTTCCGGCTTTGATAAAGATGCGATTGAAAATAAAATTCAATTACACTTTAACAAGCTTCAACTGCTGTTGAGCCTATACCTTGTTACCAATGAAGATGAACCCATGCAACAGGTGGTGGCGAAACTTTTGGTGGCAAAACACAAAACTATTTCTACAGCCGAAAGCTGCACAGGCGGATATATTGCTCATTTATTGACTGAAAAAGCAGGTGCTTCAGCATACTTCAGCGGCAGTGTGGTAAGTTACTCTTACAAGGTTAAGGAGGATTTATTGCAGGTAGATAAAAATATCCTTGAATCAATTGGGGCAGTGAGCGAAGAGGTGGTCATTCAAATGGCAAAGGGTGCATTGAAGAATATACAAACGGATTTCACCATCGCTGTTTCTGGTATCATGGGTCCGGATGGAGGATCGCCCGGTAAGCCGGTAGGAACTGTTTGGGTAGCAGTGGGCAATCCTAATAAAATTGTTACAGAAAAATTTCAGTTTCGGTTCGATCGTCAAAGGAATATCGAACTAACTGCAACCTTTGCGTTGAATATGTTGCGTAAATTTATTTTATCGGATTTATAAGCCAGACAATAAGTGAAACCCTGTTTAGCTTTACATCCGCTGCCGCAATAATCCCGTTATTTTATAATGCCTCCGAACGATGTGAACCGTATTAAAAGGAAATAATTACCTTTAGCACCGATTGTTAGCGAAATGAACTGCAAGCTTAAAAGATTTTGCTATTTATTATTATCAAACTTCAAATTATTATATGTCATTAGTTGATCTGGTAATGCCAAAGCTGGGAGAAAGTATTATGGAAGCCACCATTTTAAAGTGGCATAAAAAACCTGGTGACTCCATTGAAGAGGACGAAACCGTTCTTGATATTGCAACAGATAAAGTGGATAGTGAGGTACCTTCAACAACGCAAGGCGTTATAGAAGAAATTCTGTTTAAAGAAAATGATGTAGTTTCAATCGGTGCAGTGATTGCACGAATTAGAGTAGGTACTGGTTCTGCTGTAACACAGCCTCAGCCTATACCACAGCCTGCAAAGCCTGCCTACGAAGAAGCCCGGATGGTTGAAGACATTCCCTTTCAACCCACCGTATCCGGATTCTCAGCACCGACGGCCGCTGCTAATAATGCCGTTAGATTTTATTCGCCGCTGGTAATTAATATTGCACAGCAGGAAGGAATTAGTATGGTAGAACTTGAAAAAATTCCCGGCACCGGGCAGGATGGCAGGGTAAGCAAAAAAGATATGCTGGCGTATATAGCTTCAAGGTCGTCAGCACCTCAACCTTCAATTGCCATCCCCCATTATCAGCAGCCGCCAGTAGTAGTGAGTCCCGCAGAGATTGAACGTTCGGAAGAAAAGGTGCAGGACACACAGGTAGCACTTGCCAGCAGTTATCCCGGAAATGTAGAAATTATTGAGATGGACCGCATGCGTAAACTGATTGCCAAACACATGGTAGATAGTAAACATACCAGCGCTCACGTAACCAGTTTTGCAGAATGTGATGTTACCAATCTTGTGTTATGGAGAGAGAAAATTAAAAAGGATTTCGAAAAAAGAGAAGGCGAAAAAATAACTTATACACCCCTTTTTGTTGAAGCCATTGTTAAGTGTATTAAAAGATTTCCTATGCTCAGCAGTTCAATTGATGGAGATCAGATTATCATTAAGAAAAACTTAAATATTGGTATGGCAACTGCCCTGCCAAACGGGAATCTAATTGTGCCTGTTATAAAAAATGCAGATCAATTAAACCTTGCTGGTTTAACAAAACAGGTTAACGGATTGGCCAACTCAGCAAGAACAGGTAAATTAAGACCAGATGATACAACTGGCGGAACATTTACGTTAACCAATGTAGGCACGTTTGGCAGTATTATGGGTACGCCCATTATCAACCAGCCGCAGGTAGCAATTATGGCGGTGGGTGCCATTAAAAAAAGGCCGATGGTAATTGAAACACCACAGGGCGACAGCATTGCTATCCGTCACATGATGTACATTTCATTGAGTTATGATCATCGTATTATTGATGGCGCATTGGGTAGTACATTTTTAAATGCGGTATCAAAAGAATTAGAAAATTTTGATGGCAACAGAACGATTTAAATAATTGTAAGCTGATTGATTTATTTAGAAATATAGGATGGTGGCCGTTGTATTTTGGCAAATATGAGTGCAGTTGCAAAAAGTTTTATGGATTTCACCTGTGATTACATCTAATGGATATACTTAACCCATTTTGAATACAGACAAGTATAAACATATTGAAGATCATCAGCTATTGCAGCATTTTTATGCAGATAAAAATAATGAGTGGCTTGGTATATTGCTACAGCGCTATACCCTACTGTTACTGGGTGTATGTATGAAGTATCTTAAAAATGAAGAGGAAGCCAAGGATGGTGTTCAGCAGGTTTTTTTAAAGGCTATTACGGAATTGCATAAATATAAAGTTGACTATTTTAAAAGCTGGCTTTACATGATTGCGAAAAATCATTGTCTGATGAAACTGAGGGACAAGGGCAAACACCCGGTAGAAATTATTGAACAACATTTTTTAACACCAGACGAAACGGAAGCTACCATTAAACACCTGGAGAAAGATGCAACGCTGACCAATATGGAAAAGGCACTTCAGTTACTGAATGAAGAACAACTACAGTGCATTCAATTGTTTTACCTTGAAAAGAAAAGTTATCAGGATATTGCAGGGCAGACGGGTTACCCGCTGCTAAAAGTAAAAAGTCATATTCAAAACGGAAAAAGAAATTTAAAAATAATGTTGGAGCGTTTACAACAAAATGAGCAGTGATCTGAAAGACATATTATCTAATAGCAATAAGGATATTGATAACCAGCAGTTGATGGATTACCTGAGTAACCAGTTATCAAAGGCAGATAGTCATGCAATTGAGAAAGGTATGGTAGACGATGAGTTTATGAATGATGCGGTGGAAGGTTTGCAAAAAATGGAGCATCCTAAAGACAGGCAGGCTTATGTGGAACAATTGAATAAAGACCTAAATAAACAAATAGCAAAAAATAAAAGCCATAAAGAAAAGCGGAGTTTAAAAGAACAGCCTTATACCTACGTCACCATCATTATTATTTTGCTTTTACTAGTGATTAGTTTTATTGTACTAAAAAAGCACCTTGATGTAAGGGATGCTAAACCACCTGCCAGTAGCAAGGGTAATGCAATTTCAAATCTTCCATAAAATAGTTTCAAAAATAAATTTTACTTCCACCGAAAAGTAATCTGCCCAACTATAAGGTTGATACACATTCTGTGTATGTCCTAGCATTTATTAATTTTAGTTAATCGTTAAATTAAGAGGCATAAAAAAGGCGCTCCGCACAAAGTGGAACGCCTTTTTTTCATTCTTTTAAAAAAATAATATTACTTATTTCCAGGTGCAGCCTGACTACTTTGTGCCTTTTGCATTTCTTCCATTGCCTTTTTTTGCTCTGCTTGTTGTTTTTTCATTTGTGCAGCAGCTTCAACTGTAGCCTGTGCGCTTCCAATTACATCTACAACCTCTACATCAAACAATAAACATTCATCAGGCTTAATTTGTCCGCCTGCTCCTTGTGAACCATAGGCAAGTACAGAAGGAATATACAATCTTGCTTTACCACCCTTTTTCAAAAGAGACAAGCCATCTGTCCATCCTTTGATAACGCTACCGGGCATTCCAGGCAAAGCACCCATATTAACTGGGAATACTTCTGCGTGTCCAAAAGCAGTATCAACGTTGGAGTCAAAAACTTTACCTTCTACCAGTGTTTTTCCGGTATAAAATACTTTTAAAGTTTTAGTTGTATCAACAGCATCGCCAGTACCGGGATTGATGATTTCAACATACGTTCCCTGCGGAGCTTTTACTGCCTGTATTTTGTTTTTAGCCAGGTAGTCAATAATTAATTTCTCATCCTTTTTGATTTGCTCTAAAGCCTTTAAAGAATCCTTCGTTTTTGCAGCTACCATTTGAACCTGGTAGGCACTGTCAGCAGCTTCCTTTGTGGTAAATACATTGATGATTTTGTAATGAGCAACGATAAACGCACCTTTTTTCATGAAAGGAGGTGTATTGCCACTCTTCATCAAACTGTCGGTCATCTGCTTAACAATGATGCTATCACCTTTTCTTGCTTCGCTGAATATTTTATAATAAACGGGTGGAATTCCTACTGAATCCATCGTTACAATCTGGTTTGAAACTGTTCTTGAATCAAATAGAACAGAATCCTTTCCTGCACCACTGTAGATTTGGTCAAATTGAATTTCAAAGAAATTGCCGTTTTTAATAGTATTCCCTTTTCCGTCAGAAATAATTTTGTACTGCATTCCACCTTCTGCTTTTTTAAAAGGTTTGGTACAGCTTGCAAACAACAAAGCTGTTACTGCTAATAAATAAAAAAAATGCTTCATTTGTATTTGTTTAAAATTGATAGTTGCTTAGTTGATCTTTATTTTCCTTCATGGCAATGATAAACTTTGCCACCACTTCTTCCAGCGGGTCTTTGCTTTGACCACCTGCAGCGTTAAAATGTCCGCCACCATTAAAATATTTACGTGCAAAAGTATTTACATCAAAACCACCCTTACTTCGGAAAGAACATTTACGCTCTTCTCCCCTGTCTATTACAATTGCTGCAAGCTTAATTCCCTTTATACTCAATGGATAATTTACCAATCCTTCTGTGTCGCCGGTAATAATATTATACTTCACCAAATCCTGTTGAGGTACCGCGATGAGGGCTGTATTGTATTCGTAAAAAATTTCCATTCTGTTCTGCAAAACATTCCCGATAAAACGAAAACGATTTTCAAGATAGTTGTCAAACAACTCTTCGTGTATCCTGCTATGTTGTAAACCCTTGTCTTTTAGATTCGCCACCATCCTGTGTACTGCTGCAGAGGTAATTGGAAATCTAAACGAACCGGTATCGGTCATTACACCCGCATATAAACATTCCGCAACCGCTTCATTTATTTTATCATCATTACCTGAATTTATAATAAAATCATACACCATTTCGCAGGTAGAGCTTTTTGTGGTCTCGCTGATGCCATAAGCAAACTTTTCAACCTGGGGTTCCTGGTGATGGTCAATCAATATACGCTCGGCGGTTGCGTTGCCAAGCTTTTCTTCCATACGTCTGGTGCGGCTTAGTGTATTAAAATCGAGACAAAAAATCCAATCAGCCGCATCAATTGCGGCATTTGCTTCAGTTGTTTGCTTTTCATAATCCAACACTTTTTTAGCGCCCGGCATCCAGTCTAAAAAATCAGCCCAGTTGGTAGGGGAAATCACGTTAATCTGGTGACCAAATTGTTTTAGAAAATTAAATAACCCAAGAGACGAGCCCATTGCATCGCCGTCTGGCTTCTGGTGAGTGGTTATCACAATCTTTCTCGGCTCTCTAATTAACGTATATAGTTGGTTTATCTCTAGCATAAAGCGGCGCAAAAGTAGGATAATTATGTCAGTTAAAACATCGTATCCAAAAGATGAAAGCATTTCAGTGGAATGAAACTGTTAAATTTTCCTAAAAACAAAGGGTTCTTTGGTTGTTAATAAGCTAGAAAGTAAAAAGTATAGTTGATTCTTTGAAATGTGTTTAAACAAAATGCATTTTTAATCGCAATTCGTTCAAAATTTCGGTTTCTAACAAAAAGCAAAATGCTTCAATTGACCAACCGCTTAATTTATTTAAAAGCAAAAATTAAATCACCCATCAAAAAATCAGACATCATCCACCAAATTATTATCTTTGCGCCTCAAATTTATAAACATGAGTAACAGAACCTTCACAATGATTAAGCCCGATGCAACCGAAAAGGGGTACACCGGCGCAATTTTGGAAAAAATAAATGGCGCAGGCTTTAGAATAGTTAGCTTGAAAATGCTTCATTTATCTGCAGAAAAAGCAGGTGAATTTTACGCCGTGCATAGAGAAAGACCTTTCTACGGTGAATTGGTAGAGTTTATGAGTCGTGGTGCGATTACTGCTGCAATTTTAGAAAAAAACAATGCAGTAGAAGATTTCAGAATTTTAATTGGAGCTACCAATCCTGCCCAGGCGGCAGAGGGCACCATCCGTAAATTATATGCAGCATCCATCGGCGAAAATGCCATTCATGGTAGTGATAGCGATGCCAATGCCGCCATAGAAGGTGATTTCTTTTTTAGCAAATTAGAACAATTTTAATCTATAAATTATATCGATATTAAAAAAGCCGCTAAACTTCAGCGGCTTTTTTAGTATCAAAATTTAAAATTTGTATTACTGCTATTTTGTACGATTTAGAGTGTTGAGATTAAAACATTTGCAAGTGGGTTTACGCTGAATAAAGAATTGACCAGAGCAAAAAATTCGCTGTTGTGCAATCCTCATTTGCTTTTAAAAAAAGCATTCACTGGTAGCTTGAAAACTAGTGCGCAAAATCGAGTTCATAATCTCCTTTAATTCTTTCAATTGACGGATTAAAATAGCCGAATTTAAGATTCGGGAATTCTTCACGAATCAATTCCATAAACTGTTTCACTCCCATACATTCGCCGGTATCTGTTACTCCAATCTTTCCAAGGTACCAATCAGGATCAATATTGAAATTACGCCATTGAATCATACACAGATCCGTCTCTCTAATTAATTTTCTGAGTGCTTCATATTCTTCAATACTATCCGTCATGCCGGGAAAAACAAAATAATTAATGCTTGTCCAACCACCATAACTTCTCACAATTTTCAAACTCTCTATTAAATCTGCAAATACATAATTATTTGGACGATAGTATGGTGTGTAAATGCTTTCTCTCGCTGAGTTTGTGCTAAGGCGCATGCTGTTTAATCCCGCTTCGCATAAGGCTTTTACAGCATCCGGTTTACTACCGTTGGTATTGATGTTGATGCTTCCCTTGTTGGTATGTTTTCTAATCTCGATGATACTTTCCCGGATGCTCTCCCACATCAACAAGGGCTCGCCTTCGCAACCCTGGCCAAAGCTTATAATCGGGAATGGGGCAGTTTCAAGATGTGGTACGGTAAACTCAACTATTTCTTCCGGAGTCGGTCTAAAAGTAAGTCTGTCTTGTGTACTTACGATGGTTTCTTCTACCGGTTGGAAACTGATACAGCCGATACAGTTAGCATTGCAAGCCGGCGAGGAAGGCACCGGACATTCCCATCTGCCTAAAGCAAAATTTCTTGCTGCGGGACAGTTGTAAGTCATGCAACAGTTTTCCATTAAATGTTTCACGAGCCTGTTGTGGGGATACGCTTTCAGCAATTGGGCTGTTCCTGTTTTTATTTTTCCTTCATCATACCCGATCGTTTCCTGCCTGATATCCTGTTCTATCCGAACTGCCGGCACATAAAATTTATTTTCCAGCCAACCAGCCGCAGTGTAACAGAAAAGTGGTAAGGTTGGCGCATCTGTAGAGGTTTCATAGGCAGCCATGTACAAACCGGTATGAGCCGGAGGAATAAAAGCCGCAACTGCCCAGCCTTTTTCACACAATCGCATGTCGCCTGTGGTCACATCAATGCCAATTCCTCTCCTGCCGGGCAATTCGTACATATTTCCACCAAAGGGTAATTCTATCCATTCGTCCAGCGGAACAGGTAAAGCATCCCATCCACTTCTGCCAGTTGCAAATAGCGTGGTATCTTCAAAAATATTTCCTTCTCCATCGGAGTAAAGTATGTAAGGACTTCGTTGTAACTGCATAGTAAATGTTGTCTGATTGATTGCCAACCGGATATCTATAAAAGCAGATTAGCTCAATCAACTTCCTATATTAACGGTTGGCTTTTTAAATGTTGGCGTTAAAATTCGTCAATTTGTTGCAGTTCCTCAATTTTTAAATTTTTCCGCAGTTGAAATTGTATTTTTTTTCCCTGATTGTTTCAATAACAATCCATTGATATTGGGGGATAATTGATTTGATTTCCGCCACCCTTATTTCTTCATCTTTTATAAAATCAGGAATTGAAATACCTGTTCGCCTTATGTTGATGGACTCGGATCGCATGATTCTCCATTCACTGCAAAATAAAAAGAAAAAACCTGCAGAGAATAATAAATGAACCCGACCCGAAAAAAGTTGATTATAACAGAAAAACGTGAACGCTATTCCAAAAAGTGTCAACCTTTCGAATATTCGGAAAAATATATTCAATATATGTAAGTCGAACATTAGGCTTTTTGCAAAAAATAGCACGAGTTAAATTTCAGTTGCAATATCAATCGAAAATAGCATATTAGCTATGCGGATGCATGCTCTTCCAACCAGTGTAAACCATTGATTAAAATTAAAAAGGGTACCAATAAATGAAGTAAACGGCACGATTTCTTTTAGTACGTCAAAGGCAGGATGGATAACTGGCAGGAAGTATTGGGTAGTGTTTATAATGATTTTTGCTGATATACAAATACAATTACATTCCATTTCAAAATTCATCAAAAAAAATGCAATCAGGGAAAAGTTGAATACATTGGCATGTCTACAGATAAAGACGGAAGTAATTATTTCCGCTTAAATTAAAGGATAACAATTCTATATTTAATCGTTAAACTTTTAAATACCCGCCATTAAATACAACTTACACAAAACTCATTAAATGCTTGCTCATCAGGGGAGGTATGCATTTCATCCACAGCGACCTGAATCAATTTATTATTTTTAAAATCGAGTGTTAGCAAATTATCTTTTAATACAACATTTGAAAATTCAGACCAGTTAAATGTAGTATTTGAAAAAAGCTTCTTAATTGTAACTCCGTTTTCGGCAAGAAGAATGACAGGTTTCTTTTTTAAAAACTTAGCCAGGTAACCATAAACCAATAATATTACCGGAAAGGTGATGGGGTGAGTTGCAATAAAAAGCAGAATAGCGGAAAATAAAAGCAACACCATTTTATTACTCCTGAGTTTAACGAGTAATACTTTAATAAAAACTGCCGTAAAAAGAACTGTCACCGCAGCGAAAAGATTAATAATAAAATAAGTACCTGTGCAAAAAAACAATGATGCAACGGCAGCCAAAGCCAATAACGATCTGGTGATGATCACATCTATATCAGGTCCTTCCTCTTTAATAATAAAAGTGTACATACATCAACTCAAATACAACAGACCTGCTTATTTCATGAGCAGGTATAATAAATCGAAAGTTAAATCCCATTAATTGCCAATCCCATTTTCTTCTCTACAGTTGCGATAGGTACGGGGTTAGACACAATCAACATATTGCACATTTTAAAAAGACATCTTGCTCCAACATTTTCATCCCATTCATCATGACTTACCCCCACTTCATTTAAATCAAAGCCAATGAAATGACGACCACTTTCCATCAGTTTTTTGAAAAGATAAAAAATCTGCTCAGATTCAAAACCTCCCTGCACAGGAGTACCTGTTTTGGGACATAATTTAGGATCAAGACCATCGATATCAAAACTTATGTAAACCTTTTGCGGTAGCTGCGCAATCATTTCATCTACCAATGTTTTCCAGGTTTCCCCTTCATAAAGACGTGCTTTAATATCTTTATCAAAATAGGTGGCAATCCGGTTACCGCTATTTTGAATATAATCCCATTCCTCTTCACAAAAGTCACGGATACCAACCTGTACCAATTTTTTCAACGCCGGAATTTCCTCAAGGGCATTGTACATGATGGATGCATGCGAATAATTGAAGTTCTCGTACGCTTTTCTTAAATCACAATGGGCATCAATTTGTAAAATGCCAAAATCACCGTGCTTTCCGGCGATTGCCTTAAAAAATCCTAAAGGGGTACTATGGTCTCCGCCCAATAAGCCTACCAGTTTCCCTGCATCCAATAATTCTTTCGTTTGCTGATAAACCCATTCATTTAGATAGATACTTCCTGCATTTACCTCTTTCAGTGTTTTACACATAAACTTATTGTCCAACACACTCTCTCCTTCGGCTATATAATTGATATATAATTCAGCCTCTTTCCGCAGGTAATCACATTTCATCAAAATCTTTTTGTCAACTAGGCGCATAAAATAGCCTTGTTTCCAGGCATCTTTGATTTCAGGATCAAACAAGTCAACCTGTAAGCTGGCTTTAAATATATGGTCCGGCGCTCTCGCTGTACCTGCGTTGTAACTTACTGTAACTTCCCAGGGAACCGGTAAAATAACTAAGCGGGCTTCTTCTTCAAGAAATGGCAAACCAAAGATGTTATTGTTAGGATTACCTACCGTGTTGGGATCAAACTGAGATAAATCGGTCATTACGAATTTATTGATAAAAAATATAATTAAGCTGTGGCTTAGCAAAAACTTTGCAAAGATAAGTCTCTATAGAATAATGGGTATTGTTAATAAAAAAAAAGGCTGAAATTACAGCTACTAATTTATCTGAATTGGAAACAATTTAAGTAGTATTATATAGCAATTTATACATGATGAAAATCATAAGTAAACCTGCTATCAAAACCTGATTGATATTATTTTGAATGTGTTAGTGATTGAATAGAAAAAAGGAATAAAAAGGGTATAACTTATTAATGTTAAATTTATTACAATAAATTGATAGTGGTTTGTTATCGCCAAAATCATAAGATGAAA
>Ga0105045_10000089_pt1 | contig 47300 bp, 45 predicted proteins | sample MAT02_FD_78089 | JGI IMG/M metagenome (GOLD analysis project Ga0105045, IMG submission 78089) | Freshwater microbial communities from Lake Fryxell liftoff mats and glacier meltwater in Antarctica - MAT-02 (megahit assembly) | ecosystem: Environmental > Aquatic > Freshwater > Ice > Liftoff...
GGGCGGGCGAATTTGTGACCCTGATGGGCCCGAGCGGGGTGGGCAAATCGTCGCTGCTCAACATCATTGGCCTGTTGGACGCGCCCGAGGAAGGAGAATACAAACTGCTGGGCGAGCCCGTCCAAAAGTTAAAAGAAAAGCGGAAGTCGGAAATCCATAAAAACCACATTGGGTTTGTGTTCCAAGCTTACCACCTGATCGATGAATTGACCGTCTATGAAAACATCGAAACCCCGCTGCTCTACCGTGACATCAAATCGGCCGAACGGCAGAGCATGATCGCCGAAATCTTGGATCGGTTCCAGATGGTGGCCAAAAAGGATCTGTTCCCCAGCCAGCTCTCGGGCGGCCAGCAACAATTGGTGGGCGTGGCCCGGGCCATCATTGGCAAGCCCAAATTGCTCTTGGCCGATGAGCCGACCGGCAACCTCCACTCCAAGCAAGGCCAAGAAATCATGGAACTGTTCCAAAAATTGAACAGCGAGGGCATGACCATCATCCAAGTGACCCACTCGGAGGCCAACGCCCAATACGGCACCCGCTTGATCGAGCTGATGGATGGCCGCCTCCTGCGCGATGAGCCCATTAAGCAGGCATAAACCAAAAAAAGTGTACTTTTGCCAACGATCTGGCCGGGCTTGTCTGCACTGGCCAATGTTGGCGTTTGGTGAATGGATCAATCCGCTTGGTCCGCCCCCACAAAACAAGCCACAAAGTAGTTTTTGGTGTAAATATCGCTCCTCATGAACAAATTGATTGGTCCCCTTTTGCTGGCTGTTCTTTTGCTGGCGGGCTGCAAAAGCCGAAATGAAGTTGACTCCGCCAATTTGCAGCGGCGCGAAGATCAAATTATCCGGGAGTACTTGGCCGACAAAAACATTCAGGCTGAACGCGACCCCTCGGGCATTTACTTCCGCATATTGGCCCCTTCCAATACCAATGTAAAGCCACAGGCATTTGACACCGTTTCGGTCAAATACACCGGGACGGTATTGTACGGAAAAGTATTTGATACGACCAAGTTTACCGATACCCCAGCCCGATTGGTATTGAACAACACCATCCCCGGCTGGCAGGTGATGCTCCCCCAAATGCAGCAGGGCGAGCGGCGCGAGCTATATATCCCCTCCACCTTGGCCTATGGCGGATCAGGCCAAAGCGATCGCAATACTGGTCGGCTCATCATTCCGCCCAACTCGATTCTGGTATTTGAAGTGGAACTGATCAGCTTGTCGCGCCGACAATGATCCAGTTGTGTTTTGCCAGCCGCAACGCCCACAAGTTGACCGAAATCCAAGCTCAACTCCCCAGCGGCTATCATCTAATGTCGTTGGATGAAGTGGGCATCGGTGAGGAAATCCCCGAGGATGAGCCCACCATTGAGGGCAATTCGCTTTTCAAGGCCCAGTACGTGTGGGAGCGGACCGGAGTCAATTGTTTTGCCGATGATTCGGGCCTCGAGGTGGCCGCTCTGGGTGGTGCGCCCGGCGTGCACACTGCCTATTACGCTGGTCCCCAGCGCAGTGCCGAGGACAACAACCAGCGCCTGCTGCACCATTTGCGGGGTGCCACCGACCGCCAAGCCCGGTTCAAAACCGTGATCACTTTGATCTGGCAAGGCCAGGTTCACCAGTTCACTGGCACAGTTGAGGGGCAAATTCTGACCGCGCCCCAAGGCGGGCAAGGCTTTGGCTATGATCCCATATTCCAGCCGGTTGGCCAATTGTTTTCCTTTGCCCAAATGCCCTTGGCCACCAAAAATGCCATCAGCCACCGCGGCCGGGCTGTCCAGCAATTGGTGGATTTCTTGCGTCAAATCGTTTAGCGGGCCGACCAATGGGGAGTTGAGTTTTCCTAGTCTTCGTCACCTTCCGAAAAACGGATCCGGCCCCGGGCCGCTTTTTTCCCAGCCGTTGCTTTTTTGGTTTTTAGGCGTGCGCGCACGACTGCTTGGGGCACATGGGTGGGCTTGCGCACTTTGGGTTGGCGCAGGTATTGGGCCAAGAGCCGATAGAACTTTTTGACCACTGCCTCCCGGTTGCCCAGTTGGGTACGGGCAGTTTGGGAAGTCAATAGCCAGTAGCCCTCGGCGTTGATCTGGTTGGCGGCTTTGACCAACAACCTGACCTTTTCGGCCTCGGTGAGGCGGGCCGATTGCACCACCGGAAACCGCAGTTCCACTTTGGTTTCGACCTTGTTCACGTTTTGGCCACCCGCGCCCCCGCTGCGCGAAGTCTGAAAAACAAATTCTGGGGAGAAGTCCCGGCCTTGGATAATATCGTCCATCACAGCAATTATACGTTTTTCGCCCAAACAATTCGTCTTTCAAGGTCCCAGCACGTTAAAATTTGTTGATCGGGGTTGTTTAACGTGCATCAAGTCACTACTTTTGCACTCCAAATTTTGAAACGATGGCAATTATTACACGAATTAGGAATCTATCAGGTCTGGTGATCGGGGCCATTGCATTGTCAATGCTGCTGTTCATCATTGGGGGCGATTTGCTCTCGGCCAATTCCTCGATCCTCCAGTTCTTCGACCGCGACCCCGTGGCTGAAATCAATGGCAACTCAATCGATGGCCGTGAATTTGCTGATCAAGTGACGGCAACCTCCCGCGAACTGGAATTGCTCCAGTTTGGCCGCTCACCGAATGAATCAGAAATGGAATATGTGCGCTACACTGCACTCAACGAACTGATTTATAAATTGGCCTTCCAACAGGAATTTGAGAAGTTGGGCATTAGCGTGACCCCAGACGAACTGGAGGATATGATCCAAGGCAACAACATCGATCCCAGTTTTGCCCAGCAGTTCACCGATCCCAAGACCGGGGAACTGGATCGGAACCAAATAGTGAACTTCCTCAAGCAATTGCCCACCTTGCCCGCCCAACAGCAAGAATATTTCCGTTATTTGGAAAACTACATTGCGAAAAACCGGCTGCGCAAGAAATACAATAACCTGCTCGCGCTGTCCAATTATGCCAGCAAGCAAGAAGCCCAAGCATATCACGAAGAAGTGAACAGCAAGCGCACTCTTAGGTATTTGTTTGTGCCTTATAATTCAATCCCCGATTCGGCGGTAAAGTCTGCTGATGGCGATCTGCAAGCCTTTTTTGCCCAGAACAAGAGCAAATACAAGCGCAAAGCAAACCGGGCAATTGAGTATGTGGCGTTCCCGCTGAGGGCTTCGGCCAAAGATACCGCCAACTTGGTGAAAGAATTGACCGATTTGAAATCCCAATTGCAATCGGCCGATGATGCCAAAGCGTTTGCTGATGCCAATTCGGACATGCCCAACGCGGTTAACTACTTTAAGCCGGGCGAACTGCCCCCAGCTTTGTTGCCGCTGACCGACAGCCTAAAACCAGGTACGGTGCTTGGGCCTTTCCAAACGGGCGGTGCTTACGCCGTTTACCGCGTAGTAGACACCAACGAGGACACCACTTATTCGGCCAAGGCCAGCCACATCCTGTTCAGTTCAGAAAGGGGCGCTCCCGATTCGCTCAAGCGCAAATCCAAAGCTGATGCCGAGCGCATTCTGCGGGAGTTGCAAGCTGGAGCCGAGTTTGCCATGATGGCCAGCCAATACAGCACCGACCAGAGCAATAAGTACCAAGGTGGCGACTTGGGTTGGTTTGGGGAAAAAACCATGGTGGAACCATTTGCCAAAGCAGTAATGGGTGCTACCCGCGAAGGCTTGATCCCGTATGTGGTTGAAACTGATTTCGGCTACCACATCATCAAAATAACGGGGGCCAAGACCAAAAAACGCTTCAACATTGCGGCCATCGCCCGGGCCATTGCCGTCAGCGACGAAACCCGCGCCCAAGCTTATAGTGCTGCCGGGGCATTTGCCACCGCCAAAAATGTGAAGGAATACATTGACCGGGTACAAGCCGCCCAAATGGTGAGCTTGCAGGCCCTGACCATCCCTCGCGAGGCCAAGAACATCAATAACCTGAGTAGTGGCAAAGTGCGCGAAGTAGTGCGCTGGGCCTACAATGAAGCTAAAATGGGGGATGTTTCTCGCGTATTTGAACTGGATGACCAATACATTGTTGCCATTTTGCGCGACCCATCCACCGAAGAGGGTGAAGCCACGTTGGCTGACGTGCGGGAAGAAGTGCTGGTGGCCTTCCGCAAAGAGCAAAAGGCCAAACTGATCATGGGACAGTTGGCCAAACAAAAGGGGAGTTTGGAAGAAATCAAGAAAGGCTATGGCGACAAGGCGGAATTGGTTGACCAAGCCGACTTGAACATCAATGCTTCGGGCTTGAACATTGCCGGCTATGCCCCAACAGCCATTGGATATGCCTTCGCCATGAACAAGGGTGAAAAGAGCAAACCTTTCAAGGATGAGTCTGGAGTATTTATCCTAGAGTTGGTCAATATCGATGCTGCTTCGGAAGTGGCTGACTACAACTCACAAAAGAAAATGATCGCTGAGCGCCGCAAGGCCCAAATCGAAGAAAAGGTGTTGAAAGCCATGCGCAAATTGGCCGACGTCAAAGACAACATTGCCAAGTTTTATTAACTGTCCTTGACTACCAAAAAATCCCGTACCATTCACTGGCGCGGGATTTTTTGTTCGATTGATAAATTGGGTCGCGTTACCCAAGTCATTGGTAATCAGGGCAAAAAGTGGTTTTCGCCGATGGATCCCCGGCAGTGCAAAGGAAAATTGAAATGGTTTTTCAGGCTTACATAATTGGTTGGATTGTCAATGATTCTTTTTTCTATTGGCGGCAAATCAATTTTTCGAGCGTATAAATCACCGAAAACGCGCAAGTAAATCACAAAAAAATGTGCAAATCTTAGTTTAGTTCCACTTTTGACTTTATTTTGGGGAATAATCCCTGGCAACCTATGCGTATTTTGCTTGCCGTATATTTTCTCTTGCTTGGTCAATGGTCCTGTGCGCAAACCATCGGAATGTGGGGCAGCCCCCCAATGCGCAATTTTCGGCCTGCCGATTACCGGGCTGGGCTGGCCAATTGGTCAACGACCCAAGATTGGCGGGGCATCCTCTATTTTGGCAACGACAAGGGCATTTTGACCTACGATGGCGCCCACTGGCAGTTGATCAGTGCGGGCGGGGCCACCATCCGGGCTGTAGCCACTGATCCACAGGGCCGGGTATGGGCCGGTGGCACGGCCACTTTCGGGTACTTGGCCCCCGATTCCACGGGTGCGCTCAGTTACGTGAGCCTTGCCCACCTGATCCCGGCCGACCACCAGCCCTTGGGTGAAATCTGGACGGTACAATGTCTCGGCAATTCGGTTGTTTTTCAGTCAGACAATTACTTATATCTATTTGACGGCAAAAAAATCGCCTCGATAGCGGCAGAATCCTTTTTCACTTTTGGCTACGCAGCGGGCAATGAGTACTTTGTCCAACAAAACGGCAGCGGCTTATGGCGGCTCGCCGGCGACAAACTGGCCCTGATGCCCGGAACCAGTGCCTTGGGATCCTCGCTCATCAGTCAAGTCCTGCCAATGGACAATGGCCGCTTCTTGCTGGCAGTGCAGGGGCTGGGCCTTTACCAATTGGATCAATCTTCGGCCAAACCTTACCCCACGCAGGCCGATGCCATATTGCAAGATTTTCGGGTGTACGCGGCCACTTGGTTGCCCGCGCCCGGCGGCAAGCGCTGGTTGGCCCTCGGCCTGTTGGGCATTGGGGTGGTCATCTTGCAAGAAGACGGCAAAATTGCCCAGATCCTCAATCGCCGGAACGGGTTGGTCGATGATTTTGTCCTATCCCTGTGGCCCGATGCCCAAGGCGGTTTATGGGTGGGCACTTACCGGGGCATCAGCCGGGTGGAAGTGGCTGCTCCATTGACCAGTTTCAGCGAATCGCTGCACAATCTGCGCGGCACGGTCAATGCCGTAGCCAAGCTCAATGATGATTGGTACGTGGCCACCTCTTTTGGCCTGCAAAAAGCCGTTCCCCGCGAACTCACCCACACCACGGCTGTCCAACGGTTTTACGACGCAGCGTTTGGCCTGTTGCGCGGGGGCAAAACCGAATGCTGGGATTTGCTACCGGTGGACGACGATTTGCTGATCGGTTGTTTCGACGGGGTAAAAGTACTGCACAAAGGGGTAGTGAGCCAACTGAGCGAGGATATGGTTCCCCCCAATGTGCACTGCTTGGTGCGCTCCCGACTGGATGGCAACCGGGTGTTTGCCGGTTCGGCCTTTAACCTGCGGGCTTTGTACCGTACCAATGGCCAATGGACTGATGAAGGTGAAATCGAGAATTTGACCGAAGAAATTTACCAACTAAAAGAAGATAAAGCGGGCAATCTTTGGGTCTCGACCGTTAACCAAGGAGTGTTCCGCCTTACTTTTGGCAAAGGACAGACCTATCAGTTCAGCCTCAAACCCGATATTATGGCGGTGGGCAAAGCGCAAGGGCTGTCCGTACTGGCCAACAACGGGTTGTTCCTGCTCGATGGCGAGATCCGGGTGGTTGCGGGGCCGCAGGTGCTCAAGTTCAATCCAGAAAACCAGCACTTGGTGCCAGATCCTGCTTTTGCGGGGATTGGCCAAACCCAGTTGACCGCTTGGCTGACCGATCCCAAAGGCAATTTGCGCGTTTTTTACGATCAAGCGGGGCGCAGCCGGGCCGGCTTGCTCATACTTGGGGAAGATGGCCAGTATACGCTGCACCACCAACCGAGGATCCCCGATGGACTGTTGGATCCCGGCCACCTCAACCAAGCCGAAGCTCAACTTTGGTTTGGTGATCTGGCTGGTTTATACCGCTTTGCCATTCCCACCGGCAAGGACAGCGCGGCCCTGCTGCCTGCCCCGATCGTCCGGCGGGTGTGGGTCACGGGCAAAGACTCACTCTTGGTCAATGATCCCGACCCAGCCAAACTGCTGAGTTTGGGCCAAGGTTTGGCTCGTTTGCGGTTTGATTTTGCGGCGCCGCTGTTCAATGGCTCCGACCCGGCGGTGTACCAATGGGCATTGGGCGGGCCGGCCGAGCCGTGGTCCGAATGGACGACTGAAACGTGGGCGGCGTTCCAGCAGCTCCCTCCCGGTGACTACGTGTTCCGGGTGCGGGCCCGCGACAGCTACGGGCACGTGACCCCCATCACCCAGGTTGCGGTTCAAATCCAGTCGCCGTGGTATGAGCGGGCATGGGTTTATGCCCTGTTTGCGCTGGCATTGCTGGTCGGGGCGGTGGTTGGGTACAGAAAATTGATCGCAAAAAGTACTACCGAAGGGTAGTTGGCAATAGCGGCACGAGATCTGCCAGTTGACTGCTGGTGCCCAGTAATTCAAATAATTTTTTGGTGCACTGCCCATTTTGTCAAAAAATAGGGCGTTTAGATAGTAGCAAATCCTCACATTGCTAATGAAACTACTTGCTTTTTGGAATTCTTGGCGCCAACCTACGGTCAAGCCAAGTGAAAAGATTTTTTATCTCATCTCCCTACTGGTATTTGGCCTGACCTTGGGCCTGATGGCCTTTAGTTTCGTGATCGGCGACTCGGCGGCCATCCGGTGGCAAACCGCCAGCGAACTGCAACCTTACCGCTCGGTAGTGGATGCCTTTGACCACCTTGGGTTTGAATTTACCCTTGACGCGGACAGTTATTTCCTCATTGAAAAGTTTAGCGCGACCGATCTTGGCCTCTACTTTTCGGCGGCTTATCTCTTTTTTGGTTTGGTAGTGCTGGGCATGCTCGCCCTGCTCACGGTGGCGACCTACCTCCCGCGCATCTGGTACGCCGTGGTGGCCTCCATGTTCATGCTTTTTCTGGCCCTGCTCCAATTCGAACTGTTGCAGGTCTTTGGCCGGGCCGACAAGGTGTTCCTCGTTGGCTGCCTGCTGGCTTATTTGCCATTGAGCTATTATTTTCAGGCGTTTGATACCAATGGCCGTGTTTCGTTCGTGGCCCGGTTCAGCATCTTTGCCCTCATCACCGGCGTGGTTGCTTACCTGCTCTTCCAATATGGCATGGGCATCAAAAACACCACCTTCTTTTTGTCCACCTACGCCTATATTGTACCCTTGCTCCTGACGGTGGTGTTCATCGTGCTGAATTCCCACGAAATCATCAATGGCATTCTGTTCATGTTGACCAACTCGGCCAATCCTGCTTCCCGCAACACATCGAACCATTTTATAGTGGTAAGTGCCATTTATTTGTTCAATTTGTTTTATGCCTATGCTTTTGCGGTCGGTTGGATCGATTTGGGCATTGCCTATGTTGATCCGTTCATCGTTTATTGGGTGAGTGCTGCATTGGGTGTATGGGGATTTCGGAAAAAGGAAACCCTATTTGGCTTCCTGCCTTTTGCGCCTTATGGGGCCATTGCCTACACCGCATTGGGCATAATCAGCACCGCTTTCATTGCCTATTCCTTTGCCTCGGCCAATGATCCCGTGCGCGAAGTGCTGGAAGATGCCATTCTTTTTAGTCATATCGGCGTTGGTTTTGTCTTTTTTATGTACGTATTGGTCAATTTCCAGCGGCTGATTGCCCAAAACAAGGCCGTCCACAAAGTTGTTTACAAGCCGGGCCAGTTTGAATATATGTGGGTCCATCTGCTGGCCGGGGTGTTAGCGAGCGTTATGCTCTTCCGTTCCGATTTCTTTCCCTACCGCCAAGCTTTTGCGGGTTTTTACAACTATGTCGGGGATTTGCACCGGGCCGAGGGCGACAATTTTTTGAGCGAGCAATACTACAAAATGGCGGTGACGTATGATTTTCAGAACCACCGCTCCAATTATGCCCTTGGATCGCTGGCCCGGATGCAGGGTGACGAAGCGATGGCCCTTTACTATTTCCGGGAAGCTACCCGTAAAAAGCCCCTTCCACACGATTACCTGAACATGAGCGAAATTTTGTTGCAAAACGACAAAACGCTGGATGCCATTTTTATCCTCAACGAAGGGATTAAATTGTTTCCCAAAAATGGGGAAATGCTCAATAATTTGGGGTTGATTTATGCGCAAAAAACCGATATTTTGGATTCGGCAGTATATTATTTGAATGAATCGCGCCAAGTACTGAATACCCGATCAACCGCCGAAGCCAATTTCTACGCGGTGGTGGCGAAGTTGAACAATTTTAGCCCCGATTCCTTGCAAGCCTTGTTCCAGCCCGAAGAGGCCATTGGTACCCGGGCCAACGAACTGGCTTTTTACAACAAACAGAAAGTAAAGTTCGGCCAACCGCTCAATCCAGCCTACTTGCGCGATTCGGTGCTACAAACGGTCAATTTGTGCTATCTCTACAATTTTGCGCTCAATGATGTGGGCAGTGGTGACACCGCTATTTTTGTTGAGTTGGATCGGTTCAATAAGGTGAAGGCCAATGCCGATTTTTCCGAGTATCTGGAACTGGCCAAAGCATTCAAATACCGGGAAGTGGGGGAAAACACCAAGGCTTTCTGGATGTTGCGCAAATTGGTAGTCCTCGGCTCGGAGGTAAATCCCTATTATAACAATGCTTTTGGGGTCTGGCTGATGGAGATCGGCCAATACCGGGAAGCAGCCCGCTACTTTGGGCTTGCCTTTGCCCAGGGCAATGCCGAAGCACTGTTAAACCAAGCCATTGCCCTGAGCGAACTGCCCTCGGAGCGCGGGGAGGCCATTGCCCACTGGCAAAAGGTGCTGGCCTTGGGCAAACCCGAACTGGTGCCCATTGCCCATGACTTGCTGCGGATTCTCCACCCCGACAGTTTGTCGCGCTTGGACATGGCCAAGGTGGACGATTTCAACAAGTTCCGCTTGGCCCATTATAACCAGCCCCGCTTGACAGATGAACAGTTTAACACGCTGTTCAATTCTGTGGCCGACAACAACTTGAAAATCATGACTTTGGTGGATCGGATGCAATTTTATCTGGATCTGGGCAATGTGGCGATTGCCGAAAATATTCGCAATGCCATGACCGGAGTCAACTTGGAGGGCAGCACCAAGGAAGTGCAAAACGCCCTGCGGCTCGTTGATTTGCAACTGTTGCACCGGCTCAAGCGCTATGATGGAATCGCCAATTTGTTGAAAGAATTTACCCCCACGCGGCCACAAAAAGGCTACCAACCGTTTTACGCCGCTGTGGTGGCCGAGCAGCAGGGCCGGGCCAAAGAAGCCGAGCGGCTGTACCAACTCGCCATCCGCCAATTGCCCTACCGCGAAGCCGTTCCCATTGCGTTGGCTGTTTTCTATAACCGGCAAAAGCAGGCCCAAAAAGGCTACGAGGTGCTGGTGGATGCCCTCAAACCGTACGATGACTACCACCAATTCCCCCCCCGCTTGTTGGAAATGTACATCATGCAATGCTTAGAGGTGCGCTTGTTGAGCTTTGCCGAGGACAACTGCGCGCGGTTGGCCGAAATCGTTTCTCCGCTGGAATACGAAAAATTCCGGCTCGTATATGAGCAGCGCAAGGCTGAACTGGCCAAAGTGACGGAAGACTGGAATTGACTTGGCCAAGATCGGCGAGCAACATTGGTGGAAGGCTGATTTGGAGGACAAAGCCCCAACAGTAAGCTGGTGGCAGAGAAATGCCAGAAAAGCACTGGTCCACCTTCAATGCCTTGCGTGGTAATGGGGCGATGCCACCTCACCCGCGCCGCCGCGCAACAACCAACCAAATAACCGTTGGTGCACCAATGAGCGAAGTGACGATATTGATGGGCAGAACTTGGCCCTGGCCCGGGATTTGGCACAGCAGATCACAGACCAACAGCACCATGGCCCCCAGCCACGCCGAGGCGGGCAATAACACCCGGTGGTCGGCGGTGCGGTAAATCGCCCGGGCAAGGTAGGGAACGGCCAGGCCCACAAATCCGATGGGGCCGCAGAAAGCCGTCACGCTGCCTGCCAGCACACTGGCTGACAGAATGACCTGAAAACGTGCCCGCCCCACGGCCACCCCCAAACTACGGGCATATTGCTCGCCCAATACCCAGGCATTGAGGGGCTTGAAAAGCAAAAAAGCATACCCCAGCCCAAGAGAGCAGATGATGATCAGAATGCGGAGTTTTGGCCAATCGAGCCCACCCAAGGAGCCGAAAGTCCAGATCACATAGCGCTGCAATTCAGATTCGGAACTGAAATATTGGAGGGTGCTCACCAGCGCACCGATGCAACTGCTCAACATCATCCCCACGATGAGCAGGGCCAGGTTGTCGCGCAGGCGGGCGGCAAAGAACAGCACCAAGAGCATGGCCGCGCCCGCCCCCGCAATGGAAGCCCCGATGAGTACCCACCCTTGCCAAGCGGCTGGAAAAACCGCCGCAAAACCGCTGCCCAATGCCCCACTGGCCAGCACCAAGGCCGCCACGCCCAAACTTGCCCCAGCCGTGATGCCCAGTACATAAGGCCCGGCCAGTGGGTTGCGGAACAAAGTTTGCATTTGCAGGCCGCTGACCGCGAGGGCCGCCCCGGCCAAGACTGCCGTCAGGGCCTTGGGTAAGCGGAACTGCCAGATGATGGTATCCCAACTTGGATCGGGGGATTGGCCCAGCAGGACATCGATCACCCCGCCCACGGGAATGAGAGCGGATCCATAAAGCAAATCGGCAAAAAAGCAGACCAACAGCAAAACAAGGAGGAATAACTGGCGCATTGGGCGGTAAAAATAGACTTACTGGTACCCCAAAAATGGGGCTTTCAACAGTCAAAAAAGCAAAACATTAAAAATCAAGGAAAGTAAACCCGATTAATCGCTTAGATGAATTTAATCTTGGCTCGACCTGGGGTCATTGATCGCCCTCTTTGTAGGCATATTTGTAGTTTTTGCCCGCCAAATTGCGGTAGCCCTCCGGCGGATCGCTGGCAAGATCGGCGGGGGCGACCGGATCAACCACTGCTGGCTCAATTTGGTGGCGGGTTTGGTAGGCCGTGGCCACTCCCAAAATGGCCCCGATCAAGTGCGATTCCCACGATACGCCTTCATCGTGCGGGAAAATGCCCGCCACCATGCCCCCATAAAGCAGGGCTACGGCCACAGCAATGATCAGGGAGGGCAAGCTTCCCCGGAATACCCCGCTGAAAAACAGGAAAGTGGCAAAACCATAAACCAGCCCGCTGGCCCCGACATGGAACAACGAGCGGGCGAAAAGCCACACCCCCAGTCCGGTGCCCAAGTACAGGACGAGCAATACCTTGGCGGCTACCCGGTGATAGAAAAACAGAATGCTGGTAAACAAGATAATGAACGGAACCGAGTTGGAAATCAGGTGCTGGAGATCGCCATGAATAAACGGGGATAGGAAAATGCCCGGCAGGCCAAGGAAACGCCGGGGATAAATGCCGAGCACCGTCAACTCGATGGACAGTAAATGGGCTACCAGAAAAATGGCCCAGGCAGCGGCAACATACTTGAGCGAATGGCGAAAAGCGGGGGTCAGATCCATAAAAAACAAATTTAGGGCAGATTTGGGGCAGATCAAAGCCAATTGGCGCACGTGGTGGACAAAAAAAATTTTGAATAGTGATCAATGCTCCCTATTTTTGCCATAAGTGAGAAAAGGAATAGTAACGGTCCTCATCTGGGGAACCGTTATTATTTTTTTCTGTTTTAATGAAAGCTTAACAACTTAAAGTTATGGCAGTAACGTATTATTCCGCAGAAGGCTTGAGCAAGTTAAAAGGTGAACTGCACGATTTGCGTACCAAAGGCCGCTCCCATATTGCCGCACAAATTGCCGAAGCCCGGGACAAGGGCGATCTGAGCGAAAATGCCGAATATGATGCCGCCAAAGATGCGCAGGGGATGCTCGAGCTGAAAATATCGAAACTCGAGGAGGCGTTGGGGTCGGCCCGCATTCTTGATGAATCGAAGCTCGACGCTTCCAAAGTATCTATCTTGTCCAAAGTGAAAATCAAGAACCCGGCCAATGGGCAAGTGGTAGAGTACCTGATTGTGGCCGAAGAAGAAGCCAATCTTGGTTTGGGCAAAATTTCTGTCAAATCACCGATCGGCCAAGGGTTGTTGGGTAAAAAAATCGGAGAATTTGCCGATATCAAAACCCCGCGCGGAGCCATCAAATTTGAGGTGTTGGAAATCTGGCGGTAGCCCACCGTGAAGAGTTTAACAAAAAAGGAACGGTGCTTGGCACTGTTCCTTTTTTGTTGACTTGCCCGGCCAGCCGCTGCGCCTAGGGATAATATGGACTGATCATCAAATAGACCACAACGCCCGTCACCGAGACATATAACCAAACGGGGAAAGCAATTTTGACGATTTTCCGGTGGTTTTCGAATTGGCGGTTGAGGGAATAGTACAGGGCCAAGAGCACAAAGCGGACGACCCCGATGGAAAGCACCACATGGGAAACCAACAAAGAATAATACACATACCGAATGGCCCCAACGCCGCCATAGGGAGTTGACGGATTGGAAATGTGGTAGAGAATGTACAATACCAAGAACGCGGCCCCAAGGCCCACCGCCCCGAGCATCAAGTTTTGGTGCAAAACGAATTTTTTGCCCTTGATTGCCATCAAAGCGGCTATCAGGGTGACGGTGGTCAATGTATTGATCAGGCCAATAACATGGGGCAGCACGCTCGTCCATTCGCCAAGGGGCAATTTTTGCCGGATGCCGATGAGCACCGCCACCGCCAGTGGAATGACTATTGACAAAACATTGACAATTTTTTTATTAAACCAACTGGGGGACTGAATCGTAGTGAGCATAGTTAAGCGATGCTAAAATGGAGTTGAACAGTACATTAAATGGTTTTTGGCAGATGCGCAAATGGGTAAAATGGTCAGCCAATTGCCCGCAAATGTAGCACAGATAACTTCTATCGGTGGAAGAATGTTTCCGTAAAAGATTAGTTGAGTTGACGTGCCCCGCGGCCAAATGCGGGGTTTGGGGCGGTAGCCTAGCTCAGCCCTTCAATTTGCCCGTTCACCAGATCAATGAATTGGGCTTGGGGGACTTTGGGCAGTCCGGGCATCCGCATGATTTCCCCGGCCACGGCCACGATGAACCCCGCGCCCGCATTGACAATCAATTGCGCAATGGGCAAGTCAAAACCGGTCGCTACCCCAATGGCCGCCGCATCGGCCGAGAAAGAGTACTGGGTTTTGGCAATACAAACGGGCAAATGATCCAGCCCCAATTTATTGATTTTGGCCGCATTCAATCGGGCTTTTTTGTCCAGCACAATGTCCTTGGCCCCATAAATCTGTTGGGCCACTTGGCGGATTTTGTCAATCGGCGAATCCGAATCTTGGTAAGTAAACTGGACAGGTTGCGAAGGATTGTTGGCAATGGTTTCCACCACAGTTTCGGCCAGCTCGATGGCTCCCTCGCCACCCTTGGCGAAGGCATTGTTCACTGCAAATCTTACCCCACGGGCGGTACTCCATGCGCGGAGGAAGTCTATTTCCTCTGCGGTATCAAAATGGTATTGGTTGAAGGCCACGATGACCGATTGGCCAAAGCCCTGCATATTGCCGATGTGGTGGTCGAGATTTTGCAAACCGACTTTCAGGCCGGCCAAGTTTGGCAGCTTGAGGCTGTCCTCTGCTATCCCACCGTGCATTTTGAGGGCCTGCGAAGTGACGACAATGACGGTGGCTTTGGGGGCAAGCCCCGATTTGCGGCATTTGATATTGAAAAATTTTTCTGCGCCAAGATCCGCCCCGAACCCCGCTTCAGTCACCACGTAATCGGCAAAAGTAAGGGCCATTTTGGTTGCCAATATAGAGTTGCAGCCGTGGGCGATGTTGGCAAAAGGCCCCCCATGAATGATCGCGGGAGTATTTTCGGTGGTTTGCACCAAGTTGGGCTGGATGGCCTCTTTCAACAAGACGGTGATGCTGCCCGCTATGCCCAGATCTTTGACCGTAAATGGCTCGTTTTTAGCGGTGTAGCCCAGCAAGATCTGCTCGATCCTAGTGCGCAGATCCTCGATGCCCGAGGCCAGGCACACAATGGCCATTAGTTCGGAGGCCGGGGTAATATCAAAGCCCGACTCGGCCGGTAAGCCGTTGGTTGGGCCCCCCAGCCCGGTCGTGATGTGGCGCAAGGCCCGATCGTTCACGTCCAGCACACGCTTCCACACTATCTGGGCGAGTTGTTTGTCGGTTTGTCGGTTTTGAAATTGGTAATTGTCCAATAAAGCCGCTATCATGTTGTGGGCACAGGTGATCGCGTGGAAATCGCCCGTGAAATGCAGGTTGATCGATTCCATGGGCAGCACTTGGGCGTATCCCCCGCCCGCGGCCCCGCCTTTCATGCCAAAACAGGGGCCCAGGGAAGGTTCGCGCAGGGCAACTATGGCGTTTTTACCGATTTTTTGTAAACCCAATGTTAAGCCTATCGATACGGTGGTCTTGCCAATGCCCGCTTTGGTGGGAGTAATGGCCGTTACCAGGATCAGGTTGCTCGCCTTCACCCGCTGCTCATCGATGAGCGTATAAGGTACTTTTGCCATGTATTTTCCGTAGGGGATCAGTTCGGCTTCCGGGATTTGCAGCGAAGCGGCGATGGACTGAATGGGCTTGAGCGCGGTGGCGCGGGCGATTTCGATGTCAGATTTCATATCAACAGGATGACGGTTTATTAGGTGGCCTGATGACGCAAGTTATCCATTATTCTCGATTTTGGATTGGTTGGCAACGGCTTGGGTGCTACCGTCGTGACATGGCCGAGCCGATAATTACTTTTTTACGGCGTGCTGCTGCTTGGCCCCAACAAAACCCCGGCCCGCAATGTCATGCGGGCCGGAACAGACTAGGTACTCGGGGGCTTACTCGAAACGGATGCTGCCGTATTTGGTGCTCACTTTTACTGAGCCAGATCCCCCTTTGCCCACTGTGCCCACATATTGCTTGCTGTTGGATTGCTCAATTTGCCGGGACACATCGCTGGCCAAGTCGTTCTTGAAATTTCCGTAAGAAGTATTGACCTCAAACTTAAAGGCACTGCCAGTTTCAAACCCGAGGGTGAAAGAACTGTAACCGCCGTACAGTTCGACATGGCCGAAGCCTTTGGCGATTTTGTCCACCCGGAAATTGCCGGCGTAGCGAGCATCCATGGTCAGTTCCTTTTGGATTTTGCCCACCTTGAAGTCAGAGTAAGCCAGTGTACCCTTGATGCTTTCGGCTTCCCGCTCAACGGTGATGCCTCCGTATTTAGTGTCGGAGTGCAGATTGCCCACCGACCCAAAAGACACTTTGGAATAACGGTTGTCCAAGATGATGTCGCCACCTTTTTCTATGGAGCCACTGCCGTAGCTGATGTCAACCGTGCCATTTTCCAGTTGCTGGAGTTCCATGCCTCCCCCGTAGGCAATCTCCAGTTTTTTGGCGGATCCGGTCAGTTTATTGCCCACGAACTTGCCATATTTGACCGACAAGTCCAATTCGCCACTGAAATCGTCCAGAAATGCCGGTCCATACCGATTGTAGAGTTTAAGGCGGTTTTTACGGGGCATGTTGACCGTGTAATTGATCTCAAATCCCGAACTGTTGTTGATCGAGATATTGTTGCCATCGATAATGGTTTCAAAATAAACGGCATTGCCCCGGCGGCCATAATTGATTTTGATCCGGCCCAACTGGTCATTGGCTTTACTCTCGCTCCTGCCCCAGGCTTTGACCAGGACATCTACGGTGAGCTCATTCTTGTCCCACGTATTGACGTGGACTTTCCCGTAACGGTTGGACAGGTCCACCATTTCACTACTGCCCAATGTGTATTTTTCGGAAAAATTCTTGGTGACTTGCGACTGTGCCCAGCCAATGGTCGGGATCAGTAGACAAAGCCAAAGGGAGAAATGCGAAAATTTATATTTGCTTTTCATGAGTTTGATTGTTCAACTTTTTGACATTTTGTAAGGCATCCATTTGTTTGTTGAGGATATCCACTCTGAACAAAAGATTCTGGATCATTACATCAATAACCTCTTGACTGCCGGTTTTGTAAAGTTCCAGTTTCAAATCCGAATAAGCCGAATCAAGGCTGGACAGTTCACGATCCACGTCCTTGTCCATGCCCAACTTATGGGCCCCGCTCTGTTGGAGTTCCTGCCTTTTGAGCTTCACCTGTTGGGTGTAGAACTGCTCAACCTCAGCTAGTTCTGGGGCGATTTGTTCCAGCGACTGTCGAGCGGCCACGGCCGACTGTTGGTCATTCTGGCTGAGATAATACTGGATCGTCAGTGCGGCCACTAATATCAAGACAAAACCAGCGGCTATCTGCCAAACCCTGGCTATGGGCACCATGCGCACCGTTTTTACTGGTAGACCAGTCCCCGGGGAATCATCGAGTCCCTTGGCCAGTTTGCCCCACAGTTGGTCGCTGGGTTCCCAAGCATCAAATTCTTGGCGATTTTTTTGGATAAATTCTTCTAATTTGCTCATTGTTACATTATATCAAGGATTATTTTCTCTCTTTTAGTAATTCCAACAACCGTTTTTTTGCCCGGTTATACTGTGTTTTGGAGGTTGAGACCGAAATGCCCAGTATTTCGGCGATTTCGGCATGGTCATATCCCTCCAACAGATACAAGGAAAATACGATCCGGTAGCCGTCGGGCAGTTGCTGGACTGCCTGGCGCACTTGGGCCACTTGCAACAACAACTCTTCCTCGTCTGGCTGGCCAACTTCAACCAACTCATGCTCGCCGCTCACCAGTTCCACAAATGTCAGCCGTCGTTTGCGCACGGTATTGAGCGCGGCGTTGATCACTATCCGCTTGAGCCATGCCCCAAAGGTCGCATCGCCCCGGTAAAGCGCAATCTTGTTGAACACCTGTAAAAACGCTTCCTGCAACACATCTTCGGCCTCGGCAGTATTGCCCGTGATGCGCACGCACACGTTGTACATTGCTTTGGCGTAGAGTTTATACAGATCAAACTGGGCTTTGCGGTCGCCCGCTTTGCAACCATCGATCACATCTTGCCGGGCATTGTGCCATACGGTGCCTAAGCTCACCTCTTTTGCGGCGCGTTCGGGCAACCAATGTGTTGGGGGTAGGGCCACCGTCAAAGCCATTTTGCGTATCTGAACGTTTACAATCCAAAGACACCACGAAAAAAGGGAGAGTTGCATGAGGGGCTAAAATTTATTTCCAATCGTATGCTCGCTCCCCGGCCACACCACTTTGCGAGTGGGCCAAGGAATTGGTAGAATGAATTTATTGTTAAATATTGCTAGTGTGGCCAGCAAAGGTATTTGAAAATTCAACGCAAAAGCATAAATTACGCGAAATCAGGATTTTGGCCAAAAGGCAGCCAAGTTGAACTTTTAAAAATTCAACTCGGTTGATACACAATAAATATTCATTCCAACTGTGTAAGTGTTATGGGTAGAAAAGTGCTCGTACTGAACTCCGACTACCGGGCGTTGACGGTGTGCAGCGTTTACAAAGCTTTTTTGTTGGTGTTTACCGACAAGGCAGAAGTGGTTCACTCGGTGGAGAACCAATATCTCCGCACAGTATCTCAAGCCTACAATATGCCATCGGTCATCCGCCTGAGCAACTATGCCCACGTCCCGTTCAAAGCGGTGATGCTCAACCGGCACAACGTGTTCAAGCGCGACAATTACCGTTGCGTTTATTGTGGGTCGCGGGATGAACTGACACTGGATCACGTGGTGCCCCGCTCCAAGGGCGGCAAAACCCAGTGGACCAATTTGGTGACGGCTTGCAAGCGCTGCAATTCGCGCAAGGGCAATGACACCCCTGAACGGGCTGGTTTCAAGTTGCCGTATTCCCCTTTCCGGCCCTCTTATGTGGTCTTCCTCCGCGAATTTGCCGGGGTGGGCGATGAGAATTGGCAACCGTTCTTGATACAGCACCATAGTCACGCTGAGTCCTAGGCCGGAAGGTTTTATTGTTTCACCAATAAGCTGACCGGCCTTTCGGTTGGCTTGTTTTGTGTCGCCTTTGCTTTCTGGGTCGCACCACACTCCATAGACTGCTGGCAATAAATCCTACCCTCCTGCCCATTGGCACACCAAATGGAAAGCGAAGGCTCAAGCACCCGTTTTGACAATGGAACCGGTAAATCGGGACGCAGATTGCCCAGCCGCTCACCCAGCCGGCATTTGGAATCGGGCCCAAAAAACCGGAATATTGCCCCAGTATCACCTGCTTCACTTCTTTGCCTTCGTTTATGCACCAATTTGAGAACAATTATTTGGGGGAATTGCGCACCCAGGCCATTCACCTTAAATCCAGCACCCAAATCCTGACCGATGCCCCAACCGACAACCACGGCAAGGGCGAGGCGTTTTCGCCCACCGATCTGGCCTGCATCTCCCTGGCCAGTTGCAAAATGACCACTATGGGCATTTTGGCCCAGCGCGAGGGCATCGATCTGAGCGGGTTGCGCTGCGAAGTGGAAAAAATCATGGTGGCCACCCCCCGCCGAATTGGGGAAATAGTGGTCGATATGTACCTGCCCAACGCTAATTTGACGGACAAGCAACGCCAAATGCTCAAAAATGCGGCCCTCACTTGCCCGGTGGCCCTCAGCTTGTCGCCCGAAGTGAAGCGGACGGTCAACTTTCATTTTTAAGGGCCGGGCGGCCAACCCTGTAAATTACAGCGCAAAGACTGGCCGCCTACCTTGCTAAATGGGGGTTATTCACCTAAATTTGCGGTTTATCTTTTGCCATGCGGCCTTTTAACTGGGGCTGGCTCGTCAAGGGGTACACCAAACCTTCCTTTCGGGGGAAATTATCATTTTCTGATCATGTTTGAGAATTTAAGCGATCGGCTCAACCGCGCCATCAAGACCCTCAAAGGGCAAGGTTCAATCACTGAAATCAACGTGGCGACTACCGTTAAGGAAATTCGCAAGGCTTTGGTGGATGCGGACGTGAACTATAAAATTGCCAAAGAAATCACGGACGAAATCAAAGACACCGCCCTTGGCCGCGATGTGCTGATCTCGGTCAAACCGGGGGAATTGTTCACCAAGATCGTTTTTGACAAATTGGTGGATCTGATGGGCGGAGAACAACAGCCCATCAACCTCAAAGGTGATCCGGCCGTCATCATGATCGCGGGCCTGAACGGAGCTGGAAAAACCACTTTCTCGGGCAAACTAGCCAATTTGATCAAAAATCAAGGTCGTCAAGTATTGCTCGCGGCCTGCGATGTGTACCGTCCAGCGGCCATTGAACAGCTCAAAACCTTGGGCCAGCAAATTGGTGTGGAAGTATATGCCGACCAGACCGGATCGACCAACCCCGTCCAGATTGCCCAAGATGCCGTTAAATTTGCCAAGATGACCAATAAAAAGGTGGTCATTATTGATACAGCGGGCCGATTGACACTGGATGAAGGGCTGATGCGTGAAATAACGGAAATGAAACGGGTCTTGCAACCCGCCGAAACCTTGTTTGTGGTCGATTCCATGACTGGGCAGGATGCGGTCAACACGGCCCAAGTCTTCAATGATCGGATCGACTTTGACGGTGTGGTGCTGAGCAAGCTCGATGGCGACTCGCGGGGCGGGGCCGCTCTTTCCATCCGCCGGGTGGTGAACAAGCCCATCAAGTACATCAGCACGGGCGAGAAGATGGAGGCCATCGACCTCTTCTACCCGGACAGGATGGCCCAGCGGATCCTGGGCATGGGCGATGTGCTGTCCTTCGTGGAGCGCGCCCAGCGCGCCTATGATGAAGACGAGGCCAAACGGATTGAACAAAAGATTCGCAAAAACCAACTGGATTTTGACGATTTCTTGTCCCAGATCAAGCAGATCAAACGGATGGGCAATGTTAAAGATTTGGTCAGTATGATCCCTGGCATGAGCCAAATGATGAAAGGGATGGATTTTGACGATGATGCCTTCAAGCCGATTGAGGCCATTATCCATTCCATGACCAAGTTTGAGCGGGCCAACCCCGATTCTCTGGACAGCAGCCGCAAAAAACGGATTGCCTCAGGCAGCGGCACCACTGTTCAACAGGTAAATAATTTAATTAAACAGTTTGAAGAACTGCGCAAGATGATGAAGAAAATGAATCAGATGAGTCCGGCCCAAATACAAAAAATCAAGGGCAAAATGCGGCGCTAAGTACTCACGCGAGGTCATTACCCCAACCATTGTCCCATGCTGGCCACTTCCCTCACCGTTTCGCTCATCCAGTCTGATTTGCACTGGGAAAATATCCCGGCAAACTTGGCGATGTTTGAAGAAAAAATATGGCAGATCGGGCAAGCTACCGACCTTATTCTTCTGCCCGAGATGTTCACCACTGGGTTCAGCATGAATGCCGCCAAGTTGGCCGAACCCATGAACTTGACCACTTTCAAATGGCTGCGCCAACAAGCCGAACAAACCAAAGCGGTGGTGGTGGGCAGTTATATAGTCCAAGTCAAAGGACAATATTTCAACCGCCTGATCTGGATGCCGCCAGATGGACAGTTTAAAATCTACGATAAACGCCACTTGTTCCGTTTGGCGGGTGAAGATGCGGCTTATACGGCTGGCACCGCGCGTTTGGTGGTAGAATTGAAGGGTTGGCAAATTTGCCCCATGATTTGCTATGATCTGCGGTTTCCGATCTGGAGCCGCCAGTCGCCCAGCCTCCAATATGATCTGCTCATTTATTTGGCCAACTGGCCGCTCCCGCGCAACCACGCTTGGAACACCCTGCTCCGAGCGCGGGCCATTGAAAATTTGGCCTATTGTGTCGGGGTGAACCGAGTGGGCACCGATGCCGCCGGCAAGTCTTACATGGGCGAGTCGGCCATGCTCAATTTCAAGGGCGAGGAACTGTTTTACCAGAAAGACGAACCTGTCATTGCCACGCGCACCTTGGATCTGGGCGAATTGCGCAGTTTCCGCCAGCAATTCCCCTTCGATCGGGACGCCGATCGCTTTACCGTCCACGATTGACCCAGTTTGTGTGCGTGGTATGCTTTTCTACCCAACTATTTGCAGGGGATGGGGAAATCACTGATCAGGTACGCCCGGTTATGCGAAAAATGCCACCATTCAGTGGACAATAAACGGAACCCGTGGCCTGTCATGGCGGTTTGCAAGATTTTTCGGTTGGCCATTACGGCCTGAGGGTGGGGATAGTCGAGGTGCGACACCTTGCCAAAGTAATCATAGGGCGATCCCATATCCAGCTCATTGCTTTGGGCATCGATCAGGGTCAAGTCGACCGCACAGCCCCGGTTGTGCATGGATCCTTTGCGGGGGTTGCCCACATATTTTTTGTCTGGGGTGAGTCGCCACATTTTCCATTGTACCGCCAAGGGGCGATAGCCATCAAATATTTTCATTCGGTAGCCTTTTTTCTTGACCTGCACGTGAGCTGCGATTAAGTCTTTGGCTATCTTATTTCGTAAAAAGCAGCGGGGGCAGTCATAAAGCACTTGCTTGGTGAAATTATCGTCGGTTGCATATTTAATATCCAGCACAAAACTTGGGTCGAGTTGTGTGAGTTCCACCCAAGCCGTGTCGGGCAATGCCAACAAACTATCGCGAAAGTGGGCGGAATTATTGGCGACTGGGCTTGTCTTTGCTGGGTTTGGTTGGCCAACCATTACAGTTGGGGGCTTGCCGGGTACGGATGGTTGGGCCTGTCTTGGGCTCGTGGCTGGGTCACAAGCCCACAAAGCTACAATTGGGACTATCCAAATTAAAATTTTTTGCCAAAAGTTCAACATCGCATTCATTTTTTCGTAAAATTACTGTCGTTATAAAACTTATACTATATGGAACCCGTTATTTTATTTATTTCCCTCACTTCCATCATTTGCATCACCATCGTCCGGCTCAAGCGGATCAGCTTTGAAAGAGAGAAGTTTCAGTTGGGCAACAGCCCAAATGCTCCCCGGGGGCCACTTTCATTGACCGAAAACCGGGAAATCGTCGAACTCAGGCAACGCATCCAAAACTTGGAAACAATTGTGAACTTGGGGGATAATGGCCGGGGCAGCACCAGCCACGAAGCCCAACTCCGCCAACAAATTGCCGAACTATCGCATAAACTCGAGATGTTGGGCCTGCGGTAATCCGCCGGGTAGCCAACATTTCGTTTTTTCAGGCTCCGTACCCGTTCGTGTTGTCGGAATGGGGTTGGTTTTTCGTTATATCTTCCCGTGCATAGGTGATAAAATCGGTGTTGGGCGGCGCGATGTCGGCTTGCCGAAACAACACGGCCATTTGGGCGCGGTGATAAGTCGCATGGTTGGCCGTATGGACAACAATGTCCGACACTTGGTTGGTATAAGTGATTTTCTGAAAATTTTCGTAGGTCATCCATCGGTCAAGCTCCACTTGATCAGCCCCTTGCAAATACTGGAGCCAATCTTGGGTATTGGCCGTGGCCAAGGCTTCCAGTACGGGCACCGGTTCCATTTGCCAGATATGGAGCGATAAATCGGGCTGGCCCTGAATGCGAGATAGCCAAAGTTTTTGGGCCACCAACACATGGCTCATCAGCAATTGCACCCGCTCGGGAATTAAGGGGGCCGTGTGGAACAGCGCAAAATATTGAGCGTTGGCCCAATGGTTATATTTGTACAGCCGGATCAAATATGCTTTCATTTTTTGTAATTTATACCAAGAATTAAATTTTTTTGGTGTTTTATGGGCAAATTAAAAATGTTTGGACGTTTTATTAAATTAATTGTTGATTTTCTGTCGGTTTATTGCCAACTATTTGAATACGGTGGAGTACACGTAATCAGCCCAGCCAACTTGATTTTCCAGTGATCTCCCAAATTTCGCCCCAATTTTGACAATCTAGGTTGGGCAGTGCTGAATCGTGATCGAGATCGGCATTCGTCGGTTTGGTGATCGAATAGAAAACTATCTGACCAACCAAAAATCATTGGATGGACTCGCTAGCGCACTTTTCGGGCATCACCCCCCGCCAAGGTGATCAGGCTGGCCGTGACTAGCGAAATGCCCTGCAACATCAGTAGGCCAAAACCGATCAGCATAAAACCTTTGATCACAAAGCGGTAGGGCAGCCCCCCCGGGTCGGGTGAGCCTTCGCTGATCCGATACGCAATTTCGGTGTAGGGCCACGCACTTTTGATCACAATGAGGCAAAAAGGGAACAAAAAGCAGAGGGTGCCCAGCAAGTTGACCCACGCTTGGTTTTTGGGCGAAAACTTAGCGTACAGCACATCTACCCGCACGTGTTTGTCGTGCCGCAGCGTGTAGCCCGCCCCGGCCAAAAAAATGATGGCAAACAAGTGCCATTCGAGTTCAAACATGGCCACATTGCTGTAATTGAACACATACCTGGTGATAACATCGTAGCAAAACATCAACACCAGTACGGTGGTGAGCCATGAAACGGCCACCCCCACTCTTTCGTTGAGGCGGTTAATGGCTTGGGACAAACGGGCGAGCAGTTCGAGCATGGTGGTCAGTTGGGGCTGTGTTCCCGCATAGCAATGTTAAACAACAATTGGCAAATATGCTAGCGGGTGGTGAAAGCGAAAAAAAATCGGCTTTTTGGCTTCAATAAACTTAAAAAGGGTAATTAAATCAAATGCCACCCATTATTGATTTCAGGTTCAATATCAATAGTGACAATGACATCAAACAAATACAGCCTGTTGGATATGTTTGATTGCTATGTCAATGTGTTTTGGATTGGCGAATAAGCTTTGTTTTCGGTCACTCCACTCAGTTAATTTTTGGACAATTATTTCTTTGTTCAATGTGTTGTTTTTAATCGCAATGTAATCAATGCTAGACAATAATTCCAGTGCAACATCAGAGTAAAACCCTTCCAAAAACGTCATTGCTTTTTGGGCAATTTCATTAAGTTCGCTTTTGCTTTCAACATGATTTTTTACTGTTTGGTATCCGTCTGCCACCAAGTTTAACGGTTCAAATAGTTTTTTATCCATGTCACTGTAGCCCATGATATAACTTCCATTTAAGGCATTTAAGACAAAGCGGACTTTTCCTGAATAGGGGCCATAAATGTTGGGCTCAAAGTCAAGTTTGAAATATTTTTTGGCCCCAAATCTTTGCAAAAAATAACACACTTTCTCGCTAGAAAATTCGGAGACATGTTCGTCATTTCTTGCTAAATCGAATAGCATGTAAAGCAACAAAGCTCTCGCATCGGTGAGTTTTACCCTTTCCTGTTTCAAGAGTTCTTTGATTTGTGTTGTTGGTTCATAAACGAAAATATCAACCGCCAAATGAGTTAACTTTTCCAATAAAATTCATCTTCTTTTTTTGGCCGGACATCAGCTTGCCGAAGCGGCCCCACCCCGGCGAAGATCGGTGATGAAAAGGATGGTGATGGTGAGCAACAAAGTGAGCGGCACGACCGCAACGGCCAGTGAAATGATCGGGCTGAACTGTTGGGACAAGTAGGTCGTAGCTGCCCCTCCACCCACCCACCCCAAGGTGTTGATCAGGATGATCAGTCCCACCATGACCGACTGCTTATTGGCGGGGGTGTGCCACAAGGCCGTGGAGCAAAGGGTGGGGCCAACTGGGGCGGTAAAACCAATCACGAACAGTAGCAAAAGGAGATTTTGGGGGAGATTGGTCCAGTTTTCTACATGGATCGCGGCTGGCGCGTTGTTTTCTAGTAGGGTAAAAAAGACCGTCAGGCCCAAGGAGCCCAGTATCAAGGCCACCAGCATGTAATAAGGCTGGATCACTAGCAGAGCGTAGCTGCTGATCAATTTACCCAGGGCCGTTATGGCCAACATAATAAGTAAAAATTGTACTTGCATCTGTTCGGAGAGTTGGGCCGTATTTTTGAGGTACAGGGGGAGCCAGTTGGCAAAATGGCTCTCAGTGAGGGTGAACAAGGTCAAACTGATGACAAACATGGCCACCAAGGTATAGGGCAGCAGTTTGGCCAATTCCCATGTGCCAGCCAGTGGATAGGCCCGGCCATATCGGGCACGCAAATCATCACTTTGGGCCACATCGGCCAATGGCGTCTTGTACACAAAATAGGCAATGGCGAGGGTGATTAGCACCACTATAACAAAAATGTAGTTGATTTCTAGATTAATGGCCGGGTTGAGCGATAGGCCACCGAAGATGGCCAAACTGGCCAATGCCCCCAAGGAGTACCACGCTTCCAGCCGGTTCAAGAGGCTGGCGTGCTCGTTTTGGTTGGTCGCCAATTGGCGGCTGTACGAATACACAATGGTTTTGATGAGGCCAAACCCAATACCGGTAACGAAATAGAATACTTCGGGGATCAAGAAGTTTAGCTCATGTTGGTTGAGCAGCTCGAGCTTGATGGGCATCAGCCCCCCGGCAATCAGCAGCAAGGCCAGAGAAAACAGCAAAATCCGTTTGTGGCCAGCCGAAGGCACAAAACCCGCCAAGACAAATGCAGTAAAAAAACAGGCGGTTTGTTGCAAAAAAAATACTGCTAGGGCATCACTTCTGGCCACATTGTATTCAAATGATTTGTCCACGACAAATTGGGTGCTGGTAAACGAGACGGCCAACCCGAAAAAACTCAAGTAGAGTGCCAAACGTGCGTTGGGTACAAATAGTGGCATAAGTGACTTGTGAAATTACGCTAAAATAGCTTTTTTTGTCACCAAAATTATTCCATTTCAAAAACATAACCTAAAATTAACACTGTATGATACCGCTCCGTATTTATTTGGTGGGGATGCCGGGCAGCGGCAAAACCACCATGGCCAATATGTTGGCCAATCGCTTGGCTTATCGGGCGGTCGATCTTGATGAACAAATCGCTCAAGTGGAAAACCTCAGCATCCGCGAAGTCTTTGCAGCCAAGGGCGAGCCTTATTTTCGGGCCAAAGAACAAGAAATGCTCAAGCAAACTTTTGCCCTCTCCCGTGTGGTGGTTGCAACGGGCGGCGGCACACCCTGCCACTTTGACAACATGCCCTTGATCAACAAAAATGGGCTGGCGGTGTTCCTCAATGTGCCACTCAGCCTGATTGCCAGCCGTTTGGAACGCCAGCCCAATGCCAGGCCCTTGATCGACGAAACGGCTGGCGATATAATGGCCCGGCTCAAATCGCTTTACAATGCCCGGTACCCGTTCTATGACCAGGCCGCGGTGGCAGTGAGTGGCCTGGAGCTCAACGCCGAATATGTGTACAACAAAATCCGGGCTTACCTAGATGATCTAGATTGATCGGTTCGGCTTAACTTTGCCCAAACTTTAATTGGTGATGCGACAAAACTGGTGGAAAATAATGGCTGTAGTCTTGCTGGCCTATACTGTCTTCGGCGGGTTGCTGCTCGAAGTGCCCCGTTTGAATATCTTGAACGAAACCATCCGCAACCTGTATTTCCACGTCCCGATGTGGTTTGGAATGAATATTTTGCTGCTCGTCTCGGTAGTCTATTCTATCCTTTACCTGCGCAATCCGCTGGCCCATTATGATGACTGGGCCATCGAGGCGGCCAACACTGGGCTGATGTTTGGCACTTTGGGCATTTTGACGGGCATGATCTGGGCCAAGTTTGCCTGGGGTTCGTACTGGAGCGGCGATCCGAAGCAAAATGCCGCCGCCATAGCCATGCTCATCTATTTTGCCTATCTGCTCTTGCGCGGCTCGTTTGAAGATCCCCAGAAGCGCGGGCGCATCGGTGCAGTCTATAATATCTTCGCGTTTGCGGCCTATATTCCGCTGATCTGGATTTTGCCCCGCTTGACTGACTCCCTCCACCCGGGATCGGGCGGAAACCCGGGCTTCAATGCTTACGATCTGGATGCCCGGCTTCGGCTGGTGTTCTATCCGGCCATTATTGGCTGGACCTTGTTGGGCCTATGGATCACCACCTTGCGCATACGTTTGCGGCAAGTGCAAGCGGCCGCCCTAGAGCTTTGACAAAAAATAGTGCCCAATGTTGGGCTTTTTTGTAAGTCGGGCTTTTGCGTTTGGGTTAATGGCAAAGTTTGGGTTAATTTTTGCCCTACAAATTACATAACCCCGATCTGACTGTGAATATAATACTGCCACTTACCTCACCCGCACGCAAAGCAGCTTTTTTTATTGTCAAAATGCTTGGCCTATACACTGTATGGTACTTGCTTTATCAACTATGGCTACTGCCCAATGGCCAGTTGGACAACTTTCTGACCCACCAAGTTGGTGTGGGCAGCACATGGCTCATGCAAGTCCTCGGCTATGAAAAAGCCTTTCTCTACAAAAATTTTCTCTACGTGGGCCAAGCCTGCTTGGTGGCCATTGGCAATGCCTGCAACGGTGTTACCCTCTACATGTTGTTTGCCTCTTTTATTTTGGCTGCGCCCGGAAGCTGGCGCGCCAAGCTGGTCTACCTGCCCGCTGGCATTGTGGCCATTTACACCATCAATCTATTGCGGGTGTGCATGCTGGCCGTCAATGCAATGGTGAGCCGCGAAACTTTCCACTTCAACCACCATTACACCTTTGTTTTCTTGGTGTATGGCTTTATTTTCATGTTGTGGGTATTGTGGATCAACCGGTTCTCGGGCCTCGTGGGCAAAACTGCCTGACCCCGATGAACAGTCCCACCTTTGGCCGTTATGTGTTGGTGGCGGGCTTGTTCGGTGTCCTGTTCTATGCTGGGGGCCAGCATTGGCCGTGGGTAACTGCCTTTGGTCAACAACTCCATGCGCAAATGGCCCAGTCAACTGAACCACCTTTTCTACTCCGTTTTCCCTTTTGGCTGTTGCGGAAGTTTCCCGCACTTATCGATCAAGTGGGCCACTATCTCTATGCGTTGGGTTTTGCGCCGCTTACTGCTGCCTTGGTTGCTTTGGCCCAGCAATTCACTTTCCGCCAGTTTCTGGGGTGGTCGGCGGGATTGTTGGTATTTTTTGTGGTTACTTCCCTGGGTTTGGTTTTTGCCATCGATCTGTTGCTCGCCGCCTCGTTTCAACGCATCGCTTGGGAATTTGCCTCGGCCTTTTTTACCCCGATTCCCTTTTTCTTGGTAATAATTTATTTCCGACTGCAAAAGTTGTTCAAAGCATAATAATTTTGCGCAGACTTGCGGGCTGGATATGCCGCAAGTTGTCCACCTTTTTCCCATTCCTCTATGAAATACTTGGTTGTTGGATTGTTGATTTGTGCCTCGGTTTTTCGGGTCTCGGCCCAGTGCGATACTTGCGGGCCGGTGGCTGGTGAAAGACTGGATTTTTGCTACACGAACCCCACATTTGCCGAAAAGTGCGCCATGTTTACGGATAAGGCCGGCTATTTCCACTTAAAAAACGGTAAAAAAACGCAAAAAATTACCCTGCCCTCCCTCAATAACCTTGTTTATAAGGCAGCCACCGAGAAAGACCATGTTTTCAATGCCCTTGTCACCTTGACTACCGACAAAAAAGTGAAATTGACCGCCGCCGATATGCTCTTTTTGACCAAAGCAGTGGAAGCTTGGGGCTTGGAGGCCCGCAAAATCGGCTTTCAGACCGAACCAAGTGGGTTGGGCATCAAGATCTTGAGCGAAGGCACGGGCGCTTTGCCCGAAGTGGGCAAAATGGTCAAAGTCAACTATGCCGGGTTCTTGGAAAACGGCCTAAAATTCGACAGTTCGTTTGATCGGGGCCAGCCCTTTGAGTTTGCGCTGGGCCAGGGACAGGTGATCAAAGGCTGGGATCAGGGCATTGTCAAACTAAAAATCGGCACCAAAGCCCTCTTGAAAATCCCGGCTGACCTTGGTTATGGGGCACGGGGAGCTGGCCGGGACATCCCGCCCAATTCGACCTTGTATTTTGTGGTGGAAGTAGTGGGATCAGGACAATAATCACTGGTCGTAAACCCTAACTTTGCTTTCAATGCACAAATCAATCCAACCGACCCCCCAAAGCTTGGGTTATGCCTTTCCGGCCGAATGGGCACACCATGCGGCCACTTGGCTCAGTTGGCCCCACAAAGAAGCATCTTGGCCCGACAAAATCCATACAATCTACCCTGTTTATGCGCAGTTTGTCAAAGAAATTGCGCAGGGCGAACTGGTGAACATCAATGTAAACGATGCAGCCATGCAAGCCTTTGCCCTGCGCTGGCTCGAGGATGCCGGGGCGAACCTAGCCCAAGTGCGGTTTCACCTGCACCCCACCAACGATGCGTGGTGCCGCGATCACGGCCCTGCGTTTGTGGTCAATCCCCAAACGGGACAAAAGGCGGTGGTCAAATGGGAGTACAACGCTTGGGGCGAAAAATATCCACCGCATGATCTGGACAATCAAATCCCGCTGCGCATTGCCGAGGTGTTGGACTTGCCCGTGTTTCGCCCGGGCATTGTGATGGAAGGCGGCTCGGTGGAGTTCAACGGGGCCGGGACGGTGCTCACCACCACCGCCTGCCTGCTCAACCCGAACCGAAACCCCCAATTGAATCAAGGACAAATCGAACAATTCTTGCACGATTACTATGGAGTAGCCCAAGTGCTGTGGCTCGGTGATGGCATCGTGGGCGATGATACTGATGGCCACATTGACGATTTGACCCGCTTTGTCAATGAGGATACGGTGGTCACTGTGGTGGAATCCAACCGCCAAGACGAAAACTATGAAGTATTGCAAGAAAATTTGGCCACCCTCAAAACCTTGCGTTTGCTGAGCGGCAAGCAGTTGAACATTGTCGAACTGCCCATGCCCGATCCGGTGGTGTGCGAAGGCCAGCGCCTGCCCGCATCGTATGCCAATTTCTACATTGCCAACCGGGCGGTGATAGTCCCCACTTTTCGGTGCGCACAGGATACCGCCGCGCTCGACCTGGTCCAGCAGTGTTTCCCCAGCCGAAAGGTGGTGGGGCTGGATTGTATCGATCTAGTCTGGGGGCTGGGCACTTTCCATTGCCTGAGCCAGCAAGAACCCGCTTAACCAGGCCCAACAGCCGTTTCTTGTTGGTGGATCGTTGACTAGGTTCCGCTTACTTGAAAACGGCGGTTGGCTAAAATTCCAAGATTTCCCCCACGTTGAGTAGTTTCAGTTGGCCCTTGATCTGTCCGGCTTGTTGTAGGCTGTCCAAGACTCGGCGTGGGTCACCGGGTGCTTCATCGGCCAAATCAAAAGTGCCGTAGTGCATGGGGATCAGGGTACGGGCCTTCATTTCATGAAAGGCTTTCACCGCGTTGGTGGGGGAGATGTGGCTCGGCGACATAAACCACTCGGGCTTGTAGGCCCCCACCCCCATGAGGCAATAGTCGATCTTGGGGAACAATCGGCCCACCTCGGCCAAATGACTGCCATACCCGGTGTCGCTGCTAAAATAAATGGTGGTGCTGTCGCTTTGGATCACATACGCGCCCCAGAGCTGGGTGTTGATGTCGGTCAGGCCGCGCCGTGCCCAGTGGCGGGCCGGCAAATAATACACGCGAAGCTTGCGATCGTCGGTCTGGAACTGTTGGTACCAGCCAGCGGCCTGAATTTGCTGGCTGCCCGTCCATTGGCCCAACAGCTCGTCCAGTTTGAGCCCGGTCAACCAAACCGCTCGGGGATTATTCTTGGCCAACAACTTGACGCTGGGTTCGTCGCAATGGTCGCGGTGATTGTGCGATACCAAGATATAGTCCAAGTTGCGCAGCCGATCCGGATCCACGGGCATTTCGGTCAGGCGCTTGATCCCCGTCGGGCTGCCAAAAATGGGATCGGTCAGCAGTTGGATCCCATTGATCCGGATAAAATAGGAGGCATGGCCCAGCCAAACGATCACATCTTGTTTGCTTTCCAAAAAGCGACCATCTTTCGTCACCGGCATTTGCCACGGATCGGTTTTTTTGGCGGCATTGTCAGGATTGGACTGGGTTTGCCATTTCAGCAACTGCCCAGCCAAAGGGAGAAATGGGAATTCGTGGTTCACAAACCGCCCATTTTTATCCACTGGTGTGCCCGGCCATTGGTCAGCGGGCACTAGATCCGTGAGCAGGGGGTTGCGGGTGTAGCCGGCCACTTTGGTCGGGCTGGGGTCCATCAAGAACAGGAACGCGAGCAGAGCCAGTGGCAGCACGATGATAAAGGACAAAAAATAGATCATTCGGCGGCTCGGTTGACGCTTTCTCATTTTTAGCTGATTGATGATCACTGGCTTGCGTCAAAGTGGGCAGGCCGAGGCATTAGCCCCTTATTGGCCGGTGAACTTAGCGGTTCGTTTGGCCAAAAAAGCCGCAGTGCCTTCCCGAAAATCCTCAGTTTGGCAACAGGCCGCAAAGCCTTCGGCCTCGGTTTGGTAACCGTTGGGGCCGTCGTACATGGCGTTAACGCTCTGGATCACTTGCGCAATGGCCACCGGGGCCTTGGCCATCACTTTTTCCAAAATTTCCCGGCATTTGGGCAATAGTTCATTCTTGGGCACCACGTGGTTGACCAAGCCCAGTTGGAGGGCTTGAGCAGTCCCGATCAGGTCGGCGGTCATCATCAGTTCCATGGCTTTGCCCTTGCCCACCAACTGGGTGAGCCGCTGCGTGCCGCCATAGCCGGGGATAATGCCCAAGTTGACCTCCGGTTGGCCAAACTTGGCGTTTTCCGAAGCTACCCGGATGTGGCACGCCATGGCCAGTTCACAGCCCCCGCCCAGGGCAAACCCATTCACTGCGGCCACTACCGGTTTGGGGCACTGCTCGATCCGGGCAAAAATAGCTTGTCCCTTTTTGGCAAATGTGCCGGCCGTTTCCACTTCCAGCCGCCCGATCTCGGCAATATCGGCCCCGGCCACAAAAGCCTTTTCCCCAGCTCCGGTCAGAATGACGGCTTTGATGCTGACATCTTGGTACACTTGCTGGAAGACAACCTCAAGCTCCTGCATGGTCTTGATGTTGAGGGCATTCAATTTATCGGGCCGGTTGACGACAATGGTCAAAATGCCATTTTCAGGTTGCAGCAACAAGTTTTCAAAGTCCATGATCAGTTCAAAAAGGGTACAAAGAAGTTGGAAGCCGAAAATTAGTGAATCTAGGATTACAAGGCAACCTTTAGTGGATTTATTGCGTCTGTTGGTAATAAGAAAAAAGACTAAAATGAAAAAATTGATAACTCTGCTCGGACTGATTTTTTTAAGCCGCTTTCTGTTTGCCCAAGGCACGGGCAAGATCGTTGTAGAAGTGACTAATCTCCGCAGTACTAAGGGCGTCGTGCTCCTGTCGCTGTTCAAGGGTGAAGCGGGCTTTCCCAGCAAGTCGGATGCTGCTGTTTCCAGCGCCAAGGCAACGATTACAGGCAACAAAGCGGTAGTGGTTTTCAACAACATTCCACACGGTGAATATGCGATCTCCATTATGCACGATGAGGATGGGAACGGAAAAATGAACACCAATATGTTGGGTATTCCCAAAGAAGGCTACGCGGCCTCCAGAAATGCCAAAGGATCATTTGGCCCACCCAAATATGAGGATGCCCGCTTTAAGCTGGAAGGTGCCGAAGTAAAGCTGGACGTGATGATGAACTACTGATTGGCTTCCACTAGTAATAGATGACAACAGGCGAAAATGCACCGCCGGGGCCCAAGGCCCCTTTTTTTGTGCCGTTACTTCCTGGGGCCGGTTGCCCAAAATGGGAAGGGCCAAACATCCCCAAAACACTTCTGTTTGATTGCCAGCAACACTGTTTTTCTTACAAGTGTAAGGTTTTCGTCAAAAAAACACTTTTTTACTGTTTTTTGTCTTACTTAATCACGGAATAATTCAATATTTTTCGGTGGCTTCTTAACAAAGTTTAGACTGGGACTAAATGGAGCCAATTATCGGTTATCAAGAAAAAAGTCTATTTTTTCTTGATAAAACAATATTAGAAAACGGATAAAGCGTGATTTTTGTTAAAAGTTTTTGTGGATCAAGTTTTATTGTGTAGCCTAGTTCCTACTTAGGATGTACTAACCACAATTAAAAGGTTCTGTTATGGCAAAAATCAAATACTACTATGACACAGAAACTTGTAAATACGAAGAAGTAAAAACGAGTAAAAAGGAAGTAGCTACCAGCTTTTTTTGGTTTACCCTACTTGCCTTTGTGTTTTCAGCGGGCATGGTGATCGTTCACCGCCATTATTTCCCCTCAAGTAAAGAGGAGGCGCTATTGAGGGAAAACCAAGAACTTCAGCTCAAGTATGCGATATTGGACAAGGAAGTTGGAGAGATCAACCAAGTGCTGGCAGTGCTCCAGCAACGCGACGACAAAGTGTATCGAGTCATTTTTGAGGCGGAGCCGATTGCGATGGAAATCCGTCAAGGGGGCACTGGGGGCACCGAAAAATACAAAGATTTGCTCGACCAGCGGCTAAAGCGCGAAGATCTCATCATCGGGACTTACAAAAAGTTGGATAACCTGAAAAAACAGATGTATATCCAAACCAAGTCTTATGATGAACTAATGGAGAAAGCCCGGGCCAAAACTGAAATGCTGGCTTGCATTCCCGCCATCCGGCCCATCTCCGACGGCGATCTTAGCTTGTTCGTTTCAGGTTTTGGGATGCGCGTCCACCCCATTTACAAGGTACGCAAAATGCACACAGGTTGTGATTTTGCTGCTTCCACCGGCTCGCCCATCTACACCACGGGCGACGGAAAAGTAATCAAGGCTTCTTATGATGGTGGTTATGGCATGACGGTGGAGATCGACCACGGGTTTGGCTATGTGACCAAATACGCCCACATGTCGGGCTACTCAGTCCGACTGGGCCAAAAGGTGAAGCGCGGCCAACAGATTGGCAAAGTGGGCAGCACGGGCACTTCTGTATCACCCCATTTGCACTATGAAGTGATCTACAACGGCCTGAAGGTAAATCCGGTAAACTACTTCTTCAACGATCTTTCGCCCGATCAGTATAAGAAAATGCTCGAGTTGGCGGCTGAAGATCGGCAATCACTGGGGTAACAGTTGGCTACCGGTTTTGTGAGATCGGCAATAAAAGGGCCATTTCTTTCGGGAAATGGCCCTTTTTGTTGAAATAGCAGTACCGCCCTCGGCTTTTGAGCTTCAGATTCCTTAACCACCTGGATGGTTGGTGGAAAGTAAGTTAGTCGCGACAGCAAACAAATTTTGGACGGATAATACGTTTTCAGGGTTTTGCGCTGCAATTGGCTATTTATCTCTCATCATTCCATCCCTTCAAGATTTTGAATGGTTTGCATCACCAGCAAGGTAAAACCTAGTGGGCAGTGACCCGTCGTTATTGCCCTTACCAACCGGCACGAGAACGGAGCGCAGTCAAGTGGGCGGTGTGGTGTCTGCCGTGCCAAGCGTACATTCCCATTTGTTGATCGATCCGGATCAGCCGTCCGTGTTCGGGATGGACAAAGCCCCGGGCAAAGTCCGGTTCGATGAGCGAGCGGAGCAGGTAGGTCCAGCGCTGGTGCAACGGCTCAAGAATGGCCAGTGACACCTCGACGGACAATTGCCGGCTGTCGGCATGTTCGGCCCAGCGATCTTCGAAGTAAGCTTTGATCACCGGAGCTTCCTCGGTCAGGGCCCACTTGAGCCGGATGAAGGCATTCAGGTGGCTGTCAGCCAGATGGTGGACCACCTGCCGGGCCGTCCAGCCGCCAGGGCGGTAAGGGGTGTCGAGCTGGGCCTCATCGAGCCCGGCAACCGCCTGCCGCAAAAGGGAAGGCAACTGCTCGATGTCGGTCAACCAGACACCGCGCTGGCCGGTTCCAATTTGGGTTAGTGCGATAAATTTTCCGATCGGATAACGAAGATTTTCCATACAATAATCGTTGATAACGGGGCAAAGTTACTTCAGATCCGGAGCGGCAAAAGTCGCTAATGAAAAATTGTTCAATGGCAATTTTGTACCGAGGTTTGGGGGTTGGGGATGGAACAGAACCGCTTGGGGAAGGGGGAATAATCGCGGCAAAGAAAAAATTCCACAAAAAATGTTCCAATTTGATTTATAATTTCAGAACATACGTTACTTTAGGGCTTTAAAATCGGGATAGGCCGGGAATCAAGCAAGAGAGTGTTACTAAAATAACTGGAACAATGCAGAAGATATCGCAGACACAATCGATACTACAAAAGCTGTCGCCGCAACAGATCCAGTTTATCAAGCTGTTGCAAGTGCCGACCGCCGAGCTGCGGGCTAGGGTCGAAGAGGAACTGGAGATGAACCTCGTGCTGGAAGAAGGTGGGGACGACTATGACGAAACTGAGTCGACCGACACCGCAGAGGCAGAAGACGATTTTGGGGACAACGAGTCGGATGATGATGATTTTGGGGACAGCGACCGGACAGGAGATTCAGATGTGGACGTGGGCGACTACCTGTATGATGAAGAGCTCAGCGGATACAAAATGCAGGGCGATGGGCCATCGGCCGACGAGGACGACCGGGACATGCCCTTGGCCATGCAGTCCTCCCTGACCGATGCCCTGATGGATCAACTGGGATTTTTGGCCCTCGACGACCGGGATTATACCATCGGGATGCAGCTCATCGGGAGCATCGATAGCGAGGGGTACATCCGGCGCGATCTGCGTGGGATTGTCAACGATCTGGCCTTTACCCAAAACATCGAGATGGAGGAAGAAGAACTCGAGCAAGTGCTGGCCCTGATCCAAGGTTTTGAGCCGGCCGGCATCGGGGCGCGCAGTTTGCAGGAATGCCTAGAACTGCAATTGAAGCGCAAAGACCAGCACAACCCCGATGTCCACAATGCGCTGCGCATCATTTCCCTCTGTTTCGAGGAGTTTACCAAAAAACATTTTACAAAGATTGAGAAAAAACCCGATATTGTCGAGGAGGATCTCAAGTGTGCCGTGGACATCATTATCCGGCTCAACCCCAAACCGGGCGAGAATACCAGCGACTACGCCCGCAACCACTACATCACCCCCGACTTTATCTTGCGCAACAGTTTTAGTGGGAAGCTCGAACTGAGCCTCAACTCGCGCAATGCCCCCGATCTGCGCATCAGCAAGTCCTACGCCGAAATGTTGGACTCCTACGACAAGGGCAGCAAAAAGGACAAAAAATTGAAACAGGCCGTCGTGTTCCTCAAACAGAAACTGGATGCGGCCAAGTGGTTTATCGATGCCATTAAACAACGGCAGCAAACCCTGCTCCGTACCATGAATGCCATAGTCGAATACCAATATGACTATTTTCAGGAAGGGGACGAGAGCCGGCTGCGCCCCATGATCCTCAAAGACATCGCCAACCAGATCGGGATGGACATTTCCACCGTGTCGCGGGTGGCCAACAGCAAATCCGTCCAGACCGATTTTGGCATTTATCCCCTCAAATATTTCTTCTCGGAGAGCATCTCGACCGATACCGGTGAAGACGTGAGCAGCAAGGAAGTGAAATTTATTTTGAAGGAAATCATTGATGGCGAAAGCAAGCGCAAACCTTTTTCGGACGATAAGCTGGAAAAATTGCTCAACGACAAAGGGTACAACATTGCCCGGCGCACTGTGGCCAAATACCGCGAACAGATGAACATCCCGGTGGCCCGGTTGCGGAAAGAACTATGAACCAACGGCTGGCCCACTTTCTTTCCGTGGTGTTGCACCCCGCAATCGTCCCCAGCTACATTGTTGCCGTTGTTTTTTTTGCTGCCAGCGTGCTGGTTCCCTATGACGCGGAGGCGAAGTTCACCCTGCTGACCCTGGTCTTTGCCACCACGTTTGTCATCCCGGCTGGCAGCCTATTGATCTCCTACCGCAGCGGCCTGATCGCCACGTTGGAGATGGCCGACCGCCGCGAGCGGATTGGCCCATTTCTGATGATGGCCATTTTTTATACTTTGACGAGTGGTTTCTTTTTGGTCAAATTGGCCAATGTGCCCATTTTACCCAATATTTTGGTCGGCATCACGTTTGCTATATTGTTGGTCACCGTGATCACCCTGTTTTTCAAGGTGAGCGTGCACAGCACTGGGGTGAGTGGGATGTTGGGGACATTCATGGTCTTGCAATACTTATATCCCGAAGCAACATTGTATTATCCCATCATTGCCACCTTTTTCCTCTTGGGTGCGTTAATGACGGCAAGGCTAGCCCTCAATGCCCATACCCCCGCCGAGGTACTGGTGGGAGCAGTGCTTGGGTTTAGTACTTGCACCGGGGTTTTCTTGGTATTCAATTAATGTGTTAAATTTGCCAAAAAATAACTGTTATCCCTCATGAAAAAAGTGAAGTCAATCGCATCCTTGCTCACGGTGTTGGCCCTTGCCTCGGTACTCGGTGCTTGCAAAGGCACCACGACCGTTGAGGCGTTGCCCGATTTTGTCAAAATAATGACCGAATCTGGCCCCTATTTTGGTCAGCGCCGCAATGAAGAGGACATACTCCGCAGCCGCGACAGCCGGATCGTGATCCGCCGGGGCAGCAATGCCAACCAACTGGTTTTTGAAGAAACGTACCGCCTGGTGGACCGGGACATTACCGTGCGCTACAACGTGGACCTGGATCTGGCCAATGCGGGGCGCAATGCGGTGGCCTTTACCATCCGCCAGCAAAGCCTGCAAGGCGGCCAAACCGGGGAGGCCATTGGCGGGGTAGCTTTTGAACCCAATCCTCTAAACCCACTCAACAAGTACCATGGCACTTTCGAGGCTTTTACCGTAGACCGGGTGCCATTGCGCACCAAGCGCTTGCAATTCCGGGTGTCCACGGGCCTGCAAGGGAGCAACCCGACCCGGTTCTTTATCCTGTTGCCACCTTGTAATGAGGGCCAACGTTGGGATCCCGCCGTCGCCATCCCGCCCGCCGTCACCAAGTGTGTGCCCGAATAGGCTTTGGGCCCAGCGGTTTTATTTTGGGGGCCAGTTGCCCGAGTTCGTTTTTTTCTGTAATTTTGTTCATCTCAATGGGTAGATATCCCATTGGCAACAAAGAGGTAACCCGGCTGGATCAGGAGCAGAATTCGAAATTCTGTAAAGCGTCAAAAGCGCTCTGTGAGTTCGAGTCTCACTGCCTCTGCAACTTGGGCTGTTTTATCTGGGCAATCCCCGCTAGCCAATTAGCTTGCGGGGATTTTTATTTTCCATCCACATGATCTTCAGGGGCAGTAGGGGTCGGGTGTGTTGCCCCCACAACGCTGGCTTGCCGCACCCACTCAGTAGGCCACGATGGCCTCAATCTCAACCAGCAGATCGGGATTGGCCAAGGCATTGATCCCCACCGTCGTCCGGGCCACTTTGTTGGGGTTGGTCTCATTGACAAAGAACTTGCCGTAGGCCCTGAACCAGCCCTCAAAATCGGTTTGGCCATTCTTGAACTTGTCCGGGACAAGGTAAATCCGCAGGAACACCACTTGGTTTAGGCTGAGGCCCGCACTTTTGAGGATGTCCTCGATTTTTTTCAGGGCACTCATGCTTTGGGTGTAGGTGTCGCCATAGCGGGCGGGAGTGCCCGCTGCCGCCGTAGTGTCGGCCGGCGAAGCCACGATGCCACTGGTCAGAAACCATTTTTTATTGGCCGGCACATCCACCCCCAGCAGGATTTGTGCCTTGGGATTGTCGTAGCGCTTGATGTCTTGGCCAACGGCCCCGGCCCCGAGGCTGAACCAAAAAAAGGCAATCCATCCGATTTGTTTTGTCATTGTCGTTGGTGTGAAGTGTGGTAAGCCATTTGTTTTGACCGAAAGATAGGGTAATTTGCCATAATTCCTGCCAGCGAAGTGCCGCCCCCCGGAACAACATTTTTTGGCTATGCCGCTATTGGGTAAAACAAAGTACCTTGTGCCCCAACTATTTTACACGATTTTCGTTCTTGCATCTATTGGCCGACCCTCCACCTTATATAAAACTTAAACGACTATGTTTTCTCCCGAAGTGCTTGTTTTTATGGTCCCGATTACGGGCATCCTCTCCATTGCCGCCGTCAAAATCATCCGGATCGTCACCGGCAACGAGTTGCCAATGAGCAAAAAAGATCTCAAGAAATTTATCGAAGAGGCAAAGAACCTCCGAGCTTACAGCGCCGAACTTGAACAGCGCGTTCAGAACTTGGAGAGCATCGTCACCAGCATGGACATCGAGCTGATCGAAGGGCTGCTCCAGATCAAGGCCCTAGAGACTTCCGAATTTGACCAACAGAAGCTGGAGCGACTGGCCAAAGCGGCCCGCCCTGGTTCGTCGCGGGGAGCAAGTAAGGTAAATGTGAACGCGCCGCTGGAGGAGAACGTCCGGACGGTGCTCAACAAACTGCTCCTCAAAGTGGACGGGCTGCTGGAGGAGAAGAAAAAGGTCAACAAACCTTTTGGTTGGAACTGACGTTATCTTTATGGTTAGCAATACCACGTTTTTGGGCAATGACACCGTTGCTACACGCCAAAGACCCTAACCATCCCCACCGACGGGATGGCTTTTTATTTCACCGACAAGACACAAACCAGCACACCAAGTATGGATATCCTCAAAGAAAAGTACGTTGACTATGTTCTCTCCCACGGCAAACGGCCCAAAACCGTTTATGAATTTACGAAGCAAGCTGGGATGGCCGAGAAAGAATTTTATAACCATGTCAGTTCCTTTCAGCAATTGGAGGCGCTGATCTGGGCCGATACGTTCCGGGCCACCATCCAACTGATCAAACAGGATGCGGTTTATGGGGAATACTCGGCCCGTGAAAAGGTGTTGACCATGTATTACGCCTTGATCGAGCGGCTCAAAAATACCCGGAGCTTTGCCGTTTTCACCCTCAAGTCCAAAACTTGGCTGGGCGGGCCGGAAGTGCTGGGCGAATTGCACAAAGAATTTGAGGCGTACATCAAGGAAGTGATCAATGACGGCATCTATTCGGGCGAAGTGTCGGACCGGGCCTTCCTCACCGACCGTTACTCGGGCCTAATGTGGTGGCAGATGCAGTTTCTGCTCCGGTTCTGGGCCAAAGACACCAGCAACGAATTTGAGCGCACGGATGCTGCCATTGAAAAGGCCGTTAACCTGAGCTTCGATGTGTTGGGCAAAAACTTGGTTGATTCAACGTTTGATTTTGTCAAATTTACCTTTTCCAACTGACCTATGCCCGCATTTCGCCACGGCTTACCGTGCATGCCCTCAACTGGTTGCCGGCATCGGACCAATGGCGGCCGCGCTTGGCCTAGCCCATCCTTTTTGGTTTGGCAGCAGTAAACCGTAAGTCACTCTTATATAATAGCTCATCCAGCAGCGTAATCCTCCACTCACCTTTATATTAGTATAAATTCATGCCTGACGAAAAAGAAGTCAAAAATCTAGACAGTATGCCCACCACGAAAGTGCAACGGGCGACCAAGTTTATGCAAACCGGGGTCAAGATCGGGGGTAATTATGTGAAGCACTACGCCAAGAAATTGGTGGACAGCAACACCACTCAGGCCGAATTGCACGCAAACAATGCCAAGGACATTTATAACGCCCTGAGCGAACTAAAGGGCAGTGCCCTCAAAGTGGCCCAGATGATGAGCATGGATCGCAACCTGCTCCCCTCGGCCTACCAAGAGAAGTTCACCATGGCCCAATACTCGGCCCCGCCCTTGTCCTATCCGCTGGTGGTGAAGACCTTCGCTTCGGCTTTTGGCAAAACCCCTGCCGATTTCTTCGATACTTTTACCAAAGATGCCGTCAATGCGGCCTCGATCGGCCAGGTCCACCGGGCCACCAAGGATGGCCAAGTGTTTGCCGTCAAGGTGCAATACCCTGGGGTGGCCGATAGTATTGCCTCCGATCTGCGCATTGTCAAGCCGTTTGCGGTCCAGTTGTTGGGCCTCACCGAGCGCGACATCGATATGTACATGACCGAAGTGCAGGGAATGCTCGTGGCCGAGACCGACTATGAGCTTGAGTTGAAGAACGCTGTCCACATTGCGGCCCAGTGCGCCCACATTCCCAACCTGTTTTTCCCCCGCTATTATCCCGAATATTCGTCCAAGCGGATTTTGACCATGGACTGGGTGCCCGGCCAACACTTAAATGAGTTCCTGCTCACCAATCCTACCCAAGCGGTGCGCAACCAGCTCGGCCAAGCGTTGTGGGATTTTTATGATTACCAGATGCACGTAATGCACATGGTTCATGCCGATCCCCACCCCGGCAACTTCCTCCTGCAGCCGGATGGCACCTTGGGCATTATCGATTTTGGCTGCGTCAAGGTGATCCCCGAGGAATATTATAAAAAGCATTTCCGGGTTATCAGCCCGTCCATTTTCAAAGATGAAGCCACGCTGAACCAAGTTTTCTTGGATTTGCAGTTTATCTATGAGGATGACACCCCCCAGCTCAAACGCCTGTTCACCGACCTGTTTTCCGAAATGGTCGAGCTGACCATTAAGCCTTTCCGGTCCGGCGAGTTTGATTTTGGCAGCGAGGACTACTTCCAGCAGCTCTACAACTTCGGCGAGCGGCTGGCCAAAATGGACGAACTGAAGAAATCGAAGAAGCCGCGCGGCTCCAAAGATGCCCTCTACCTCAATCGCACTTACTTTGGGCTCTATTCCATGCTCAACCAGTTGGGGGCCAAGATCAGCACCAAAACCAGCTTTGACCTAGCCTAGGGCCGCGGCCACTCGCCAAGTTGGCCCACTTTTTACCTCAAACCGCCCGGGCAGAAAATCTTTCAAAGATTTTCTGCCCGGGCGGTTTAAAATGCACCACAAGTGTAATCGGTTCACTAGCAAGAAGTTGGGCCGGGACTAAGCCGGTAATAGTCATTAAATCAAAAAAAAACTTAAAAAAATATAAAACCCCTTGCAACCATTTTGCTTTACACTGGGTCTTCAGTGGGCAAGTCTTTTTATCCGCCATGTTTGCAAGTTTTTAAGAAAAATTAACCCCCAGTTTGCAAACATGGATTTATGTGATAATTTTGCGAGTGCATTAATAACCTTAAATTACAATTAAAAAATCTATTTTTATGAACAAAAACACTTTCATGTCATCCCTCCGTGGTCTGACTTTGGCATCAGTAGCAGTGGCAGCACTGTCTTCTTGTGCGAAGGACGAGTTCACCGAGCAAAACGCGTTGGGCCTTGAGTTGCAAAGACTCCGTTCCCAACGTCAAATTGATTCGTTGGCGCGCGCGCAGCAACGGATTTATGACGTAAACTCATTGCGTTATCAGCGTTCCCTTGACTCCTTGGATCGGATCAACGCTGGTGGCCGGGTATTCTATTCGGTAGCGGTAGTGAGCGGTAGCAGTACTGCGTTCAGCACTGGTCGTTCAGAAGAAGCTGAAGGCGTTGCTGGTGCAACAGTTTCTGTTTCTCAGTATGGTGCGGTGGTTACTGTAACTACTCCTGCCAGCGGTTTGGCTACGGCTGAAATGCGTTCTGGTGCTGCTGTAGTAGTAATTTCTGCGCCAAACCACACCACCCTCAATTACGTGGTGAATTTGACCCCTGACGGTTCTACGCAGATCGGTACTGGCTCTGGCATTAATCGCAATGCTCCCGGTAACGGTACCACTGTGTATGTAAGCAATGTAATGCCTTTGTTCCAAACGGGTGGTGCCAACGCAGCTACTGCAATGGGTACTATTCGTGGTTTGGCTTTGATCGAGACCAACTTGACCAACGACGTTCCTGAAGCAATATCTCCTGCTATACTGGGCACCGGTACCAACTTGATGACGGCCAACATCGACGTAAATGCTGCGTTCATGACCCGCTACATCAATAATCGGTTGAACAACTCTGCCATACCTTCTATTGGTGCTGGCTGGGAAGGTGATGTACAGAAAGTTGCTTACGAATCAGCTACTTCAGTAGCTACTTTGGATGCCACTGGTAACTATTCGGTATTGGTGCCAGCTACCGCTTCTGGTCTGCCCATCCGTTTGAAGTACTCTGACATCGCTACCAACCGTACTTGGTACGCTGCCCGTTTTGACGGGATTGACCACAATGCTGTGATCACTCGCCGCTTCAACTACGGACCTAACGCAACCCCAACTCCTGGTATCATTGTCGGCAACATGCCTGGCCAAGTAAACTTGACCCAGAGCTTGTCGGTAGTAACTACTGAGGCCACTGGTACGGTAACTGTTAACACCCCTGGCAATTTGACCAGTGAAGTGTTTAATGGTGTTCGTTACTTTGTGTTCAACGCTGCTGCGATGGGAGCTGCTCGTTACATTCCTGGTACTCCTGGTGCTTATTTGGCCAACGGAACTACTGGTGCCACTGTACCGACTGTTACTTTTGCGGCTGCTCCTGCTGGTGGTACTACTGCCACTGGTACAGTTGAATTGTCGGCTCCAAATGCTATTACCAACCTGCGCACGGTAGTTGGTGTTCGCGTTACTGCGGCTGGCGCTGGCTACACTGGCGGTACTGCAGCTACTTTCACGGATGGCTTTAACGTAACTGGTGTAACTGGTACTGGTACTTTGCAAGCTCCCATCGATCAACTTGGTTCTGTTCAAGTAATTGATGGTGGTTTCGGTTTCCGTTCTACCGGTGCTGCTCCTTACGGTACGCCTAACCAATGGACTGAGCGTGCTCCGACCATTTTGTTCAGCGGCCAAGCAACGTTGACGGCTCCCAAAATTACCCCTGGGGTGAACTATGTGCGTGATGGTGCGATTGCTGGTTTTGTAAACGGTGTTTCCAACGTAGGTACCACTTTGGGTACCATCCAACGGATCAACGTAACTGCATCTGGTGCTAGCATTACTCCGGCCGACTTGGCCACTATCACCTTTGATTATGGCTCAGGCGCAGTAGTTCCTGCCAACGATGGTGCTGGCAACGGTGGTGACGCTTTGTTTGTGACCAATGCTGGTGCACTGGAGTACAATCCATTGTATGGTACCGGTACCACTGCTGCGGTATTGGATTTGGTTGCTTCGGTAGGTACTGCCGCCGGGATGTCCCGTGGTGCCCGTGCTTATGTATTTGTTCCTTCAGCTTCGTTGACTGGCCAAACTGTTGGTGGCGGTGCTACTTTCGCGGTTCAAGTTGATGCTACTGGTTTCATCTCTCAAGTACGGATTGCCACCCCCGGTTCTGCCTTCACCAACGCTGGTGTAAACGCTGCCACTGTGGTTATCAGCACTCCTTCCAATAGTTTGTCGGCTCGTGCCTTCTTGCGTGGTACCGGAATTGACAATTACGTCTATGATATCGCCACTTTGGGTACAGCATCAATCGTAACTACTTTCAATTCTCAAGCTCGTCAGCCTGTTGCTGCTCTGCCTCCTTTTGGTGGTAACGCTGATCAAAACAATTACATTGCAGTATTTGATGCTCCTGCCGCTGGTGGGGTACAAGCTGAGGGTATTCCTGTATTTGACGCGCAAAACCGGATTGTTGGTTTGGAAATCACTAACCCAGGGGTTGGTTACGCTGCTCCAGTACGTTTCCGTATCGTCGCTGCTGGTGCTGCTCCTGCTACTGCCTTCCGTCAAGCTGGCGGTGCTGCTGGTAGCGTGGGTATCGTTGGCCGCAGCATTAGCATCGCTACTGTTGGTGGTACTGGCTATTCACTGGCTCCCCAAGTATTTTTCACTGGTGGTGGTCGGTTGTTGGCAGATCAAAGCAACTCACAGTTGTTCCCTGGTGATTTTAACATCGTCATTAACCCTGCTACTGGTGACTTGACCAGCATTGCTTACACTGGTCCTTTCTATTGGGATGTAGCTGCTTTGGCTGCTGATCCTATCCGCGTTATCATTTCTTCGGAAAACAACCGGATCAACTTGGAGCGGGCTTATGTTGCTTTCTTAAACCAAGCAAGTGCTGCAGCAGCTGCTGGTATCATCTATGCGGTTCCAGGACCTAACGGTTCTATCCGGGCCATCCAAATGGTACGCGCTAGCTCCACTTTCCCAGGTGACATTGAAGCTTACTTGAATGGTCAAGTGACTACGTTGGATACTGTAGAATGGTACACCCGTACATTACCCGTTCCTTACTTCAACACTACCAGCTTTATCATCGCGCCACGGATCACTTTCCAAGGCACTGGTGCAACTCCTGGTACTGGCTTGACTGGTGCATTCGTATTGGCTGGTGCTTCCACTGGTGCTCCCGCGGCTGGCGCTCCTGTAGCTGGTGGTGGTACCGCTGGTGGCCGGATCCGCAACTTGCGCATCATTACTGGTGGTTCTGGTTACGTAAGTGGCCCCATCACTTTTAACTCACGCACCGTTGGTCGGGCTACCGACATCAATACCAACATCTTCGCATTCGTTGGTACTTACACTATCAACTATTTGACTATCCGTAGCTCACCTAACTTCTACGCTCAGTTGCGTACTGGTGTTCCTTTCACTGCCATCGGCATTGGAGTAGAAAACGGTGGTTTGTTCAACGTAGAAGCCTTCTCTGGCATCACCTACGTACGTGACATCCACTACGGTACAGGTCAATATGTTGACAATTAATAGTGCTTTGTTGACGTAAAGTCTAATTACCAAAAAGCCGGGCCTTCGCCCGGCTTTTTGGTTTATAAAGGGGTTACCTCAACCAGTTAAAATCCCGAAGGGAGGCAAGGATGATAGGCAAATGGCCAATTCCAGCGGAAAAGCCCTGCAAGGGTGTTATCTCCGGTCGGAATTTTTTTTTATGATGGCTACCATGTTTCCCACAGGAAAATATGGTGAGGGTTTTAACCTCTCACCGGGTCTGATTGGTCACTCATAGGGTTTGATTGATCCCTCACAGTGGTTGCAAACCCTGTGAGTGGATTTTTCCCACAAGAAACCACTGTTAGGGTTTTCAACCACTCTCCGGGTCTGATTGTTCTTTCACAAGAAACCACTGTTAGGGTTTTCAACCACTCACCGGGTCTGATTGGTCTTTCAACGGAAACCACTGTTAGGGTTTTCAACCACTCACAGTGTCTGATTGGTCACTCAACGGAAACCACTGTTAGGGTTTTCAACCACTCACAGTGTCTGATTGGTCACTCAACGGAAACCACTGTTAGGGTTTTCAACCACTCACGGGGTCTGATTGTTCTTTCACAAGAAACCACTGTTAGGGTTTTTAACCACCTATAGTGGTTTCATTAGTCCTTCACAATGGTTGCAAACCTTGGATGGTATTAACAGGTATGGGGTATTTTTAATTCTTTTTAAGCATTGGGCGGTTGGGGCTTTGGCCGGATCAGGTTAATTTTGTGGTTCAAATGAGACAAACAATGAAAAATAAATATTACCTATTGGCCCTGAGCATCTTAATGGTCGGCTTGGTTGCCTGTGAGGAAAAGAGTGGCAAGGAAGAGAAGTCGGTGGTAAAAGTGCCCAAACTCAATTTTACCGATCACCAAGCGGTGGTGCGGGCGGTTGACAAATACTTGTCCCAAAACACCTTGGAAAAAGGGCTGGTGTTCCTCTCGCTTCGAGACGAAGTGACCAAAAAAGATTTGTATCTCAGCCCTCCCACCGGCTATGATTCAGTATCGTATGCGTCGGCGGAAAATGTGGTGAGTTTGGGCGTAAAAATGCACCCCAATGATACCAAGGATGTTTATCTGGTTGATTTTAGGTGCGA
>Ga0105045_10000090_pt1 | contig 47289 bp, 49 predicted proteins | sample MAT02_FD_78089 | JGI IMG/M metagenome (GOLD analysis project Ga0105045, IMG submission 78089) | Freshwater microbial communities from Lake Fryxell liftoff mats and glacier meltwater in Antarctica - MAT-02 (megahit assembly) | ecosystem: Environmental > Aquatic > Freshwater > Ice > Liftoff...
CATCATCCATGACTTAACTCTCCACAAATTCAAAACCACACCTCGGATCGCGTGCATTTTGACTCCCCTGCCAATTTTCTCAAATAGCAGTTTGGGTAGTTTTTTTATTGCCGCTCGCCTAACTTCGGCGATTTGATGGCAATCGATCCTGCCGACCTCCCAGACTTTGACATTATGCTTGGCGGATTTCCGTGTCAGTCTTTTTCAATTATCGGGCAGCGAGAGGGTATGTCTGATGGACGCGGCCAAATCATCGTTGGACTTGCGAAAATCCTTCGTGAAAAGCGTCCTGGATACTTTTTGTTGGAGAATGTCAAAGGGCTGCTAAATCACGACAACGGGAAGACCCTCGAGATCATCATCGATTTACTGGCTGCATCGGGCTACGAAGTTTCGCACCAACTTATTCGCTCAATGGACGTCGGAATACCTCAGATGCGGGAACGAGTTTTCCTTGCAGGAGCACGATCTGATTTGACTAGCGGCTTCGAGCTTCGATCGCCAGTTCCCAGACGACTTCGGAAGCTGGGTGAATTTCTGGTCGACAAAGATCCCAATCATGAATTGCAGCTAGACACAGCCAAAGGCGAGACATTCCAAAAGTATCTGAACAACAAATACAACACTGGACGACACAACTTGAATGATTACCTCAGTGAAGAAGGGTTGGTGTTGGACACCCTTCAAAGCGACTTGCGTATCTATCGTGACGTCGTTCCAACGCTGCGTACAGGTCGTCATGGAATCCTTTATGTGCGAAACCGTCGGCTGCGTTGCCTGTCTGGCTTGGAAGCCCTCCTGCTACAGGGTGTTCCTATGAAGCTCGCTAAGAAGGCAGCAGGCCGTCTAAACAATCGTTCGTTACTTTCGCAGGCAGGAAACGCAATAACGATTCCTGCAGTCGTGGAAGTTGCCGGTCAGCTATTCGGGGAATTTGCACCAACAAGGTTGGGGCGAACCACTAAACGATCGACGGAAAGCCAACTTGCTCTTGCAGCCTAATCGTATGATGAAATGGACTGATAGCCAACGATTGGGATCCGAGACCGCACGTGCCGGGTTTCGGAACGAAGCTGACGTGATCGATCGCTTTAATGCGTGGAAGTCTGATAACCTTGCGGCGGCATGGCTTTTGAAAATGGGCTATCCCGTCGACGAGATTGAATGGGTAAAAGCGGCAAAGGTTCCTGGCAGCCAGAAAGCAGATGTGCAAGTCCAAGTGACGATCAAGTTGACCGGAGTGCTTGGAGTTGAGAACCTCCAGGTAAAGCTAGTCTCACAGGAAACAGGATTCAATCAGATCGACAAGCGTTGGGTAACGTCTTACGTTGAGATGTGGGACGCTAGTGCAGAGGTCGAAACACTGCTAAAGCGATTTACTGGAGAGGTCAAACCAACTGGTAAAACAAGGGATGAACGCCGAACTTTTGCGGATGAATTTTTACCAAAGAGCAGGCTATTTTGCTCACTTTTCTTCATGACAATCGGACGCTAATCGTTGCGAATATTTTGAAAGGTCGCGGCAAATTCTCGGCCGAGTGGTTTCTCGTTATTCAGAAGGCAAATGGAGATTCACAGTGGGCGATTGAGCCAATCAACATCGTTCTAAACTTCTACGGCAACGGACAGATCGAGATCACGAACCGAGGTAGCTTTCGTATGGTCGAATAACCGTCCAACGCAAAGGCGCTGACAACGGACGAACCACTGCAAACATGCTGCAATTCAAGATCAACCCAGCGTTACTCTTGAAGAAGGTTGAAGTTTTTGGAAGCCAAAATCAAAATCTTGCCGCCTAGCTCCCATCGAGTTACGTTTGCGATTCTTCGTTCTCGCTAGATCAAGATCCGTTCAACCTCATCCAGCGTGACTGCATCACCTGATCGGTTGTACAGATTCGTCGTTTTAAACGACGCATGAGCGGCCATTTGCTGGGCCTTTTCGAGTGTGCCCCCGTTCATCATGTAGGCCGTTATTCCCGAGGCCCTCATCGTATGGTTGTTGAATAGGTCTCCGAGGCCGGCTTTCTGGGAGCGGCGTTTGACCATCCAGCGGGAGTATTCGGCGGCCATGCGGTTTTCGGAATGGTTGCGTTTGCGGTCGAGTGACCGGAACAGGGGAGTGCCGTTCTGGCTCCGGAGGTTTGCGCCGTCCAAGTAGGCGATCATTGCTTCTTCAGCATGGTGCTGGAGTGGCATTTCATGCTGCCGTCCACCTTTTTCTTTGAGGCGAACCCAGTAACGGCGACCGTTCTGGTAAACGTCTTCGACGTTCACCGCGACCGCAGCTCCGATGCGCGCGAACGTAAACAGCATCAGCGCGATTAATGCTTTGTCACGAAGGCCACCGACGGTGTCGGTCGCGATCGAGTCGAACAGGACCGTGCATCGTTCAAGAACGGGGGTCTTGCCTTTGACGATCGTCAGTTTCGGGCCTTTGACCGACAGCGATGGATTGTGCCGCATCAGTCGGCCGGTGACGAAGTAGTCAAACATCATCGGGATCGCTGCAAGGTTCTGTTTGACCGTGACCTTGCTGTATCTGTCGTGCATTTTCTAGATAGAACGCGATCATGGTCGGTTCAATGTCGCCGAGCCGGGTGTCGTGATGATTGGTTGTGACCAAGAAGGTCGAGGATCGGTGCGTTTACCGATCGTCGACGTGGCAGAGTTTGTCGCCGAATTGAATCGTGTCGACGGCGATCACGGATTGCACATCTTATTCAGCGGTCATGACGGGGCGAAAGACGGAACGAAAGACGCTGGCGAGGACCATCAGCTTGCCGAGTGAAGCGCGGCGAGTGCTTTGGCGTAGTCAGGTTCTTCGGTGACTTCTTTGACGATTTCTTTATAGACGACTTTGCCCTGCGAATCGAGCACGAAGACGGCCCGCGTGAGCAGCTTTAATTCTTCGATCGTCAGTCCGTAGTCGCTACCGAACTTGTGCGTTTGATAATCGCTCGCGGTGCGCATCTTGATATCTTCGGCACCGCAAAATCGAGCTTGCGCGAATGGCAAATCGCGGCTCACCGTGACCGCATTGATTTTGTCGCCCATCGATCCGAGGTCTTGGTTGAATCGTTTGGTTTGGGTCGCGCACGTCGGCGTGTCGAGGCTGGGGACGACACTGATGATCGTTGGCTTGCCCTTGAGATCGTTCAGCGTCAGCGTTTTGATGCCCGCGTCGGCGTAGTGCAGTTCGAACGCCGGTGCCATCGAGCCGACGCTCAGGTCGCTGCCCGCGAGGGTCATGGAGTTGCCTTTGAAAGTGATTACGCCTGTCTGGGTCATGTTTGTTGCTTCGGTGTAGGATAGTTCGAGTGGGTGGGTGCATCACCGACGATCGGTGTTTGCCCTTGGAGGTCAAAAGTATCGGCTGATTCGCATCGATCGCAAATGGGGGTACGATTGGCTGGCGTCACCAAGACGGACACACCACCGAAAAAGCACGGGTAATGTACGTATTCGAAAATCCGGTTTTGCAGCGAGAATTGTTGGTTAACCTGAGGACGGTTCGTTCGTTTTTATTGTTAGCGGCGTATCAGGTGATCCTGGGGGCGGTCGTGATCATCGCGTGGCCCTCGGACGAGCGTTTGGATTTGTCCTCCAACCCGGCCTCGGCGAGACGATTGGCCGACCTGTTTTTTCTCAGCCAATACGTCATCGCGTCGTTGATGGCGCCCAGTTTTGCTGCCGGTGCGATCACGGGCGAGAAAGAACGGATGACGTACGAATTGTTGCTCGCCACTCCGCTGCGTCCGGTCGCGATCGTGATCGGAAAAATGGTCGCATCGCTGACCCACTTGGTGCTGATCATCGTCGCGTCGCTGCCGATCGTGGTGCTCTGTTTACCGCTGGGCGGATTAAGCGTTTACGAGGTGCTCGCCGCGTATGTCGGATTGATCGTGTCGGTGATCTTGTTCGGTGCGATTGGCATTTTTTGCAGCAGTTATTTTCATCGCACGAGCGCCAGCTTGGTGGTCAGCTACCTGATCATTTTGCCGTTGGCGATGATGGCGATCGGTTTTTGGCGTGGGCTGGAATCCGATGGTGAATTGCGTTTGCAGATAACGACGATCGTGCTGCCCGCGTTCGCCATGACGATCGTCATGCTGCTTTGCGGAAACGCGGCGGGGCGGATGCTGTACCCGCCCGACATTGGCAGTGAGGGCAAGGACGTCATCGACATTGATAAGGAGAACGAACAGGCGATTGGATTGGTCATCAATCGGGATCAATTTCCGGATCGTTTGTTCGCGCCGCCGAAAAAACAGACGCTGATGCCCGATGGGCGCAATCCGGTCTATGACAAGGAAATCCATAACGAAATTTTTAGCCAGGGGACGTTGATGCTGCGTCTGGTGATCCAGATCAGCATGTTGTTGGCGTTACCCCTGATGGCATGGTTGCTGTTCATTCGCAGCGAGCATGTCGCGTGGTTCGTTGTCTACGTCGTCGTATTTAATATGTTGGTTGGTCCCATTTTCTTGGCGGGTGCGATCACGGGCGAACGCGAACGCCAAACGCTCGATTTGTTGCTGACCAGTACGGTCACGTCGTCTCAAATCTTATGGGGAAAACTGCTCGTGGGTTTGCGAGTCTCGTGCGTCTTGACCGCGTTTTTGCTTTGGCCGCTATTGCTTGCGGCGGCCTTCGTCGACAGCTTTTGGTCGAACTGGGCTGCTTTATTAACCATGTTGGGAATTGTCGCTTTGGTCTGTGTCAGCAATGGCGTGATCGCGTTGTTTTGTTCTTCCCTGGTTAGCAAAACGTCTGTCGCCCTATTGATCACCTATACGGCGTTGCTCGCGCTTTATGCGCTGCCCATCGCATCGGCTACGCTGTTTGATTTGGTGCAGCCAGACATTTTTGGCCAACAGGCCTGGGCATCTTGGTTAACGATGACCAGTCCATTCACCGCCTTGTTCGCAATTCCGCTGGATGAAAATTTGAATCAAGGTGGTGAGGGTCCGTCCAATCCGGGAAACATAAAATTGGTCATTGCTTACTTTGTGTTTACGATCTCGATGATTCTGGGGCTCGTTCTTTTGACAACGAGACGATTGGCGAAGCGTAGCGAGTTGGCCCAATAATCATTTTTCCAAACCGCAGCAGTTTAATATCATGAACCGACCAATCGATTCGATACCTCCCGTAGTCGACCTCGATCAATTGCTGGCGGAGTTTTACACGCCGGCGGAACTTGTGGATTTGGGGAGCTTCGCTGCGGTTGACGGCGAGTCCGTCGCACAACCGCATCGTCAATTGCTCGACCACCAATCCCACATGACCGTCACGGTGGAATCCTATTTTCATTCGCCGGTTGATGTTCACGTGCTGCGGTCGCGAATGGATCACCAGTGGTATGTCCGCGAGATCTTGCTGGAGACTCAACGGGACCGGACGATCGTCCAGTACGGAATCGTTCGTTTGCGGTACGCGATGTTGGCGGAACCAGTGTGGAAAGAGATCGAAAGCAGGTCCAAACCGCTCGGTCGTGTCCTCATCGATCACGACGTGATGCGACAGGTCGAATTGGTTGGCTTGTGGAGCGTGCAATGCGGAAAATCGCTTGCCTCGTTTTTCAACGTCCCCCAACAAACCAAAACCTATGGCCGGACCGCAAGGATTTTTTGTTACGGCGAGCCAGCGATCGAATTGCTGGAGATTGTCCGCCCGTCCGGCGAATCGCTTTGACCGGGATCGAAATGGATGACGGGCGCATTGAGCATCATGCATCCGACTTTTGTTGACTATTTTGGACCGGGCAACTAACCTTTAGGCACACAAATGAGTCGGGACGGTGAGCCCTTCGAGTCTAATTTTTCTTATTTTACTACGTGATTTGTCGATTCGCTGCATTAGCGTCGGCGCGAGTGTTATGGGTCGGACCCTATGGAAAATCCTCCACCGGTTCATCGTCGCGACAATGATCTTCAAGATGGCTCGACCGTTCATCGCAAGTCCGACTTTGGCGAAGCGAGCGTAGGTTCGACCGCATCATTAAAATCGTCGGCACCGAATCATGATCCCGGTTCGACGGATGACGCCGTGACGGTCATCCGTAAATTGGATACGGATTCTGCGGGGGTACGTTCCCCGGGCAGCCTTTCGGTTACCCCCGCGTCGGTTGCGGGTGTCTTGCTGGGGACACACCTCAACCATTTTTTGCTTGAGGAGTTGATCGGTGGCGGCGGCATGGGGGCGGTCTTTCGCGCCCGGGACGAGCGATTAGAGCGGATTGTCGCGATCAAGGTGATTCCGTTTGTCGGGGATGACGTCGATCTGCAACGTCGGTTTCGCAACGAAGCACAAAACGCCGCGAGACTGGATCATCCCTACATCGCGAGGGTGTTTGATGTCGGCCAGTTCGAGCAGTGGCACTACATCGTGTTTGAGCACGTCGAGGGGATCAACCTTCGAGACATGATCGCGCGAGACGGTGTCCTGTCGATCGACGATGCGGTGTATTACACGCGTCAAATCGCCGAAGCGATCGAGCACGCCAATGGGCGTGGGATCGTTCATCGCGACATCAAGCCGTCGAACGTCCTGGTGAGTTCCGATGGCAACGTCAAAGTCGTCGACATGGGCTTGGCTCGGAGCCAACAGATCGAGGTTTCCGGTGATATGACGGCCAGCGGTGTGACGTTGGGAACGTTCGACTACATCTCGCCCGAACAAGCCCGTGACCCGCGAGATGCGGATGTTCGAAGCGACATCTATTCGCTCGGTTGCACGTTGTATTACCTGCTGACGGCAATGCCTCCCTATCCCGGTGGGACGATGCTGCAGAAATTGCTCAGCCACGGGAACGCACCGCCGCCCGATCCGAGGGGCTTACGGCCGGAGGTCAGCGATAACTTGACGGCGATCATTCACAAGATGCTCGCCAAAGATCCCGGGGATCGATACCCCCGAGCGATCGACGTGGTTGCTGACCTGCGCGAATTGGCCGTTCGCGAGGGTCTGACTCGTGCCCAATCACGCGGCACCCTGACGGTTACGCCTTTGGATCCAATTCCCGGTTTTTTGATTCGGCACCTGCCATGGATGATCGCTGCGGCATTGGTCATCGGCATTGCCGGCTGGTTGCAACTGGCGTCTTCGGTCTCCCGTGACGCGTTCAACCTCCCGCTGGACCAATCCGCAGTCATCGTTCGTCCGGGAAACGCCGTGGGCCAAGCCATAGCGGCACGTTCCCCAGCGAATGCAGCCGCCGTCGGCGATAGGAATGCGGATGTCATCATGACGACAAAACCGATCGACGCGGCCGCTGCCAATGCGGCGTCGCGCGATCGCCTGAGTCCGCTTCCCACGGACCCGGTGGTAACGACCGGCGAACCGCCCCAAACCGTCGACGCCACGAATATGCCGGGATCCAAGACCACCAGCGGCATTGACGTCGCGACGGTGCCGCCTGTGTTCGCAGACGTCGCGTTCCAATCGTCCGCAATCAAGCTTCCCAACCGCGGAATCGTTCCCACAACGCTGACAAAAGTAACTCGGATCATCGTCGGCGAATCATCCGATTTGCCTGAGACCCCCGACGCAGCGTATGTGCGGTACACGCCGACGCTGGAGGAAGCGTTTCGTTTGGCGACGCAATTACAAGTCAACGAAATCGATTTGGCCGAGCCCGTCGTCATGTCGACGCCGATTGTCGTGGCACGTGACGGGTTGATCGTCCGGTCGTTGGTTGGCAAAACCGAAATCCGCTTTATCGACGGAGAAAAATTATCGATGCAGCGGTTGGCGATGCTGGACATCGGCAACCATCGCTTGGAGTTGCAAAACGTTCACCTATCTTGGAACGCTCGCAACGTCGGGATCGAAGGCGGGGCGATGTTTCGATTGGCAAGCCGCAATCGATTGCTTCGATTGCTCGATTGTACGTTGACGATCGAAAATGTCGCAAACCGCGATGACGTCTACGCCTTCGAGATTCGGGATGTCGAAGGACAATTGAAATCGCCACCGTCGTCCTCGTTACCGGCGACCAAACTCTCGCCGCCGCTGGATGACACCGTCCAGAAGACACCGGAAAAAATTCCCCCATTGAGCGATTCGGTCACTCGGACCGAGAAGTCGACGTCACCACCGCTGGTCGCAATTGAATTACAAAATGTCGCAGCCCGAGGCGAGATCACCTTGATTCAATTGGCGGATCCGGTGCAGTTACAATTTCAGTGGCGAAACGGATTGCTTGCCGTTTCCCGGCGATTTCTTGATGGCTGCGGAACCAACGCGCCGCCCCAACTTGCGAACAATCAAATCCAATTGTCATTCGAACAAGTCACCATTTTTGCACCGCAAGGGCTAGCGCGAATGGCGCTCGGGCCGTCAGGGTTGAACCCTATTTTTATCGACCGAAACAGCCGCAAAACCGTTTTTCATCACGCGGCCGCCGCGAGCCATGTCGGGTTTGAGGGGCTGGAATCCAATGCGATCGAACCTGGGACGATTGTCCAGCTCCGCGGCGAGGACAATGCGTACGATTTTGCGTTTTCCCGCGACGCGATTCTGTTGACGATGGACCAGTGGAACGGTAAAGCGAGATCGTTGCGGTTGGGTGATATCCTGTCGCCGGAAAAATCGACCTGGGTGACCGATCGGTCGCCCAAATGGGACGTACGGTGGAGCCAATCGCTGCCCCCATCGACAGCAAGCCGGTGGGTCACCGATGATTTCCTGCAGGACGGGACGATTGTCACCGGATTTGATAAAAATCTACTTCCGCCGTTCCCGGCCAAGCCGAAAGCCGAGCCCAAGATTTGACTTTCCACGCGGTGGGAGGTTTTAATAAGTGGACTGTGTCCCCGTTTTCTGTTCAATTCCCCGGAGCTTTTTGCATGTCACGTTTTGTTGCCGCCATTCTTGCCGTTAGCCTGTTTTCCTCGATCGCATCGGCGACGGGCGAATTTCAGAAAGAGTGGAAAACGATGTATCTTGATAAAGATGCTGATGCTGTGTTCGTGAAAGCCGCGAAAAAGGCGGGCTGCAATGTTTGTCACATCAAAGGTGAAAAAAAGACCGAGCGAAATGAATATGGCATGGCCGTTCACGAATTTCTCAATAAAGCGAATTACACCAAGGAAAAGTTGAAGGAAAACCCGGAGTTGGTCAAAGAGATCGTCGAAGGCATCAAAAAAGCCGGAGAAAAAACGAGCTCCGATGAAAAAACCTTCGCTGCGAAAATTGAAGCGGGCGAGCTGCCGGCCACCGATTCCGGCTTGTAATGAATTGACCTCACCGAACGTCCTGCGCAAGTAACCCGCGCGGGCGTTTTTGCCCGAAATACTTGTCTTCTTAGAACTCACCCTTTTTCACCGGTATCACCATGTCCCTCCGTTTTTTTATGTCGTGCATTTTGTTTGCGGCACCGTCGGCTTTTTTGCGTGCCGATGATTCCGTAGCGTCCCCCGCGGTTGAGGAAGGCTACACGTCGCTTTTCGACGGAAAAACGCTCGATGGTTGGAAGAAAACTGAAGAAAACCCAGACAGCTTTAGGGTCGAAGATGGCAAGATCGTTGCCGAAGGCGAGCGCGCTCACCTGTTCTATGACGGCGCCTTGGCTCCTCTGAAAAATTTTCACCTCAAAGCCGAAGTGATGACGACGCCGAAGAGTAATTCGGGAATTTACTTTCACACGAAGTACCAGCCATCGGGATGGCCAAAGTATGGTTTCGAATGCCAAGTCAACGTCAGCAATGGTGATCCGAAAAAATCGAGCAGCCTGTACGGGGTTCGCGATATCGCAGCACCGCCAATCGTGGACAACGAGTGGTACACCCAAGAGATCATCGTCAAGGATCGCAACGTCAAGTTATTGATCAATGGCGAAGTGATGGTCGATTTTGACGAGCCCGAGGGCCAAAAAGAGTCTTCGCCTGACTTTGAGCGTCTGCTCGGCGAAGGCACCTTCGCGATCCAAGCTCACGACCCCGAGAGCAAGTCGTACTTCCGCAACATTCGCGTGAAGCCGTTGCCATAAGGCGTTTATCCACCTGCATTTCACTGTCCCGCCGCAGAGTTTGTGCGGTTTCTATGTCGATGTTTCACAGGTGTTTACTTCATTCTCCCTCTGGGAGAGTCGAGCCTAAGCGAGGAGAGGGGGACCGCGCCCAGCCCTCGGACTTACGTCCGACCCTCCCGCTGCGCGGGCAGGGTAAAACGCTCGTCGAACAACTACTTATAAGCCGCACGACCGCGGCACGGGCAGGGTGAAGTATTGCTTTGTCGGAGCGTGATGTCGGTCGAGGCGAAACGACCGCACGTTCGCGCTCGCGTCCCATCGGGACGTAATCTAACACTTGAATTTCCGTCTTCAGGGGACGAAGTGCGACTGGACGCTCGCTTGTCTCCGGGCCTGCGGGCCGCGGACTCTCCCGGCGAACGAGTGAAATTCGAGTAGTTTTATAAACCTTCGTCACTAATGACTTCACGGCCGCTGCGTGAGCCGATCGACAACCGGATTTTCTCGTCTAGGCTGTTGTTCAACAAACGTACCGAGCCGTCGCACATGCCGACGTGTGCACCGCCGATGTGGTAGCTGCCCAGAGATTTTTCTTTCACGTCGTTGGATCCGCGATCCAGATTGATTCCATAGAGCAAGGACACCAGGGCTTCGGAAAAATCGCTTCCGTTCATGTCGTCGAACTCGGTGTGATAGAGCGAATGGTGATCGCACACGTCGCAAAATTCGTAAACCATGAACTTGGCTTCGCCCACCGCAACGGTGTTGGATAACCCATCAAAAATATCCGCATAGCGGATTGGCATTTGGCGGGGACGGTTGTCGCAGCGGTCGGCGATGGACGTCTGATTGCAAAAATTTGCAACTCTTAAAACACCATTGCTGTTCTCCATCCCCATGATCGCTCCGACGGAGTAATTATCGCTGAACGCGTCGCTGCCGGCGTTTCCCAGATAATTATTGACCGCTCGCTCGACCGGAAGCCCCGCAGGCAGGCTGGCGACGGGTGAGCCAGGCTGGCTAGGGCATTGATACGTCGGCACGACGGCGGCCGCCAATTTTCGAAACCGCTGGCTTTCGAGACTCGGCCCCGTGGCGTAACCCGGTTCACCGTAGGGAACAATTTCGGCCAAGGCAGGTTGTTCGATTTGGTACAGGATGTCGGTCGTCCAGCTCGGCCCCCAACCGCCTTTGGCGCCCCAGGGAAGCGACCGCGACTGCGATTCATAATTGTGCAGCGCCAAGCCGACTTGGCGAATATTATTTTGGCAACTCATCCGGCGTGCCGCCTCACGTGCCGCTTGCACCGCAGGCAACAGCAGTGCGATCAACACCGCAATGATGGCGATAACAACCAGCAATTCCACCAATGTGAAACCGGGGGCGGTCAAGCGATAGTTTCGGTGACGTGAATTCATCACCCTCTGTTTTAACACGACCGAGGTCGAATTTCAGAGTTTCGGGTGAAGATGTAAGAAACATTCCGAGCCGTTGCTGGCTACCTGCTGCCAAATGCGCGAGCGGCGTTGGTCGGGAAAATCTGTTCGATCACGCTGCTCAGGGCCGACGTCGTGTCTTTCATGACTTTAATTCGGTCGCCGCTTTGCAACGCATAGTCGGTCTCTGGACGTATCGATTTTCCATCGGGCTCGAACCGAACGAGCATCTTCGCACCCTGGTAATCGACCGGAGAACTGCGATAAACCGTAACAATCATCCGCCCCATGCTTTCCTGGACACCGGTTTGCTTCAACAGATCACTGACAAAGATCGCACGACCATCGGGGGGCAGCGGCAGCACGCGAATTGGCTCGGAATCTCCGGCGACCTGCAGCACGATCGATTGGTTCGCCTTCGCGTCACGCATCCGCTGGAAGGCGTCGACGCTTTCGGACCCAGCGAGCGTCGGAGCTTTCGAGAAATTGCCGTCCAATGGCGATTTGCCGGTCAGGCTGCAACCGCCTGCCGCGGTGACCACCATGGCAACGAACACCGCAAATCGCGTCCAACGAACAACTGGAGTAGGGCTGCAAATGGACACGACGAATTTTCCGAGTGGGAGACGACACTCAGCACATCACGATGCAGTGGTGTCGCGACTTTAATGACTGGGTGGACTGTAACCTCATTCGGCGCGTCGGCAGCTAATCTTGAGAAATTCTGGATTTCTGCGAAAGTTTCGACTGGCAAACGCCACGGGCCCCACGGGTCGGGTTGCGTTTTCACGGAGACTGCGTATCCTTCCCACCCCAAGAAAACGAGCGGAAGCTCGAACCAAACCCGAAAAAAGAAGCCCGCATTGATGGAAGATCGCACACCTGAAATGGCAGCACCCGAACCAGTTGCCGGTGGAAAACTTGTCGTCGAAATCGATCCAAAAACCGAGATCGTCGTTGACCCTTCGGTGATTGACGAGGATGGTTATGTCAGTCTTTGGAATGCGGCTTCGTCGACGATGAACGCAGACATGGCGAAAACGCGGGCGCTGGCGAGCCGGTTCCTGGGATTTCTCTGCAAGCACGATTGTGACTTCGTCGTCGCCAGTTCCACCGATGCCGGCTACCTGGACGAGCGTTTTGAGCGAGAAGACAAATTGCTTTACAACTGGAACGTGGACAGCGAAAATGTCGACGTCGTTTCCCAACACGCCTACGTGCCGGTTGAGGGATTCAAACAATTTCTCAAGACGAAAAAATTTAATCCATCGACGACTTACAGCCCCCGCCGTGCCGATCGCGTAACATGGTTCAAAGACCAATGGTGTGTCGGTTAATCGGTATCGAGATAGAGAGGGCGGTCCATGGGTAATGTTTTGTCGCGTCGCGTTTTGTGGCTGATGTTTGTCATCGGCTCAATCGGAATCCTCGGGTGCATTTCGCCTCCGGCATTCAGCCCCGGTCCGACGGACAGTGACGCTCCGAAGGAATTCAGCGAAACGTCCTCAGGATTGAAATATCGTGTCCTGCGAAAAGCGGACGGTCCCAAGCCGGTGCCGTCGAGTAACGTGACGGTTCAATATGTCGGTACCCTGGATGATGGCACTGAATTCGACAGCTCCTATCGCGGCGGAAGACCGATCACATTCCAGCTCAATCAAGTCGTTCCGGGATGGACTGAGGGTCTTCAATTGATTTCCAAGGGCGGCATGATCGAGCTAAAGATTCCGCCGGAATTGGGTTATGGCAAAAGCGGTAAACCGGGGGCAATTCCGCCGGATGCGACACTTAATTTCGTCGTCGAATTGATCGATTTTAAATAATAAAATCGACCATCTCATTCATCGCCTTCGTCCGAGTCATCCTCGGCGACCAGCGGCGATGGCGTATCATCGGGTGCACGTTTACGCAGTTTCCGCTGCAGGCTCCGCCGGTGGATGCCCAACCGCCGTGCGGCCTCGCTGATGTTATTTCCACAATCGGCGAGGACGCGGTGGATATGCTCCCACTCGGTTCGTGCTAGCGATGGGGCAGGAAACTCAATGATCGATTGAGTCGTGCTGGGCGCATCCCCGCGAATGAATTGTCCGAGGATGTCGTCGGCGTCGGCTGGTTTGCTCAGGAAGTTAACGGCTCCCATCCGAACCGCATCAATCGACGCGGGGATGCTGCCGAAACCGCTGAGCATAATGATGCGTGTCTCGGGTCGGATTTGAAGCAGTTTGCCAAGCAGTTCCAGCCCGCTGCGTCCGGGCATTCGTAAATCGAGGACGGCTAATTGGGTCGGTCGCCGCATGAAAACGTCGACCGCTTCGTCGTAATGGGATGCTGTTTCGACGCGAAAGCCACGCTGTTGGAACGCGATCGATAATCGATCGCGAAGGATCGACGTGTCATCCACAACAAGAATACTGTCGGCACCGACGGCGCGGCAGTCGTACACGACTGAGCCTCCTGGTGAGGTGGTTGTCATCGCTTCTCTATTAAAGGTTTCAAGGTGATTTTTTTAAGATTATACGCTACCGACAACGCTTCACGCCGGCGCGATTTCTTGTTGACCACTGGCCGAACAGGGCAGCACGACGATCGCCTGGGTGCCGACGCCCGGCACGGTCTCGAATTTCAGCTCGCCACCCAATCGCGCGACCACGTTTCGTGTCAAGAAAAGCCCAAGTCCCATCCCGCGACCAGGTTCTTTGGTGGTGAAAAATGGTTCGCCGGCTCGCCCCAATTCCTCGCTCGTCATGCCACGCCCACCATCGACGATTCGCACTTCTAAACGATTGTTTTGGATAAGCGTGTCGACGGTCACTCGCCCCGGCGGCCCGCTCGCATCGAGCCCGTTATGGATCAAATTCCGTATCGCCTGCGCGACCGCTTCCTGGGGCAGCCACAACGGCTGTTGCTCGACGTCATCGGGCCCATCGGTCACGTCAACCCGATCGGGGTCGCGCACCCCTTCCAAGGCACAATCGATCAACTCGCCAACCGTCGTGTGATCCCATTGATTGATCATCGAGTCGCCCGCCGCGCCGCGCATTCGCCGGAGGATCTGTTTGCACATGTCCAATTGCTGCTCTATCAATCGCAAATCCTCTCGCACCGGTTCGGACATCTCACAATCGTTGAGGTGCCGATAAAGTTCGCGCGCGATGATATCAATTGTCGATAGCGGCGTTGCCAATTCATGAGCCGCACCGGCCGCGAGCGTTGTCAGGCCCTCCAATCGCATGGCTCGCGCGTGGGCGGATTGTGTCTCGCGCAGTTCACGTTCGCTGCGGGTCAGTTCCGCAGCGGTGCGGGTAACAAAATACGTCACCACACTGCCACAGGTCCCATAGGCCACGAACAATCCTAGTGAATATAGCGACGAAGTCGTGGGTGAAACGAACCTTGCAAACACGGCAATCGGCTCTGAAGCAACAATCAACAGGCCGCTTCCCGCGATCGACAGCGACGTCATTACCCAGGCCCAGCGCGGTCGTAGGATCACGCCGCCGACGGCCAAGTTGACGAAGTAAAAAAGGCTAAACGGATTGTCCAGCCCGCCCGTCATGTAAAGCATCGCGGTCAATGTGAACAGGTCGATGATCATCAGCAAGGTCGCGATCTTGTCGGCCTTCGCAATCTCGACATAGGCGTCGTCGCCCGCTTTCTTGGGTGCGTTCACACGGCTCAGCCAGATCGCGTACGCGCAATTGGTGATCGCCGTGATCGCGATCAATTTCAGCAGCGGCGAAAGGGGGATCTCGACGCCCGCGACAAAGGCAGCGACAAGCACCGTTGTTAATTGTCCGATGGCGGCAAACCACCTCAATCGCAGCAACCAGGCGCTCGTCCCCAGGTGCGCCGGCGCGATAAAGGGTAGCGAGTACGGATTCATCGCTGGCGACGTTTGGACAATTCGTCCCGCAATTCGGCCGCCAGCTCGTACCGTTCCTGTTCGACCGCTTCGGCCAATCGTTCCTGCAACGTCTTCCCCACGGAGTATTCCGTTCGGAGGTTTTCGCGCAGCTCCGAAAGTCGAACTACCAATTCGTCGTCATCAAAATGCTCTTCGGCTTCGTGGCGAACAAAAAATTCGCGGATCGTTTCCAATCCCGCATTGATCGCTTCGACGGCGTCCTCGGCACCGGTTTCGTCCAGTTTCGCCAACGCCTCCGCTTGGGTGCGATGAAACAGGACGAAGGGTCGATATTGCTCGTGCGAACCCGTCCAATCTTCATCCGGACTCATCACGTCGCTGACGTCCATCAACCGCAGCGTGTGGTCGGCATCCATGACCGCGCGTTGGTAATATTGCAAACGCAGCCAACAAATTCGGCGGTGATAAAATTGCATGAATTCGCGGTCGACCTCGCCGCATTCACTTTCGTCGAGCTTGCGGTCCGGGTTGGTCAATAATTCGGTTTGCAAATAGTCCAGATAGGTTTCGCAACCATTGGGCTGCGCACCGTCGGGACGGCCGGTCGTTTCCATCTGCAACATGCCCATGTCGACACGCATTTGAATCAGCTCGCGACCATCGCGGCCTTTCACCATGCGGGAATTAAGGGTGTTGGGATCGAACACCCATTGGGACAGCAAGTGGTCAAGATGCTGGGGTCGCTTCATGAATCCGTTGAATCTATGCGAGAAATCGAGCGGTCCGCGTCACGAGCAGTGGTTGCTCGGACCGTGGCACCAGTATAACCGCGAAAGGATTTGCGAAAAGGATTTCAAGCCAACGTTCTCAACCATCATTCCGGACATCGCGACGGCCGATTTTCTTGTCACCCGTCCGCCGCTTGTCATCCATTCGCCGTTGCTGGCTGCGACGTGACGGAGCCGTTTTCTTCCTCGCGATCGGTGGATTCGCACAATCCAACAACATCTCCACCAACCGTGATCGACAATCCGCTAAATTTCTCGGTTGGTCACGGTATCGGTCACTGTGCAGTAACAATTCACCATCGCGGGTGACACGGTTGCCGTATCGTGCCATTAACCGGTTCCCCCATCCGGGCGGCAACAGCGGTTGGTCGACAACCTGCCACCGCAACGTCACTCTGCTGCTGACTTTGTTGACGTTTTGGCCGCCCGGTCCACTCGACCGCGAATAACTGGCCTGAACTTGCGCCGCCGGGATCGTCAGCCGTTGATTGACAAATAAATCATCCATCGTCAATTCAACCCGTGGCAGAATGAATCCATTGAACCAGACATAATTTACGAAGCGAGTGAAATCGGATGCGTAGCATGATAACGACAATCTTTTGGCTTGGCACCTCGTTGGCGATTGCTTGCCACGCGCAAACGCCCACCGACTCACTCGCTCCCCGCGACCCAACTCTTCAGACAACATCGCGGGAGCCGGGTTCGCGTTCCCTTTGGACCCGAGCTCGTGGTGCCGATTGGCCTCGATTTCTGGGGCCGACATTCGACAGCAAATCGCCCGAGCTCGGCGTTCGTACGGACTGGAAAAATGGCGGTCTAAAATTTCTTTGGTCCATGGAGCTCGGTACCAGCTACGGCATTGGTTCCGTCGCCGACGGACGATACATCCAGCAGGAACGTGTCGGCGACGTCGAACGCATTCGTGCGGTCGTCGCCGAAACAGGTGACGCGATTTGGACGCGCGATGACGCGGTCCAGTACCGCGACATGTATGGATACAACAACGGTCCGCGCGGCACGCCCGCGATCGACGGCGATGAGGTGTTTGCGATGGGCGTTGCCGGGCGAGTCACATGCACCGATACATCAACGGGTCAATCGAAATGGTCCGTCGACACGAACGAAGCTTACGGTGTCGTGCAAAACTTTTTTGGCGTCGGTTGCTCACCGCTGGTGCTCGGCGACGCGGTCATCGTGATGGTCGGCGGCAGTCCGCCCGAGGATGCCCGGATCCCGATGGGACGGTTGGACCGCGTCTCGCCCAACGGCAGCGCGATCGTCGCGATGAACCGAAGAACCGGCAAACTGCTGTGGAAGACGGGCGACGACTTGGCCAGCTACAGCAGTCCGCGGACCATAGTCATCGATGGCAAAACGATGGTCATTGTGCTCGCTCGCGATGGCCTGCTTTGCATCGATCCCGCGACAGGCCAAACGCTCTGGCAATATCACTATCGCGCCGACATTCTGGAAAGCGTCAACGCGATGGTTCCTGTCGTTGTCGATGATCAGATTTTTCTCAGCGATTGCTACGGTGTCGGATCGGTCATCCTGAGGGCGGGTCTTGCGTCTTACGAAATCGTTCGCAAGGATTCAGAGAATCGTCGGGAGCAAGCTTTCCGCGCCCACTGGGCAACACCAATCGCGGTCGGACGTCATCTGTTTGGCTGCAGCGGCCGCAACGAACCGGACAGTGATCTCCGGTGCATCGATTGGTTATCAGGCAAGTTGTTGTGGTCTGATGGTCGAAGGTCTCGAACAAGTTTGATGCACGTCGACGATCACTTCGTCGTGCTCGATGAAAACGGTTTGCTGCAATTGATCAAAGCCGATCATGAACAAATGGTCGTTGTCTCGGAAATCAACCTCGAACAACCCGCGCCCGATCAGGCAGCGTTGGGCCAAACCGCGATGGGTAAGCCGTACTGGGCCGCCCCCATCCTCAGCCACGGATTACTTTTTGTCCGGGGAGCCCAGCACGTCGCCTGCTTCGAGATCATCGGCGACGATTGACCTAAGAATTGACCGAGGCGGGCGGCGACTTAGTGATTCAACACACGAAGACCAATGACGCGAAAACAAACGAGGCCGCCGTAGAAACGTTACGTCATTCCGGTGATGTTTTTATGTTCGACTCCGAAACGGACCCAAATGCAGTGCCACGCGTCGCAGCGATTCTTCGCTATCAAGTCGGTCGTAATAAACGATCAAATTATAAATCAGGAGCCGCGGTAGGTGGAGTATCCGAACGGCGACAGCAGCAGGGGCATGTGGTAGTGCGGACGTGACGAATCGGTCTCGAAGTCGATTCGCACCACGGGATAAAGAGCGTCCTGCCGGCCAACCGCTTGAAAATACGTCTTCGTATCAAAACTCAATTGATATGTTCCCGGTGGCAAAGGGCCGGCGGGCAGCAGGTCTTGGATGCGACCGTCGGAATTGGTGATTCCGAGACCAATTTTTTCGGTGTGATCGCCGTGAACCAAAAATAGAGTTACCGGGACCCCGGCGGCGGGCATCCCTTTTTGCAAGTCGAGAACGTGGGTAGTGATGGGGCTTGTCATGGGGCTTGAGTCCACTTATCGATTCTTAGGTGGGTGATTTTTATTTGTTCCTGAGCCGCGATCTTCATTTCTTGTTCAGGGTCGTGACGGATCCGTTCTCGTACCGCACTTAATACTTCGTTGGCTGATTTACCGCTGGCGCAAATGATAAAGATGAAACCGAATTTGGTTTCGTAGTTCGCGTTTTCATTCGCTAGTTCGAGAATGGTAGACTCATCCGTCGATGCCGCTGCGGCTTGCTCGTCTTGGGACCATTTGTCGTTTCCCGCGAATCGCATTTTGAGCGAATGGATGTCTCCGATTTTTGGATGATGCGAGAACGCGTCTTGCCAATCCGACGGCATCAAGGAGAGAAAAACTTGATCCGCGGCGTGGTGAATCGATGCTGCGTCAACAAATGGGCGTCGGCGTATCATGGATTCGCACCAAGACGACGACCCACAAACTTTTTTGAACTCATCGACCGCATCCTTGGTTTGAAGTGCGTTGACCCAAGGAATGATTGCATCGTCGTTCATGGATTGGGACCCAGTGCTCGTCGTGAAATGATTTGGCCCTGTGCCAGTCCGGTGGGCTGACCACGAACATAGGTTTGGACAACACGACCCCGCACGTTGCGACCATCATAGGGAGTGGTCTTATGGCGATGCAACAATTTGTCACCGCGGATGGTCCATGATTCGTTGTCATTGAACACAAAGAGATCGGCGGACTTGCCGACCGCGATACCACGATCAAGACCAAGCAATCGAGCCGGTGCGTGACTCATCCAGCGAGCAAGGTCAACCAGCGAAAATCCTCTCGCGGACGCTTCGGTCCAGATCGCGGACACACCAACCTGCAAGCTGCTGATTCCGCCCCACGCACGATCGAATCGCCCCTCATCGAGCGATTTCATCTCTGGAGGGCATGGTGAGTGATCCGATGCGATCAGGTCGATCACGCCGTCGGCGAGTGCCTGCCAAAGCCCCTCGCGATTCTTGGCATCGCGGATCGGTGGCGCGCATTTGAACGCCGTCGCGCCGTCGGGGATCTGCTCGGACTCGAAGACGAGATAGTGCGGACAGGTCTCGACGGTTATTGGAATTCCGTTTTGGCGAGCCTTCGTTAACATCGGTATCGACCCCGCGTCGGCGAGATGGACGATGTGGACATGACATCGGTATTCGGCGGCCAGTTCGATCATCATCGCGATCGCTTCGCGTTCGAAGGATGGCGGGCGACTGGCAAGGTAGTCGGCGTATCGGCGCGGGTTCCGCATCGCTTCCACCGGATGGGAGATTTCGGCATGGGCGAGCAGTGGAATCCCACGACGGGCCAGGATCGGCATGGCGAGCCGGAGTTCCCGTTGGGTGGTGTTGGGGAAATCGTCGATTCCGCTGTGACATAAAAAAACTTTTATGCCCAATACCCCTGCGTCAATCAACGCCTCCATTTGGTCGACGTTGCCCGGAACCAATCCGCCGTGAAAGCCAACATCCATGTGTAAAATTCCGACACTCGCTTGGTGCTTTGCCAATAGCGCCGACGGGTTGGTCGTCACTGGCGAACTGTTAAGCGGCATATCGCAAAGGGCGGTGATTCCACCTGCGGCGGCTGCGGCGGTGCCGGATTGCATCCCTTCCCAATCGGTTCGCCCGGGTTGATTTAAATGCACGTGGGGGTCAACCAGGCCAGGCATGATCGCGGCGTCGCCGACGTCGAGCACGCCGGGTTGTGGATACGACGCGATCTCGATGATTCGCTCGTCGTCGACACGTATCACGGCGGGCTCGATCCGGTCGTCGAACACGACGCGGCGACTTTGAATCGCAAACATGCTTGTCCTTGGTGAAGGCGTTGTTAAGGTATTTTACCGTTATCGTTTGCCGCGTTTTTTTTGCAACCGCACCCTTTTCCCGAGAGTCCGACATGGCGTCACTGGTTCGTCAAAGTTACGGCAAGCATCACGTGCGTGTCAGCAAGATCAAGCGTCATCCAGACGCCACGACGCACGAACTGTTTGAGGTGTCCGTCGATGTGGAATTGGAAGGTGATTTTGATCACGCGTATACCGCGGGCGACAATTCGATGGTGGTCGCAACCGATACGTGTCGCAATACCATCTATGTGCTCGCCCAGGATTATTTGGACGCATCGATTGAGTCCTTTGGCATCCACGTGACGCAGCATTTCTTGTCGCAGTACCCGCATGTCGACCGCGTTCACGTGAATGTTCGGGGACGGACGTGGCACCGGTTGAACCAATCGCCACACGGATTCATCGGCAACGACGCGGAAACGCCATCGGCAACGATTGACGGCAAACGCGATGGCGACGCGATCTCGATGGCCGTCACCGCGGGGCTCACCGATTGCATGATTGCCAAGACGACTCAGTCGGGGTTTTCCGATTTTCATCAAGACGAATTTCGCACCTTAGCGGATACCGATGATCGTATCTTGGCGACCAGTTTGTCCGCGTCGTGGACCTACGCCAACGGCATCATGGACGATTTTTACTCGCACCGCGAACGTATTCGATCATCGTTGCTGGCGACGTTCTTGGACCATTACAGCCGGTCGGTCCAGGAAACACTGTATCGGATGGCGACGGCGGCACTGGGCGAGTGCATTGGAATCGAAACGATCACGTTGACCATGCCGAACAAGCATCACATCAAATTTAATTTATCACCGTTTGGGCGGGAAAATCCCAATGAGATTTTCGTCGTCACCGATGAACCGTTCGGTTACATTACCGCTACCGTCGGCCGTTAAATCGCCCCAATGGTTTTTGTGAACATCCATTGACATCGCCTTCATGATGACAATGTCGCCAGCGTCCGCGCCAGCACCGCGACGCCCCTGGCGATCTGCTCGGGCGAACTGTATTCATCGGGTCGATGCGAAACGCCGCCGCGACAGGGAATGAAGATCATCGCCATTGGCGAGATCCGGGCCATGAATAACGAATCATGATAGGCGCGGCTGATCATTCGCGTATGCGAAAATCCTTCGGCTTCGCAGGCCTGCTGGATCGCGTCGACGACCCCCGGCGTTGACCAAGCAGGGGGATCCGCGTTAAGGACTTTGTGGTTCACGATCACGTCACGCTGCACCGCGATGCGTCCGGCCCACGCGATCACTTCGTCGACAATTGCGTCGCGATTGTCGACATCGGTATCGCGGATATCGAGCGAGAAAGTTACGCGACTGGGGATCGAATTGACCGCTCCGGGATGAACGTTCAATTGCCCCACCGTGGCGACTAAGTCGGGACTGGGGCTCTTGCGGGCAAGGTACTCGATCGCCAACACGATCTTTGCCGCCGAACAAAGCGCGTCACGCCGCATCGGCATTAACACCCCGCCGGCATGACCGCCGACGCCAATGACCTCAAATTGCAACATGGATGGTGCCGCGATCGCGGTGACCACACCGATGTCGATCCCGTCGGCCTCCAGCGTCGGGCCCTGCTCGATGTGCAATTCAACGAAGCCATGGTACGCATCGTTGTCCAGCCGAACCGATTCGAGCGTCCCGTCAAAGCCGGCTTTCCGCCGCACGGCGTCGTACGAGTCACCGAGGTCATCGATGAGCGCTTGCAGACGCGACGGCTCAATCGCTCCGGACATGGCGCGGCTGCCGGTACAGCCGACGCCAAACCGTGTCGGCTCCTCCGATGTGAACATGATCAGATCGATCGAACGTCGCGGACGGAATCCTGCTCGCTTCAACGCCGCGATCGCTTCGAGTCCGCCCAGGACGCCGACGGTTCCGTCGAACATGCCTGAATGCGGGATCGCATCGGTGTGGCTGCCGGTGGCAATCGGTTTCGCGTCCGCGTCGGTGCCGGGCCAACGAGCAAATGTGTTGCCGATCGCATCGACTCGCACGTTCAGCCCGGCGGCTTCGTACAGCGATCGCAGATAACGCCTGGCGCGGAGGTCCGTGTCGGTATAAACGACCCGCGTGACGGCCGGTGGTGGCTCGGGGCAATCGCTGATCGCCGCTAAGGTTTCCAGCCAGGACATGATGGCATTGAAATCGATAACAAGTTTCATCGCGGGGTTGTTTATCAAAGGAAGATCGGATGACGATAAGATTCAATCGTCCCTGGATGGTTCGTCGGGTTCAATATGAATATGAACATCTCTTAAGCGGGGGATGGCGCTCATCAATTCGTCTTTCACGCGATGGCCGATTCGATGCCCTTCGTTAACCGTCAGATGCCCTTCGACTTGGACGTGAACTTCAGCGAAATACTCCAACCCACTTTTTCGTACCCTCACTTTTTCGACGTTGGCAACACACGGTACTGCTCCCGCAATGCTGCGAACCCGAGCGATCAGCGCTGGGTCGGCCTGCTGGTCCATCAATTCGCGTGACACCGTCACCAATGCCTTGGACCCGACGACGATCAAGTAAAGGCAAACGGCGATCGCAGCGATCGGATCGACGTAAATGGAATAGTCGCCAAATAGCGGACTGCACAGCAGCGCGATCGCAACCACAAACGACCCAATCGCGTCGCTGCGGTGGTCCAGTGCCGAGGCCAGCAGGGAGGCAGACCGTAAGCGATTGGCGACTCGGTTGACGTAATGAAACATCACTTCCTTAATGATCGAACTGATCAGGGCAACGAAGCCGGCGAACGGGGTGACGATCGATAGTGGCCGGGTCAGAAGGATCGAATTTTCCAGAGCCAAAAAGGCGGCGGATAAAACGATCGCAACGGCGACGGACAATCCCGCGATCGATTCCGCTTTGGTGTGCCCGTACGGATGATCCTCGTCCTCATCCTGACGTGCGATGTGCAGCGCCACGCGGACTGCAAGTGCACTCGCGACGTCACCGATCGAATTGACGCCGTCGGCCAGCAACGCCGCCGAACCGGTGAGGATGCCCCCCAAAACTTTGATGCCAACCAGGCCGACATTGACGCTCAATCCCCATACCGCGGCGCGATTGGCGTCGTCATAGACGCTATCGCGCGTCGGTTCAGGGTCGGGGGTGGGAAAGGACTCAATCACGTTGTCGCCATCGCTCGCGGACGTATCAGACGCGTCGTCAGGTTACAATAAATCTCTGCGACGGTGCTTTGCGGTGCCCCCGGACTTCCGCGACCCAACCGGACAAGCGTTCCATGATCCATCGCATTGTGCCCTCGATCGAATCAAAAATAACCGCGACGACGCAGTAGGTTCATTCGCGTTCGCTCAGCCGTCGATCGATGTTGTCACGATTGCGGAGCGTCTTGGTGGACGCTGCGCTGGAAGAACTGCTGGACGGCGGCGAGCAGCGGATCGATCATTTTTGGTTGGATCTGGTGCGGGGGAGACCAGGGGAACCAGCGGTATCCGGTGTGTTCGGTAAGGACGACTTCAAAGGGTTGTGACACGACACCGAGAAAGATCGTCGTTTGTTTCCAACATTCCTTCGGGACCGGTTTTTCGTAGCGAACTCGGTACTGATCCGAAAACTGGAAATCAGTAAAAACATCGATCGCGGAGGTTTCGATTCCGGTTTCCTCGAACGTTTCCCGCATCGCCGCTTGCATCAGCGTTTCGCCCGGTTCAACGTGTCCTTTGGGTAAATCCCAGCGGTCGTGATGCTCCATCAGCAAGAAAAGCTGGGGAGGCTGACGTTTACTTATGCCGTTGGTGCCGGTTATGAGCAGGAAGCCCGCCGCTTCGGATTCGATTTTCCGGTGTGTCGGGTTTTCCGGGGCCGGATCCCCGTGGTTCAATTCCCTGTGGTTTAGTTCTCCGGGCAATTTTGACTCCGATGGTTTCGACAGTTGAGTTAAGATAATAGGTGAACGCCGATTTCTGGGTATTCTCGCTCCCCAGTGGCGTTGAGAGGGTATACCCGCTGAGACTCACTTTCCGCCGATCCTTGATCATGATACGAACCGCTGCGACCTTGATGATTGCCCTTTTGGTTGGGCCTTGCTTTGGGTTTCGTGTTGCGGCGGCGGAGCAGGATGGGGTGCCGCCGCAGGTCGCGGTCATTAACGATTTGATCGAGCGTCAGTGGAAAGATTTCCAGCTTCGGCCCGCCCCGGATGCTGACGATGCGACATGGTGCCGGCGTGTTTATTTGGACCTGATCGGTCGCATCCCCACGCTGGAAGAATTAACGACGTTCACGCAGGGCCGATCGGTTGGCAATCGCCAGCGTTTGGTCCAGACGCTGCTTTATGACGATAAGTACGCCGAGGAGTACGCGGAGCATTGGTCAACGGTTTGGTGCAATCTGCTGATCGGTCGCAGCGGTGGTGACGAAGACCGGTCGCTGACCAATCGCGATGGGATGCTGAAATATCTGCGTGACTCTTTCGCTCGCAACAAGCCTTACGACAAGTTCGTTTATGAATTGGTCACGGCAACGGGATCGACGAAGCCCGGCACGCCTGGATTTAATGGCGCGACGAATTATTTGATCGACAAGGTCAATGAGGAAAAAGGTGTACTGGCGACCAGCAGCACGTCGCGGATTTTCATGGGGCTGCAGGTCCAGTGTACGCAATGCCACAATCATCCATTCAATCAATGGAAGCAGCAGAAGTTTTGGGATTTCAATGCGCTCTTTCGCCAAACCCGTGGTCTCCGGCGATTTGTGGACGGCACCAACGACATTGACCACGTGGAGCTTGTCGACGAAGATTTCGCGGGCGAAGCGGGTGACGCTCATGACGCGATGATTTTCTATGATCTGCGAAACGGGCTGACGAAAGTCGCTTATCCCGTATTTGTCGACGACACGGCAATCGGCACCAGCGGTTTTGTCAGCGAAGTGAATCGGCGTGACGAGTTGGGCGGGATGATGATGAACAGCCCGTTCTTGGACAAGATGCTTGCCAACCGGATGTGGTCGCACTTTCTTGGTTATGGGTTTACCAAGCCGGTGGATGACATCGGCCCGCACAACGCACCGAGCCATCCGGAGCTGCTTGATTATCTTGGCAAAGAGGTCCGTCGCAACAGTTTTGACATGAAGCAGTTGATGACCTGGATCACGCTGAGTAAGCCATACCAATTGGCCGCCAAGCACACCTCGGCGAATGACGCCGATGATCCGGCGATCGGCGAAACGCCAAAGTTTTCGCATTTCTATTTACGTCAAATGAGTGCCGAGCAGCTCTACCAATCGCTTGTCGCGGCCAGCGGCGCGACCGCAAAGGGAACGTATGAGCAACAAGAGCGTCAGCGTCGCGATTGGCTTCGTCAATTCGTCGTCGCGTTTGGTACCGATGAGGGGGATGAGGCGACGACGTTTAATGGATCCATTCCGCAGGCGTTGATGCTATTCAATGGCGACCTGACCAAAGAGGCGATCAGCGACGCGGATGGCGGTTTTCTCAAGCGTTTATTGGCCGAGGGCAAGTCGCCCCGCGACCGCGTGGCGGCGTTGTTTTTGACCGGTTTGTCGCGGCGTCCGACGAAGGACGAAATGACCGTAGCCAGCAAACTGTTGGTCGCCCGAGAAGGCAAAGAGCTCGAAATGCTGCAGGACATGTGGTGGGCGATCATCAATTGCAACGAATTTATCATGCAACACTGAATTATAAGAGCACGTTTTGGCCGCAAACACGTTCATTCATTGGACGACAGCGGAGCGTCGTGAAACACGTTTGACACGCACACTTTTCTTTCTGTTGAGGAACACCCCATGAAATACGTTACTCCCACGGGCATGACTCGCCGCCATTTCGGCCAACATCTTGCAGGTGCTTCGGCTTTGGTCGGTACCGCGTTGTCGATGGGGTCAGCGATTGCCGCCAACGCCGACCAGATGCGGAAGAATCGCAAGGCCGCAATCCTTTTGTGGATGGGCGGTGGACCATCGACAATTGACCTCTGGGACCTCAAGCCGGGCGCGGCAACGGGTGGTCCGTTCAAGCCGATCAGCACCACGGGCGATATGCAGATATGTGAACACCTGCCCATGATCGCCCAGCAGATGAAGCATCTGTCTGTCGTCCGGTCGATGTCGACTCGCGAAGCCGACCACAACCGCGGTCGGTATTACATGCACACCGGATTTGTTCCCAATGCGAATATCGAACACCCGAGCTACGGTTCGGTGATCGCCCATGAATTGATCGGTCAACGTCCGGAGCTTGAGATTCCGCCGTTCGTTTCGATCGGCGGTCCGGGTGCTGGGCCAGGTTTCCTGGGCATGGCTTGGTCGCCGTTTTCGGTGACGAGCAATGGTCGGGTCCGGGACCTCGACATGCAGCTTGAGGACAAGCGGTTGATGCAGCGGATGGCCGCGCTGGACCTGATCGAATCCGGCTTTGTGCAACGCACGCGGTCTGGCCCATCGGGGTCCAGCAGCGCCGCCGGCGAGCATCAAAAAGTTTTGGCGAAAACGCTGTCGCTGATGACGAGCGACCAGATGAAGGCGTTCAAAGTCGACCAGGAACCCGCCGAGGTAAAAGAACGTTACGGCAACGATGGCTTCGGCCAGGGTTGTTTGTTGGCGAGACGGTTGGTGGAGGCAGGCGTGCCCTTTGTCGAAGTTGACCTGGGTGGTTGGGATAACCACCAGGGTATCCACCAGTCGCTTTCGACGCAAAAGCTGCCGAACCTCGATCGTGCGATGAGCGCGCTGGTGGAAGACCTCGCCCAGCGTGAACTGTTGCAAGACACCGCCGTCATTTGGATGGGCGAATTCGGACGCACCCCGCGAATCAACCAGGATGCCGGGCGCGATCACTGGGCACGTTCTTGGTCCGTTGTCGCCGGCGGCGCAGGGCTGAAAGGCGGTTTGGCGATCGGTGAAACCAGCAGCGACGGCACCGAAGTCGAATCCGAACCGTACAGCAGCGAGGATTTGATGGCGACGGTTTGCAAGGGACTCGGGATTTCTCTCGAAACGACTTACACATCCAAGAATGGGAGGCCGATGAAAATCGCCGGAGGTGGTAAGATCATCCCTGATCTGATCGTGTAGACGCAGCAATACGAGTGAACCATCGATGGCTCGGACCGAATTCATCCCCTGTGCCCGTGACGTTTCCGGACGAGCAAACGGTTCTCATGGATGACCCGAACATCGATGGCGATCAATGGGATGCTGGTGCAACTGACCAGGCGTCGCCGGACCGATCGCCGGAAAATCTGATCAAGACGCACCAGGCAGGTCTTTGGCGCTATCTGCGGATGCTCGGTTGTGATGCCTCGACGGCGGACGACTTGGCTCAAGAAACGTTCCTGAAAGTCCTGCGTCGCGAAAGTTTTACACAGTATAACGACGCCGCGACGGCATCCTACCTGCGACGAACCGCTCACAATCTGCTTGTTTCGCTACACCGCAGGGGCGGCAGCCGACGAACAACCGTGACCAGTGACCCGTTGGATGAAATTTGGGATCGCTGGGCCGGACAAGACCTCAGTGGCGATTTCGCGCTTGATTGCCTGAGAGAATGTATGCAAGCGTTAACGCCGAGGGCGCAATTGGCCCTGAAGATGCGATTTGCTGATGAATCCAGCCGTACGGACATCGCACAGACGTTAGATATTACCGAACATGGTGCCAGAAATTTGATGCAACGCGCGAAACAACAGCTTCGCGATTGCGTCCAACAACGGCTGAATCCGAATACAACCGAGAATACATAAGCCCGCCCACGCACGACGCTGGTCGCCGCTGTCACTCACTTAATCCATTTGATGAATCCCTCCAATAATCCTTCCGACAATCGAACGCTGACCGAAGCGGACGACCGGGCAATCGATGCGATGTTGGGCGAGTTGATTGGCAACTCACGCCCGCCTACCGATTTTGCCGATTCGATCCTCGCCCAGTTACGATCGCTGCGAAATGAGGATGCCGCGGTCCGGCCAGCCAGTCCCACGCGGTATTTGGACGAAACTGCCCCGGCGATCCAACCGCTGCGCACGATCGCGGCATCCCGAAAACGGTCCCGCCGCTTGCTGTTTGTCACGGGTATTTTGGCGACCGCCGCAACGACCGCAATCATTGTGTCGCGAATGCCGCGAATAGAGATTCAGTGGAAATCGATTGCGAAGAACGAGCCCGCCGCCGAGTCGTTAGACGGTCCCAAGCTGGCGGATTCGCCCGCCCGGCCCAGTGTGTCGCCGATGTTGGCCAGTGAATCGACTGCACAAGCGGCCGCCCAGGGTGCCAGCGATGCGCGTGGGGTGCCGCTGCGGCGTCGCGATGAGTCGGCCGGCATCGCGGAAACAACACCCGCTTTGGCGGCGACGCGGACGGCGGTCGGACAAGATTCGCCCGTTGATCTCGACGCTACCGTCGCGAATGTGAACGTTGCGATCGTGGAATACTGGAAACGAGTGGGTGTGACGCCGACACCATCAATCCCGCAAGCCGACGTCGTCGCTCGGATCTCAGAACGGTTTGGCGTCACGCCAACGATCCAGGGGGACCAAGTCCAGTTCGCGTCGACGTTCTCTGATTCCGATGCTTGCGGACAATTGGCCGATCGGTTGGTTACCCATTTATTCGCTGGAACGCCTTTGGTCGCTGGGGCACGACCACGAATGGTCGGGGAGTTAACCCAGACGATTTTGCGAGGCGAAGGGATTGATCAATTGATCGCGGACTGGATCGGCAACGACGATCTTCTGCGTCGCGATCAGCATCAGCAATTGGCCGAATCGCTCGCAACCAACCTGTTGGACGCGAACGCTTCGTGTGCGCGGTGCCATGATTCGCCGGTTGATAGTCGACTCGTGCAAAACGACTACTGGGCATTGGCATCCATCTTTGTCCGGCCAAACGATCCGGCGCTGTTTTATGAGATGCCCGATGGTCGCCAGCGAGTCGCGGAGCCAAAGGTGCCTGTGAAATGGTTCGCGTCCAGCGACGCCGCTCGATTTGAGAGCACCGCCGATACAGCGAATTCGGTTGAGCGATTTGCTGATTCATTGCGATCCAGCCGGACGCTGGCGGGATCGGTCGCCAACCAATTGTGGAAAATTGGATTCGGCCAGCCGTTATTGACAACGAGCAGCGATCCGCTGGCGCCGCCCAATGACGACAGGTTGCAAGCGGTTCACGCGGAATTGACGAATTTGGTTTTGGCAAGCGGTTTCGATGTTCGCGTCGTCGCGGAGGCGATCATGCGCAGTGACCCGATGAAGAGGGGTTCATCCAGCCTGGTGGCGTCGGGGCGATGGAAGACGGCATCTGATATAGAGATTGCCGCCGATGCCCTCGCCGTCCGCACGTTCGCCGCCGCCGAGCCCAGCGAATTGAAGATGTCACAGGGCGAATTGCTTGCGATGATGGCCTCGCGTCTGGGAAACACGCCAAGCATTCTGGGCGACACCGAGTCCGTTTTGGCTCAGGCAAACGTCGATGATTCGCGGGAGCCAGAAACGGTCACCAAAGCCTCCGCAACGCTCGAGGACTACGCGTGGTCGGATTGGACCGCCGACCGTGAATTGCTCCGGGGCAGTTGGCTGCACTGGATCAAGGACACCGACCAGCAGCGAAAACACGTCTTGTATTCGTTGAACCGGGAACCGGGTGATTCTAGCTTGGATTGGTTCGATCGCTTGATCGAGTCAAGCGATGATTCGTCGATTGCGAAAGATCGTGCCACCGACCGCTTGTACTGGGTATTGCACGAGAGTCGCCGCTGAGGCGGAGGTCACGCACCAAGTCGCGATGTCCATTCGGCGCGATCAATGACGTCGCTAATAAACATCTGCTGCGAGACGAGGATCGATTCGTGCAATTGTTCTGCGGTCACGTCACCGGCTTTATTCTTGACGTCCAACGTTCCGGTCGCATCGCTTAGAAATTCGACGCCATATCCGCGATGAAACGCTTCGCGCGCGGTCGTGTCACAGCAAACTTGCGTCATGTAGCCCGCGATCGAAACGGTGTCGATGCCGTGTGATTTGAGAAACTCATCGAGCGCCGTGTTGGTGAACGACCCCGGTAATTGCTTGTCGATCAACACGTCCCGAGGACGCGTTTGGACTTCGGGGTGCAATTGCCACATCTCGCTGCCGCGCCGGAACAGAGGCGAGTCGGGATCGGGTTGGTGATGCCGAATGATAACGGTCGTAACCTTCGCCTTCGCGGCATCGTCCATCGCTTGCAGGATCGCATCGAGATGACCAACTGGGTATCGGACGGGCAGGCCGCCATCGAAATATTCTCGTTGGACATCGATCACCAATAAGGCCCGCTTCATCACACGATTCCGTATTTGGAGGGAGAAGAACAGTGGTGAAGCCGCCGTCACGCCTAGCGCCGACGGGTCACTTTCTTGTGCATCGGATTGAGGGTCCGCCGAACGGTGGCGGGCTCGTTGGATTTTGCCAATTCGACTTCGGCTCGAACCGCTGCGATGCGAGTCGCTTCTGGTTTGGGGTCGAACCCTTCGATTTTGTCGTGAATCAGTTGTTTGTTGATTCGTTGTTCGATCGATGTCAGCATGTCGCCTTCGCCGGGCACAATGAAGGTGAACGCAATTCCCTCGCGGCCCATTCGTCCGGTGCGTCCGACGCGGTGGACATAATCGTCGCAATCTTGAGGGACGTCGTAGTTGATGATGTGGGAAACGGTGCTAACGTCGATGCCGCGTCCGACGACGTCGGTGGCGACCAGGACTTTCAATTTACGATCGCGAACTTGTTGCAACACTCGGTCGCGTTCTCGTTGGGCCATGTCCCCGTGCATGCACCCGGTTGCGAGGAAGTCTTCGGAGAGCTTGCGTTGCAATTTGTCGGTGCCCCGGCGAGTGCGGCAGAAAATGATCGCTTGCTCAGGATTTTCGCGACGCAGCAATTCGCGCAGCAGGCCCAGTTTTTGGTCGTGTTCGACGGTGAAATATCGTTGTTCGATCGTCTCGACCGCCATGGCGTTGATGCTGCAATCGACCACCTTCGGATTGACCATGTACGATTCGGCCAATCGCCGGACCGTTTCGGGCAATGTCGCCGACAGGAGCAGCGTTTGGCGATCTCGCGGACACTTTCGCAGGATGCGTTCGATTTGCGGACGGAATCCGATATCGAGCATCCGATCGGCTTCGTCCAAGACGATGCACCACACCGAGCTGGTCCGCAGGGTGCCGCGTTGCAGGTGGTCATGAATTCGTCCCGGTGTGCCGACAACAATTTGCACGCCGTTTTGCAATTGCCGCAATTGACCGGTCATGTTTTTGCCGCCCGACAAAACGACAACCTCCGTCGGGACGCCGTACGCCAACCGCTCGGTTTCCTTGGCGACTTGATCCGCCAATTCGCGCGTCGGAACGATGATGATCGCTTGCGGATCGCGGGTGCCTTCGAGCGAATCCAATTGTTCAAGAATTGGGATCGCGAACGCGGCCGTCTTTCCTGTTCCTGTTCTCGCTTGGCCGATGACGTCGTCGCCGTTGAGCGCCAACGGAATCAATGACGCCTGGATGGGCGTCGCGGTGGCAAAGCCAGCGTGATCCAGCGCTCGCCGCATGACAGCGGACAAATCGAGGTCAGAAAAAAGTGCGGGTTGGGGGTCGGGGCCGATCGGCTTGTCCATCGACGAAATGATTCGTTGGAGGCGTCTTGTCGACGCGCGGTGTTGGGGAGGCAAATGACTCAGGCAGTTTTATTTGCCGATAGTGTACGCGATAAACCCCGCGGGTTGAATGCGGCAATCCGATCGTCGGTGCGAAGCCGCGGCAGGAGGCCACCGCGAACGATAATAAACCTTGCGGTTTAATCCCAAAAATCGTCGCGACCGGTTCTGTGATGAAGCTTCCGGTTCCGGGCGGCAAACAATCGCACGGCTGGAACGGGCGTGTTGCCGACAACGAACCTAAGAGGAGTCTCGGACCTGCATCGAGGTGGACCACGTCATGGCCAGTATTCGCGAACCGTCACACCAGGCCAGCCGGAATCGTCCGGCGTCGCGCACGCGTCGGCTTGATTCCACGCCGTCCCCCGCAACACCACGAATCGTCGCCAGCCAAATTCTCAGCCGAGCCGCCGAAGACTTGCGCACCCCACTGTCGAGCCTGCGGGCGAGCGTTCGTGCCGTCGCCGATGGAATGCTCGGCGACGTCAATTTCCGTCAATCGCAATTTCTCGATCAAGCGATGCAGATGTGCGAAACGGTCGACCGCTTGGTCGGCAACTTTTCCCGCATGCGACCACAATCGCCCGGCCCGATTGCCGTACGACGCGAGTGGACGACGCTGCAATCGGTGCGCAAACATTTTGAACAATCTTTTGTCAAAACGGCTCGAAGTCATGTGCCGGCAATCTTTTGGCATGGTTTTGACCAACCAGTATCGCCGATTTTCGCGGACGCGAGCATCACGGCAAAGCTGATTGAACAATTAGTAGACCAGTTGATCGCTCATGCCAACCGACGCGTTTCGGTTTTGATCCGTGCGACAATCGCTGCCGATCAACAATCGATCATTGTTTCAGTAACGACATCGTTTGAAGCAAGCCCGATGCATCGTTGGTTTGACCCGCTTGAAGTTTCCGGTAACGGCGATGACGTCTGCGCCGCGTCGCTCTGCCGCCAATTTGCGGCCGCACATTTCAGTGCCCTCACGGTGATGAACCGGCGCGGAGCGGGTTTGGAAATTCAATTCGAAGTCCCCACCGGTGGCGCCGCGAACGTTGCCGCCCAGTGGTCCCAGTGGCGATCGCGTTACCCGGTCAGAATCGCGCCCCGTCGTGCGGCGCAGGGAGCAGACGTTTTCGTCGGCGCCCACCAAGCGTTCGATGATGGGGATTGGCAATTGCGGGTGTGCGATTACGAGGGCACGTCACCGCTCCAAATGGATTCGGCGTCGGTGCTGACGGTTGTCGCCGGTGCGGCAGTGGAACACGCACTGGTCGAGTTTTTCGATCGCTGCCTCCAAAATAATCAGGGACCGTTTGATCTCGTTTTTCGTGTCAGTCCGCGACGATGGGCGATGATCTGGGACACGCCGTCCGGGGGTCTTGCGGCTCGGATCGAAGCGGTCGTTGCATCGGTCAGGGCAATTCCTGGGGCACTTCGATTGACGTGGTCAGACCCCCGCAGCCTCGCCACGGGAACGCGTCAAACGGCGGTCGCGATCGTCGACACGGTGACACGATTGGCGTTCGACGACCGCGAACCGGTCGGTGTCTATGACGATGACATGTCAACCGACGGGTCCAATCATTTCGCCATGTCGGCAATTGCGGAAGGACGTTTGCAGATTGAACTGCTCAGCCTCGCGAAACGTTTTGCAATGCGAAGTGAGCGATTGCAGGACCAGGGGACGGCGACGCGTTGGAAAAATGATCAACCGCGAGAGAACTGACCTGTTCGGCGATGCGGGCGTTTTGATAGATCAAATCGGTGAATACAATTTTCCGAGATGATTCGATGATTGCCGCCGCACCGGTTACCAAACCTGAAATATCGATGACGGCGTTCCGTCGAGAAGCGTCGAATTTCAGCTTGGTCGAGCGTCCCGGGTTATTGCTGTGGGCTGCTCTCTTTGCGGCGATCTCGGTGCCGCTGGCAACGCTTATCGATATTCCGCTTGCCAGGTGGTTTGATCAAGAACCGTTTTCCACTGACTTTTCTGACGCGATCGAATTGACCCGCGGTTATGCACACGGCAGCGGGATTTTCTTTATCTTCCTTGCCATGTTCTTGCTGACGCCCGACAAGCGCTGGATGATCCCACGAATGGCGGTCATGGCCTGCGGCGGGGGCGCGATCGCGACGATCATCAAAATGTTTGTGCTGCGCCCTAAGCCTTCGCAAATCAATCTCGACTTTGCCACGATCGAAGCCGCTTGGTTGTGGCGATTCGATTGGTCTCTTGCCCAAGTCGCATCCTTTGACGCCGGTACCCGCGCGTTCCCTAGCGGAAACATGGCAACCGTCGTCGCTTTGACGATCGGGCTGTGCATCGCGGCACCGCGAGGTCGTTTGTTGTTCGTTATCTTTTGCGGCCTGACCGTACTGCAACGTCTCCACAGCGGCTCTCACTTTTTCAGCGACGTCCTCGGCGGCACCGCTGCGGGACTGGTGTGGACCTACGTTTGCGTTCATCCGAAATTGATCGGCTCACTGTTCGACAAATTGGAGCCAGATGTTGAGGCCGCCGCGGCTTACCGACCATCGGTCGCAAGCAACCTATCGGAAGTAGGCCCGTCATCCGAAAACGATGGTACGATCAATCGTGAAGTCAAACGTCGCCGAGCGGCCTGATCCGTCAAGGTTGCGCGCGTGGGACTTCGATCCCCATGACCATCGCACGCAATTCATCATCGACCCGTCGGCCCTCAACTTCGGCTTCGGCGGTCAATTGAACGCGATGGCGCAGTACCGGTAACACCATCGAAACGACGTCGTCGGGCACCGCGTAATCACGACCCGAAAACGCGGCGAGTGTCCTCGCGGATTGCATCAATGCGATGCCGGCACGTGGCGAACCGCCGAGGTGAAACGATGGCCATGTGCGTGACGTGCGTACGATCTTGTTGATGTAATCGACCAACCCGTCTTCGACTCGAACGCTCCCACACGTTTGTGTCATCCCACGAAGCGTTTCCGCCGTCGTGATCGGTTGCAAATCTTCGATCAATCGCGTTGTCAAATCCGTTTGTTGACTGTGCAGACGAAGGATCTTCGCCTCCTCTTCCACCGACGGATAATCGATGCACAGCTTGAACATGAATCGGTCCAATTGCGCCTCCGGCAATGCGTAGGTGCCTTCGCTTTCTAGCGGATTCTGGGTTGCAAGCACCAAAAACGGCAATGGCACCTGGTGGCTGGTCCCGTCGATCGTGACACGATATTCCTGCATGATTTCAAGCAATGCCGCGTGCGTCTTGGCCGGTGACCGATTGATCTCATCGGCCAACAGCAATTGCGTAAATACGGGGCCGGGCCGAAACCGGAATTCAGATCGCTGCATATCGAACACCGGGGCACCCGTGATGTCCGACGGCATCAAGTCGGCGGTGAATTGGATGCGCCCGAAATCACAACCCAAGATCCGCCCAAGACTGCGAACAAAAAGGGTCTTTCCAAGTCCCGGAACCGACTCGATCAAGACATGACCACCGCTTAACAAGGCGGCTAGCGTCCCGAGCACCAGTTCATCTTGGCCAACATAAATCTTCGAAATCTCAGCGACGATGGCAAGATAGGTTTGTTGGACGTCCGCGATGCTCGGCGCAACCCCACCCGAAATCAAACCGTTCACAAAATTGCTTTCTTAAGGATCATCCTGTCGTACCCACTCGCCGCTGCTCTCGCCGCGAATCCGCGTCATGTAATCGCTGACCCGCTGTTTGGCGTACTTGGCACCGCCGGACCGGTGCATCAACGACGCGACCGCATCAAGATGTTCGCGGAAACTATTGTCCGCAACCCGGGCCGCTTCGCGTGGTCTTCCAAATATTGGAAACAAGACCAAACAGCACAAAAATCCGATCGCTAACAAGTGAACCATTACCAGGTTGATGGGCCAAACTGTCAACCACTCCATTCCCGATTGGGACGCCATCGGGTTTGTTGACTCATTGACAACCGGGCCGATCCCGCTGGTGGAAAGGAATGCGACGGTCGCCGGCAGGACGGCGGTCTCATCGATCAATCGTGAGGCGATGTTCGCGTTGAGTTTCCGTGTGAGCGCGAAATTGCATAGTTGGGAACCGCCCGAGATGGTGATGATTTTCGAGTTGCCCCAATGAACGGATGATCGTATTTCTCGCACCATCACGGTTCCACGCGGCGTCACGACGAGATCACGGGTCTGTAAATCTTTAGGGCCAGAGGTTGTCGTTGACGTGACCGCAAGGCTGATCGGCGAAGCACCGAATTTTTCCGCCGGCACGATGCCGAACTGAATAAAAATCTCCTCCGTGGATTTCGTCGGCCTCACTTCTTGTTCCCAATCAATCCATTCGCCCGAAGCGTCTTCAGGTCGAACGAATTCTCCGACCGGCTCAAGATGAAACCATCCACTACTGAGCACCGGAATCGCTTGTGACCGTGAGAGGAACGCATCAGTCCTAAGCCTGGCAATGCGTCGCCGGTATTCCAGCTTTTGGCTGGCAGATGCAAACGGGCGGGCGGCCATGAAATAATTAAACTCGCAACCGTCATCCGGGGTAACGTAAACCAATGTTTTATTGCCCGCGGAAAGCCACGTGTCCAACCACTGCGATGTCAGTGGATCGATCGGCGACATTCCTTGAGGGATCCAAAGAATCGCATCCACGGGGATGACACGATCATTCAATCGATAGATTTGGCGAGTGGCAAAGTCTCGATCGCGATACGCCTGGACGATCGCTCCGAATCCATTGATGCTTTCAACGCTTGAGCTTCCTTCGGTTGCCCCATACTCGACCATCAATCCCCGCGAGCATCCACCCAGAATCGCCAATGCAATTAAACATGCCGAGGTCAGGAGACGACTCATGGCCGCACCGCTTGGGTTTGGAAAAGCATCGATTCCAGCGTTGCATTGTCTGACCAGCGCTGGGCAAAATCGCGGTCAACGGGCGTATGGCGTCCGAAATAGGACGCTTCGAACATCGAGACCGTCGGCTCAAACAAGCGATGGATCTCAGGTTTTTGCAACCGTGCTTCTCGGAGATAGACGCCATTGGTTTTTTCTTTGGACAATCGCAAGATGCCGAATTGATCCAGGAGTAGCAATTGATGACCAAAAAGACAAATAACCGCTTCGTCGAACTGCTTCGCTTTCATTAATCGCTCTGCCTCCTGTTTTAAATTACGGTGAGAGCGGCTCACCTCGGCGGGCAACTCTTCCATCCGTTGCGTGAACGATTTCGTGCGGCGCGATCGCTCCGCATTCGCATTTTGGCGAATGGGTCGTTCCGAACCTGGATTAAATCGGGAAAACAGATAAAACACAAAGCCAACGATCACGACCAAGACGATGCCGATGACCGTCCACGCGACGACGTGCCCCGTATTGACCGAAGACTGGAACCAATTCGTGGTGGGTGTTGGTGATGAAGTCGACGCCTGTTTTGGTTTTGGCAGCCAACGACTGTTTCGATGCACCGTATCCGCTGACCGATCCTCCAGCTCAACGGGAATCAGTCGTTGATTGGCGGGGTCGTACCAAATCGTTTGCCGGGAATGCCCCGGCGATGCCTGCGCCGCGTGATCGATAGAGTCCAGTGCGATGCAAAACGACCGTGGTTTCGCAACGCATGCCACGAAAACACATGCCGTCAAAAACCATGACAATCGGCAAGCGAGCTTGTTCAATCGGTTCATGATTCGTCCACCAATCGAGCCATCGGCAACTCAGCAGGAGGACCACTGGCGGGCAACGCGTTCATTGCGACAACCGGCGGCAGGGGTGTGACGTCCAGATCGCCAAATTGACGGTTGCATTCGGCCATGGTCGCTAATTGTACTTCCCACCCCTCTAAACGAATACGAGTGTCTAGGTAGCCTAGCAAACGGACCACGACACTGAATTGTGCCACGGCCCAAAGCGAAACAGGATACAGGACCCAGTACCGAATGACGTCGGATTGCCAGTTTCCCAACAGGATGTTTTGTAACCACGCGAAGCTAAAAAACAATGCGGCGGCGAGCGCACCATACGTGATACTCGCGGTCACAAATCTAGCGAACAATTCGCCCGTAAATGGGCCGTGCAGCGATCGGCTTCGCAGTCGAACCGAAAACGATTTCGACCCCGTTGGGGGCCGCAATGGGCTTCGTTCCAAAACGATGATTTCAGGCAAGAATGGCCGCGTGACTCGCAGCCAAATAAAAAACAATCCGCTGAAAAACAAGAATGGGCTGCCAAAAACCAATACAACACTATTTCCAGTTGCCATCAGCCACATCAAAGCCATCATCACCAGCGGCCCACGAATCAGACCGAGGGAGTAAAGCCATCGCGGCATCAACGAACCTGCATCTCGGCCTACCGATCTCCAAGTTGGCTTGTCCTCGAAAATCGCTCGGCCTAAGTAAATGGTTAGGAGCGCGCCCGCTACGGGTGTTTGCAAAAAAACAAGCACCGGCAAAGTAATCATGTAGATTAAAAAACGGTGATCGATCGGGTCGCTGAATACAGCGTCTTCGAATGCACCGACGGGAATGAAGCCGAGAATCGCCGTGTTCGCGATCGCCCACGGCAACGCTCCGGCCAGGAACGCAATCGTGATTGGCATCGAGTGCTCGCGCATCAACACGGTCGCCAAGTCCAGTATTTCCGTAAATGAACGGGCGCGAATAACAACGTTGGTTTGATCAATTTGCACGGTTACGGCGACCCGTCGTCGGTCAATGGGTTAAGCGACAGTGGGTCAACGGCCAGTGGGTCAACGGCCAGTGGGTCAACGGCCAGCGGGTCGACTCGATCCTCGCGATCGTCTGAGGCCAAGTCCTGCGGTGCGCCGAGGATCACAAAGTAGAATGCGATCATCGCGGTCGACATCACCGCCCAGGTGACTTTGACGAAGTACGGCAGAGGGCTGGGGGATAGGAAGCCTTCGGTAATCGCGGCGAGGAAAAACAATATTGCCGCAGCCACCATCACCGGCACCGCGTTTCTCGCCGACAATCGCAACGATTCGGATCGGATTAATCCTTTGGTGTCAAACAGTCCCCATCCGAGTCGCAATCCTGCGGCACCGGAAAGACAGATTGCGGTCAATTCAAATGGCCCGTGCGCGGTGACGAAATGCAGAAAATGATCACCACCCGAAACGTCAGCGCGAGACATGTAGCCAAATGATGCGCCTAGTATGATTGCGTTATAAGACAATGATATTAGGCACGGCAGCACCAGGATTCCGTATGCAAAACATTGCAGCCCGATCGCTGTATTGTGCATGATATAAAAGCCGGCCATTTTTAGATAATGGTCCAACGAACCCTGGATCGGTTGTTCATACATCGATTGCAACGAATTGATCGTTTCGTCGCCCATCAGGGATCCGGCGTAATCAGGGAACCACGACTCATTCAAGGCGATGATCGAAGACAGACAGAACAGCCCAAAGAATAGCAGCGTCGCCACGTGAACACACGGGTCAGCAAATATTTGACGCGGTGCGTCTCTAAACAACGTCTCGGACCATGATTGCAGATCTAGGCGACTGGACCGGTACAGTCGGTTGTGTGATCTCGCGACCAATCGATGCAAATAAGACACCGTCGACGGGGGCAATTGATACGAGTCCGCCAGCGCCAAATCCGCGCACGCCGAGCGGTACAGCGAGCTGAACCGGAGGATGCCGGCGGCGCCGGTCTTGCGATCTTTTCCCTGGACTTCCAGCGCGTCACACATCTTTTCTAGTTCGGTCCATTGAGGCCGACGCGAGTCGAGTAATTTAGCGACGTTCACCGCGTGGTCCCCGCGTCGAGATTAGGTTCTTCTCGGCTCGTGGACTCGTCCCGTTCGGCAGCGAGTCGTACCGGCGTGACACCCTTTGATAATTCCGCAGCATCGGTTCGCGGGTCCGAGAGGAACGTCACGCAGTAGAGTGCCATCATCATCAAATCGGGATCGGTATCGGCTCGAAAATTGAATTTTACGCACAGGGGTTTAGTCAAGTAACTCGCAACTTCACGGCGGCGACCGGGCGACAAGTACGCTCGCCGCTCGCTGAAGATCGCCAAGGTCCGTGCCATGCTGCGGCTGACGCGGTAGCTCGTTGGGATCGTAAGCGCCAACGCCATCGCGCGTGGGTCGTCGATTGTCGTGATCGGGATTCGCCAGTTTCGTTCGTCAACGACGACCATGGTTCCCGCAGCAAGATCACCTAGTCGCTGCATCCTTGTCGTGCACATCGCGGCAATGAAACCGATCAGCCCGGTCGGTACGAGAATGAACGAAAAGGCGTCATCAAAGATCAGACTCGCCGGTACGAATGGTGACATGTCGATCACTCGCACCAAGTTCCTCACGACCGCCCGAGTCCCATCGATTGGTCGACCATCGACGCAGATGACTCGTAAACCGCAGGCCCATTTTCCGATCGTTCGTCCGTTGAAATACGTTTCCAGCCATGCCCCATAGAACCAACTGAGCACAAAGTACAAGACCATCGCCGCGGCCAACAGGAACGATCCCAGCGAAGGGATATTGGAGGACGCGCCCAGCAATAGAAATGCGAATCCGACAACCGCAATCATGGCCCAGCGTGTGCCCAGATCGATCAGGTAGGCTGGCAAGCGACGAAACGGCCCGGCAAGTTGGTACTCAAACGATATGTTCTCTGGCGTGACAACGGCGATAGTCGTATCCAATGCGTTCATCGTCGCCGTTAAAAAAGGAGAAAAAGCCGCCGTCGCCGTTTCGTCATCATTATCGGTCGGCGTGTGCTAACGTTGCAACGGCCGCGCCCGGTAGCGTGAACATTGAAGGCCGATAAACTCTGGTTTTTCCCACCGGCCCCGTGCTTAACCCTCAGGCGAGAGAATGAATATCGAGAATAAGGTCGTCGCGATCACTGGCGGCGGAACCGGCATCGGCGCGGGGATCGCAAAGTCGCTCGCGATGGCGGGTTGCCGCGTCATTATCGGCGGACGACGCACCGAACCGCTGGACAAAATCGCCGCCGAGGTTTCGTCGAAGCATCGTATTTTGACCCAGTCGCTCGACGTTGCCGATCAAGACAGTATCCACGCGTTCTTTCAATTCATTCAATCACAAATCGGCAACGTGGATATTCTCGTCAATAGCGCGGGGATCAATATCCAAAATCGTACGATGGAAGCGATGCTGCCGGAGGACTGGGACCGCGTCATGGCCATCAATGCGACCGGCGCGTACCGTTGCATTCACGCCGTTTTGCCGACGATGCGAGCGCGACAGGATGGCTTGATCATCAACATCTCCTCGGTCGCCGGAAAGCGAGCCATCCAGCTTGGCGGGGTTGTTTACGCAGCCTCAAAGTTCGCGATGACGGCGCTCGGCACCGCGGTCAGCAACGAGGTCCGCGAGGAAGGCGTGCGCGTCACCAACGTTTACCCTGGCGAAGTCAACACACCGATTTTGGACAACCGTCCGACGCCCGTTTCGAGCGAGCACAAGGCCGCGATTCTCCAGCCCGACGACATCGCCAGCATCGTGCTTGCGATTTGCCAACTGCCCCCGCGTGCAAACGTTCCCGAGATCGTCATCAAGCCGACCATCCAGCAATGGTTCTAAGTCTCGCCTGAACGCTTGGCCTCGTGTATTCACGCGTAAACGCAACCCTCGACCGGATGTCGCGAATCACGCGCGATCGCGGCGTGATCCACCAGACGGAAACTCTGAAACACACCGACGGCGGCAATCAAGCTGTCCAGCGCATCGCCTCCGGGATCGCTGAGCATCGTGTCAACCCACTCGTCGGCGAGATCGACGCAACCGCAGACCGCATCGGTTAGCGACTCCAGGATCAATCGTCTCACGCCGATTTGTTCTGGCGTCGGAGGTTTCCCGGCAGTTTGTTTGTACAAACGGTGCGGCAGCGACAATCGCTTCAGCGTTGACGACGGACACGTCTCGGCAACGATGACGCGAGCGGTCGCGAGCCGACGATACTGAAACGGCAAAACCGCGACATGGTTGCGGCGCGAGATCGGCAGCAACACGTCTCGCATCCCATGAAACATTTGATAGACGATGCGGTAGTGATAACAGTCAAACGGTGTCTTGGTTTGCGTATCGGTCGTCCGGCGTACGTGTTTGCCGAATCCCGCCGCTTCGGACCTGGCGACCAATGAGCGGCCGAGCGATTTCGCGTCGCCAGCGTGCGAGGCGAGGTGTCGCAGTTGCTCCGACCACGATCCCAGCCCCAGCTCAATCGGCAATCCGAATGGAAAATCCAATCCCCAGAGAGTCTCATCCGACGAGACGATTCCTTGAACTAAAAATTTGTTGACGGCGTCCCGATGGTCGCTGCCCACCGATTCGCCCAGCGACCCGATCGCGTCGACTCGCAGTCGCGTGCCGGGCCGCCTGCGAACGACGCTCGCTTGACACCACCACGCGGTCTTTCCCGACGCGATCGCGCCGCTGTAATCGACTCCGCAAACTCGACGAATTCGAGAAATTGTCGATTCGGGATGAACGTCAGTTGTTTTCAGCGACATGGCTTCGCGGTAAGGACGGGATTGGCGATGTTGACCCGCCAGGAACCGCCGACGACAATACGAACTCGCCGTTTTCCCATTGTTTTGTACCTGCCGCAGCGATTGATATGAGTACCGCGATTCCCAGCCAACGCGCCACTTCCTCGGTGCCCGACGTCCGAGGTCGATTTGGCGATTATGGTGGCCGATTTGTTCCCGAGACGCTGACCCGGGCACTAGACCAATTGGCCGAGGAGTACGACAGGGCCCGCCGCGATCCCGAATTTACTCGTGAGCTTAACGGCTTGCTGAAGACATTTGTCGGTCGCCCGAGCCCGCTGTACCACGCGAAACGGCTGAGCCAAACGATTGGCGGGGCACAAATTTGGTTGAAACGGGAAGACCTCAATCACACCGGTGCCCACAAGATCAATAACACGATCGGCCAGGCGCTGTTGACGCTGAGAATGGGAAAGACTCGCGTCATCGCCGAAACCGGTGCGGGTCAGCACGGTGTCGCCAGCGCCACGGCATGTGCCCACTTCGGCCTGCCATGCACCGTCTACATGGGCGCCGAAGATATTCGCAGACAAAAGCCGAATGTGTTCAGCATGAGACTGCTCGGTGCGACGATCAGCCCCGTCGAATCCGGATCGCGCACGTTGCGTGATGCCGTCAACGAAGCGATGCGGGATTGGATGTCCTCGGTCGAGGATACGCATTACATCATCGGCAGCGTCATCGGCCCGCACCCGTTTCCGATGATGGTTCGCGATTTTCAATCCGTGATCGGTCGCGAGACCCGGATGCAGTGCGTCGATTCGTTTGGACGATTGCCCGAGTGCGTCGTCGCCTGCGTTGGCGGCGGCAGCAACGCGGCCGGCATGTTTTACCCGTTCGTGGAGGATGACGGCGTGCGTTTGGTTGGCGTCGAAGCGGGCGGACGCAGCGACAAGCCGGGCGACCATGCGTCGCCGCTTTCGTACGGAAGCCCCGGCGTGCTGCACGGCAGTTTCAGCTATGTGATGCAGGACGAAGATGGTCAGACGTGTGACGTTCATTCGATGAGCGCGGGCCTGGATTATCCGGGGGTCGGTCCCGAGCACAGTTATTGGAAAGACACCGAGCGGGTCGACTACATTGATTGCCGTGACGACGCGGCCCTGGCGGCGTTTGACACGCTGGCTCGCAGCGAAGGGATTCTCGCGGCGCTGGAAACATCGCACGCGGTCGCCAAAGCGATGGATATCGCCAAGGACATGGCCCCGGACGAACACCTCGTCGTTTGCTTGTCCGGACGCGGCGACAAGGACGCGATGGAGCTGGCTCGATTGCGTGGTCAATCGTGGGAATGACCCGATTCGACTGACCCCATTGGCCGAATGACAGGCGTCGCTGACCAACGTGTCGCCTCTTCACAATTTCGAAGTCATGAGTCGCATCGGCGTGCGCGTCGGCGGCGTGGATGCGAATCAGTCGTCGTTGGCTTTCACCTGGACCTCGTCGCCCTCGACGCGAACGACGAACGATTCGACTTTGACGCGGGGATTATCTTCCCAAGTTCCATCCTTGATGCAAAACCGCCACGCGTGCCATGGACACGTGACGGTATCATTTTCAACGTGTCCCTCGGCCAGCGACGCGCCCATGTGAGGGCATAGGTCATCGATGGCGAAAAATTCTTCGCCACGTTTGAAAACTGCGACCATGCGTCCGTCAACGGCAAACGCTTGCCCACGACCCTCCTCAAAATCACTGACTTTGCCAACCGTTTCAAATTCGCTCATGCGTCTTTCTCTTGCGTTGCTTGCCCGTTGTTGACCAAACTTTATCATGCGCCCGACGGGCGGCCACCCCTTCTGACCCGCAATGATCTTTTCACGAAACTCAAATCGATGATCAATCACGTTCGACGCCGCAAATTAGAAGCAAAGGTTTGGCCGCATGTCCAAACGCCGGGACAGTACGTCGGCGGCGAGCGGAATATCGTCGTCAAAGATCACCGCACGGTACGAGGCAAAATGTGCATCGGCGTTCCCGACGACTACACGATCGGGATGAGCCACCACGGGTTGCAGGTGCCTTACTCGCTGATGAATCGCCGCGACGACTGGGCCGATCGTGCCCTATAGCGGATGCGTTCATGATCGGATGACGCTGGAGATCATGCGACGTGATCCGGCTCGCCTGGCAACGCGGCGCCCGCATGGACAGATGGGCCGAACACCTTGATGCCAAACGATGGTGGGACGCGGTCTCCGACGCTGGCATCGATATCGAAAAACGGGTCCACGAGCCCTACCAGCTCACCGACAAATTGCCCTGGGACCACGTCAATGTCAAATTCGGCCGTGCCTACCTGGCTAAAGAGCACGGACGGGCATTGATCCCGTTGGCCACCATGGCGACCGCGACGTAATGACCGTTGTCAAACCTTGCACGTCGCTTCGGCGGTGCTATCAAAAAATACCTAATCCCGCCCATCCATCATGCGGCGGCGATGTACCAGTAAATCGCCCAGTAATGACACGCGGCGGCGGTGATGACAAGCAGGTGCCAAACCGCGTGCAGATATCGCATCTTCGAGTCATTGACCAGGACCGCGACGCCGAGCGTGTACAGCACGCCGCCAATCGTCATCCATAACAAAACCATCGCCGGAACGCGTCCGGTCAAGAACATCGCCGGGACCCATCCGAGCGCCAAATAGGTCGCCGTCCCGATGCCGTTGATGCGGTGTTTCGCAAACACTTTGGAGTAAAATCCGATAGACGCGGCAAGCCAAATCGCGATCAACAACGGGTTGCGCGTCGTCGGCGAAGCGAAGTGGTAAACAATCGGTGTGTAGGTTCCCGTGATCATCAGGTAGATCAGCCCCTGGTCCCACGCGCGAAGCTTTTTCAGCCACACCGGATCGTCCAAGAAAACATGCGAAAGCGTCGAGGCGGCGAAGACGGCGGTCGCGGAGCCAACGAATGCGAGGCAACTGATCATCGTGCCGATCGGCCGGTCGATCGTGTGCCAAATCATTAGCGCCGCCGACGCGATCGCCAGGACCACGCCCGCACCGTGCGTCAACGCGTTGGCCCGTTCTTCGTTCCGTTGAGCCTCCGCCCCAAGTCGCCCCTGCGAAGCACCGTCGGCCAAAACATCATTCATCATGCAAACAAATTACTCCGAGTTTGTCGTCGAAGGTTTGATGACCGCGGATCGCAACCATTGATCAAACAATTTCGGCCAATTGGCCACCGGCAGGTTTGCATCTCGCGCACCAAACCCGTGGCCGCCGCTCGCGAAAATGTGCAGCTCTGCGGGCCGGGTGCGAAATTGCAATGCCGAGAAGAACTCCAAACTGTTGCGACAACTGACCGGATCGTCAATCGCGTGAGCAAAGAAGACCGGTGGCGTCTCCCCGTCCAGTGCGAATTCCCCAATGATGCCGCTGGGATGATCCGCGTCAACCATCAGCCATGGGTAAACGAGTCCGGCAAAATCCGCTTGGCAACTTACTTGATCGGTCGCATCAATGGGTTCGTAGAACCGCTCGGTGCCCGCTATCGCCACCCTCGCCGCCGCGTTGCCTCCCGCCGAAAAACCGACCAGGCCGATCAGATCGTCAGGACGCTTGGCGTTCACGTTCAGTTCGCGAACGATCGAAACCGCACGCTGGACATCTTGCACCGGCGCAAGCCAGGGCTGAGGCTCGGCGCGGGTCGGCACACGGTACTTGATCACGCCGACGCGGTAACCCATCTCACTCATTCGCTCTGCGATCTCGGTGCCTTCGAGGTCCCAGGCAAGGATCGAGTAGCCGCCGCCGGGACAAATTAGGATGGTCGTCTGGGACGCCTGCTGCGTCTCGCCGGCACTTGGCCAAAGATACAATTGCGGTATTGAGACATGACCGAGTCGGATCACGGTCCGGCCCGCCACGAGGTCGCCGCCGCCCGCGGACGTGTCGTGCTCTTGCTCCGTGGTACCTGCCCACGTCGGCGCATCTTGAGGCCAAAGATTCATCACAACCGGTTCCTCGGCGGACAATCGCGGAGCGATCACGAGCAACAAACCGAGCCAGAATAAAAATTTTGCCATCGTCCAAACGCTTCCCAAAAGTCATCATCGTTGTACCTCACCGCCACACGCGGCCCCATCATAGCCACCGATCGATCATCGGGTCGGCCATGCGAACAAGATGACGGCGGAAACTGACTGAAGCGACTCATCGCATGCTTTCAATCCTACCGCTTGGAGGACGCGGCTTGTTTAAGCAATTTCGGTAAGAAGGTTTGTACGCATTTCATTCTCCCATCACAGTACGCAATTGCGACGCCCAAAAGCTCGGTTGGCAATGCAAGCCCTCAGCGATCCATCCCAGAGCGTGCCGTTGATCCGGCGTGAAAGGCCGTTGCCTGGCCACCAGTTCAATCTCTCGATGATCGCCACGCCGATCGAACTGGCAAAACGGGTCGGATTCCGAGCCGCCGCGGATGTGCTCGGGCTCGTCTTTGATGCCCTGGGACCGAGTTGGACCAGTTCGCTCCTCCGACGCTCAAATCCAAGAGTCGGTTCATGAACGTGGGAACGCTTTTTCGGTGGGCGATGATGGTGCTTTA
>Ga0105045_10000093_pt1 | contig 47030 bp, 39 predicted proteins | sample MAT02_FD_78089 | JGI IMG/M metagenome (GOLD analysis project Ga0105045, IMG submission 78089) | Freshwater microbial communities from Lake Fryxell liftoff mats and glacier meltwater in Antarctica - MAT-02 (megahit assembly) | ecosystem: Environmental > Aquatic > Freshwater > Ice > Liftoff...
CGGCGAGTCGATCGAAAAGCTCGAACTCGCGGCCAAGGCCGGCGCTGTCCTGGAATCGCTGGGCGTTACCCGTATCGGCGATCTGGTCCAGTACACCGACCTCGACCTCTACAAGGTTTCCAACTCGGGCCAGAGCGTGGTCCAGGAACTGGCCACTGCGCTGGGCGCGTTTGGCGTTACCATGCGCAAGCCGGAAGTAAAAGGCTGAACGAAGCGCTCGAAATCGGTGAGCGCACTGCGCTGACCCCGAACTGACTTCCCACGCCGGCGCTGTTTTCAGCGCCGGCGTAGTCGTTGGTGCCAACCTCCATGGGACACTTGCACCGCTTTTCGGACGCGTGGGAGTCGGTTCCCGTAAGAAACACCTCTGGCGGACCGCGACCGACTCTTGGCGTCGTGTTCCGCCCGCATATGTTTGCTGAGACAGCACTTCCATGCACGCCGTCTACGAACTCAATATCCGCACCTGGCGAAACGAACACGCGCGTGAGCTGCGGCGGGCAGTGACCCTCGACGATGTCGACCATGTCCTGCTCGACCGCTTGGTCGAGGATGGCTTTACCTGGCTCTACATCTTCGGCATCTGGCCGATCGGGCCTCTGGCGCGGCAGGTATCGCAGCAGGATGAACATTTGCGCCAGTATCTCGGTCGCGTGCTCGATGACTATTCGACCGAAGACATCACCGGCTCGATTTTTTCCCCGTGCGGGTACACCGTCGCTGAGGACCTCGGCGGCGATGCGGCCTTGGGCCGGCTGCGTGAACGGGCCCGGGCCAGCGGCTTGTCCCTGATGCTCGATTTCGTGCCCAACCAAGTCGGGCTCGATCATCCGTGGATCACCACCCATCCTGAGCGTTTCGTGCGCGGCTCATTGGTCGATCTGGCAGCGCATCCGCAGGCCTATGTCCAATTGGGCGAGCATGTTTTCGCCCATGGTCGCGATCCCTTCTTCCCGCCGTGGCGGTCCACCGTCCAGCTCGACTACAGCAATCCAGAGGTGCCCGAGCGAATAATCCGTGAGGCCTGCTCCGTCGCTGCACGCTGTGATGGTCTGCGCTGCGATGTCGCCATGCTCTTATTGCCGGATGTGTTCTCGCATACCTGGCAACGGCCGATGCGGCCCTTTTGGCGACACTGCCTGGACCAGGTCCGGGCCGAACACCCAGGCACCCTGTTCATGGCCGAGGTATATTGGAATCGCGAATGGGAACTCCAACAGCAGGGCTTCGATTTCACCTACGATAAAATGCTCTACGACCGTCTGCGCGATGGCGAGGCTGGCGCGGTGCGCGCGCACCTGCGTGCCGCCAGCGATTATCAGAGTCATTGCGTGCGCTTTCTCGAAAACCACGAGGAAGCCCGCGCTGCCACCGCATTTCCCGACCCTGCCCATCACCGCGCCGCCCTGCTCTTGACCGGCTTGGTGCCGGGCATGTTGCTGTGCCATTACGGCCAAGAGGAAGGTCGCGGTATCCACAGTTCGCTGCATAGCGCCCGCCGTCCGCGTGAGCCGGGATCGCCTGAACATCGCGCCGCCTATCAGGAATTGATGCACCTGCTCTCGGAGCCTGCGCGTAAAGATGGGCGGTGGCAACTCCTTGAGAATCGCGGCGATCACTCCTGCATCGGCATGCTCTGGCAATTGCCGCAACACCACAGCCTGTTGGTGACCGTCAATTGTTCTCCGCACGAAGTCCACGGCGTCGTCGAGGCCGGCCCTTTGGCTGCTCACGACCAGCACTTCTTCGATCGTACCAATGGCGCCAAGCCGATGATCCGTACCGCGCAACGCCTCCTCCACGAAGGGCTGCCGCAGCAATTGCCAGCGTGGGGTGTGCAGGTGTGGCGGATATTGGCGCAGAAATAAGTGCGGCTGGCTGCCATAAAGGCATTTTGCGTATGAATGCTATTTCATCGCAGATTGAGTCAGTGATTGGGTCCGCTCCGAGAGATCTCGTCGAGCTATACGCGACAGATAATTTGCCCTCGTTTCCCGAGGGGCGGATCAATATACTGCCATTTCAAACGGCCCGGAGCGTTACCAGTCACATGCAAGTAATGTCGGTAGTGGCAACACTTGGTCTATGGATTCTCGATAACGCCGAGGATTCAAATCCGTATTGCCTCATTACCAAGGGTCCATTTCAGGGCTTCGTCGTACATTTCTCGCATGATCCGGAGCCAGTTATCGCTTTTGATAGCCTTGTTCGATTCATTGCAGAGACACGAAGGATTGGCGAGGCTGGCGGCAATATCGATAACCTTGAGAAGGGCATCGATCACCGAAGAGACATCAGCGATATCGCAGAGCTGCTTGTCGAGCAGAATACTGAAGATGCTATTTTTCTCCTATGTCTTTATATGACTGGTAGGCCAATAATTTCAACCGTTGCACAAGAATCCATTGCCGCTTGTGAAGATTTTTACGCCGGAGAGGCGCTTGCGCATTGGCTCAACGTCGAGGGGATGATCAAGGATCTGCCAATTGCCGAAAAGCTGGCATCAAACAATAATCCTCAGGTTAGTGCCCCCGGGAAGGCGGCAGCTATATCAATTATAAAGCGAAGCAACCAGCGCAACAATTCTAATAAGATGCCCTGATGCGCGCCTATTATTTTTGACGATCGGTCCAACTTTCAGGTCAGTTAACTATGGCGGAACAGTGGTCTGTCTTCGTGCTAAGCTCCACAAATGCATCAGGGTGATGCTCACTGCCCTGAATCCCAGACGTGCTTCGTTCAGACGCGTTCATGTTGAACAGGAGTGAGCCCGCTCTCCGTACCGCCGACTTCCCTACCACGCCTAGCACGTAGCCCAGACCACGCCGGGTGTGCAATAAAGCCGGACTGCCTTCCAGATCCAATTTTCGCCGCAGACGGGCGACGGCGGCTTCGACGGCGTTGGGCGAGACATCCTGTTCAAAATCGTACAGGTGTTCACCGATCTCTTGGCGGGTGACCACACGTCCGGCTTGTACGGCCAAAAGATGCAGTAAAGCTCATTCGCGCGGCGCGAGATCCAGCTCTGTGCCTCCGCGCCAAGTGCGGCGCGCGGTGGTGTCAACGCGCAGGTCGGCAATTTCGAGGATCGGATCGTGCTGATGCTGTCCGCGGCGGACCAGGGCGCGCACCCGCACCAATAATTCCGGTACCGCAAACGGCTTGGTCAGATAATCATCGGCGCCAGCATCTAGGCCGATGACTCAGTCGTTGACCGTGTCGCGGGCGGTCAGCAGGAGCACCGGTACGGTACTGCCCTAGGCGCGCAGGCGGCGCAGAATTTCTAAGCCGTCGATTCCCGGTAGCATGACATCGAGGAGGATCGCCGCGTAAGAATTGGTGGTCGCGTACCACACGGTTTGCACGCCGTCGCTGCTGGCGTCGACGGCGTAGCCGCATTCGCACAGGCCGCGGACCAGGGCCTCGCGCAGGACAGGGAAATCTTAAACAAAAAGACGCAAGCGACCATGGTCGCGGACGCAAGCGGGCTGGCAACGTGCGGTGCGTACTCTGTGGTCAGCCTCCGGCCAGGGATGGCCGTGGCCCTGGCTGTAGCAAGAAGGGAGGCCCTCTTGCGACCCAGGTGGCACTGCCACCATGGCCGCGCAGGAAATCCGCATGTCATCATTGTCTATTCTCGTTACCGGTGCCGCCGGCCTAATCGGCAGTGTCGCCACCGCGTATTTGCGTGCGCAGGGGCATTCGGTCCGCGCGGTCGATCTCCATCCAGGAAAAGGCCCAGCGGTGGAAATCGCGGATCTGCTTCTGCGCGAATCTGCCTATCGCGTCACTGAAGCCGTCGATGCGGTCGTGCATCTGGCGAATTGGCCCAACGTGCATCTGTCTGCACCGAGTCAGGTATTCATCGAGAATGCGACGATGACTCAGTATCTGTTTCAAGCCATCATCGAACGCGGCATCAAAAAATTGGTCTACGCCAGCAGTATCCAAGCCATGAGCGGCCACCGCCAATCGGATGACGGTGGGCCCTCAGGGCTGCCTTACCTCCCCCTCGATGGCGATATTCCTGCCAACCCGTCGAATGCCTATGGGGTCAGCAAGGCAGCTGGTGAAATTCAAACCAAATGGTTGGCGCAAAGCCATGGTGTGGCGGCGGTGGCGTTGCGCCTGCCCGCAGTCATGCGGGGGAGTTTCCATGAATTGCGGAAACGTTACGGGCCGCGCTGGATGAAAAGTAGTTTAGATGAGGCCTTCACCGCTATGCATGTCTGCGATGCGGCGCGCCTCATTGAGGGGATCCTGACCCATCACCACAGCGGATACCGCTGTGTGCAGGGCGGCTCGCACGAACACAGCCTTGATCGGCCCATCGCTGATATCGTGGCTGAGTATTATGCCGATGTGCCTTTGCGTCACCCGAACCAACCGCTGACGGCATTATGCGATATTGGGGTCCTCCAGCGCGACTTCGGCTTTGTCCCCCAGGAAAGCCTGTGGAGCACAGGTGAATCCGCCGCGACCTCCGCGCAAAAATAAACTGTGAATCTGCATAGGGGTCGGGAACCTGAGGGCATGGCCACCCCGCTCCCTGCGATCCAGCGCCAGTTCCTGGCCCATCAACATCGCTTGATGGCGTATGTATTGGGGCTGCTGCGCGATCCCAACGAAGCCGAAGATTGTTTCCAGGATGTGGCTCTGGTGATCCTGAATCACACTACAGGGCCCGATGATCCCGAGGCCTTCGGTGCCTAGGCGCGCGGGATCGCGCGCAATCATGCCCTGAAAGTGTGGCGGTCGCGGCGGCGCTCGCGGGACTTATGTCAAAGAAGTGCGCCTGACCAGCCTCGGCCAAAAGAACGCCGCCGCGTACCCGGAAGATGATCTGGTGTATCTCTATCAGAGCGACGGAGCGGGGCAGCGGGCGATTTTTCGCCAGGTGAAATAATTCCTGCGGGCCAGATCAACGTCCACGTTTGCGCAGTTGCCGCAGGGCCTCATGCAGCCCGGCCGCGGATTCGGGTGCCGCCGGGGGCGTGACTGCTGAGGTCGGGGTCTGGGCGCCGGTGGTATCTGGAATGGCCGCTGGAATCGCTGGCTTCACGTCAGTCGCTGGCGCAGCGGGTTTGCCCGTCCGCCGTGCACGTCCCAAGCGCAGCCGGCGCACGGCAATTTCCGCGACCAACAGCACCGCGGCGGCAATCACCAGCCACGGGGCCAGACTCCACTCCAGGCCCAGGCTGGGGGGATTGGCATAACTGGCGAGCAGATCCTGACGCACGCGGCCGCCGGTGCTGCGGGCCAAACCCGAAAGAACATCGACACCGCGATCGCGGTCAAAGCGCGGTTCCGCTTCGGCGCTGTAGGGCAGACACAGCGCCGGGCCCAGCAGGGCGGTGCCTGCAAGATCAGCGGCGGGAATAACTGCGCGATCGTCACTGAGGCGGTAGCGGGCTTCCCACACGCCGTCTTCGACCGGCTGCAATACCGGCGGGGCAGTGACCCCGGTGCCGCCAGCGGTGACCAGGGCGAGAACGGGCGGCGTGGCCGGCCATTCCGGGCGCCGCGTGGGATCCAATTCCACACGAAGAATAGCATCGCGTCCATGCAGGGTCGCGGTGAGGCGGCCCAGCGCCGCTTGGTCACCGCCGCCCGCGGTCCAGCGCACCAGGCTTGCCAACAGCGGTGCATAGCCCGGCCAGGTCAATAATTCCTCGGTCGCTCCGGCATCGGTGGCGAATGGCATGGCCACGCTGCGCCCGGTACCGATGCGCCACGCCGCTATCGCTGGCGCGGTAGGATCACCTTCGGCTTGCGCCAATAATTGCGCACGGTCACGCAGATAGGTGAGATTATAGCCAGGAACCTGCGGCCACGGCTGATCGAGCCCGGCGACGCGGCCGAGCAGGAGATCGAGATCGGCGCGCGGCGCGAGGGGGGCCGGTTGATCGACCCAGGCACTGCGCGCCACCAGTACGGTTTCTTGCGCAAACAAGCGGGGAATATCCTCGGCGGCTTCAGCGAACGTGCAGCGTCCGCCGCCGCGCCGGGCGACATCGATCAGCAGCTGGGCATCGCTGTCGCGTTCACTGCCCAGGCCGATGCAGGACACGGTGACTCCGGCTTTGCCGAGCTGGTCGAGCAGCCGTTGATAATCACCGGGTTCTTCGGCGTCGGCTGCGTCCGCGAATAAAATAATGTGGCGGGTGCCACTGGTGGAAGCGAGCTGCGCTTGGGCGCAGGCGGCCAAAGCCTCGTAGACAAAAATGCCGCCCCCGCCGGGCTGCATACCGATGATTTGGCGAGTCAAAGCGGCGCGATCCGCCACCGGCTGCATCGGGACCACGGTGGTGGGCGCGGAATCGACCGCAAAGACAGCGACCTGATCGCGACCGCCGAGCAATTCGACCACCGCGGCGGCACCTTCGGCAGCGATTTCGAGCTTGGTCCGACCATCGGCCACGGTGGCCATCATCGAGCCCGAAACATCAATGGCGATGGCGATGCTGCATGCCAATTTGCGATGTTCGTCGCGCAATTCCAAGGTCACGGGCAGAATATCTTCAATTGGACTGCGCCGATATCCGCCCGCGCCGAAACTGCGGCGACCACCCGTCATCAGCAGGCCGCCACCGAGATGTTCAGTCCATTGCGCCAGCGCGGTCAATCCGCTCGCGGTCAGCGTATCAGCTGGAACATCGTCCAGCACCACCGCGCTGACGCCGATGAGATCGCCCAGCGTGACAGGACCGGCAGCGCGCACCGTGGTCAGCATGCCTGCGGCAGATATCGCGTTGGCCACATTCCCCGGTTTGCCATCACCGCCGATGACCAAGACGCGTTCACCGCCCGCGATGCGGATCGCAGCGCGGGCGTGATTATTCGCCGGCTGGCGATCATCATCCGTGACCACGGCACTGGCCAGGGCCGCTTCGACTTGGCTCAATGCAGCGTCGACCGCAATGGCTGGCAGCATTGTACTGAGCTGGGGGCGCAACGCCGTTAGGGCAGCTGCACGCAGGGTCGGATCAGCCAAAGCCTGTAATTGGCTCTGCACGGCGGGATCGTCGAGCAGCGCGGTTAATTGTTCGCTAGAAATCGCGGCGCCGGCGAGGCCACTGCGCAGAGCGGTGCGCAAACGTTCGGGATCGATGCGCGCAGGACGGGCAAAGCCGACCGCGCCTTCAAGCTCGATAGTATAATTGGCCAATCCAGCCTGATCAGGCCGATCAGCAAACGGAATAATTGCTGGCTGCATCGACTTTAAGCTGACTTGACCTTCGGCGACTAGGCGTTCGCCGCGGCGCACGCGCCAGCGGCGACTTTCATGGGCATCGGAAATAATTCGCACCGCGCCGATGAAACTTTCGCCCAGGCGTAAGGTACCCGGCACTTCGACCTCCAGAATCGCGGCATCTGGGGCGGGTGGGCGCACCACGGGCAGGACATCTGTCGGAATACCTGCGGCCGCCAGACGTGCGGTCGCGCGCGCCAAGGGCAAGCCAGTGATTTCGCCATCGCTGTGCACGAAAATGCGCGCGCTGCGTCCGGGTGCGATCAGGGCCAGCGCGGTTTCTAGGGCGTCGCCCAGCGAACTGCCGTCCGCGTCGACGACCGTATCGGCCAAACGTGGCCGCGCCGTGGCCTGCGGGCCTTGGGCAATTAATGGCCGGTCACCAAAGGCAATCACCGCTAAGCGATCGCCGCGTCCGCGCTGATCCGCGACCAAACGCACCATTTCTGCCTGCCGCTGTTGTTCGGCGTCTGGCATCGACGCCGACCGATCAAGCACCAGTACCACATCGCTGCCACCCTGGCCAGCGACCACGCTGGGGCCGCTGGCCGCTGCGACCAACAACAACACTACGATCGCACGCAACCAACGGCCATGGCCGTGACGATACCAGCGCACCCACGCAAACACCGCGGGTACCAACAGGATCCAGGCCCAAGGGAGTGCAAACATTAGCGAGGCTCCTCACGAGAGAATGCGGTCCATGCGCCCAGGGCGCAGCCGGCAATCAGCAAGAGTGGCAGTAATAATGCCACAGGTGAGCGTTGCCGTTCGCGTTCGCCGAGGCCGGACGTAGGCGGCGCACGATCCAGGCGGGTTGCATTTTTGAGATCCGCCAAACGCGCATCCAACGGATGGGCGGCAAGCGTGAGCCACGGCGTGGCGGAGGTCGGCATGAATGATTCCTGCTCCGGCAAATCGACGCGATACATCCCGCTGCGCAGGAGACCCGGATGCACGATGCGCCCTTGGGCATCGGCGCGCAATTCGACGGCTTCGCCGCTGGGATCGGTGAGCACTGCGCGTAGCAAACCGGGCGGCAAGACGAATTGCACCGTCTGTCCGCACGGCACATTCGGATCCGCGATACCGGGCAAGGCCTCGGCGCGGGCGGCGACCACATTGGCCCAAAATACCGGCCACCACGGATTTTGGAGCAGCGTCGAATGATCTAGGTCGCACCACAGCGTATAGGCGCGATCCCGACCGCTATCCTGCCGCGTCAGCAAGACGGTTTCCCCCGCGAGCAACAATACTTCACCGGTATCGTGTGCATTCGCCCGATCCGCGTTGGTGGCGCCGCCGCTCCATAAAATGCCGCTGGCATCGCAATCGCTGAGCACGGCTTCGCCGCGCCGGGCCAGAAAAGGCCCCAAGACTGGGGCGGCCTGCCCCGCACGGATGCGCACGCTCCACTGGCCAGCCTGGGCGTGCGGATCGGCGCCAATAATCAGCTGGGTGGCAGTGGTGTCGCTGGATACCGCGCCGCCACTGGCCTGCAAAGCGCGGGTGATGGCCGCGCGAGAAATCTCGTTCAATTCCTCGGCATGCCAGGATACCAAACGGGCATGGGGTCGCAGCAGGTCGACGCGATCATCCAGCGCATAGGGATCTGCGCCGAGCAATTCCGCAGTCAGGGTGGTATTCTGCCAGGCCGGCGGCACCGGAATGGTGATCACCTGCGGTTGGCCAGCGGTCAATGTCACCTCCTGACGGAGATATTCGCGGGTCGCATCGCGCAGGACTAAAACACGAGTGGCATCCGCGCCCTGGCCCAGGAATTGCACGGCAATGCGTTCATTTCCGCCGTCGCGCAGCCAGCGCACCGAGGCCAGGCCGACCGTGGGCCGTTCCTCGCCGTAAGCCTGGATGCCAACGTTGGGCGGCAGTCCAGCAGGTTCGCGATCACTGATCACCGTGGTGGTGCCACCCGCGGCCAAGGCCACCGCCAGGGCGAGCCCCGAATCGAGTTCGTGCCATGGTTGATCCGCCTGCCAAGCTGCCAGCGCAGTTTGTGCCTGGGCCAGCGTTGCCGCCGGACCGCACAATAATTGCGGGGGTTCGCCGGAAGCGATCAGGGTCCAGCGATCACCGTTCTTCGCGGTTTTCCATTGGCTGTGCAAATCCTGTCGGGCACGTTCAATACTGCTGAGGCCGTCAGTGCCCTGCGCAGTCAGCGTCGCCCGCCGGTCGAGCAAATAAACGTGATGGATGCCTTGCTGGTGTTCAGCGATATGCGGATCACTGAGAAACCAGGTCGCGGCCAGGATGGCGAGAATCTCCAACAGTAAACTCCGCCGCCGGCGCAGATGTTCGCGGCGTCGCCCAGCCGCCGGGGCCAGGGTTGGCGCACCATAGAGAAATAATCCGGTCACGACCAAGGGCTTGAAGCGCCGCCGATACAAATGAATAGCAAGCACTGCCGGAATGGCGCCGAGCAGCAATAATCCCCAAGGATTGCCAAAGATCATACCCGACTCTCCACCAAGCCGACCTGTAACAGGGTGCGCAATTGTGCAGTCAGATCATCTTCCGCAGAGAGCAGAACCAGGCCGCAACCGCGACCATGTAAAGCGCCCTGCCAACCGGCCTGATGGCGGTGCAGGCGTTCGTGATACGCGGCAATTGATTCGGCATCCAGAATCGCATCGCGTGCGCCTGCCTCGGCATCGGCGAGCAGGACTGCGCCTGCGGCAGGCGGATCCCGCTCGGCCGCCACCAGCACGTGCACGGCGCTGATGCGGCCCGCGCCGCGGCCGAGGCGATCAATAACCGCGCGTCCACCCGCGGGGCACATGCCGTCGGTCAACAGAATGCGATCCGCACCCGGCGCCAAGGCGGCAATGCTGACCTCGGGCCCGGCACTGCCGCTGGCGGTCAGACGCCGCAATTCAGCGCGCCAATCGCTAAGGCGACGTGGGGTTGCCCCCAGGGCCCAGACCCGGGGCCGGCCGCCATCTTGTTCGGCCATCGTCGCCAGCACCGCGGCTAAGCCGGTCAGCGCGCGGAAGCGACCCGCATGCGCATCCACGCTGAGGCTGGCATCGATCAGGATTTCCAATACCGGACTGACTTCCACGCGATGGCGGCGCAACACTAATTGATCGCTGCGCGCATACACGCCCCAGTCCAGGTGACGTAAATCATCACCCGGCACATACGCGCGATGGTCGTGAAATTCCAAACTGGCCCCAGGTCCCGCGCCCAGGCGTTGCCCGCCGCCATGACGACGGCGCCGCGGATCCAGGCTCAAGCGCAGCCGTTTGGCAGCCGCAGCCACCGCAGCTTCATCCCAGGCGGGCATTAGCGAATTCCCGGATGGTCAGGGGTGAGATGCAGAGTGGGCTCGCGGCGCGGGCGGCATTGCCAGAGGGCGTAAATGAGCGAGAGAAGGGAGGGAATCGCTATTACGCTGGCGATGTTCATGGAAATGCTGGTATTGAAATCGAATATGAATCCAAGGGCAGTAGAAATGCCGGTAAACAAATTCATCCCACCGACCAAAGAAAAAAGAACGAAGCAAAAAACAAATATAATGGGAATCATGATGATGAGACTACGCTGAAATAAAACCGAGTGGTGTTTGCGAACATTACGCGCGATCACATCAGCGAGGACAACGATAATGAGTAATACCCTGAAGTACTCGCTACTTTCTAAGCGATTCCCTGATAGCGCGTCCGCGGTGGCAATAACGGTGAAAGTGATCAGCGTAGCACGCCAGCCCCGTTTCGCACCAGGTCCTAACACTAATCGGCAACACGTTGGCCAAATACATGGTACCTGTAAGCTGTGTCCTTGCTGGGCGGTGAGGCCATCTGGCTCCGAAGTGGCTCTCCACGCCAACAGAGTAGCGAGGAGACATGTCATCCCAGCTGATACTGGCGTGGGGAAATATCCAAGCAGGCCGCCTATCACCATTCCTATGGTTGCCCCCATTGCGATGGCGCGCGACCCGCTGCTGCGGTCTTTAGAGGCATGGGTGAACTCTTCGGCTGCGCGCGTAAAAATGTAAAGAGCGACGATGATCATGATCGCCCGACCAACCCAGATTCCACTATCATGCAAAGGCTCACCGCGGCCGAGCCAAGAAAACCAGTTACCGCATCCCATCAGCCATAATAGTAATAAAATCGCAGCATTGCCCTGCACTTTCTTGGCTTTCTCCTTTTTCCTGCTGGCACCGGCGGAAACCGCTAGTGCAAGACTGACGAAAAAAAACAGATGCAGATCAAGAATGGCGGCGAAAAGAAAATCTATACCGACGCCGCTGCCCAACCATAACAGATAACAGAAGGGCGCAAAAAACGAGCTGATCAGCATGGCCTGCATGGCCCCGGCCGCAGCAAAACCGCCGGAGATGCCGAAGCCGCTCAGGCTGGTGAGGCGGAATAAGTCCCAGGTTTCTTCACGTCGCTCTTCGACTAAGCCGTGATTGACCGTGGCCGGGATGATGAACACCAGAAAGCACGACCAGGCCGCCAGCAACGTGTACAAACCCACGCGTGCTGCCAAAGGGTGTGCTTGGGCGGGGTCCAAGACCATCGCGCAGCCGCAGGCCAATAGCAGCGGCAATCCCCACGCCGTCAGGGTCAGCAGCGAGCCGCGCAGGGTGCGTCGAATCTCGCGCTGCGCCAAGCCGATGGCATCGCGCAGCGGCGCTGGCAAGCGATCGGCCCATTCGTCGACGGTGAACACGGCGGCCGCATTCACAGCTCAGCCTCCTCGCGGATTATGGTCGCCATCCCGCGCCAGAATGCGGGTGGTGGTGATGCGCAGGCGCAGGCCTTGGATCAACAGCGTCACCTGGGCCAGCAGGCCGACCCCACAAAAAATCGCGAAGGATACTGGGGTCGCGGCAACACCTTGGCTGTTGTAGGAAAATCCTGAACCGACCTGCATGAAGGTGGTCACCGGTGAGAGATAGACCAAATAGGTGTCTTCGATCTCATTGCCGAATAACAGCAGCGTGGTCAAGACTGGCAGCAAACAAAATACCGCCGTGACCAACAAGGTGGCGCCGCGACGGAGGACGGCGGTGTCAAACCAACGTTTCAGGATACCCCGGGCGAGGGTATCACTGAGCAGAAGAATGATCCCGCCCCAGGCGACCACGGCCGCGATGACGGCAAAGAATTGAGTGACTTCCCTGGCGAAGTATTCATCCGGGCTGGTGTGGAATAGATTGACGATCCCGACTACCGCTACGGTCAGCCAGGTCATCGCCAAATAACACAAACGTCCGCGCGCAGCACCGGGGCCGAGACACCACGTCAGCCACGCGCGCCAGCGCGGCGGGTCCGTGATGGCGCGGGCTTGCCGGGGCGAAAGTTCATAATCTTCGCTGACACTGAAGAATCCGAGCACCAGTGCCCACACGGCCAGAAAGACGTCGACGAGGATGATAATGGCGGCGCCCCCTCGCCACGCTAGGTCACTGAAAACAAGGACGCCGACTGGCCACGCCAAGATATTCAGCCACAACACCCACCACAAGAACCGTGGCCCAAACGAGCGATCGCGCGCGCGATGGCTGAGCAGAGTCCCCGCCAGAACCAAAAGAACGGCGACTCCTGCCCCCCATAGATTACTTAAAGGCCCGATCACCAGCCATTTTTCATGGCCCATACCGCCGATCTCATCAATGAAACTGCCAATCTCCTCGAGATTGAACCACAGACCAAACAAGCCAAACCATTGAAAAATGAGATACAGCCCCAGCAAGGCGCCCAAGGTCGCGCGCACTGCCTTGTGATTGGAGAGCGAGGCCGTGAATACGGCCAAACAGCATAGGGCAAAACTGCCCAGCGGCACGATGCACAAGACGAATAGAATGACGCCCAAATCCAAGCCGCGCAGCAGATAGGCCATGACCATAAATGGCGCCAGGGCAGCGGTGTAAAGCAGGCCCTGGACCACCGACGCCCACAATAATCCCAGCACCACGGAAATGGGGCGCATGCCGGTCAATTCGACCAGATCCCAGGTGTCGTCATTGCGTTCGGTGGCGATGGATCGGAAACATGCGATGGGTTGCGCTACCCCTAAGGCAAAAGTCCAGGCACAGGCGATCACCCCGAAAAATCCGGGGCCGAAATCAGAATTGGTGCGGTTGCTGTTCATCGCTGCGACGATCATCGCCGCAATGGTCGCCCCGCTGAGCAGCAGCACGAAAATGCTGATAAAGGTGCGCGAGCGTAATTCCTGGCGCACCACCCGTACCAGCAGGGGATTGGCGCGATCGGCATTCCAGGTCCGGTGCGGGATCGGCGCAGGTGCCAGCCCCGGGACAGTTGGGATCATGCTCATTGGACCTTGCCTTCGGTGATGTGCATGAACAGGTCTTCAAGATTTTCGGCGCGGCCGGCGCAGTGGTAAATGGGCAGGCCATCCTGGATCAGGCGCTTGAGCAAGGCTGCCTGCGCCACATTGCCGCCTGCGAGCACGGCGGTGGCGTTGCTGCCGCTGACCGTGACCTGAGTTAATTCGCCTTGTTCGCTCAACCGTTCGGCCAGGCGCTCGACGGCTTCGGTCAGGCGCAGTTCGATCACCCACTGCGCGGCGGCACCTTGTTGGGCCTCGCGGGAGGCGAGCGCCTTGGCGGTGATGTCGGCGACTGCGCCGGCGGCGACCATGCGGCCCTGTTCGATGATGGCGACGCCATCGCAGAGTTCTTCGAGTTCCGCGAGAATATGACTGCTGATGAAAATCGCTTTGCCCTGCCCCGCCAGGAGGCGCAGCAATTCGCGGAATTCGATACGAGCGCGAGGATCCAGCCCGGCCGAGGGTTCATCCAGGATCAGCAGCTTGGGATCATGAATCAGACAACGGCCCAGGCATAGGCGCTGCTTCATGCCTTTCGACAAGGTGGTAATCAATTTTTCGCGCAGCTCGCCCAATTGGCAAAACTCGACCACATCGGCAACTGCGCGGGTACGGGCTGGTCCGTGCAGGCGATAAGCGCGGGCAAAGAAATCGAGATATTCCCACACCGTCATATTGGGATAGGTGCCATAGCTATCCGGCATATAGCCGATCAAGCGGCGGACCTCCTCCGCATCATCGACGGTGGACAGCCCCGACACGGTGCAGTCCCCGGCCGAGGGAATATCCAAGGTCGCGAGAATGCGCATGGTGGTCGACTTGCCGGCGCCATTGGGGCCGATGAAACCGAATATCTCACCCGCATTGAAGGAAAAGTTAATATTATCAACGGCGGTAAAGGAGCCAAAACGGCGGGTCAGGCCCGTCACCCGGACCATCGGCGAGGCAGTGGTGCTCATGGGCTGGCTCCCGTCACGGGCGTAGGTGTCGCAGGGTTCGCAGAGCTCGTGGGTGTGGTGGGCGTCGCCACTGCAAAGCGGCCCACCACCAAACAGGTGGGCGGAACGGCGTCGGTGCCGGTCGGGCCAGGAATAGCCAGGATCGGCGCGGCGGCGCGGGCTTCGTACCACCAGCCGGTCTTCAGTTCGTTGACGCAGCGAATCGCGGCGCTGCCGAATGGAGTGCGGGTACTGGTTAAATCTTCGCGAAAGACCTGGGCATCTACGGCAGTCATGCTGCCGCTTTCGCCCTGGCCTAGGGTATCGAGATACCAGCTGCGCCCATCGGGGGCATGCACGGTAAGTTCGCTCATGGTGGTGCCGAGACCATTCACCACCGCTAATTGTTCACCAGCGGCGGTAATATCCAGGCGCTGCCGAGCCGGGCTGACCTGGCGGTAGCGGATGGTGCTATTCATGCGCGCCGTGCCCCAGGTGCCGGTGGCGGCTTGGCGATCGCCCCACTCCAGGCTGTAGCGGTAGGCACTGTTTTGCCGCCCATAGCGACGCCAGTTGTTCTCTTCGGGGGTCAGCCGCACGGCTTCGACTTCCGGATCTAGATCCAGGCTGCTTAAACTGAAAGCGCTAAAATAGGTGCCGAAAGTCCAGGCAACTGCTTGATTAGTGTTTTGATCGAGAATGACCAATTGCTGCACGCCGCGCCGCAGGCTCAACCCATGCAGGGCGATGTCGGTGATTAACAAAATCACGCAGGTCGCCAGACTGAGAATCGGGGTGGTGAATAAAAATAAATGCCGGGCGTTGCGTTTGCGCACCCAATACAGATTGATCGGACCCACGATCAGGGCGAATAGCAGTGCCACCACCATGAAACCCGTCACCGGCACGCGATCGGTGTCCGGCAGATCCAAACCAACGCCCGGAGCGCCAGCATCGCCGCTGCGTGTGCGCACCGTGTCAGCGAAGGTGCTGTCGCTGCTCGGCGTGCTGACCACCTGGACGTTCGCGCCGTGCTGGCGCCAGGTCTGGGCACCGTTGCCGTCGGTGATCACCAATAATCCACCGGCGGTGCTCCATGTCAGTATTGCTTCGCGCTGGGCGGAGGTCAGATCACGGTCGGCGTCGCCTGCAAGCACGATGGTGGCTTGGGTCGGATAGCCTTGCCAGCGGTCAGGCAGATCGGCGGGGTCGAAACGGGCGGGCGGTTGCTTAGACGCAGAAAATCCAGTTGTGCTTAGGCCCAGGGAATCGGAAAATTCCTGCCAAGGTTCCATGGGCAGCGCCGTTTCCGATCCGACTAAGAAAAGAAATTGACCAGCGCCAGTGCGGACCGTGGGGATATGCTCGCGGTCACTGCGTCCATCGCTGGTCAGCCACGATAATTGCCCCATCGCGTAGCCGTTTCCGTTCGCCGGCAACAGCAGGGTAAAACGTCGCCGTTCCCCGGCAGTCATGGCGATGCTGGTGCTCGCGCTATTTTCATCGTGGGTGCAGGTAAAAGTAATTTTCCGTTCTAAGGGCGATTCGACGGTGATCACCACCGGCACGTACCCATTGCCATTCATCCACGGAATCGACGCGCTGATGCGGGGATCGCCGGGCTCGCTCGCAGCGAGGGCGCTGACGAGCACAAACAAGGCGCACAAACGGCTCATTGCGCTAACTCAGGGACGGCGGCGACACAGGCAGCAACGACATCCAGGCTAGAAATACCAGACAATCCGGCTTCATAGGAAAGGACCAGGCGGTGCGCCATCACCGCGCCAGCCAAGGCGCGGACGTCGGCAAAACCGACCGCAGGGCGTCCGGCCAGGAATGCCGCAGCGCGGCCGCAGGTGGCCAGGGCGATCGCGGCGCGCGGGCCACAGCCCCAGCGCACTTGATTGCGCACGACCTCTAAAGCCTGTGGTTGGTCCGGTCGCGTCGAATCCACTAGGCGGGCGATATACTGCGCCACCGCGGTGGGCAAGGCGATACGGCGCACGGCCTGCAATAATTCGCGCAATTGCGCGGCGGTGCAGACAGCGGCGGGCATCGGTGGGCGGCCATCGGGTCTGGTCAGCAGGATGGCGGCCAGGGTTTCCGCACTGACGCCACCGACCGCACATTTAATCGCAAAGCGATCAAGCTGGGCTTCGGGCAGGGGGTAGGTGCCGTCGAGTTCGATCGGATTCTGCGTTGCGAGCACAAAGAATGGTTCCGGCAGCGCATGGGTGGTGCCGAGCACGGTAACGCAGTGTTCTTGCATCGCCTGCAGCAGCGCGGACTGGGTTTTCGGCGAAGCGCGGTTGATTTCATCAGCGAGCACGAACTGAGCGAAGATCGGTCCTTTGCGAAAGGCGAGATCGCGACGGCCCTCAGGCGTTTCTTGCAAAACCGTGGTGCCGGTGATGTCCGCCGGCAACAGATCCGGTGTAAACTGGATACGGGTCTGTTCCAACCCAGACAAGGCCGCCAGGGTTTTGACCAACTCGGTCTTGCCCAACCCCGGCAATCCTTCGAGCAGGACATGTCCATTTGCCAGCAAGCCGGTCAACACCAGCCGGGTCAGATCCCGCTGTCCAAGGATGGTCGCATCCAGGCCCGCCAAGAGCGCTGCTGCCCTCTGATGCAGGGGGGCCAACTCGGCTTCGCTTAACAAGGTCGTCATAAACTGGTATCCGTTCGGGGGAATGCGCAGATGATGGGGATCATTTTGTCTTTGGCTAGTTTTGGTTTCCGCTCTGTTCGCGTTCTTTCCCGAGAAGTCTTGTTGGCTAAGGGGGTTATTCTGGGTATAGGCAGTACGAGTACGGGTCGTCCTGCGTTCTGCGTCTTCGAAAATCCGAAGTCCGAGGTCTTCGTAAATTTAAGCACGCGAGTAAGCGTTGCGGAGACATACGTAGGTATCTTGGCAGCAAATAGTGTACACGAGACTTCGAGCCTCGGACTTCGGACTTTTCAGTGCTTAGATATCGAGCGCATTCAGTAATTTCCGTGCAACACATCCCTTTGCAAATTCTGCGAAGATGCACGACGAAAAAAAATGACAGAAAAAGGTCTACCGGTAAGAAAACCAGAGCAGTGCAAGTGATGCAATTCCGAAGGTAATGTAATCGGTGGGCACGCCGAGCAGCCAATGTTTATGCCAGCGCACTTCGCGTTTATTGAAACGGCGGATCCCCCAGGCGGGGTTGAGGACGAACCACAGGAAATCTTCGGTGATCCAGAACAGGAAGCAGCCAGCCATGGCGCGGGCCTCCAGAGCCCAGCTCCAGGTGCCGAACAGGGCGGCGGGGAAATGGAACATCAGCAGGATAAAGGGCAATGCCCAGGCGTGATAGCCGGTGAGGGGGCGACCGCCGAAAAACACATCCAGCAGCCAATGTTTCTCAATACGCCAGGTGGGCAGGTTGGCGGCCCAGCCGTCGCTACCTTCGATGTGGATCTCGACTTTGGCGAAAAACAAGGCGAGGACGATCACGCCAAACGCGAAAGCGGCGATTTGCCATTCAAGAGGCATGACGGATCTCTCGAGTTGGTTTTCGGGTGAGCTCAGGCCAGATCATGGAGCACAACTTCCAGCACCTCACGCGCAGCATTCGGGCGCCCGAGTCGGCGGGCATTGGCAGTCATCTGTTGAAGTTTCGCCGGATCTCCCAGCAGGCGTTGCACCCGGTACGCCAAGGCGGCAGCGTCGCAGGCCTGCCAGGCGGCCCCGCCTTCGAGCAAGTAATGCATGTTGCGCTCTTCCTGACCGGGAATGGGCGAGACCACGATCATCGGCAGGCCGACCGCCAGACATTCCGCCGTGGTCAGGCCGCCTGGCTTACTGACCGCCAGATCCGCGCAGGCCATCACCCGTTCGATGGTGCTGGTGAAGCCCAGCGGCAGCAGCCTGCCGGGGTGGGCCAGCGCCAATTTCTGCAGCCGGTCGAGCAATTTTGCATTCCGTCCGGCCAAGGTGATCAATTGCTGGTCACCCGGCAGGCTGAGCAGACGTTCGGCAAGGGCGGTCAGATCTCCGACACCATGGCCGCCCGACATCAGCAGCACCGTGGGCCGCTTGGGATCCAAGCCAAGTTCCGCAGCGCAGGTGGCGCGGTCACGAGTCTCGGCAAAAACCGGATGGATGGGAATGCCAGTAACATGCACCGTGGCGGGATCGATACCGCGCTCGGCCATGCGCCAGCCGATTTCATCGTCGGCGGCGAAATAGCCGTTGAGGTGATCATGCACCCAGAGGGCATGCACATCATAATCGGTGACCTGCACCCAGACCGGACGCTTCCATTCACCACGCCGGATCAGGCGCGACAATAATTGCGCAGGCAGAAAATGCGTGCAGATGATCGCGTCGCCATCCAATTCGCGCAGCTTGGCGATCAGCCGCCGGGTGTTGAGGCGTTCAATGCTTTGGCGTATTTTGGTGATGCGATCGGCGGCTTTGGGTCGATCGGTGCTGTGGTAAAGCCAGCTCCACAACGCCGGCGCCATGTTGATCAGTTTGATATAACTTTCGGCGTAGACCGAGCGGAACAGTTTGGGCACCAATTCCATGGCATCGATATGCACGGCGGTGACGTGCTGACCGAGTCGGGTGGCGGCGGCTTCCAGCGCCTGGGCAGCGCGGACATGGCCGGCCCCGGCAGATACGGAGATCAGAATGAGTTTCACGGGGGATGTGCAGACACCGGGGGTTGCTCGGTGAAATAGCGCCCGACCGCGGCGCGATGCCGCGGGGCGACCTCGGCAGTGCTGGCGTCGGCGGCCGCCGGATCGAATGCGCGGGCAGCGGCACGCACGCTGTCTTGCAGGGCGTCAGCGGTGACTTCGGGCTCGCGCACCTGCTCGGCCAGGGTGATCGACCCATCCGGATTGACCCGCGCGCCGGGCGGCAGGTCGTCGAGATTGCCGACGTTGAATCGGTCCGTCGCTAGCTGGGGATGATCGGTATGGCCGGGGCCCCTATCGGGGGCGCCTTTCCCACGGGCTCGCGCTTCTTCAAGCATTTGCGCCAGACCTTCGCAGCCTTCGCAGGTGCCCAGCTCGCGCGCGCGATCCGCTAATTCCTGGCGTAGATTTTCTGCCAAATCGCGCTGTTGCTGCGCATTCAATTGCTGCGGCTGGCCGCCCTCAGGACGAAAGCCAAGTTTTTCCAGCGCGGCAGCTTGTTCGGGTGTCAATAATCCTTTCGCGGCGGCGGCAGCAATCGCTTCGCGCATCGCTGCCCGATCGCCCGCGGCGACCTGCGGCACCAGACCCGGCGCGCGCGCGGCGAGTTCGCCCAGCCGTTGCGCCAGGGCTTCGCTGGCCGCCTGCTGCGCGGCGCTAGAACTGGTGGAGGCAACTTCGGCCTGGGCGAGGGCCTCAGCAAGACTGCGGCTGCTGGATCCGGCTTCGGCGCGCAGGCGTTGTTCGAGGCGGTCCTTGGCTTCCCAGGTCGCCTGATCCATGCCGTGCTGTTCGGCATGTTGACGCAATTCTTCGAGGCGGCGGCGTTGCTCGGCGAGGACCTCGGGCGGCAGCGCGCCGGCGTTTTCCAGCGCCGTCAATTCCTGTTCGGTCGAGGTGAACAATGCACCGATCGGATCGACCCCCGCACGGATCGCGGATATCTGTTGCGGCAACAGCAGGGCGATGGCCACCGCCAACGCCGCCCACAGCGCACCCTGGCCCTGCTGCCAGCGCAGTGGCGGCGGGGTAAAGGTTTCCAGCGGCACGCGCAGGCGTTCAAGCCAATCGTCAGGGCGCGGCTGCGCCTCGGCCAGGGCCATCGCCAGACCGCGACCATCGGTCAATTGATCCAGATGTCCGGCGACTAAACTGGCGTCGTCCCGCCGTCGCCAGCCTGCCGGCAGCCACACCAGCGGCAGCAATATTCCCGCCACCACGATCGCCGGCAGCATCGGTGCGGCAGCAGGCACCGCCAGGCGCACGACCACCGCCACCCCGGCAGCGACGCCGAGAGTCAGCGCCGCTGGTCGCAAGACCGCATTAACGCTGCGCTGCACGCGTCGCTGCCGCGCCAGTCGCCGCAATTGATGATCGAGTAGATCTGCCACGGAACACCTCTGACACCAGGATGCGGCAGGCGATCCAGGTGCAATGAGCAGCCCGCAAGAGTGCCCTTGGTCCACTCGCGTTACCCGCCATTTTTCCCCCTTCACGACCACCTCCTTCACCGAGCCACGACCGTCGCGGTCAGCGATATCCCCGCGCTCCGTACCGCCGACTTCAGTCGGCTCGCAGGCACGTCACCAGCCCACACTCCTCACGATCCGCACGACGATAGCAGCCCAGGTCCGAGGAATCGCCCCTTGTTTCGTTCAACATACCTAGCGGCACCTGCTCGGTGCAGAAGCCTGTGCAAAGCAGGAACAGCGCTGCCGAAGCCCTCCACACGTGGTAGCCTTCCAGCCATGGACATAAGCACGGCGTTAGTGATCGGCATGTTCACCGGCATTTTCGGTATGGCGTACCTCGTCTACGCCAAAAAGACCGGGCGCATCGTGCCGGGTGTCGCGGGGATCCTTCTGTGCGTGTTCCCCTATTTCGTCAGCAATCTGTGGTTTTCGCTGGTCCTATTTGCTGCCGGTGTGGCAGCGCCCTGGCTGATCCAACTCTGAGAAACCGTGCTCGGGTCGTGGATTATCCGGACCAAGGCTTGAGACTTTCGGGCCACCATGTCTACCGTTGATTCCCTTCCTGGTGTGCCTCGTCCCCGCGTGGTGATTTTCCTCCGTGAGCTGTGGCTTTTTGGCCGCAAGCAGGCCTGGGCCTGCCTGTTCGCCGGTCTGTTGTTGGCGCTGATTATTCTGACTCGGATGTGGTGGCCGTTCACCACTATAGCGCGGTATGACGCCTTGTTCGTTGCAGCGTTGACGATTCAGGTGGCCTTGTTCGCTTTCGGCCTAGAAACCCGCCGTGAGGTCCTGGTAATCTTTATCTTTCATGCCGTCGCGACGGGGATGGAGATATTCAAGACTTCGGATGCGATCCAATCCTGGTCCTACCCCGAAGCCTTTGTCTTGGGTATTGCGCACGTCCCGCTTTTTGCGGGTTTCATGTACAGTGCGGTCGGCAGTTATATTGCGCGGGTTTGGCGAATTTTCGATTTCCGTTTCAATGCCTATCCACCGCGCTGGCAGACCGTGGTCCTGGTGACCCTGATCTACGTGAACTTTTTCACCCACCACTTTCTGCCTGACTTGCGCTGGATGTTGATCCTTACCAGCGTGTGGCTGTATCGCCGGGTGTGGGTCTATTTCCGCATTGATACGGTTCACCGCCGGATGCCCCTGTTGCTGGGATGGATCTTGGTCGCCCTGTTCATCTGGTTTGCCGAGAATATCAGCACGTGGGCGCGGGTGTGGATTTACCCCAATCAGGGTGGAGGATGGCATCCGGTTTCGCTCACCAAGCTCGTTGCGTGGTACTTGCTGATGCTGTTGAGCTTTGTCCTCGTGTCACTCGTTCACCGCCCCCGACCACCGAATTCCGGGTTAGGGAATGGTGGGCGGGGTGCTGAAAAGGATCCTGCTGCTGGATAAAGCGATCATTCTCTCCGTGGAATTGCGCAGGACGATAACGAAAGTTATTTCCCTGTTGCTGGCGCCGGCTTGAACAACTGCTGCATGAACTGCAATTCTTCCCGGAAGGAGGGATCATCCGCGAAGCGCTTGGCGGCCAATTCGGCGGCCATCAGAGCGTGGGCGGGGGCCTCGACCAGGGCGGCGCGCCAAGCGATCCAGAAATATTTGGGCTTATAATCGCATTCGTCGACCCAGGCTTGCAGGATCTTGGCATACCATTCGGGTGAGCAATGCGGGGCGAGATCGCCGAGCCAGGTCGAGGTGCTGTCGCGCAGGCGTTTGTCATTCACAGCGGTGACATAGCGCAGGCGTTCGCGTAGCACGGGTTCGTTTTCGGTGATAATGGCGCGAATGACCTTGCTCTGATGCTGGATGTGATCGATCCACGGATCTTCAATGCCGAGCTTATCCAGATTGGTGCACGCCTGATCCAGACGGGCGCTGAGGGTGGTGATCAATTCGCGGTCGACCGGCTGGTCTTTGCGTGCGAGCGCTTCCAGCATGCGGCCATACCAATAGGTCGGTGAGGCTGCAATCCACGGCAAATCCTGTTGGATTTGGGCGATCCCACCGATGCGCACTTTGTGATCGTGGTCACGGGTGGTGGCCAGGGGCGCGGCGTCCACCATGTGTTGGAAGCGCTCTTTGCCGAGTAAGGCCTGATAAAATGCTGCCGCGGTAACATAGCGCCCGAGGGTATCAACGGCTTCATCAATATCGTAAAAGGCCACGTGATCGAACCAGTTTTGCGCGGACTGGACCATGATGCGCAGATTGGGGCTCTTGGCGATACCATCCGGACCGGCGCCCTGGATGACTGCGATGCTAGCCCCGACATAGAGGCGCTGCAGGCGGCGCAGTGGGCTCGCCGCTTCCCAGCGGCGGGCGTCGAATTGGGGACTCTCCAGCCAGCCAGCGATTTGTTGGATTTGCTCGGACAGATCGGTCATCATCGTCTCGGCGATGGCCCGTTCGGCGAGATCGTAGGCGGCCATGTTGGCTTGATCGTCACCGTCGCCGCCATCCCCAGGTTCGGCAATATCGTCGGCACGGCCACCGGAACAGGCGCTGGCTAATTGAAAGCCGAATTGGAAGGCGCGGGAGCCCAGCGACTTCTTAAGCTTGGGGAAATCCTCGTTCAGCAATTTCAGGGCCTCGGCGCGCGCGTCGGCTGGCCGCTTGGCCTGGAACAGGTGCTGGACCAATTCGACACCAGCGTAGAGGCGGCTTTCCGCTTCGTCGGTCCGGCTGATGGCCTCGCGCATGTTCTGGGCAGCGGCGTCGTACTGGCCGGTGAATGCAGCCAACCCGGCCAATTCACGATAATTCGCGGTATCGTCATCGCCCGCGGCTATGAGCGCCTCCATCTTGTGGATGCCCCGTTGATAGGTGCTATAATGCCAGTCCTTTTGCACATCGATCATGGTCTTGGCGTATTCGGGATCGCTGAAGATGCGCCAGGATAGGCGCCACGAACCGCGGGTGTTTTCGCCGGAGAAGCGCAGCAGCAGGCCGAGGCCGTTGGGATCGAAATTGTCGCTGTCGTCAAAGCTCAGATACGCTAGGCGCAGGGCTTCGGGCAATTCGTCGGCGACGAATTCGCGGGGTTGTCCGGTTTGCAGGATATACACATGCCAAGCGTCGTCGATTTTCCGCGCAAAGGCCGCGGCAGCGTGCTGCGGTAGGGTGATGATATGGGCTAGGCCGCCCTGCTCTTCGATGATCGCCTGATACAATTCGCTGAGATCATCACAGTCGCCGCGGCTGATGCCGTTGGCGGTGGTGGCCAGGGTCTGGTAGGCGGTCTGATGGATGTCGCCTTTGACTTGGCGGTTGCCAATGAGTAGCGGGAAGCGCGGATCCGGACTGTCGTACACGTAATAAAAGAGATGCTCGCCAACTAAATCCAGGTGCGGTGCATCGGGCAACGATTTGGCCGCGTCGGCGAGAAAACGCTGCGCTTCCGGGGTCGAAGAATTGCGCGGTGGGACCAACGCCCCATGCGCGGTTACCAGCATGCGGACATCCCCGTCGAGATCGATGATGACCAGATGCGGCGGGATAAAATTGCTGACTGTCGTTTCTTCAACGTGACGTCCGGTCGCTGGCACAGCGCGACGCCACACCGCATCATCAGCCTGGAAACCGGTGTCCCGCGACCACTGCGCGATCATCTGGGAACCCTGGAAAAGGCGTGCCGCGGTGGCCTTGCCGCCATCTTGCATGGGATCCGCTCCGGCCGGCAGGTCGACGACCAACAGCAGATTCCAGCGTTCGGCTCCCCATGCGTACATCGGTGCTGGATGGGGCCGGGCGAAGCTGGTGCGCGTCGGGGTCTCTAAGATCCAGCCCCCCTGGCCGAAGGCGTTTTTAACTTCAGCCAGACGCAGTCCTTGGCCGGTGAATACCGTCACCGGGCGCATGCTTTCGGCGGTGGTGACCGCCGCCTCGACCCGTTCGGCCAGGGGTGCGTCCTGGATCAGCATGCGACTCCAGCCATTGCGCACCACGCGGCGGGCAAATGACGGTAGCATTTCATCGTATTCGAATTTTCGCGCGGTATCAGTCAGCGGCAGCCGGGCGAAAACGTCTTCGACGGTGCGGTGCGCGTGGATGTCCATGGCCGCTGGCGCGATGCTGTTTTTGAGTTCTTCGCCGGCGCGTTCGATCGCAGCAACCTCCGCACTGCGGTCACCTGGATCAGCGGCGACCTTGCGGAGCAGGCCTTCGCTCAGGACCAACACCTCGGCCGAGCGCAAATGGACACCGGTCATGATGCCCTCGGCGACGCTGAGCCCATTTTCGCCTACGGTCAGGCCGGCGGTTTGCGCAGTTGCGACCAACTTGGGCAATTGATCGAGAATATCGGTGCGATCATCAGCGAGAAAATGACGCGGCACCGGCAAGGCGCCGATTTCGGTTTCCAGCACGGCGCCACCATCGCTGTCGACGCCTTGGATACGGTAGGCGGCACCGGCGCCGTTATCCCAGTAAACGGCGCCATCGCGGGCCGCGATCGCCGGCGCTGCGGGTAGTTGGCCGAGCAGTTTTTCCGAACTCGGTTGGTCAAGGGGCGCGGCGACTGGCTGTTCGACTCCGCCTGCGGTCGGCGTGTCGGCAGGGGTCGCATCGGCAGACCACAACGGCAGGGCCACCGCGGTGAGGAGGAGGCCAGACAGCAGAAAGGGGCGCGGGAAAAAGGGCATTGCGGCTCCGTCTCTCCAAGACGCCGATCGGAAGCCGACCTGACTGGGGGAGGGGCCTAGCCTCAACCGCTATGATAGCCGGGTCAAGGCGTGGACGCCATATGGCTGCGGAAGTGCCAGAACCAGGTGGCTACAAACCGAGCAGCCCGTGCCCAGCGACCACAGCGGCGGCAGCGAGGGCGCGCAGCACCAGGGCGCGTCCTGGCGCGCGCGCTGACGACCAGCTGGCGACCAGGCCTACGAGGCCGCCGGCAAAAGCCGTCCATGCGAACAGGGTGGAGCTGAGCAAGCCAAGGCCCTCGCCCAGGTTGACCAGCAGTCCGGTTAGCACGACCAAGCCACCGAGGCCAGCCGCGGCAACCGCGAGATGGCGCGGGGCAAGTTCCGCCAAGGCGGCGCGTTGCCGACAGCTTGCAGCCAGAACTCCCACCAGGATGGCCGCTGTACCGGCAGTCAGGGGCATAAAACGGGGCATCAGGACGACGATCACCGTGCTGGCGGCTACTGCCAAAAGAACAAAGAAAGCCGCAGCGATGCGCCCGGGCATGGTGACGGCCGGGGCCGGAGCGGTGCGCGGTAAAGCGGTGACGATGGCAGTGGCCAAGGACGCATGGCCTGCCTGCCGGGTCTGTCCCCAGCTGCGTAAGTCAGCTTCCAGCTGGAGATGGCCGTCCGCCTGATCGGCCACAACGATGGCCGCATGGGCCCCAGAAAGATGCTGAACCACCGCATTGCGGGCCAGGTCCTGGTCGACGCTGGGGACATCGGGATCCAAGGCAATGGCGGCAAGCGCGCGCAGGCGGTCGCTAGCGTCGCGCAAGGCGTTTTGAAGGAAGTCGTTGGTGAGGGCGGCGTCGATCATGGCGCTACGAGACGCCAACGTTGGCAGGAAACCGGACAGTATTTTCTTGTTTTCACTCATTGCTACTCATTGCAACTTGGTCCTGCGTCCTGCGTCCTGCGACCTCGAAGGAGTCCTAGGCCTTTAAGCAGCGGGCCATTCGTGAGGTGTGGGGATCTTGGGTCGACAGTCCTTTACGAGAGGGCGGTGCGGGGAGTGGATGCTTCGGGGGATGACAGTGCTGGCCCTGGGGACAATACCCGATACACCCCCCGCCCCTTTATGACTGACCGCCGCCCCGACATCCGCAACATCGCCATCATCGCCCACGTCGACCATGGTAAAACTACCCTCGTCGACCAACTGTTGAAGCAGGCTGGCGTCTTCCATTCCAAACAGCATATCACTGATTGCGTGATGGATTCTAAAGACCAGGAGCGCGAACGCGGGATTACCATTCTCGCCAAGAATTGCGCGGTCAATTACGGTGACATCCGCATCAATTTGATCGACACTCCGGGCCACGCCGATTTCGGTGGCGAAGTCGAACGCGTGCTGCGCATGGCCGACGGCGTGCTGCTGCTGGTTGACGCCATGGAAGGCGCGATGCCGCAGACCCGCTTCGTATTGCGCAAGGCGATCGAAAATAAACTCAAGCCGATCCTGATCGTCAATAAGATCGATAAGTCCGGGTGCAAGCCACGCGAGATTCAGGATCAGATCTTCGATCTCATGGTTGATCTCGGCGCCGAGGATTGGCAGCTCGATTTCCCGGTGCTGTATGGCTCTGGCCGCGCCGGCTATATGAACACCGATCCCACCGAAGGCGGCGATCTGCGTCCGCTGTTCGATGCGATCATCGCCCATATTCCTGGTCCGCCTATCGAAGTTGATTCGCCCTTGCAGCTGCAGGTTGCGAATATCGACCATAATGATTTCGTCGGCCGCATGGCCATCGGACGCATTTATGCTGGTTCAGTGCGCGCGGGTATGTCCGTGTCGGTTGTTGCCGGACCCGACGCAGTGCCGCGCAAAGCGCGCGTGCTGCAGCTCCGTCGCTTCGCTGGCTTGGGCCGCGAAGAAGTCGCCGAAGCCAGCGCCGGTGACATCGTTATCGTCAGCGGTATCGAAGGCATCGACATCTCGGACACGATTTGCGATCCCGAGTTTCCCCGCGCTTTGCCGCCGATCCCAATCGACGAACCGACCATCAAGATGACCTTCGGCGTCACCACCAGCCCGTTGGCGGGCAAGGAAGGCAAGCCGCTGCAGAGCCGTGATCTGCGCGCACGCCTAACCCGTGAGGCCGAACGTAACGTCGCCTTGCGTGTCGCCGACACCCCCCAGCCCGATGTGTTTGAAGTCGCCGGTCGCGGCATTCTGCATTTGGGCGTGCTGATCGAAGATATGCGTCGCGAAGGGTTCGAACTGCAAGTCGGTTCGCCGCGCGTCATCTTCAAAACCGACGAACACGGCAATCGTCTCGAGCCGATCGAACTCGCCGTGGTCGACGTGCCCGAAGAGGGCTCTAGCAAAGTCATGAAGCTGCTCTTGTCGCGCCGCGCCGAATTGGTGTCGATGGCGTCAAAGGGTGCTTTGCAGCATCTCGAATTCACCATTCCCGCCCGTGGTCTGATCGGCCTGAAGAATATTCTTCTTACCGCGACTCAGGGTGAAGCCACCTTGAACACGCTGTTCCACGGCTATGAAAAATACCGTGGCGATATCGAAAAGCGCCAACAGGGCGCGATCATTTCGATGATGGACGGCAATGTGGTTGCCTACGCCCTGTGGAAATTGCAGGATCGCGGCGAATTCTTTGTCGACGTCGGCGAGCCGCTGTATGAGGGCCAAGTCATTGGCGAAAACGCCAAGGACACCGATATGACGGTGAACCTGACCACGGAAAAGAAGCTGACCAACGTGCGCAGCTCGGGCGCGGATGAGGCGATCCGGATTACCCCGCCGCGCCGCATGAGCTTGGAAGAATCGATGGAATACATCCGCGCGGATGAGCTCGTCGAGGTCACCCCCAAGTCGATCCGCATTCGCAAGGTCCAGCTCAAGGAAGTCGACCGCAAGCGCGCATCTCGCGTCGAATAACGCGCTAGCGTCGTCTCCTCCGCGCCCGCGCGCACGTACGGTCGCGCAGACGCGGACGGATGCGCACAAGCCCAGGCGTCTCGCCGGTTGCTCGTTGCCCATAGGCACGGACAACCGGTGGCTATGGCTACTCCCCGCAATGTTCTCGGTGGTCCGTTGGTTCCCTGCAGCATGGATCCACTGACCGGCTATTTCCGTGACGGCACCTGCCACTGTGGCGCCGATGATCCGGGCGTGCACGCGGTGTGCATCCGTGCGACGGCCGAATTTCTCGCCTATAGTACCACCAGCGGCAACGATCTGGCCACACCTCGGCCCGAATTCGGCTTTCCTGGGGTCAAGCCCGGCGATCGCTGGTGCATCTGTGCCGGGCGCTGGCATGAAGCGTTCAAGGCGGGCAAGGCGCCGCAGGTGTTTCTGGCCGGCACCGGCAGTGAAGCCTTGACCGTGTTACGTCTAGAAGACCTCAAGCGCCACGCCGTGGACGCGCCAGAGCATAACTGACGTCGGCAAGTACGGCGCAGAACGACTGCGCGGGGTGACGCTCTGTCCTTGAGCAGCCTGAAAACGTTTGGAGGCTGCCCCACCGCCCAGGAGCCTGCCCATGCCCGCCGCTACCAATCCCTTGCCCCAGCTCATTCCTGCCCGTGTGCAGAAGGCCCGGCAACGCATTGAATTGCTCATCAATCAAGCCAGTCAGCCCCTCACGGTCACGGCTGGCCCGATCAGCGACGAGCGGGTGGAATTGCAGGTAGCGCAAAAGCAGAAATTGACCGCGATCAAACCCAACAGTTTCTTCGGCAAGAAGGATGGCTGGCAGCACCGCTGGTTCCGCATCGACGTGCCCGCGGCCAAGGCCAATGAGAAAGGCCGCCGCCTGCTGCGCTTCGCCTGTCAGGGTGAACACACCGCGTATCTCGACGGTATTCCCTGGGCCGGTTTCGATTGCGCCCATCCTGCGCATATTATTCCCGACCAAGCCTTCACCGTGTGGATCGATTGCGGCATATGGGCAACGGGCATTTGGGCGCCCGGACATACCCCGATTGGCGATCATGGCGCCCGCTTCGACGGCTGCTCCATCGACATTCGTGATGACCAAGCGTGGGGCGCGTTTTGGGATCTGGACTGCTTGACCCAATATGTGTTCTGGTTGTTCCAGCGCGATCAGGTTACCGTCGGACCCGGCTGGGGTTTTGGCTATCATCCCGCGGTGGAAAAGGCCAGTCCCTTGCTGCGCCGCGTACTTGCGCAGCTTGATGCCGCGATCGATATTTTCGATCTCGCCGGTGGTGACCGCGTCGCCCTGCCTACCTTGCGCAAGGCCCTGGCGACGATGACCGCGGCGATTCCAGCAGAGGACTGGCAGCCGGTGGCAGCCCTGTGCGGGCATGCCCATATCGATCTGGTCTGGCTGTGGCCGGAAAAGGCGACGGAGCGCAAAGGCATTCATACTTTTGCGACCCAATTGCGTTTGATGGAGCGATATCCTGAATTCGTCTTCGTTGCTAGCCAGCCGGCGCTGTATCGCGCCATCGAACGGCTCGAACCGGTGTTGATGAAACAGATCGCCGCGCGCTTGAAATCACGGCAGTGGGAAGCGATGGGCGGTTTCGAAGTCGAACCCGACAATCAATTGCCCTCGGGCGAAGCGCTGGCTCGTTCGTTGATTATCGGTCAGGCGAAATTGACCCAGCTCACCGGAAAACCCTCGCGCGTGTGCTGGATTCCCGACGTCTTTGGTTACGCCGCCTGTCTGCCACAGATCCTGCGCCTGGGCGGATCGGATCGTTTCTATACCACCAAGATGACCTGGTCGGCTGTGACCAAATTCCCCTACACCAGTTTCGTGTGGAAGGGCAACGACGGCAGCGAAGTGCTGACCCATCTCTGTTCGACCGGCTATAATGGCGACGTTAATATGAAAGACGGCATCGTTAAGCCCCTGGAAGAACATCGCCAAGCTGGCACACATCCCGAATTGCTGTTAGGCACGGGCCTGGGCGATGGCGGCGGCGGTGTAACCGAAGCGATGTGCGAACGTGCGCGTCGTTTGGGCGCTTTGCGCAGCGGCAAAGGCTTAGCTGGCGTGCCGAAAGTCAAATGGTCGCGCACCGATGATTTCTTTGATCGTCTTGATGCGGTCGCGGATACCCTGCCCGTCTATCAGGGCGAATTGTATCTCGAATATCATCGCGGCACATTTACCACCCAGAGCGAATTCAAGCGCCTCTATCGCCGTGCCGAAACTGGCCTGCAAGTGCAGGAAGCGGTGCAGGTCGTGCAGGGCGGCAAGCCGGTTGACGAAAAGCCATGGCAACGGGTGGCCTTTGCCCAGTTCCACGACGCCATTCCCGGCTCGTCGATCAATATTGTCTATAAGCAGATGAATCCGGAATTGGCCGCGATCGGGGATACGGCATTGGCTGCGGCCCAGGCCGGCGTCGCCGGGGCAGGTACGCATCACACCGTGTTCAATCCGCTGCCACAGGCGCGCACGGTCACCGTCGAATTACCCACTGCAAGCAGCTGGACTGTTGCTGGCGAAGTGGTGCCCAGCCAGCGTTCGGGCAGTGGCCGTGGCGCCCGCGATCTGGTCCAGGTCCAGGTGCCCGCTTTGGGCTCGGTGCGCTTGGTCAGTTCCTCGGCGACGGAAAAAAATGCATCGAGCCAAGTAAAACCGACCATTACCGCGACGGCCAAGCGTCTGAGCAATGGTCGCGTCGATGCGCGTTTTGATGCCAAGGGTCGCCTCAGCGCTTTGACCGTCGATGGCACGCCGCTGCCGTTGACCGAGCCGGCAGAATTCCGCCTGTCGCATGATGAGCCTGCCCACTACGACGCCTGGGATATTGACCATGCGGCGAGCCGTCTCGGTTTGCCCCTGGCAGATCCCGGCACCCTGAAGCTGGTTGAAAATGGCGCTGTGCGCGCCGTGCTGCGCGGTAACTTCGCTATTGGCGCGAACAGCCAGGCCCAGGTCGATTATATTCTCGACGCCGGCGCTGACCTGCTGCGGATGGAAGTCAGCGTCGATTGGCAGGAACGCCATCGCCTGCTGCGCTATCATCTGCCGACCGGATTTGCCGGGCCCAATGCCCGTTACGGTCTGCCCTTTGGCGCCATTGATCGTCCGCAATTCCGCGGCACCGAACGCGAAGAGGCGATGTGGGAAGTTCCGGGCAGCCGCTGGGGCGCGGTGCTCGATCACAGCGGCCAGGAGGGCTTGGCGATCCTCACTGAAGCGAAATTCGGTTTCACCTGTCGGGAAGGTGATCTCGGCCTGTCCCTCCTGCGGTCTTCGACCCATCCCGATGAAGATGCGGATCAGGGCAAGCACGTGATTCAATTCGCCGTCGGTCGCTATCGCGCCATCGGCGATGCGGAGACTCCGTGCACCGCTGCTGCTGCCGACGTCGCCTATGTGCCGGTGGTGACGGCGAGCGGTGGCAAGGATCTCGCCGCGCCCTTTACCCTCGGCGACTGTGGTTCGTTAGTGCCGAGCTGGGTCTTGCCTACCAGTGACGGCAAAGGCTATATTGTGCGCTTCCACGAAACTGCCGGTCGTAGTGGCGCGGTGGTCCTGGAATTGGCCGAAGACGCCAAAAAGGTCGACAGCGTCGACTTTTTGGAAAATGTATTGGCCCCGGTCAGTCGTCAGGGTCGACGCTGCACGGTCGCTTATGCGCCGTATCAGGTGGTCAGCATTCGCGTCCTGCGCAAATCCTGACGCAGAATTGATGGGGCAGATCGAACTGGGCTGGGGCTATTTGCCCCAGCCCAGGTGTGTTTTAGCGACCAACCAAGGTCCCGAGCCGTTCCCACAGGGCGAGATAGGTCATTTCAAAGCCCTCGTGATGCGGAATGGCGTAAATAAACCACGGCAGTGGCGCCGCGCTGAGCCGGTTACAGGCCAGCGGAACCACGCTGAAACCGAGGCGTTGGCAATGACTGAGCGCGCGCGGCATATGCCAGGCCGAGGTCACCAAACCGACGCGTTGCCAGCCACGCTCCTGAGCCAACGCCTGCAGCGCGGTGATTTCCTCACGGGTGATCTGCGGCCCAGGCACGTGCACAATTGCCGCTTCGGGAATGCCGAGTCCACGCCAAATCGTGGCGGTTTCTGCGGCCAGATCGCGAGTATCCCCCGGTAGCCCAGAGCCAGAGGTGACGAGCAACGGCGTCTTGCCGGCCAGATACCAACGCACCCCGGCGACCAGTCGGTCGCCAGAGCGACCGAGCTGCGGCTGACCAAAGGGGTCGACATCCGTGCCGCCACCGAGCACGCAAATAGCATCGAAGTGCTCTGTCGTGGTGGGATCGAGGGGGTGCAGGCCGGCCTCGAGGTCGCGCATCAACGCGGCCCCCAGCCAGACATTTCCGGCGGCGCTGTAGAGCAGCGTGATCAGACCCACCGCGATGGCACTTTTCACCTGCCGGGTCCAGACGAGCCCCAGCCAGGTAATGATGAGCCCAACCCAGATCAGGCCCGTGGGCAGGAGCAGGCGGGCACAGACTTTTTGCAAATAGATATTACCCACAACCAGAACCGCGATGCCGACAAGACCCAGGACCGGGACCGTCCACGCGAGCCACCACAGGCGATCCCGTTGGAAGCGGTGGCGTTCCAACCACCAGCATGCGGCAGTGATGAGAACGAGGAGAATTGCGACCGGCAGCATGTCGAGGATGATATTGCCGTGCGCGCTGCCGTCACGACCATTGCTGGGCATGGCCACCGTCCTGCCGATCACGCTGGCTGATTTCCAACCCGACCCTAAGTGTACGTCGACCCGCACGGCGCTGGGCTGGCTTTTCCGCTGTGATCTCGGTCTTCGCCGGGTGAATTGGAATCATGCGCACTGGGCGGTGAACACGTTTCTGAGCGCGCAGGACTGGCAGGCCGGAGGGGCGCTGCGCGTGCGTGTTCGCACCCCTGAGCCGCGCGAGGACGTCGTCGTCGCCCTCGCTGTCCGTGGGGCGGATGGCTGCTGGTGGCATCACGCGGTGGCGTGCCCGCTGGCCGGGCTGGACAACCAGGGCAACGCAGAATTCGCCGATTTTTCCCCAGCGGAATGGATCGCTCCCGCTCAGGGTTCTTTTCGCAGCGATACCGGGGTCCTGCAACGCCACGGGATTACCGCCCTGGCCATCGGGATCATCGATCCACGCGGTATCGGGGTGGTGAACTTTGAGCTTACCGAAGTGGCGCTGCTTTCGGCTGCGCTCGTGGCTCCGGTCACGATTGTGATTTATCCGCAGTGGCTCGAGATCGCTGGCACCACCGCTATTCCAGCGGGCGTGTTCGGGGGATATCATCTCGACGACGAGGCCTACCCGCGTTATCGCCTAGCCCTGCGGCGCTGGATTCACCACACCGGGCTGGCCGGAGATCCCGCTCAGGATCCGCGGGTGCCTATCGCGGTGACCACAGTGGGCGACCGCGTGCGCCCCTCGCCCCGATTAACGCATGCGGATTGGCAGCAGCGCTGCCAGAAATATGGCTCTGATTTTGGGAGCCGTTCAGCCCAATTCGTAGCGCCGCCGTGGGTGGAATACTGGAATGAGCCCTATTTGAATTGGGCCAACCGCAATCGAGCAGCGTTCATTCCGCACTATTTTGAGCTCGCCCAGGCTCGGGAAGGCGGCCCGGTCCATCTTGCCATGGATGGCAGCGTCTGTCCGCATTTACGCTGGACGCGTCAATTCGACGTTCCGCCCTGGCCATGGACTCGGCCGCAACACTGGCGTCGGGGCATCGATGCCACCGGACAGCAATGGTCGGTGCACGCTCCGCCGTGGCGCGGAATGGAGGACGTGTACGGCGGCGCGTATAATGAAACTTGGCATCCACCGGAACATATCGCAGACGGAGAATCATATGACGTCACCTGGCAGGGCGAGACGGTGCAGCTGTCAGCGATGACGCCGTGGCATATCTACGATGAGACCCAATTCACTTTTTGGGCCGGGGCGGGTCTGGTGCGTTTTTATGTCGAACCTCTGCGCGTCTTTGCCCAGGCCCTAAAAGCAGCGTGTCCGCACGCGCTGGTGATCGCTGGCTGGCAACATCGTCCGGGCGAAGATCGCTGGGCGGCGTGGGATCTGCTCTATCGCCCGACCATTGACCAGACCATCGATCTGATCGACGCCGTGAGCGACCACGACTATGGTGGTGATCCTTTGCGTATGGCGGCCCAGGCAGAATTGGTTGCCTGCTATGGTTTGGTGACGCACAATAAAAAATTACGCAGCATCAACACTGAAAATGCTGCCGGAGCAGATCCCGAACAGACTCCCGCCGCCGATCCGCTCGCGCAACACGCCGCGACCGACGCCATCAAGGCGCGTTGGTGCTGGCGGAAAATCATCAGTCTGCTCGCCCTGGTTCCTGACAAGGTGCTGGGCTGCTGTTGGTTCGGCGGCGGGCCGCAGTGGTTCAGTGCGAAAGGTGAGGGGCTGGCGCTCGATCTCCTCCGCGGCCTCCGGGGCCGTTTGGTCAGGGTCGAAAGTTCTGATCCGCAGATTCTGGTGGTCGCCGCTGAGGATCAGGACCCTCAGCGGCCCGCCGATCTGCCTCCAGTCCGCACCTGTCTGGCGATCCTGAATGTGGGTCAGGACGTGCGCGATTGTTCGATATCGGTGCCCTCTGATAGCGTGGTCATCCGTCGCATCTGCGCGGGCGTAATAAGTGACACGGCGCACAGCTGTGCTGACGGAATGTGCTCGCTGCAACTCGAGCCCCGTGAAGCAGTGGTCCTGTTTATGGCGATAACATTCCGCAGCGCGCCCGTGCAGCGCCACCAGCAGGTGTGGCCAGTGACCTTGGTCTGGATCGGACCGGCCACGCCAAGTACCGCGCCCGTGAAGATCCCGGCTGGGCGGCGCCGCTGGTTGCGGGTGGTGGTCGAACGTCTCCCTGCTGGCGTTGGCTGGCTCGAGATCGCTGGAGTCCGTCTGTCGATTCCGGCGGCTTGTACCGCGACCGAGCAGACCGCGATTCGGGAACTCGCGCTACCAGAAACCGTACCGGCGGGTGGCTACCTGGCGACCTTTACCTGTGCCCAAAACGCCGCGTCTTGGCATCTGGTCTGTGCCAGCGTCTGGTGGGAAAATGACGCTGGCGGTAGAGAAAACTAACGTGCGGGGTCGTGGACCTCGGCGATAGCGATGGCCTGTTCACCTGTGGTGCTGGAGGTCAGCCACTGCCGCCCATCGTTATCGGTAAAGATATGCGGATCCCGGAGGGCATGTTCAGGGTGATGCACCACCCCGGAACGCGAGGTGACCACGGGGAGATCGGATCCTTCTCACGGCAATTCCGAGCGCAGCACTTCTTCAGGCGGCCCGGCCTGCCAGGAGGTTTACTCCCCGCGAATATCCATGCGGGCACGCAGGATGCGATCGGGGGTATCCCCGATCGAGCTCCAATAGATCAGGATCGCGTCTGGGCCGGGAACGATAGCGAGCTGGCGGATGCCGGCGAGCGTCGTCCCGGCGTCGGATTCAGGGGGAAGGGAAAAGGGATTATGGCCCTTTATGAAATCGGAGGGTCCATCGCGGGAACGGTACAGTCGGCCACCTTTGACCATGCCATACCACCAACCATGGTGTCGCCAAACGCGCAGATACGACGGGGTCAGGGGTTCGGAGCCGACGACGGGGAAATGAAGTCCGTCACCTCCGCAGACCAGAAATGTTTGTTGTCCAGGAACTGCGCGGGCCGGGCCATGCAGGTACAGGCGGCATTCCTGGGCGGCGTTGTCCCAGATTACGTCCGGTGCGCGATGTGTCCTGGGGCTGCAGGCAATTCAGCGAGTTTGAAAACGCCGCCTGGATGAAGTTGCCAAGGCTCCGCCAGTGTATCAGCGTAGGCAAGGCGTATTGAGGCCCCTTGATGATGCGCGAAATAACAATAATAGCGACCGAGGGGGTCTGCTACCCAGGCTGGCACGCGGACCAGGCAGGGCCCGTTGATATTCGCACCATCCGGATCGCCCGATGCGAAGAGGACCCGATGTATAATGGTATTGGTGGGAAATCGCGAAATCAGGAGGGCATCTCCGGTGGCGGTCTCGCGCACATTAGGCCGGTTTGCTGGGACGATAAGCGGGGAATCTGCGCCATCGGCTGTTGCGGTCCGCATGATCCAGTCACAAAAATGTAACAAGGGAGTTTAGGGAATGGCCGAATGTGCGCGGAGCCCAAGTGCTCTGCTTCATCTTTGGTCCGCTTGCGTCTTCTTTGTATTCCCCAATGCCGAACGGATTTTCTATGCGTGATCGTCGACTGCTGCCATGGTGTGGTTGGACGCTGGTGGCCCTGGCGGTGGGCCTGGGTTTGGGTCAGCACCTCGTGGCTGTTGAGTCCGCAGCGGCGAGTGCGCTTTCTGAGGCGCCCGCACCCCTCACCGTGTCGATCGATTGGTTGGCAGAAATGGCCAAAGGCGGAGTCACCGCCGTGGTGCAATTACTGCTGGTGGTCGTGGGTACGGCGTGCGTGTGTGAACGCCTTATTCGGTTGCGCCGCAGTGCCGTGGTTCCCGAGGCCTTGGTCGAGGACGTCAAACCGTTATGGCTGGCCGGTGATTACGCTGGTATTGTGCGTCGGTGTGCGAGCGATCGTTCGACCTTGGCGCGCATCGTCGATTTTCTCGTCCGCCACCGGAACGCCGATTACCAGACCCTGATGCAGGGTGCGTCGGATATCGGCAGTCGTGATCTCAAACGCCACAATCAAAAAGCCTATCCTTTGGCGGTAGTCGCGACCCTGGAGCCGCTGCTAGGCCTGCTCGGCACCATGATCGGGATGATTGAGGCCTTTGCCAAAGTCGCGGCTTTTGGTGATATGGGCAATGCATCCATGTTGGCGGATGCGATTGGCAAGGCCTTGATCACCACTGCCTTAGGATTGGTCATCGCCATTCCCGCCTTGGCGTTGTATCACTGGTTCAAGCAGCGGACCTCTTTGCTTGGGACCGAGTTGGAAGAAGCGGTCGATGAATTGGCGACCTCGTGGTTTATTGCCGCTGCGCCGGAAAAACCCTCAGCGGGTTCAGCGGGTTCAGCGGGGTCAGTGAAACCCTCGCCGCCGGCGTCAGCGGCAGAATCCACTCCGGTGCAACGTCCCACTCTGCCGGAAATGGCCTGAAGATGCGCCGGCTTCGGCGTCCGACCCAGCCGGAAGAAACCGTCGAGGTGGCGATGTCGCCGCTGATCGACTGTGTCTTTCTGCTCCTGATCTTCTTTCTGGTCACCACCATGATGAAAAAAATGGAAAAGCAGATTCCCATCACCCTGCCAGATTCGACTTCGGCCATTGCCGATCAACCGGATGAGCGTCTGGTGGTGATTGGCATTGATGAAAACGGGAGCTACCTGCGTGACAGTGGGAAGCGCGACGGGGATGGCAATCCCCTGTACGAGCCGATTCCCGATCTGGCCATTTTCCTCCGCGAAACAGCGGAATCCGGCGGCGCGCAGCGGCCGCTGCGCGTAGATGCTGCACCCCGTGCACCATTTCAGAAGGTGATTGATACTTTGGACATCTGCCACATCCAGGGCTTTGAACACGTCGGCGTTCGTTTGAAAAAGAAGGATTGAGAGCACCGCATGCATATGGATACCGATGAAGATGAGGGCGTCGAAGTGCCCATGTCGCCGCTGATCGACTGTGTCTTTCTGCTCCTGATATTTTTTCTCGTCACCACGATGATGAAGAAAGAGCAGCGTGACATCGACATCGACCTGCCGACTTCCATTTCTGCTCTCGAAGTGGCCCCTGATGATCAGAAATTGGTGATCGGCATTGATTCCGCCGGGGCTTTGTATGTCGACGGTCGCCCGATCACCCGTGATCGTTTGTATCACCGTTTGGCGGATATTGCGCAGAGTGAACCGGACAAGCATATCCGCTTGGATTGCGATCGGATGACGCCATTTGCGGGTGTGGTCGAAATTCTGGACCTCTGTCAGTTCCGTAACCTGCGCAATGTCGGAGTAAGGACCTACGATGACAAATATAACCGCTGAGCGCCGCCGACGTCGGCAAGGGACTGGGCGATTCTGGCTTGTAGCATTGCTGCTGAATGGCGCCGTGCTGGTGCCATTCCTGGTGTGGCAGGATTTGCGCCGCAGTGAATTCGTGATCACTCCGCCTACCGCCGCAGAATTGGCAGCGGAGCGCCGTCGCCAGGAGGAACTCGCCCGGCAGCCCTTACCCGAGTTGCGCAAAGTGCAGGTCGTCGAGGCCAAACGCGCGATCGAACGCCAGAAAAAAGCAGAATTGCAGGTGCAAGTCGAGGAATTACAGGAACTGACGGAGGTCATCGCGGCGCAAAAGGAAGAACAGCTCGCCGTGCTCAAAGCCCGCGATGATCAGGACTTGCTCACTCAACTGGTCGCGGCGGTGCAGGCCCAGGCCGCGGTGGTCGCAGAACAGGCTGAGCAGCTTGCCAATTCCCCGCGCCCCGAGATCGATCCCGCCAATGACCACGCAGCTCAGCTGCGCGATCAGGCGAAGCGGCTCCAGTCCGAAGCCGCGGGATTGGCGACGACGCCGGTGGCGGCGCCGGCAGCAAAAAGCGCAGCAGCGCCCGGAGGAGGTAGCGAAGCTGCTTCAGAACCGGCGCCAGAAATAACCACAGAAACAGAGACGACTTCGCCGCCGGCAGCCGCGGCAGAAGCGGAATCGCGCACGGCAACCGCTGCCGTGGACACGTCCGCAGCCTCTGCTCCGGAATTATCACTGACAACAACCCTCAACGATCCTGCCCGCGCGGCAAAGGTGGCCGAGCTTGCGAAGACCGTGGCCGCCACCAGCGCCCAGGTCGCTGCCGAGCAGCCCAGCCTGCAGTCCACGACCTTGGCGGCGCGGGCGGAAACCTTGGCAAGCCAGGCCCGGCGTCTGGCCGCTCAAGACGCCGCCGCAGCCCTGGCTGGATACAGCGCGGAGCCTTTGCTGACACCTAGCGATCTTGCGGCGTTGGATGCCTCGGCGCTTTTCGCTGCGGCACAAAAGGTGGCGCAGCAACAATCCGCGGAAAGTGCTGATAGCGCGGCGGCGGAATTGGCACTGACCCAGAATACCAGCTTCCAGCAGGCTTTGCAGGCGGTGGCGGCGCCGACCGCGCCATCGGCTGCGAGCACGGCCGCCCTGCATACGGCGTTGCGGCAGGAGCCGCAGACCCGGAGTGAATTGAATGCTTATGCTCAGGCCTTGGACCAAGCCATCAGCGAAACGGCAGCGGCGGTCGAACGGGCGCGCAATGCATCGCGGTCTGCTGCCGACAGGGCGGCGGCCCGCCAGGGTGGCGAACGCACCCTAACCCTGGCTGGGGCGCAGGCGGCGGTGGCAACTCAACAGGCCTTAGACAGCGCCAGTCTGCAGCGCGACGGAACCCGGGCGATGATGGTCGATCTCAGCGGTTTGATGCAGCAGGTGTATCGCGGCGGTGGCAATAGCAGCGACAGCGGCATCCGTGCAGGATCGAACCGGGAAGATGGCGGTGTGGGTATGGCCGCCGCGATCCCGCCGCGACAATTACAATTGGATGCCGGGCGTATTCAGGCGCAGGCCCTGCCAGGGCGGAAATTTTCCCGCGCCAGCGCCCGCAGCGGCTGGCTATTCATCGATTCCTGGTACGTGGTCGGTCCCTTTGAAAATCATGGCAAGATCGATTTCACCAAGCGGCATCCACCGGAAGCCGGCATCGATCTGGATGGGCGGTATCTCGGCAAGAACGGGACGGCACTGACTTGGAATTATCTTCAATCCAATGTTATGCGCATCAATCCGCCGGGGGAGCGCTCGGATTCGACCTATTACGGCTTCACCGAAGTCTGGTTTGAGGAAGCGACGGATATGCTCCTGGCAGTGGCGAGTGACGACGCGGCAAAGGTCTGGATCAACAATATCGTGGTCTGGCAGGATACCGGTTTGTCACCCTGGCAATTGGATGAAGGATTCTGCAAGGTTCGCTTTCAGAAGGGTTACAACCCGATCCTGGTGCGCCTCGAAAATGGACCGGGACCGTGCTATTATTCTATCCTGTTGTGCCCGGGTGATCTGTAAGCGATTCGAGAAATTCATGGGCCATCACTGCGAAATGGAATCGCCGGGAGATCGGCGCCATTGACCAGGTTCACCGCCGGGTTGTTCGCCCAGGCATAGCGCACGGCGCGCGGGGCGCTGATCCCTTCGGCACGCAGCACGACGGTTTCGCCATCAATTGCCGCCTGGGCATGCTGCCAGCTGCCATCCGGTCCCGCGAGGGCGAAGCCGAGGGGGGCCAGTCCGTCGGTGGTCTTTAAGTCCGCGGCAGCGTTGAAATGCAGACGAACGGAATTCTGTTCGATGGTGAGACGCTGAAATCCCGGACCCTGGGCGGGAATGTCTTGCTGATAGTGCTGCGCCAGCGCCCCCAGGGCGAGGCGGCGACCCACGTCATATTTATTCGTGGGATGGATATCGTCCGCTTCGCCAATATCGATGGCGACGGCTAAGGAGGTATGCGGATCGGCGAGTACGGTCAGGGCCTGCGCTTCGCGCAAACCAGCCCAACCTTCCTGGACTGGTTCATTGACGCGGGGCAGGAAATTCGCCAGCTGGACGATTCCGACATGCAGCGTGGGATTGGCGAAACGCTGGCGCCAATCAGCGATCAGTGCGGGCAGCAAGGTGCGATATTGGACCGGGTTGCCCGAGTTGGATTCGCCCTGATACCAGATGACGCCAGCGAGTTGGGTCCCGACCAGTGGCTCAATCATGCCATTGGACAGCACGGTGGGGAAATGCGGATTATCGTCGATGCGTTTGGGCGCATTGCGCAGACGTTGCCCATCATTGACCGACATCCGGTAGCGCCAATCGCCGGCGAGGCCGATGCGCTGGTCGCGGGCATCCGCGGGTGCCAACCACATTTCATCCGGATTACCATGAAAGCCACCCTTGCCGCCGCGATCCCGCACGCGAACGGCAAGAATGCGTGGGCCCGGCCCGACCCTGCCCGCGGGGATGCGATATTCCCGGCGTTTATTCCACGTATCGTTGCTACCGATCAGGGTGCCATCGATCCAGGTGGTGTCCTCATCGTCGATCGCGGTCAGGCTCAAGATCAATTCGCGGTTGGCGAAGTTGGCGGGGACTTGGATTTCACGCCGGAACCATACCACGCCATCGAGATCAGGCAGGCCGCGGTCTTCCCAGGTGCCAGGCAGGGTCATCTGTGCCCAGGCGCGATCGTCTACCGCGGGATTCTGCCAATAGGCGGCGGTGCCGGGATCGGAGGCCGCCCACCACGTTGCGAGCCGGGCAGGAAAATCTTGTTCGCCACCGGCGGCGACCACTGCGGTCAGCGCTTTCAATTCGCGATCGAAATCGTGCAGCGGCGCCAAGCCCGCGGCGCTGACCCAGGCCTGGGCTGGGGTCCCACCCCACGAGGCATGAATGAGGCCGACCGGCACGTGCAGTTTTTCCTGCACTGTACGTCCGAAATAATACGCTACCGCGGAAAATCCACCCCAGTCCCCGTGTCGGCCCACGCTCTCTGGCGTACAGGCCGCCCAGCTCACGTTGCCGGTCACGGACGGGCTCAGTGTCATCGCTTTGCCGACCCGGCACAGGCGCAACTGCGGATGATTCGCCTGGGCGATCTCAGCGTTAGCATTGCGGGTGGATACGATGCCTTGTTCCATGTTCGACTGGCCCGAGCACAGCCACACCTCACCGATGAGAATGTCCTGGATGGCGACCGTCGTCGGTCCGCTTACGGAGAGTTGGTGGGGTCCGCCCGCAGGCAGCGCGGGTAGATTCACGTGCCAGCGGCCGTCGGCGGCGGCGACGGCTTCCGCCTGGTGGTCGGCCAAAGTTACGCGCACTGGTGCGCCGGGCGTGGTCCACCCCCAGATTGGGATAGTGCGGCCGCGTTGCAGCACGCAGTGGTCGGCGAAGAGAGGGTGCAACATGGGAAGACTCCTGGCCGTGGCACCGTCGCGCGTCGCGGCTGGTTCCGCAGTCGCTGCCGGAAGCACGGCCAGAACCAGCAGGGCCCAGGACAATAGGGAGATGCGAAGCATGGTCTACGGAACGTTCGTCAGAACTGATTGCAACCGGCGAATCTCCAGCCTCAGGCTCTTCGCCACAGGCTTGCCCCCTGGTTCCCGGCATACACCTTTAGGGGATGACTCAACGCCAGATCGACCGTCGCCTTGGTCAAGTCGACGAAACCCTTGCCCAGATGGCAGGCTTGGTGGCCAAAGCCATCGCCTTGGCCGTTGCCGGGCTGAAAGAACCGCATCCGGATTTGGGGGCCGAAGCCCGTGCTATCGAAGAAGAAGTCGATTCACTTGATGACGCTTTGGAGCAGGACTGCCAGGAATTGATGGCCCTGAATGCGCCAGTGGCCAGGGATCTGCGCCGACTGATGGGTGTGATGCGGGTGACCTTGCTGCTGGAAGACCTGGGCGATGAAGCGGAAAGTGTGGCCCGGCGCGGACGTTTTCTGGCCCGCCATGCGGTAGTGCCCCGGCCGCCAGCGTTACTCGAACTTGCTGATCGAGTGTATTACCTCTACCAGCAGGCCTGCGTGGTGGTCAAGACCGGTGACCCGGCGTTGGCCCGGGAGGTCTTCGCCGCCAAGCCCGCGGCAAGCGAACTGGGTCGCCATGCGAGTGCGGCCTTGGCGCAGTCCATTCGCAGCGATGGCGACCATGCGGCGGAATGGTCGCACCTGCTGCGGGCCACCGAACGGTTGCGGACCATGCTGGAACGCTGCAAAGAATTGGCAGAAGAAGGGTATTTCCTCCACCACGGCACCAGCGTGCGTCATCATCACGAGAAATTGGCATGATCCGTGCCGTGGCCTTGCTCTGCGGGACCGCAGCGCTCGTTGCGGCGGAAAATCCCCTGATGACCGATGTGCGATTGACCATCGGCATTCCCGCAGCCAACTACGCCAGTGATGGCGGCAGCGATAGTTTTTCCAGTGGAATCGAAGTGGCAGCCCAATTTCTGTGGTCACGCAGCGAATTGGTGCCGAAAGGTTCTTGGTTTATCGGCGGTCAGGCGGCATTTGCCGAACATGACGGTGGGCCCAATAATTTCTCCCTTTCCACGGTGACCGCCGCCGGCTTGGCTGGCTATGCCGTGGCTCCGGAAAGCATGCCCAATCTGCATGTTGAAATCGGCCTGCTCGGAGGCATCGGCGGTGCCATCGCCCAGACTGGGTCGACTACTCAGTTGGCGCCATGGCTCGAAGCTGGTCTCCGCAGCGCGGCGATGATCACCTGGGAGCAGCTCCAAGTCGGATTGGAACTCGGGTACCGACTTGGGCTCACTCGCATTGATGCAGGCGCTGGCTCGTCCGAGATTTTTCTGTCGCGGGGAATCGTGGTGGCCTTATCGCTGGGAATGCGTATTGAATAGGCGTGGGCGCAGCCGGGCTCAGACGCTGTGGAACCTTGGCCCGCTCAGATCGTAGGGACGAGGCGCGGGCACGATAGAATGTCTCGCATGGACACGGCGTCTTCCTCTGCGTCTTCCTCGTCGCCCACCACCATTTTCCGCCCTAGTGCGGAGCGTGGACGCACCCGGATCGGTTGGCTAGATAGTCAGCATACGTTCAACTTTGGCGATTATTTCGATCCACAGTGGATGAGCTGGCGCGGCCTGCGGGTATTGAACGATGATCTCATTCAAGCCGGCAACGGCTTTGGCGAACACGGCCACCGCGACATGGCGATATTGACCTGGATGCTGGCTGGCGAAATTGCCCATCGTGACAGCTTAGGCAACGGTGACGTTTTGCGACCAGGCGACGTGCAGGTCATGCAGGCAGGCCGTGGAATCCGCCATAGTGAAATGAATCCATCGGACCAAACCACTCATTTATTGCAAATCTGGATCCAGCCGGTCGCCAATGGCCTGCCGCCGCTCTACGGCCAGCGCCATCTCCCGCTGGCCGAGCGTACCGGTCGCTGGGCCGTCCTAGCCGACCGCGATGGCCACGAAGGCCTGCCTCTGGGCGCGGATGCCCGTGTCCTGACCGCGATTATTCCCGCCGGCAGCAGTTTGACCTACGGCCTGCCCGCCGGTCGGGGTGCGTGGCTGCATCTGGCTCGGGGCGCAGCGACTGCTAATGGTCAGGTCCTGGCCGGTGGGGATGGCCTGGGAGTGACAGGGACTGGGGTGCATGTCCACGCGAACGAATCAAGTGAGGTCCTGCTGTTCGATTTGGGGTATGGACTGCCTCGATAGGAGGTCTGGGACTGGGGCCGATCTCGTTATTTTGGCTATTTGATCTAGACTTTTTGGATGAAACCTCCTGCTCATGCTTCAACGTGGCCGCTGCATGAAGCAAAAATTCGCCTAAGCGCCGTAGTTGACGCCGCGTGTGAGGTCGGTCCGCAGACCATCACCCGCCATGGCGTGGCCGTGGCCGTGGTGGTCCCCGTGGTCTCGAATATCGATACCGAAGGCATATCCGCGTGGGACCTCTTGCGGGATGATCTCATCGCCAGCTTGGGCGGCCCGCCCGAGATTCCTGCCCGCACTACAGATGCGGTGACCGAGGTTCCGCTGCCGTGGTGACGGGCTGGCTGTTCGACACCTGTCTGATTTCCGAGACGGGTCGGCCCCAGTCGGATCAGGGGGTCATGACCTGGCTCAAGGCCTGCCCAGTGCAACAGGTCTGGACCAGCGTTCTGGTCCTGGGCGAATTGCAGTCGGGCATTGCGCTGTTGGATGATGGACCGCGCCGTCGTGCGCTCGTCGCCTGGCTGGGCCGCCAGCGCGCGGCATTTGGCGATCGCTGTCTGGCCATCGACGGATCCATCGCCCGCACCTGGGGCGAATTGCATGCGTCGCGTCAACGCAGCGGACGGGCCCTGCCCATCGTCGATGGCTTGATTGCCGCCACCGCCGTGGTGCGTGGACTCGCTATTGCGACCAAAAATGTGGCGGATTTTGCTGACGTGGGCGTGGTGGTGGTCAACCCGTGGGCAGGGCTAGCGGAATAGAGCTATGCAAAGCACGAAGGGGGAAGCCCAAGACAATATTTCTTTGAAAACGCCTGGGCTGGCCCGGTGTAGGGGAGCGAAGTATATCCCCACTCAGGATATACGCTAACTACGATGAACACCGCGACAGAAACCCAGAAAAATGGCAGATCCAATAGGGCAATTTGGATCATCGTTATCTCAATGGTAGTTGCTACCTATGTGTCCTCGTTTGGGCCAGCTATTTATATATTTATAAAAGTAGATAAGCGGATTGGGTATAAATATTAAAGATACCTGTACCCTGTATTCGTAACCGTTTATGTGCCCCATATCTATTTAATGGCAAACAGCGAACTGTATTATGACTATGGATGTTGGTGGAAAGATTAGGCGAAATCCTCACGCACAACTCAGTTACATCAAAATTTCCATGACACACCCTATAGCAATGGTCCGTACAATCTCTAATTCGTCCACTTTAGGACATGCGTACGCAAGAGATACCCGTTCAGGGGCGGGCCCGAGAAAATAACCCTATCGGGATGACATTCATCCCGCAGTGGCCACCACATCCAGCCCGGATTCCCCGCCCGGCACGACCTGCACCGCGCTGCCATCTGGCAGCGAGCCATCGACAATGCGCCGCGACAGTGCGTTGGTGATCTGGCGTTCCAAATAGCGCTTCAGGGGGCGGGCGCCGAAGTGCATGTCGTAGCCTTCCTTGACCACGCGTTCCAGCGCGGCGTCGGTGAGTTCCAGGGTGATGCGGCGTTCGGCGAGGCGTTTGCCGATGCGCTGCAATTGGATCGCGGCGATACCGCGCAGGTCTTCGCGAGTGAGGGGGCTGAATAAAACAATGTCTGAGAGCCGATTGAGAAATTCTGGACGGAAATGACGGTGCACGGTGGCCATGACCTGTTCGCGCACGCCCGGGGCCAATTCGCCGGAGGCAGTGAGCCCGGCGGCGATATGTTCAGAGCCCAGGTTCGAGGTCATGATGATGACCGTGTTGCTGAAATTGACCGTGCGGCCCTGGCCATCAGTCAGGCGGCCTTCATCGAACACTTGCAGCAGGGTATTGAATACCTGCGGATGCGCTTTTTCGACTTCGTCGAGCAGGACCACGGTGTAGGGGCGGCGACGAACAGCTTCGGTCAATTGGCCGCCTTCGTCGTAGCCGACATATCCCGGCGGCGCGCCGATCAGGCGTGACACCGCGTGCGATTCCATGTATTCGCTCATATCGATGCGGACCATATGGGTCTCATCATCAAACAATTCCGCCGCCAGGGCCTTGGCTAATTCGGTTTTCCCGACGCCGGTGGGCCCTAGAAATAAGAAAGCGCCCATGGGCAGATTGGCATCGCCCAAACCAGCCCGCGCGCGCAGGATGGCATCGGCGACGGCTTGCACGGCCTCGTCTTGGCCGATGACGCGGCGATGCAGATGTTCGCCTAATTTCAGAAAGCGTTCGCGGTCGCTGGCTTTCAGGCGATCTGCGGGAATGCCGGTCCAGCGGGCGACCACGGCACTGATATCGTCGGGGCCGACCGATTCGGTGAGCAGATTGCCTTCCTCATTGGTTTCGGCTGCCTCGGCAAGCTGTTTTTCGAGTTCGGGAATGCGGCCATAGCGCAGTTCGGCGACTTTGCCGAGATCGTATTTGCGTTCGGCTTCTTCCATCGTCTGTCGGGTGGATTCCAGCTCCTTGCGCAATTGGCGCACGGCGTCGACCTTTTTCTTCTCGGCCTGGTATTGGGCGTTGAGCGTATCC
>Ga0105045_10000094_pt1 | contig 46871 bp, 40 predicted proteins | sample MAT02_FD_78089 | JGI IMG/M metagenome (GOLD analysis project Ga0105045, IMG submission 78089) | Freshwater microbial communities from Lake Fryxell liftoff mats and glacier meltwater in Antarctica - MAT-02 (megahit assembly) | ecosystem: Environmental > Aquatic > Freshwater > Ice > Liftoff...
GACTTCGTATGGGAAGACGCCAACGCCAATGGCATCCAAGATGCAACAGAAACTGGTATCGCAGCTGTACAAGTGCAACTATCAGGAATCAATGGGTTTAACCAAACGACCACTACGGACGCTGACGGAAGATATACATTTAGTGGACTGACGCCTGGAGATTACAATATAGAAGTGACGATTCCTAATGGGTATCGCTTCACAAAGGCAAAACAAGGAAGTGATGATATGATTGACTCAGATGCAGCTGATGGAGCAGTGCAAGGTATCACTCTTAGCTCGGGTCTTAGTACTCTAAATTTTGATTTTGGGCTATTAAAAGGAGCGGAGTTGGGAGACTTCGTATGGTTGGACATCAATAGTAATGGGATTCAGGATAGTAATGAACTAGGAATCGAAGGCATAACTTTGAGTTTAGAGGGTACGAATTTATTTGGGGATCAAGTATTGCTAAGTACAGTTACTAATTCAGTGGGATTTTACAGCTTTGAAGATATTTATGTAGGACTTTATACCGTTCGTCTTGAAAGCGGAACTGACTATATAGCTACAATTCAAAATGCAGGAACAGATGAGCAAAAAGACAGTAACCTGGATCCCAGCTTTACGTTTTTTGATGTAGCAGTTACAGCTCAAAAAGACGACTTATCCAATGACATCGGCCTAGTAACTCTCGGTGTTATAGGTGGATTGGTCTGGGAGGACCTCAATTGCAATGGTGCTTACTTACCCAATGAGATCGTGCTAGATAACATAGAGTTGACACTATCTGGAGTAGATGTTTTTGGTGCTTTGACAAGCAAAACCACCTTAACTAATGCTGATGGTAGATATGTTTTTGCTGATTTGAAACCTGGTAGTTATAGCGTTTCTGTAATGACACCGCTGGGATACTTTATCTCAAGTGCGATAGTTACTCAAACTGATCTAGGTAGTGGTATGATAGTGAGTGACATTGATTTTCCACTTTTCCGTAAGGTAAGTATAGGCGATTATGTATGGAATGACATCAATATGAATGGTATCCAAGATACAGATGAAGCAGGGCTCAGTGATGTAGCAATCATCATTTATGACATGCTCAATGTCGGTTTTGACACCTTAATGACAAAGACAGATGCCAACGGATTTTATAGTTTTAGAAACCTGAAACCTAGTACTTATCAGTTGAGTTTTGGGATACCTACGGGATTTGAACCTACGCTCAAAAACGTTGGAATAGATCGTACCATTGATAGCGATATCAATAGTGATGGACTTACAGATAAGATTACGTTGCTTAGTAATGACCAAGAAACAGGTATAGATGCAGGTTTCTCTACGTTAGCCAATAGCGAGATCGGTGATTTTGTATGGGAAGATGCAAATGCGGATGGTATTCAAGGTGTTGACGAGCGCGGCATATTTGGCGTCAATGTTACCCTTACGGGAAATGACGTATCTGGTGCTGCAGTATCTAAGCAAACGACAACTGACTTTTTTGGTAAGTACTCCTTCAAAGATTTGCAGTCAGGTAGCTATAAAGTCAATTTTGAAAAAAAACCTACTTTCTTTTTTTCACCATCCAATGCAACAACTTCAGAAAGAGACTCTGATGCTGATCTTATAACTGGCGACAGTCCTACCTTCAATCTGGCTAGCAATACGCAGGTGCTAGATATAGATGCAGGATTGTATAGAGCGGCAAGTATAGGTGATTATGTGTGGAATGATATCAATAAGAATGGTATTCAAGATGCTGGTGAAACTGGTATAGTAGGCATTTCGTTGAGGTTGATAAATCAGGCAGGACAAGTAGTAGCAACGGTTACAAGTGCAGATTTTGGTTATTATTTCTTTGGTGATATAGTGCCAGGTAGCTATAGAATCGAGGCGGATATACCAAGTATTTATGACGTTACAGCTATAGACAGTAGTAACCCTTTTAAAAACTCTGATTTCATACTGAGTAATGGTGTAGCTACTACTCAAGAGTTGACGATTCAGTCAGGCGACTTTATTTTTGATATAGATTTAGGATTGATTATAAAAAAGACATCCATAGCTGGATTTGCTTGGCGAGATCTGACTGGTGACGGTATTAAGGACGCAAACGAACCTATTCTGGCAAACATTAGCGTAGTACTTATAGACATATCCAATGATACCATAAGTATAGACACTACAGATGCTGACGGATTCTACAAGTTTGATTTGGCAGATGCAGGTAGTTACAGGATTGGTTTTGAGGCCTTTGATAGTTTACTGTTCACACTAACCAATGCCGGAACTGATGTATTGGTGGATAGTGATGTGGTTTTAGACAATAGTACAGCGGCAATTAGTATTACATTGGGCGAAAGCCTACTAGGGGTTAACGCAGGTTATGTGCGCTACTCTGCTATAGGTGATGCGGTATGGATAGACGCTAATGGCGATGGTCTTCAGAGTGATGGAGAAGTTGGTTTTGATGGTCTGAAAGTTTGGCTTTTGGACGAAAGTCAAGTAGTCCTAGACTCTACGCTTACCTTTACGCGTGCTTCTGATATGAAATCTGGTATTTATACTTTTGACAAACTTAACTATGGCGACTATTATTTGAGATTTGATTTGCCTGAATCCTTGGGTTTTATATCTAATAACAATTCTGACACTACGCTCAATTCTGATGTGAGAAATTTAGATACAGGCCTCACCGGATTGATTACCTTATTACCTAATCAAATCAGGACAGATGTAGATGCAGGGTATCTTATAAATAGATCTTCTTTTGGTGTGATCAGAGGTATAGTCTGGTCTGATACGGACAACGATAAGATTCGTAATGCCTCTGAAACTTTTTTGGCTAATGTGACTTTAGAGTTGTTTAACACAAGCGGTGTACTGGTAGATACTCAAGTGTCTGACGCAAATGGCAGGTATAGATTTGAAAATATCACAATAGGCAATTACTTCCTCAAAGCACAGGCTATAAATGATAAGCTTTATGTGTTGCAGGTGTCAGGCAATCCGCTTATTGATAGCGAGATCACCAATACTAATGGCCTGGGTACTACCAAGGTTCTGAGCATACTTCCTGGTGATACGATCAATAATTTTGATTTTGGATATGCCGATATCGTTACTATTGGTGATTTTGTATGGCTCGATAGCAATGACAATGGCCTTCAAGATACCAATGAGCCTGGCATAGAGGGACTAACCATAGAATTATACGATGAGCAAGACAATTTAGAAAAATCAACCATATCCGGTGCGATGGGTCGCTATACATTTGTAGGCGTGGCAGTAGGTAACTACAAGCTAAAGTTCCAATCTAGCCCTGGATTTGTATTTGCTAAAGCAAATAATACGGACGTAAATAAGAACTCAAAGGCTCTAAATAGCGGTTTTACGCCGCTTATAGACTTTACTACTCCTAGCACTTACACCAATGTAGATGCTGGATACGTAGCTGCTGCCAATATAGGTGATGCAGTCTGGCTGGATATCAATAGCAACGGAATCAGAAATGTGGATGAGCCAGGTATCGCTAATGTTAAAGTAAAATTATTTACTTCATTGGGAGTTCTAGTGGACAGTACAATCACTACAAATATCAGCGGCAATGCCTTTGTAGGTTCATATCAGTTCAGAAACGTCAGGCCAGGCAGTTATTATATCAAATTTGAGATCCCTAGTAATTATATTATTTCTACTCCAAATGTAGGCGCTATTAATACTGACTCTGACATCACTAATGCCAACGGAAGCCAGACTACACCTACATTTACCGTAGTATCTAACGAGATCAATAATGACATCGATGCAGGTGCTTATCTACCATCATCTATCGGAGACTTCGTGTGGAATGATACCAATAAAGATGGAATACAGAATATCGGCGAACCTGGAATCCCTAATATCACCGTCAATCTATTTACACAATCAGGCATACTCTTAGATACCAAAATCACGGACACCAATGGACAATACTTGTTTTCTGGCTTACGCCAAAGGCTGTATTATCTTCAGTTTTCTCTTCCTGATGGATTTGAGTTCACGCTTCAGTACAATTCCAACAATAGCAATGATGATAGTGATGTAGATGATACAGGCACTACGCCTTTGATATCATTGTCACATGGCAACGCGCTGTTGGATATAGATGCGGGAATACACGTCACCAATAATCGAATAGTGATGGGCAATGTCTGGGATGATACCAATAAAAATGGTGTCAGGGACACGGGTGAGAAGCTAATCGCCAACATTCCATCTCTACTGCTCTCAGCCAATGGAGAACTAGAGACGCAGTTTTCGACCAATCATGCAGGTATGTATGCACTCAAAACATCCAAAACTGGTATGCACTATGTTAATGTACAACCGTTTGAGGATTATATCCTTACGGAGAAAGGAATGGGAAATGATCCTGATAAAGATTCGGATTTTAACGCAGAAGGTGATTCAGATCAGATCAACCTAAGCACTAATTATAGTATGAGGTACATAGACGCTGGATTATACTATAAGATCACCTCCAAAATCCATGGACAAGTATGGCAAGACCTCAACGGAAATCAGCTCAAAGATCCTTCTGATCAATTGCTGCCAAATATAGTCGTACTGCTGTTTAATAGAAACAGGATATTTATAAAATCCACCAAAACGGATGAAAACGGCAATTACACACTCAAGGGGTTGGATGCTGGACAATACTATGCTGCGGTCCCTGCATTTGTCGGCAAAAGTAACATCATGTTTACAGGCAACAACCAAGACAGAGATAGTGAGATCACTAATCAATACGGCCCAGGTACTTCTAGACTATTGACTTTGATGGCAGGAGTAGAATTTTCTAATTTTGATTTTGGGTATCAGTTGATCAACGGCCCTAATACTATACAAGAAAAACAACAGCTCAAGACCAATGATATACTCATCTATCCTAACCCAACATTTAACGAGATCACCATCAACACAGGTACCAAATCGCTCCACAGGTTTCAAATCACAAATAGCAATGGCGTCACAGTGATGACTGGAAATGTAAATGGTACTACGCGCCTCAATATCTCTGAACTGCGAGAAGGACGATATACCGTTTATATCATGCTCAACGACCAATCGATCACCAAGTCTTTCATCAAACTGAGTAATTATTAACATCAATTTACCATTGGCTTCCAGCCGATCGTAATATTACATAGCCTACGGTTTATTATTCCCACAGTGAAAACCGTGGGCTATGTATAATGATTTCATATAAAACCACAAACCTCTGCACCACAGCACCAAAATTTTCCGCTAAGCTTAAGTTTCACTAACGCTTGGGCGAATTAGTTTCTATTGGCCTTTCAGACTTGTTTGAAAACATGCCATTATTGCAATCAAAGATTATGATGCCATTAAACGTTTACACCCTTAAACCTTTAAACAAAAATACCATAATACCAATGTATCTTTGGCTTCCCGCCGATCGTAATAATACATAGCCTACGGTTTATTATTCCCATTAATAAGCTACATGCAAACATTAGATTTAACTAAAATATCAAAAAAAATTCAACACGATAACACATCCTAAAACAAAATTCCATATATTTACATTTATATATAAGATATGTGTATAGTAACAAAAAGTCGATTAACTGATGATACGAAAAAGTCCTATATGGAAAACGACCTTTAAATCTTGAATTGGCAATAGGCTTTTATACTAAATTAAAATAGATCCAAGCTTGATATTTAACGAGCGTGTATTTCAAGATAATCTATAAACCAATATTAAAACTTGTATTCTTAATTTTTAAAAACATAAAATATGAAATTATTAAAATTCTTATCTTTCGCCATGTTGTTATCTATCATAGCTATCTCATGTAGCAAAGATGATACCACACCACCTGTAATCACTATCCTCACACCCGTAGAAGGTGCTACATTGATTAGAGGTACATCTTATCCTGTCACAGGTACAGTCACTGATGATGAAGCGCTAGCTACGATAGATGCCGCAGGTCAAAAAATAACGACTTTTGATAGTCCGACTAATCACGCATTCAAGAACCTAAACATCAAAATAGATTCCACACAAGCCCCTGGCAATTACAATATTTCTATATCTGCAACCGACAAAGCTGGAAACACAGCTACTAAAATTGTAAATTTTAAAGTTCAGTAGCCATCAACCAGATCATAAGTGAAGTAGATATAGATAGGTTTTACAGTCTCATGCACGAAGTAGGCGGCAAAGTCATGGAGATTTATAATGGAGATGAAGAAGATTTCAACACTTTGTACAAGTCTGACCTTAGTCCAGTGACAGAAGCTGATCTTACAGCCAATGAACTCATCTGCAATTATCTCCTGTCTAACTACCCAGACTTTCCTATAATATCAGAAGAAAACGAAATTCCAGCTTTTGCCACACGCAAAGACTGGGATTTCTTTTGGTTGCTAGACCCTATCGATGGTACCAAGGAGTTTGTCAATAAAACTGGAGAATTTAGTATCAATCTAGCTTTGATTCATCGCAATCAGCCCGTTTTTGGCATCATTTACTTGCCTTATTATGAGGAGTTTTACTTCGGACTACTAGGTGAAGGCGCATATCAATATCGCAGTTCACAGGTACACAAATCTATTCATACCGATACTTTCGCCACGCTATCTGAAACCATAAACAAACTATATCAGCAACCGCAGCCTATACATCTCAGCCATCATAAGCGGCTTTTCGCCAATAAATTTTCATTGTCACAGCCTTATCTGAGTGTAGTCACCTCTAGGAGACAAATAGATCCCCTGACTGCAACTTACATAGATCGCTTGCACCAACCACGCAAGCTAGCACTCGGCAGCGCACTGAAGTTCATCAGTATAGCCAAGGGAGAGGCTGATTATTATCCACGGATGATCAACATCATGGAGTGGGATACCGCCGCAGGCCAGATCATCATCCAAGAATCAGGAGGAGCATTGCTAGATGCCCATACTATGAAACCACTAGTTTACAACAAAGCCTCTCTGTACAATCCCTATTTTATAGCCCAAGGCCATCTCACTGACCTATGAACAACCCCAATCTATCCGCTGTAATCATTGCCAAAAACGAAGCGCATATCATCCTCAAATGTATAGCTGCACTGAGCCAAGTGACCAACGATATCATCGTAGTCTTAGACGATAGCACGACAGATAACACCACGGCAGTATGCGAGCATTCTGTTTATAGTGCTATTATAAAGGTTGTCCCAAAAAAGTGGGAGGGATACAGCAAAAGCAAAAATTTTGGCGTAAGCCTATCCAAAAATAAATGGATCGTCTGTGTGGATGCGGACGAAGTGATGGATAAGACGCTCATTCACAATCTTCAAAACCAAAAACTAGAAGAAAATGCCATCTACGAAATGAATATCCAAACTTATTTCGGGGACTATGCCGTGCAGCATTGTGGTTGGTTTCCAGACTGGAACATCAGACTTTTTAACAAGGTGACTACCTCCTGGAATAATAATTATGTACACGAAAAACTAGTATATAGTGTGCCTCTCCGACATCATAGAATCGAGGGGCTGATACAACATTTTAGCTTTAGATCAGAAGAGGATATGGTCAAAAAATTTGAATACTACGCTCGTCTTCGCGCGCAGGAGTGGATCAGAAGCGACAAAAAACCCGCTTGGTACAAGTCATTAATCGGACCTCAATTTCGTTTTTTGAGAACTTATCTCCTCAAACTCGGGATACTAGATGGCAAAGTAGGTTTTACTATTGCCAAAAACGAATATATCCTTAAGCGCAATGAACTCAAATATTACAAGCAATTAATGAAGTGACTTAAAAAAAACCTAATCTAGTGGATAAGTAGAATTATTATAATATCTAAATGCATCCAACTGACGCTGAAAACGCTCAGCTTCTAGCCTTCTCATTTCGGCTTCGTATAGTGCTAACTGTATCGCTTCTTCCTCCTGTTTGCGTTGCATTTTGGTTTTGTCAAAAGTATCCGCAGCAAAAAAACTTACCAACGAGTGGTCATCATTTGCCCAAGGAGAATCTTTTTCTACTTCGTCTTCTTCTACTACATTTTTAAATATAAATGCTGTAACCAAGCCTACCAATGCTCCATACAAATGACTCTCCCACGAGATGCCGTCTTTGACATTAGGAAACATACTGGTGAACATCCCCGAATAAACCGTGAGCACGATCAAAGCAAGGACAATAGACTTTAAGTTTTTCTTAAATATACCAGCAAAAAAAATATAAAACACCAATCCATACACCAATCCACTCGCACCTATGTGATATGAAGGCCGTGCAAACATCCACACCATCATGCCCATGCCTATCCATATCATCACCAATACTGAACCGGCAGCTCTCGCATAAAATAACGTTATGATAGAGGTCAGCACCAATATGGGTGAAGAATTGGCTATCAAGTGGCTCCATCCAGAATGTATCAATGGCGAAAAAATTACACCTTGTAATCCAGAAAATTCTCTCGGATAAATCCCAAAAAACATCAGCTTTAGCCCAAAACCAATATCCAAAATAGTGACTATCCAAAGGATAAGCGTGAATAAAAGCGGAAACCTGATGAGGTAAATAAAGTTTTTAATATCCTTTTCCAAAAGTATGGGTATTTAATATCATGACTATGAACACCTATCGATGCTGACTTGATGGTTAGTAGGTCTGCCACCAGGTTATATAAACCTCCTTCTTACTAACTTGACAAAAGTAGTTGCCTTTTTGAGTTTGTGCTCAGATGTCCATTGATAAGTGTCTATGACATTTTGCATGAGGTAATGTTTGGCTTCATCGAATGTTTGACAGTTATTTAACCTTTGCAATACTTCATTAAGCGCGATGCCGTCATTCTTAAACAACTCTTGCTGGGTAAAAATCTTTTCGTTGATTCCCATCGATTTTGTCAAATCTTTGACTTGGCTTAACGCCAATTTATCCGATAGTTCAGTGACTTTGTCCTCTGCAAAAAGCTCTGCTAGCTCTGGTGTCATGACTACCGCATAGGTAGTTATGACTTTTGGCTGCGTCATTGGTTCAACAAAGGCTGTTGCTACCGCCGCTACAGGCGCTGCTACTCTCTCTACGTACGCTGGAGTTGGTGCTACTACCGTTTCTACTGTAGGAGCGACTATCATTGGTGGCACATAAGCAGGAACTTCTACTTTTGAGAGCACAGGTGGTGCTACAATTTCAGCAACTATGGCTTGAACAGGAGGCGATGAAGCAGGCGTCAGGATAGACTCTACTGCGGGTCGGCTAACTCTATCCACTATTAGTTCCACTTGTTTTGTATCCAATGCGGCTTCGTATAGATCTCTTATATAGCTCAATAGCAAATCTCGTTCTAACGAGGATAAGTTACTAGTCGCATGATCATCAGGTGTGAGGGCGATTACTTTTTTAAGTATATGGTTAAATGCTTTCAAATCCATAGGGTCGAAAAAAATTTATTCTTTATGATATTAAATATATTTATAATATATAGCAATATTTGTACCAAAGTCAATCACCACCTCATAAAGTGACAATATTTCTGATTCAATGTGCTAATAACGACAAAACTGTGACAGTGGATATAACTTTCTTCATCTTTGAGAAGTTATTAACAAAGCTGCTAGCCATAAAAACAGTCCATATTTGAGCTGATATTACAACCTATACTCGATATACGCCACCCATTGCAGCTCAAAACCATAATACCCACACGACAATCTATATTTCGTTTTTCGTAAGGTTTTTTACTCACAGTTTTTTTTGCCACGGTTTTTTATCACGTTTTTTATATCCCCATTTTTTACCGACGGCTTTTTTCAAACTTTTAATACCAAAATTTTTTTTCAAACTTTTTTCTTTCGGTAAAAACCGTGGGAGATGTATAAAATGATGTTATATAAAACTCACGACTCATCACAGCACCACACTTGTATAATACCATTAACATTATCATCAATACACCTTTGGCTTCTAGCAGGTAGAAAAAATATATACCTTACCCTATCGGCCATTCGCCAAAATATTTGATAAATATTTTAGCTAGATTCTCAGCATCAGAGATCGCTCTATGATGTATGCCAGTGAACTCAAAACCCTCCATTTTTACTGCTTTTTTGAGTCCAGGTTCATCTTTTAGAGACTTTAGGGCAGTGTATGCAGGCTTGAGATTGAAGTGGTACTCCAGCCACTCACTATCCATCTTGTGTATATTGCAGTCTTGGGCTATCTGTGTTTTGTCGTATTTTCCCCATGAGATCAAGTAATAATCTTCATTCTCTACATCTATCCAATCCATGAACTCTTGTATGATATGAGGGAAAGTTCGGCTTCTATCTACATCATCCTGAGATATAGAAGTGAGTCGCCTACAAAAATCCGAAAGTATAGGATTGACAGTAGGTTTGACAAACTTATTAAATACTGAAGCCACCTCACCATAATCGTCAACTTTTACCGCGCCTATCTCTATGATTTCGTTGACACCGTGTGGCGGTCTCCCTAACCAACAAGAAGCTTCAAGATCGTAAATAATGTATTTCAAAGTTAATAAATTATAAGTATGATTATTTAATAGGAGTCCATCCCATGGCTTCCTCTAATTGATAGTTTAGCAATCTATTATGATAAAAATATAAAACCTTATGGTCTTCACATTTCAATTTTCCAGACTTTTCTATTTTTAATGGCTTAGCGGCGTGATATATTCCCATTTTTGAAATCCCGTCTATGGCCAATTGATCTAAATCTGACCAATTCTCTTCCGATATCCTAAACTCACCTTTTGCTGCTTTTTCGATGACGATATTGGACAATTTTACAAAATGCTCTCTAAACAACTCCTTATCGATAGTAAAAGATCGCTTCCTGACATTCATAAACGGGATCAAACCCTCTACAGCATTTTCAGCATAAAGGAGATGAAACGCCACAAAAGCAGCAATGTTGCTAGATAGCACTACATTTCCCTCTCTATAACCTTTTACTAAGTGCTCACCGAGCAGTTTTGCATATACTCCTTCTCGCTGAACATTGCGCCCTAGATTACCATCAAAACTAAAGTAATCTTTGATATCTATCTCATTACCAAACTTATCAAAACTCTTTCCGTCAGTATCTACTCTATTGCCAAACACATCCACTGGCTTTCCAAAAGACATATAGACCTCTGACTCCTTAGTGAAAAGATCCTTGAGGATAGACATCACACTCTGAAAATTAGGTCCAGCATTTCTACTGCGAATATACTTCTCTTTTCCTACGATCTGTAGGTGCTGATCTATAAGCGACGAAGCTTCGAGGACAAAGTGATAACCGATGTTAAGCGGTACGATAAACACCTTTTTGTCCTGTCCTGATTGGATTTGTAATCTTTGTGTTTCGATGACGGAGTTGATCAATCCTAGCTTGAGCTTATCCTCAGTCTTTCCACTTCTAGACCTCGTACCACCAGGAAAAAAGATGCTATTGACGCCTTCTAATACATAATAGCTCGTCATTGAAGTCAAACATTCCAAATAGATCGGGTTTTTCTTTCTACGATCGACGATAAATGCTCCCAAGCGATTGATAAAATAGGCGACGATCTCTACATTGTACAGATTTAGACCCGCACCGTAGGCAAACGCAGGCACGCCCACATTGGCATCTACGGCATAACCAATCATGATGGAATCTAGATTAGAGTAGTGGGTAGGCAAAACTACTACCGTGCCGTTGTCAAAAAGTGAGCGCATCAGTTCTATATCTCCTACGGCATGAATCTTAGCCTGAAGGTCTTTTTTGTTGCCCCATCTCCACTGTTTTTTACCAAAATATCTATTAAATATTCGTTTAAAAAACGCTGTCAAAAAATATCTAGAAAACAAAAAGGTTTTGGTCTTGAACTTACCTACTACCTCCTCATTGTATCGATTGATGATACGTTTTAGAAGATCGATTTCTACCTCTATCCTATCGGTGCGTTTGGTTGCTTCTTCTAAGCTTTTGGACAGCTCTGCCCAGTAGGTTTTCTCATCAGGTGGATCTACTTTCCAAGGTGTCATTTTCATCCTGTGCTGCTCCATATAGATGGTTTTAGCGATCAGTTCCTTGACATTGCCTTGGTGGGTTTCTAACAATTGCTCGAGCACATATTGGTTGAGACGCTTGATGAAGTCCACTCTATTGGCATTGATTTTGGCAACCGGCCACTCCCCCACATCGGGTATAAGGTGTGAAAAGATCTTACTCATAAGTCATCAGATTGGTCAACAGATTTGTCTGAAGCTGCCTCAGACTGATACGAGACATCTATATCGTGGTTTTCGTTGCTGGTAGTGATATCATCAAACCCAATCTCGTCCTCAGCATTGTCATGATTGTTGATATCTTTCATGATCTTGCCGATATAACCCAGTACCTCCTCTTTTCCTGTCCTGTTTTCAGAGCTAGTGATGAAGTAAGTGGGCAAAGTAGCATAAAACTGTAGGATTTCCTTATTTATGCTTTGGATGTTGCTGATCGCCTTGTTTTTGCCTAACTTATCTACCTTAGTGTAAACGATCGCAAAAGGTACTTGATTGTCGCCGCACCACTCTAGAAATTCTCTATCGATTTTTTGTAACTCATGACGGGAATCTATCAACACAAAGGCACAAACCATCTTTTCTCTATCTGCTAGATACCTAGCTATCATAGGTTTGAATCCTTGGCGAGTATCCTTAGATGTACGCGCGTAACCATAACCTGGCAAATCCACCAAATACCAACTATCGTTGATCACAAAAAAATTGATCAGTTGGGTTTTCCCTGGTGTGACAGAGACTTTTGCCAATCCTTTTTTGTTGGTCAGCATATTGATTAACGACGATTTGCCTACATTAGATCTGCCTATGAAAGCAAACTCTAATCGCCCATCCTTAGGGCAATCACTTTCTTTCTTAAAACTTGATACAAACTCTACGTCTCTGATATTCATACTATTAATTAAATCGGCACTCTTTTTGATATATTATAATTATATGTCACGAGTATTTTATACATTATCAATCAAATAATTAAAAAAAACGTCAATTTTAGACAAGAATAAAAAATTATTTAATCAAAATTTAACGCAATAATAACCATTTTTGAAGTAAAAGTTCGTTAAATGATAATAAATACTTTTTTCAAAGACATTTGTCAGTACTTTTTTATAGCCCAAATAAAAATAATAAGGGCTGAAACACCTCAATGATATTTACCCAATTAATCACATTTAAAAATTTACAAAAATGAAATTATCAAACAGTATTTTCGCATTATTTGTCATCTCGTGCTGTTGGGTTCATCAGGGTCAGGCCCAAATAGAATTCGGCGCCAAAGTAGGCTTAAGTTCGTATGATCTAGCCCGCGACGGAATAGTCATCAGCAAAGGCAATACCACTTTTGAACAACGCATAGTCGATGCAGATTATGGACACCATATAGGCATCTATACGAGGCTCACACTCCTAGGAGTATTTGTAGAGCCTGCGCTACTGTTTAACTCAAACAATGTGACTTATCAACTGTCTACTTATGACGAAAATGGTGTGTTTAACACTATCAGAAATGAAAAATACAATCACCTAGACCTTCCTATAATGGCAGGATTTAAAGTTGGTTTTATGAGATTTCAGGGCGGAGTAGTCGGTCATTTATTGATAAACAAGATCTCTGATGCGGTAGATATCAAAGGATACGAACAGCGATTTCAGAATGCTACCTATGGGTGGCAAGCTGGCACAGGCATCGACTTCTGGAGATTAAGATTAGATCTCAACTACGAAGGATCTGTTGCTCGATTTGGAGATTATGTGACTATCGGAGGCCAAGAGGTAGCGCTTGCAAAAAGTCCGTCAAGATTTATATTCAGTCTTGGCTTTAAGTTTTAAACTTGAGTAATAAATATGTAATTTTCATACTTAATATTCATAATAAGACGCTTATATATTAAACATATTTTTAATTTTGTGGTTAATCATCAAAATTGGCACGAATATTGAACTAAGATATAGTACAGTTTTTATTTATTTAGACCTGTAATTGTTAAACCAACAACCAAAGCCGATGAACGCCTAATTCGTCGGCTTTATTTTTTTATAAAAAACTTCTAGATCACAACTTCTTCGACTGTGATTCCCAAAACTAAAGAATAATATTATCTTTGTGCTAGATTCTAAACGAAACAGCCAAAGCACAGTACCATTGAAGTCAAATTTTTATATAAGATTGATATCACTTATCGGCATAGTCATCCTAGGAATGCTTGTGGGCAATGGATTGTTGCTAGTGATCAGTGCGTCGCAAGGATGGAGTATCGGTTCAGAATCTGATCTCTATGCGCTACTTAATGACGAGAACAATCAGTTACTGGTGAAATTTATAGTTGGAATCAATCAATTTTCGATATTTATCCTTAGTCCATTGATTTTTCTATACGTATTTGAGCGAGGCTATTTCCAGCGCTACTTATCATTGTACAATTTTCTACCTAGGTTGCTGCTTTTGTTTCCCATAGCATTGTTCATGTTGTATCCAGCGATGGGCTATATTACTACCTTGATGGACAGAGTCGATTGGCCCGAATGGATGGGAACGATGGACGAAGAGAGTATGGCCTCTCTCAGTCAACTCCTCAAAATGGAAACTGTCAGCGACCTGATGCTCAATATGGTCATCATTGCACTCCTGCCAGCCATAGGCGAAGAGTTACTATTTAGAGGTGTGCTCCAGAAAGAAATCTTCCTCAAAACCAATAATGGACATTTAGCCATTTGGACTACAGCCATCATCTTTGGTATATTTCATTTTCAGATCAGCGGGCTATTGCCCAAAATAATGATAGGTGCACTCCTTGGATATGCCTATTGGTGGTCGCAAAGCCTTATACTGTCTATGATATTACATGGCATCAATAATGGAGTCCTGACGATAGCGCATTTTTATACCCAAAATCAGGTCACTGATGATATCAATATTGAAAATCCTGAGTTACCTATTTTGTCAGTAGTACTATCGAGTGCGTTGTTTTGTTTTATAATATACGAAATCTACAGAATCACACGTCCAGGTGATCCAGTTAGCATCGAGCATGACCAAAACCCGCCCAATAATGAATAAAAATCAAGTCTTACGTCAACGTGTGAGAACTGCCATAGTTTTTGGTGCAGTAGTCATCAGTTTGCTCACGAGTGGAGCTTGGGGGGAATCATTGCTGTTTTTGCTCATAGCTATAGGCGTATCCTACGAGTACAGTAGAATGATCCATCCAACCTCTGTCGCAAAACAAGCATTGAGTATCTTGATGGTACTCGCTACAATCGCAAGTATTTATTTTTTTGTGCCTAATACTACTGCCGTACATTACGGAGTGCTGATGAGCTGCTTGGGACTATTACTCGGCATAGCCAATATGTATAAAAACTTCATCAATCATAAGCGTTACTACTGGCTAGTGAGTATATTGTATTTTGGGCTGCCTATAGGATTTTTTATAGATTATCTGATTAACCACAGACATCATGTACAATATCTGACGCTATTTCTCATCATTTTGATTTGGGCTAGTGATTCATTTGCCTACCTCGTGGGATCACGTATAGGCAAGCGCAAGCTCATGGAGCGCATATCACCTAAGAAAACTTGGGAAGGGTTCTTTGGAGGAGGTATATTTGCCATCGGTGCAGCAGTCGTGATCGGATATTATAATGAAGAATTGCCGATGGATTTCTGGATCATCGCAGCACTCATAGCATGGATTATAGGTACGATGGGTGACCTAGTAGAGTCGTCGGTCAAAAGAAGTTTTGATATCAAAGACTCAGGCAGACTACTTCCTGGACATGGAGGATTGCTAGACAGGTTTGATAGTTTGATTTATATATTGCCATTTATTTTGTTTTTATTAGAGTTTTTTAAATAAGGGTATTGGTCACAAAGTTGGATTAATACTCACAAATCTATCGAATTTTATGAGGTTTCCAACACCGAGTAAGCCTTAAATAATTTTAAACATATAGTTATCTATAGACCAAAATTATAGTAATTTTTTGTTTTGATATCATATACCTAAGAATATACTATAAAAATTATCATTTTAAGATTACTTTTGCACCACTTTTATAAAAATAAAAAGTAAATCGAAAATTTGCTATAAATGTTTATAATCAAAAGTAAAGTCAAATATATAATTAATAGAGGTAATTACCACCAACCACAAAATAACACACCATCTCTAACACCAACAGTATGAAGATCCATAAAGAAGGAACCCCTACGATATTAATCACATTTTTTCTACTTGCGGTATTGGTAGCATTTTTTTACTACTTTTTCCCAGCCATCCTACCATTTGTTTTAGGATTTTCCATAGTATTCTTTGGATTTATCATTTCGTTTTTCAGATTACCTAATCGAGATGTGTTGCTTAGCAACAACAGTCAAATCCTATCTCCTTGCGATGGCAAAGTAGTCGTGATAGAAAACGTATTTGAACCAGAATACCTCAAGACGGAGTGCACACAAGTATCAATCTTTATGTCACCACTCAATGTCCATGTCAATTGGTTTCCACAGGATGCAACTGTGCTTTACAGCAAATACCATCCTGGCACATTCCTAGCTGCATGGAATCCAAAAGCATCTACTGAAAACGAACGTACTACCATCTGCTATATGCAAGGCAACCATAGAGTACTGCTCAGACAAGTCGCAGGTGCACTAGCTAGACGTATCGTCAACTATGCAGTGGAAGGCAAATCGTACAAACAAGGCGACGAGATGGGCTTCATCAAATTTGGATCAAGAGTAGATCTCTATCTACCAAATGATGCAAATATCCAAGTCAAACTCGAACAAAAAGTAACTGGCAATCGAACAGTGATCGCTACGATTGGATAGGATTCATTGATTAATTGTAGAATTTTACAACCTCACTCTCCCTTCACCCATCTGCTGTACCATACCTGACCACGCTGATCCCTGCATAGGATGAGATATACAGCTGAGGGCAGTGGCGACATATCTACATCGAAGTCTGTGCGCTCTTGTGTACCTGTCTCTACGACCTCACCGAGCATCGTCGATACTTGATAGGTGATCGGTAGATGTACTGAGCTAGGTAGAGAGACATGTACGGTGTTTTGGCCAGGGTTAGGGTATAGGCTGAGACTAAGGTAAGTGGTCAGGTCTGTGGTAGCGGTAGGAATTTCGTCAGGAAACATCCACCACTTATCGTTAACCACATGACTGCAATCAGCATCAAAACATCCGTTAGGGCCTACTCTCATGATCCATGAGTTAAAGCCACGCTTGGTGGTGTCCCTTTTGCCTATAGCACCACATACGATGAGACTACCATCTGGCATCTCATTGATATTAAATATACTCAGTGTGCGCCCTTCATACTTATCATTGAGTGATACCATGAAGTGATTCCATAGCAGCTTACCGTCATTGGTGTATCTAGACATAAATGATCCATTCCATGAACCCACGAGCTTTTTAGTACCAGTACGATTATCGATGACGAAGCTATCTATATAGGAGTTGGTACCCGCTACGAGTATATCCCCATTGATAGCAGTACGGATCCTTGATACACGTATATTATCTACCGCATCCAAATTTGTAAAACCATAAAAATCAGAGAATAATTTAGGTTGCAGACTGGTCCATACCGTATCACCTGCTCGATCTACTTTTATCAACCGCATGAGTTTACCTTTGACACCGGACTTGGGCGATGATAGTATAAAGGTAGAATCTATAGCTATATCAAAGGTGGCATAGTCGTTAAAAGCCGTGATAAATGTTCTAGAGAGCTGTGTGACACTATTGTCCTCATTGACTTTGTATATGTACCTGAAGTATCCTTGATCCCAGAAGTGTGTTTCATAAATATAGACTAGATTGCCATCTATATCCACCATCGCATCATTTACTATGCCCCACTCCTCTACAGCAGGTCTATAATAGTGAGGCCCGCTGATGAGGTTGCCCTCTATATCTAACCTCAGCCAAACGAATTTAACACTATCGATTACATTATCAGTACTTGGGTCATATCCATTTCCCCAAATGATCACTTCATCATCTTTGACAAACTCAAACCCATATATATTCGTATAATTTTGAAAAGGTGTTGGGATTTTATATTTTTTTTCAAAAACCAAATCACCGTTCAATGTCATTTTACCAAAGTACCAATTGTAATTGTTGTCAACCTCTTCTTCATCTTTACAAGCATAATACAAAAAATTGTTTTTAAATCTTACATCTTCACCAGTTATAAACAATCTATTCCCTTCTATTTCTATGGTACTTTGATAATTTCCGTTCTCGGATAATTTCCCTATAATTATTTCTTCATAGTTAGTACCTTCCTTTATGATCCCCAGTGTAGTCAACAATACACCCTCGCCTATAGGTTGTACACCAAAATTTCTACCAAAACGCAAATCCTCAAAATATGCTTTGCTAAAGTATTGACCAGAAACATTGAGTGCCAACATGGCACTCAATGTTATTGTAATAAATAATCTTGCTATCATCATGTTATTTTTGGATGATTATTTTTTGAACTTGATAGAACTTGTCATTTTTAGTGATGCGTGCTAGATAGAGCCCGTTTGCTATATGATCTACATTTATTTTGTGTTGATCATCGATTAATGTAGAAGTATACACAGTATTGCCTAGTAAATCCATGATCTGTACTACATATTTTTGATCCTCTACTCGATTGTCTATATTTATGGTAAGCACATTTTGTACAGGATTTGGCAAGAAAGTAAAGATTTCAGCTTTAGCTTCGCCCGCGTTATTGCTAAACGTAAAATGCCACAGGTATAGTATATACTGTTGATAAACCACCTACATCGTCACAATTTAATCTTGATCCGGAAGTATTTTCTTGAAAAATTTGACCTAACTCCTCATAATAACATTCTTGCCCTTTTGTGTTAAACGAAAAAAACATAGCAAATATCAAAATTAAATACTGCCCCCCCAATTTTGTGAAATAAAAATCTGTTTTTTATTCTAATAAATTATAATTTTTTAAAAAAAGTGTTTAAAACTCAAGTCCTATTGCTAATCTTAATCATCGTGCACTATGAAAAAATTAAGTAATACCAGACCTAGGCCTTAAATGTCATTGCAAATATAAATCATTAATTACAAATAATCAAATATATTTTAACAATTCATTATAATTTATTTTAACACATATAACTGATTACGAATGTGTTGATACATTTCTATGTACAGTTAATCTCAAAATCGTTCCTAACATCCTTAGTTTGTACTACCCTACTTCTTCACAAATCGCATCACTTGACTACCTGTCTCATCGCTCACTCTCAGGAAGTACAATCCATGATCTAAAATTGATACATCTATCGATCCCATATAAGGATCAACGCAAGTATTAGATATCTGTTGTCCAGAGCTATTCAAAATTTCAATTTTGATATCGGATGTGATACCTTTGCCTTGAATATTCAGTAGGTTATCTGTAGGATTAGGCCAGATGTGCCAGCTATGATTTTGACCATCGACCACGACTTTTCGTATGCCTAGTCGTACGACATTGCCATCATAGTCTGTTTGGTCTAGTGCTACATAGATGTATTTCTGCACTTTTACCTCTTGCAATAGCAGGTCGTACTTCGAGATTGAAGACTGATTACCTTGAGATGAAACATTACCTCTAGTTGTAAAATTAATGCCGTCTAACGAAGTATATACTGTAAAGAAATCATTGTTGCTCTCCCAAGCGGTCTGCCATGTGACGCTGATATTACCACTACTCAGGTAAGCTGCCTGAAAGTCTAATAAGCGAACAGGTAATGGCGATGCTGCCACTTGATAAAAATTTCTATCCGTTATGTTGCTATTTCTAGTGTCTAGGGTTACACTTGTGGTGTTATCATTGATATCATCTACGTCTCTACTACTTTGATAACCGATAGGACTTGCTATCGCAACTTTATAATCTCCCATTGAGATATCTACAAACCTATAAGCGCCGTTAGTATCAGTTGTCGTCGTGATCGGCAGATTATTTTTATCCAATACTACTGTACCATCATTGTTTAGCAAACGTACATTGACATTAAATAGTGGAGTGAAACTCCTATCTACGAGCACCTGACCTGCTATATTACCTAGGTATTCGCAATAGCTAAAACTTGAAATTCGTACTGCTTGGCTATTGCTGAGTCCATCATCCTTCGATCCGTTAGCATAGCAAAGTACAAATTTTGTAATAGGTCGTACCGTACTTACTCTTATTGCACCAGTAGAGTCACGGTGATTGAGGTCACCATTAACTCTCGCATCATAACCCGAAATCACGCTTTGATTGACTATCGTATAACTATGCGCTCTGACCATAGGTGATATCAACATGGGTACCTCACCGAACGCATCAAACGCTACGAAAGACAAACTGTCTTGGTAGGTGCTCTCAGATCTAGCTATGTGCGCTATGAAGTCAATGTCCCAAGCATCAAAATTATTTAATACAATATTTTTTGAGAATTCATACTCCATACATACGGGCTGATTGCTTTTCACGGCAGTGATCTGCAATGCCAGCGAGCCATTACCATAGAAGGTATTGGTTTTGGTATAGTCGCCAAATTCACTAGGATTGGCTGTTGTGGTGTTTTGAAGATATGGATCTACTATGGATACTTTGATACTTACTCCATCCTCAGCGATATAAGCATTGGAGGTATCATTGACTTTCCAAACGGCCTTGTTGCCAGTTTGGGCACCTTCCCAAGTAAAAACAGTTGGTTTTAGGCATTTTTGGGCAAGCACAAAGTTAGCAGAGATTGATAAATAGGTTATTAATAATAACGAGACTCTCATATTTTCAGGATTATAAAATTTGCAAACTTCGCTATGACGCCCATTGAGGTTAGAATTACCCTTTTTGAGCTATAAATCATATAAAAGCTTTATACCATCTGATATACCAAAAATCATGCTAGATATTGAATTCCTCTTATTTTTACTTAAAAGCAACTTAACTATACAACTTTTTCCTGACTCTTACCTATATATGATTACTCTTTCACTATTTTAAAAATTTTATCATCCTGACCAACTTTAATATTTACCCAAAATATCTCTTTGGGCACAGACGATATCTATTTGATTTTACAGATTTAAACATGGTGTTTTGAAAAAAACATATTAAATAAAACCCTAATATTAAGTGAGCAAATAAAAAAAATCACTTCTTAAGAGAATATTTTAGACTGAATTAATACCTAAAAAAAATACCAAAAATCACAAATTAATTTAAACCAAATCCCTAAATTTTTAGTAAAAATCACCACTAAGCAAAATTTTGCTTTTGCCTACCTTTATCATGATAATAATAACTACTCAAAGCGCTATTGTGGGAAGAAGACTAAATTGCGTATGGTCAAAATTCAGTTAAACAAGAATGATATATAGACATAAAATCACAAAGAACTTAAATTTGTCTTGTCAAACTTAGATATTTGCAAAAAATTAAGGCTGAGTAGTACTAATGAAATCCTAATTGTAAATAAAAAAACAAGTTACTAGCTTAAAATAGCGTTTTAGAGTTTTAGAATGATAATTTTGCACTTCATAACCATAATTTAGTAATAGATATTGACTATCAAAATTAAAATCCAATGACACAACCTTCGATAGATATAGAAGTATTAAATCAACAAATCCATATAGATAGCGCATTTCTAGAGCGACTAGAAGCCGAAACCTCCAAAGTCATCGTGGGACAAAAATATATGATAGATAGATTAATCCTTGCAATGCTTGCTAAAGGCCACATCTTATTAGAAGGATTGCCTGGATTAGCCAAGACACTTTCGATCAAGACTTTGGCCTCAGCTATCAATGCCGACTTCAATCGCATACAGTTTACGCCCGATCTATTGCCATCGGATATCATAGGTACGATGATCTATAATCCCGGAAAAAATGAGTTCTCTATCAAGAAAGGTCCCATATTTGCCAATTTTATCCTTGCTGATGAGATCAATCGTGCCCCGGCCAAAGTCCAAAGTGCACTCTTAGAAGCTATGCAAGAAAAACAAGTAACCATAGGAGGCACTAGCTTTAAACTGGAGGAACCATTTCTAGTGTTAGCTACCCAGAACCCCATAGAACAAGAAGGTACTTATCCACTACCCGAAGCTCAAGTAGATAGATTTATGTTTAAAGTTAATGTCGGTTATCCTACGATGGAGGAGGAAAAAATCATCATGCGCCGCAATGTGCTCGGCGAAATAGACCAAGTCATAAAAGCAGTAGTAGAACCCGCTGATATTATAAAAGCTCGTCAGTCGTGCGCTAAAATATACATGGACGAAAAAATCGAAAACTACATCTTAAGTTTAGTTTTTGCTTCTCGGTCGCCACTACAAAACAACCTAAAAGAGATAGCACCACTCATCACGTACGGAGCATCGCCTAGAGCTAGTATCAACTTGGCGCTTGCCGCAAAAGCTCACGCTTTCATGAATAGAAGAGGCTACGTAATACCAGATGACGTACGCAGTATTGCAAAAGATGTAATGAGACATAGAATAGGGCTCAGTTATGAAGCCGAGGCCGAAAATATCACGCAAGAAGACATAATCACCAAGATCATTAATACTGTTCCCGTACCTTAGGCTGTAGCTCGAAGGCAAATTGCATCACAGAAAAATCAAATTTTGAAATTAATCCACCATATTCATCTCGTTTTCCTATTCTTGATCGGATGGCAAACCGCTGCTATGGCACAGACTATAAAATCTGAGGTCAGTGCTATGTTTCCACCCAATACTAGAGACTTGTGGATCAATCACTACCAAGGTTACTTTGACCAGAAGTATGATGCGGATCTGTATCTAGGTACCGACGGCAACCAATGTCATGCGATATGTGTACTGAAATCTAGTGGAACTAAGTTATATCTCGAAGGCATCAATACCAAAAAACATCTTAACCTCATAGAATACAAACCCTACAATGGAGTAGCGACTGGCTTTCTCTCTGGTGAGTTTGACGGTGTAACTTATAGTGGTATCTGGCGCAACAAGGACAAAAACATCTATTTTCCGTTTCGCTGGAAGCTAAATATTAACCAAGCTGACTTACCTTTAGCCAATTATTCAACTGCAAAATGGGTCAGAAAGTACGAGGGCAAACTCAATGGAACGAATTTAAAACTGTCAATTGAAAAAAATAATGAAATTTTTACTTATATCCTACAAGAAAATGGTATCAAAAAGAAGGATGCGATCGTAGATACCAGTAAAAGTGTAGTACTATTGTTACTCAAAGCCAATGGGATGCTACTAGACCAAAAGTATGCTGTGATAGATACCAGTGATCTTTCAAAAATCAATATCATCAAGCTAGACGAAGAAGAGGAAGTCGTCATAACCACACTCAAAAGCTCAGAAGTTCTTAACTACATAGATTACAACTATGCTGATTTGCTCACCATGATAGAAGTGGAAAAACCTTCACTTGGAAAACAAAAATTTGATGATTGGTTAGATATTTCGATCAAAAGCTGGATCCAATCCAATACTAAAGATACCAAAACACTAACCAGTCATGACGTAGGCGCATCAGACAGATGGAAAGATGTGGGTTATGCGTGGGTAGAGGTGGATTACTTTGATAAAGAGCTTATCAGTGGCACGATATATCTACAATCATCTAAATCAAAAAAAACCAGCAAACAATCTTTTATCTATGATCTCGATCGCAATAAACCTATAAAAATCGCAGATCTTTTTGAAGATGCTAGAGATACTAAAACCTATTTTAAGCAAGTAATTGCGGCCAAGAAAAAAGAAAAATCGTGGGATACAGAATGTAAAAAATGGGTAGCAGAAGACAATTTCGACTTTGTGACTGTGCGTTCAAATGGGTTGCGGTTTCATACTAATTTTAATAGCCTTTACGGCGAAAGAGAAATCATCATTCCATTCAGCGAACTAACCACAAAATATAAACTAAAAAATATCCTCAAAAACGTAGATCAGTAAACATCACTTTCTAAAAAATCAATTCACGACAGCAGAAGCAAATGGATACCAATTCGATACTTAAAAAAGTCAGAAAAATAGAAATCAGAACTAAGGGTCTGACCAAAGATATTTTCTCGGGTGAGTATCACTCTGCTTTCAAAGGTCGTGGTATGTCATTCAGCGAAGTTAAGGAGTACAATTACGGAGATGACGTCCGCAATATAGACTGGAATGTCACCGCTCGCACAGGCGCACCGCATCTCAAAATCTACGAAGAAGAGCGAGAACTCACTGTCATGCTGCTGATAGATGTGTCTGCCTCTACTCTTTTTGGTACGCTAGATCAACCAAAAAACGAAATCATCACTGAACTTGCTGCCGTACTTGCCTTCTCTGCTGTATCCAATAATGATAAAGTGGGAGCAATATTTTTTAGTAGTAAGATAGAAAAATACCTCCCACCTAAAAAAGGAAAACAAGCCATCCTACGTATCATCAGAGAGCTTATAACTATCGAACCACTTGCTCAGGGCACTGATTTAACCATAGCCTTTGATTATCTAAATAATATACAGAAAAAAAGATCAATCGCCTTCGTGCTCTCAGATTTTGAAGGTGGAGACTTCCAAACTGCCTTATCCATAGCGAGCAAAAGACACGACATCACAGGCATCAAAATCTGGGATATCAGAGAGCGAGACCTTCCAGATGTAGGCATCATCCAAGCCATAGATCCCGAGACCAATCAGCAACAATGGATAGATACTTCCGATAGACTCGTCCGCGCCAGATACGAATCGCGATTCAAAAAAAGTAAAGTGCGCTACGAACGAACGTTTGCATTGGCGAAAGCCGGACAGTTAAAAATAGCCACTGACGAAGACTACATCAAGTCATTGTACAAGTATTTTAAAAGTCGTAGCAAAAGATGAGAAATCCATTGTATATATTATCGACTAGAATGGTAAGCAGTTTGCTAGTATTATACTTGTCTTTTGTGGTCACAAGTCCTATCGCTGCACAGCTCAAAGTAGGATTCACTATCAGCAAAGATACCATCGAAATCGGTGATATATTGACGATCACGCTGTCAGTTCCTACCCATATTGCAACTACAGATTGCAAAATAGACCTCAATAGCTACTCGTCTATCCCGAATCTCATATATGCACAAGATACTACAATACTAGAACCGATCGCTGACTTTAATTTATTGACAGCAGACGACCTGGATTTAAACACATTGCTTCCATTGTCAAAATTTGAAAAGACAACTGCAAACGATTTAGATACTTATACACTCGATGTGTCCATCTATAATACTGGAGTATATGCCCTATCAGCTCCGACCGTTATTTGTGGCAAAGACACTATAAGCGGAGGTAGTCAAACGCTTTTTGTTAAAATGCCACAGATACTTATGGCAAAAGATTCCCTTTCGCTAAATCCTATCAAAGACATCATCATAGAGCCAAAAAACTGGGAAGATTATCAGTTATATCTCTACATCATTCTGGGATTAATCTTGCTTTATCTTGCCTTCAGGTACTACAAAAATCGTCCCGTCAAAGAAGTAAAACAAGAAATCCCTATCGTCGTCATACCCCCACATACTAGAGCTATAAAGGCACTAAAAGATCTAAAATTCAAGGAGCTCTGGGAAAAAGGACAGACAAAAGAGTATCAATCTGAGCTAACGACGATCATACGTACCTATATAGAAGATCGTTATGAGGTCAGTGCCAATGAAATGACGACTTCTGAAATCAAGGAAGCTATCCGAGCTTTGCTGCATGACGTACAATTGCAAAATGACTTAATGCAGATACTTTCTATAGCCGATTTGATAAAGTTTGCAAAAGCGAGACCAGATGAAACGATTCATGCCACCTTTATGAACATGGCTGTTAATTTTGTGGACAAAACCAAGGAGGAAAATGAGTGATATACTAGGCAATTACAATCTGGCTTCGCCTTATTTCCTTCTAGGATTACTTGCAGTTCCTTATATAATCTATAGGCTATATAAGCATAAGTCGTTAGACAATGCCACTATCTCGCTCCCATCTACAGCCGGCCTAGAGCCGTCTCGCACATGGAAAATCAGGCTAGCACCTTACCTGCCTATGCTATGGATTGCGTCATATACCTTTATGATTATCGCACTTGCTAGACCACAGCTGACCCTCGAGGAGCAGAGTGTCAAAGGAGAAGGCATAGATATCATGCTAGCGATGGATGTATCACCGAGTATGCTTGCTAGAGATTTTGACCCTGATAGATTAGAAGCATCCAAAATCGTAGCAAGAGAATTTATAAAATCCAGAAAAAGTGATCGTATTGGGTTAGTCGTCTTTGCAGGTGAGAGCTTCACGCAATGTCCAGTGACTACTGATCATAAGATACTCGATGATTTTTTAGCTGGGATTCAGATAGGTATGCTCGAGGACGGCACAGCTATAGGCATGGGACTAGCCACCGCTGTAAATCGCCTCAAAGACTCAAAAGCCACCTCAAAAATCGTAATCTTGCTTACCGATGGCGTCAATAACAAAGGCTACATAGATCCCATGACTGCCGCAGAAATTGCCAAAAAATACAATATCAAAGTATATACCATAGGCATCGGTATCAATGGATATGCGCCTTTTCCACAGCAGTTGTCCAACGGAATGGTGATTTTGACTGATGTAAAAGTAGAAATAGACGAGGCACTGTTACAGAAAATAGCAGAAATGACTAACGGAAAGTATTTCAGGGCCATCGACAAAACCAGCCTTGAAAATATCTATGCAGAAGTCAATCGCTTAGAAAAATCAGAAATAGAAACGGATGTAATCAAACGATATACTGAAAAATACAGACCTTTTTTACTTTGGTCGCTCGCATTTTTTATATCATGGTGGGCAATAAAACGCACCTTATTTTTTAACCTGTCTTAAACAAAAATACTCAGAAATGTTCGATTTTGAAAAGATGGTATGGGTTTGGAGTTTGCTAGCAATCGCAGGGATTGTAGGTGTGTACTATTATACATTATGGCTCAGCGCCAAAAGACAAAAATACTTCCGAAAGAACGTTTCACCGCCGGATTTAAAATCGTTTTTTAGCTTTAGCAATAAGTATTTACTCTATCTTGTTAGTTTCGGGCTTTTTGCGACCATCGCACTGATGAATCCACAATGGGGCAATCGCTCAGATATGGTCAAAGTCGAAAAAAGTGACATCGTCATAGCACTCGACATATCAGAGAGCATGAATGCTAGCGACATAGGGCCAACGAGGTTAGAAAAAGCAAAAAAACTCATCGAATCTATTATCATAGCTAGAAAAAGTGATCGTATTGGGTTGATACTTTTTGCAGGCGCAGCTTATCTCCAGATGCCATTGACGACTGATTATGCAGCGGCATTGATGTTTGCGCGCACAGCCAACTCTAATCTCGCAGGAACACAAGGGACTGCCATAGGAGACGCTGTCAATTTGGCGGTAAAGTCAACCAAAGATGATAAAAACACTCAGAAAGCACTCATCATCATCACCGATGGCGAAGACCACGATAGCGAAGCAATAAAGGCAGCAAAAGACGCTTATGAAAACGGATGGGTCATACATGCCATAGGTATAGGCACACTAGAGGGCGGCAATATCCCCACTGTCGTGGAAGGCAGAGAAATCATCAAACTAGATGATAATGGAAATGCCATCATATCTAAACTCAACCCAGCCCTCATCAAGGATCTAGCCATGGCCGGAGGAGGCAAAGCATACATCTATCCATCTAGTACAGATGTAGAAAGCGAACTAAATAATCAGCTAAATAAAATACAAAAACGTATCATAGAACTCAAATCTATCGAGAGTAGAGACAGTTTTTTTCAGCTTTTCTTGCTCGGAGCACTAGTATGTATGTACCTCATCTTAGTTGCTGAAGGCAGTATCAAACCATTAAAAAAATACTAATCTATGAAGATTTATTTCAAACTGATATTGCTGTTAATCATTGGTTTTTCATACTCCAATGCCAGTTCACAATCTGCACACAAACTCTTACGCAAAGGTGACAAAGCCTATCTCAATGGCGATTTCCAAAAAGCAGAACAAAGTTATAGCTCCGCAAACGAGAAAAATGGCGGATTTGCGTCCAGTTTTAATCTTGGCAATAGCCAATATCAACAAAAAAACTATGCCGATGCAACCAAGTCTTATCAAAATGCCCTAGGAAGTACCACCACATCTACAGACAAAGCAAATATATACTATAACGTAGGCAATGCAGCCTATGAACAAAAACAATACCAACAAGCCGTCAATGCTTACAAAAAAGCCCTCAAGTATAATCCGTCTGATCTAGCATCTAAAGAAAATATAATCTTAGCCAAACACGCGCTTCGCCAACAGCAAAAACAAGAAAACAAAGACAAGAAAGACCCACAAGATCAAAAAAACAAAGAAGACCAACAACAAGAAAATAATAAAGAGCAGGAAAATAAAGATTCGCAAGACCAAAAAAATAAAGAGCAACAACAAAAGGATCAGCAAAACAAAGAAGACCAAGACCAAAATAAACCAAAAGATGATCCTAGTAAAGAAAAACAGAAAGCCAATGGAAACGAAATGAGTAAAAAAGAAGCTAAAGAGCTCCTAGATGTCATCGAAAATGAAGAGAAAAAAGTACATCAAAAACTCAGAAGAGTAGATGGAAAAGCAATCAAACCCAAAAAAGATTGGTAGCCAGTAGCTTGCTTCATCCGTCACCAAACTAGTACTAAGTAGTTAATCAAACAGCTCATACTATAAACAAAAGTTAAGAACCAGCCTAGTAAAATAATCCCATCCAAAGACCAAAAAATAACAAAAACGACACTCAAACGTTTCTAATCCTACCAAATCACATCAAACAAAATGTACAGCACATTTATGAATAGGCAAATTTCTAAACTGATACTTTTACCGTTACTATTCTTAAGTTGGTCACAATTGGTCATAGGTCAAGGTGCAAAATTTCAGGTGTTAAGCGATAAGACACAAGTGAAAAAAGGCGAAACCTTCGTCATCGAGATACAACTAGAAAATCAAGATGAATCTGACTTTAAATGGCCCGCTTCAAATCCATTCAAAATCGTACAAGGTCCATTCACTTCGTCATCATTCTCGATGATAAACGGGACTACTACCAAGTCCAAATCATTCAGATACGAAATGCTAGCATCTGAGAAGGGCAACTTCCAGCTAGGTCCTTTTACACTCAAGATAGGAAGCAAAGAACTCAAGTCTAACATACTGAAGATTAACGTCATCGAACCATCTAATGTGGCAACCAACAGCGACCCAAATACAACCGGAGAAACACTCATGCGACTAGAATGCAATGCACCCAAAGGATACATCGGCCAACAAATATTAACCAATCTAGTACTTTATACCCGAAAAAGTGTGTCTAGGTACGAACTAGTCTCACAACCAACCTTCGAAGGATTCTATGCGCAACCTATAGAAAACCACAATGAAATGGCAGGGACAAGACAACTCAATGGAGTCTCTTATCAATCACAGACGCTGATGAGATACGCTCTTTTTCCACAGAAAAAAGGTAGCTTCAAAATCGGACCATGGCAAACTACTGTAGATGTTCCACTAGCCAATTCGTCACCATTTGGATTTGCAACAGACAGCAAAAAAGAAGCGCTCACTACCAATGCTGTTCAGATAGAAGTCATACCATTGCCCGAAACCAAAGACAGCAGTTTTACAGGTGGCGTCGGTGATTTTGAGCTAGTCGCAGGGTTTGTCAGCCCACTCGCTGGGATAGGACAACCGATCAAACTCAGACTAAAAATAACCGGTAATGGCGACCCAAAACTAGTACTACCACCTAAGTTTGCTTATCCACCAGGACTAGAAACCTATCCAGCCACGTTAATAGATGAGCGATTTGAAACCATCAATAATGAACTTATTTTTCAAAAAGAGTGGGAATATGTCTTTGTTCCAAAAGAAGCCACAGATCTAGTTTTTGAACCTAAATTTACCTATTTTGATCCGATTGCGGCAAACTATAAAACATTAAAAAGTGATCCTTTACGCGTAAAAGTTACTAGCAGCAGTGCAAATAACGTCTCAGACATTGACCTAAATAATAATGATGACAGTCAAGAAAATGTAGCGCTGTACAAGCGTCCACTGTGGATAATCTTAGGTATGGGTGCGCTCGGAAGTATAATATTTTTATTGTTGCAACGATCAAAAACAAATAAAAGCATCACCAAAACAAAACCAGCTATCAGTATCAAAACGAAAGCACAACTGAGTCTCTCAAAAGCAAAATCTCTCATGGAACAAGGGGATAAAGAGGGCTTTTATAATGAAATAGCTGCTGCTTCTCAAAAATACATCATGGAGAAATACAAAATCCCCAATATGGATTCAGATCTGTCAGACGTAGTCCAAGTGCTGTCAAAAAATGGTGTATCCGCACAACTCATAGAATCTTACAAAGCCATATACAACAAATGTGAGCTGGCTAGGTTCGCAAGTATCCAAGCTGATATGCCACCGACTTATATAATGGCGGTAAAATTTCTGGATCAACTAGACGTGTAGTCATATAATCATATTGAGCTAAAAGGCATCAATACGATTATACTTAAATGATAGGAAATCTGAGATAAAAATGCCAAACTCCAGATAAAAGCATAATTACAAAAGCTCAGCTTTTAGTGACCCGACAGAACTAAGATCAGCTTTGATATTTTCTTTAACTGTAGTCGCTAGTGCTAAACCTATATAATCTACGGCTATGGGAAAATATTTGTGCCTGCGATCTACTAACACAGCAACTTGTAGTTTTGCCACGAGTACGTTCATAAATACTTTGCAAGCATAAAAAATCGTTCGTCCTGTATTAGCTACATCATCCACTATGATCAAACACTTTTTGTCCAAATCAGCATAATCAAAATCACCTGCTATCGCCTCACCGAGTGGTGCAGCAGGATCAAGAGTTATACTAGAAAGAGTGATTTTTTGGGTAGTCAGGTCTTTTAGTTTATCAAAAATCAATGAAGCAAACCGACTCCCATTTTGATTTACACCCAATAATACGATTTCGTCCATCTCTAGATTGCCTTCTAGGATTTCGTAGCTCATACGAGTGATTTTTTGTACTATTTGTTGATTATTTAATACTTGCATTTAGATTCATTTTAAATATGATGACAAAAGTAATGAAAATTAAATATATTTGTAACTTGGACACTTAATTAACATAATCGTAGTAGTCAGATGCTTACAAAGTGGAGTAATTTTGAAGCAAATTTACGAGAATTGTACAATAAATATAATAAACAATAGCCATGCAACAATTGATTTTTATTGCGCTAGTAGGTACGGTAGGATATTTTGCTTTCAAAAAATTTAGAAGCGTCTACCTCAATATCATGATGGGCAAAAGTGAAAAAATAGAAGGCAGTACTTCTGAACGAATTACCAATGTATTATTGATTGCATTTGGACAGAAAAAGATGTTCAAAAGATGGATTCCAGCCGTTTTGCACCTATTTATATATGTAGCATTTTTGTTTACACAGATAGAGTTGATAGAGATAATCATCGATGGCATCTTCGGTGTACATAGATTTTTTGCGCCATTTTTAGGAGGTTTTTATACTTTGATCATCAGTACGATAGAAGTATTATCCTTCTTAGCATTGGTGGCAACTTTTATATTTTTATATAGAAGAAATCTACTCAAAATCCCTAGATTTATAAAGTCAGAAATGAAAGGCTTCCCTACTTTGGATGCCAATATCATCCTTTTTGCTGAGATCTTCTTAGTTATAGGTATTTTTACGATGAATGGTGCAGATAGTGTTTTGCAAGGTTTAGATCCTACTCACTATCCATCTACAGGTACACTCCCGATTAGCTCATGGCTCGGACCTATGCTTTTCGGTGGTTTAGAGACCAGTTCATTGATCCTGGTTGAGCGTTTTGGGTGGTGGTTGCACCTCAGTGTTGTACTAGGATTTATACTTTATTTACCTTATTCTAAACATTTACATATATTTTTGGCTTTCCCAAATGTATATTTCAGCAAGCTTACCTCCAGAGGAAAAATGGACAATATGCCCGAAATTATGAATGAAGTCAAGTCAATGCTTGGTATGGAAGTACAAGAAAACCAGCTGGTCGCGAATGACAATTTAGAGTTCGGCGCCAAAGACATAAAGGATCTTTCATGGAAAAACATCCTAGATGCTTACAGCTGCACAGAATGTGGACGCTGTACTGATGTGTGTCCAGCTAACCTCACTGGCAAAAAGCTCTCGCCAAGAAAAATCCTCATGGATATACGCGATAGAGCTACCGAAATCGGCAATAATATCGCAACAGGTGACGCAAAGTATATCAGCGCTACTGCCAGTAGCGAGCAACCAAAGTTGAGCATTGACAACTACGATGACGGCAAATCGCTATTTGATTATATCTCAAGGGAAGAAATCCACGCCTGTACTACCTGTAATGCTTGTGTGGAGGCTTGTCCAGTTTTGATCGATCCACTAGAACCTATTCTGAAGCTCCGACGTTACGAAATCTTGTCCGAATCAGCAGGCCCACCTGATTGGTTGCCTATGTTTACCGCCATGGAAAACGGTGGATCCGTGTGGCAAGTACCCGATGAACGAGCAGCTTGGGCAGAGGATTAATGCTATCGTAAATTAAATAATTTTTCTAGTAAAAATAAAGATAAAATAAAAGTCATGCACATCAAAAAAATGTCAGATGTAGCCGCAGCAGGCGAAAATATAGAAGTACTATTTTGGGTAGGTTGCGCGGGGAGCTTTGATGCTAGAGCACAAAAAGTTTCTAAAGCGTTCAGCACCTTGCTTACTAATTCAGGTGTAAAGTTTGCCATTCTCGGCAATGAAGAGCAATGTACTGGCGATCCTGCACGAAGAGCCGGCAATGAATTTGTGTTTCAGATGCTCGCACTCCAAAACATCCAGACACTCAATAATTACAATATCAAAAAAATAGTGACGGCTTGTCCCCACTGTTTTAATACGATAAAAAACGAATATCCTGACCTTGGCGGAAGCTATGAAGTCATTCACCACACGCAGTTTTTGCAGGAATTGCTAAAGTCCAAAAGACTAAAAGTGGAAGGCGGCTACTTCAAAGGCAAAAAAATCACTTATCACGATTCTTGTTACCTAGGTCGTATCAATGGTGAATATGAAGCTCCTCGCGCAGTACTAGAGGAGTTAGAGGCTGAGCTTGTGGAGATGAAGCGATGCAAGACCAATGGCCTATGTTGTGGTGCTGGAGGCGCGCAGATGTTTAAAGAGGACGAACCAGGGGACAAACGTGTAAATGTAGAAAGGGCGGAAGAAATACTAGAAACTGGGTCATCTATCGTAGCGGCCAATTGCCCTTTTTGTATCACGATGATATCAGATGGCATGAAGGCTAAGGACAAGCAAGACGATGTCATGGTGCTCGATATTTCAGAGATGATCGTCCAAGCCAACAATTGGTAATCTCAACCGTTTATATAGGTATCAGATAGTAATCATTCTTACAATTATAATCGTATGTTATTAGAATTAATCGCGCTAGACCACAGCTCAAAAGTGTGGATTTATCAAGCAAAAAACTTCATATCTGAAGAGATTATAGATGACGTCAGGTCTGATATTCATGACTTTCTAGAGCAGTGGGCTAGCCACAACAATCGTCTTTATACTTATGGTAACGTGTTTCATTATCGCTTCATCGTGCTGTTTGTAGATGAGAGATATGCCGGTGCAAGCGGCTGTTCTATCGACTCTTCTGTGCGTTTCATAAAGACGCTGGAAGAGAAATATGATATGCAATTGTTTGATCGGATGGACGTATGCTATATGGAGAAGCTCAAGGACGAAGAGGGCGAAGACATCAGCAAAATCCACACGGTACACCTTCATGAACTGAAACTAGCTTACGCCGAAAATACAATCAATGACCAAACTTTTGTTTTTAACAATCTCGTCAAGACCAAAGGAGAGTTTCTGAGTCAGTGGGTAACACCTTTTAGCGAAAGTTGGCATAAAAAATTTGTGGTTTAATCAGATTTTACATCCCTTTCATCTAAAACTGGTAACTTATTTCTGCTTATTTTGGTTTATATGCTTGATACAAAAGGTGTAATCATATAACAAGATCGTCTAGTTAAAACCACTTTTTGAAGTCCTTTCTTTTTAAAGTTTCGTGTCATGGGCTGCCTTAAGGATTTAGAATGAGTAAAAACAATAAAATTAGCATAACTAAACGACATTAAATCAAATAAACTAAGTCCATGTTTGGAAAGATAAAGAAAATCCTCGGCATAGAATCCGTAAAAATAGAACTTATAATACCCGAAAGTATTAATAAAAATGCCCTAATTCTCCAAGGCGAAATAAAACTTACTTCGCTAAGCGATGACAATAAAATAGAAAAAATCCATGTCAAACTTACAGAAAAGTACGCAAGAGGTAGAGGAAATGATCAACTCATCAACGAATATCTACTCGGCGAAATCACCACAAAACCCAATATCAGTATCGGCAAGCAAGATGTCATAGATGTGCCTTTCAGCCTCGACTTCATCTATGTAGAGTCTGAAATGGACAAAATCGGATCATCCAATATTTTTACTCGAGGAATCGTAGGACTTGCAAAAAAGATCAGAAATGTAAAATCAGAATACTTCGTCACTGCAGAGTGTTATGTACGTGGCACAACACTCAATCCAGTGGTCTGTAAAGGCATTCAATTGAAATAATATCATTAAAAAAGGGCTTGAAGCAAAATGCTCAAAACCCTTTTATTAATTATCCTGATTGTATTTAAAAAATAATCCAATATGGCTCTATGTCCGAATTTGGAAGTACTATTAAAATCAAACTGCCTCCTTTATTTTTACACCTTCAAAATAATCCGTTTCACTACTTTTAGTTACGGTCATAGTACCTAGATCCTCTCTGACTGTCCTAGAAAACAAACTTAGATTCTTGTCTGTCAAAAACTTCCATACCAATGCAGACCATGAAGTATGGTACTGAAGTGTATCATAAAACTCTGGAGCCGTTGCTTTGATTTTTGGTAGATTGTTCCATGGCACATAAGAGAAATCATGGTGCTCATTGTGATAGCCTACATTAAAAGCTACTTTATTTAATGGCCCATAATAGCTGTATGTCTCTTGCTCTCCATATACTAAGAAGTGCTCTTGTATCCATCTGCCACCTAAAGGATGTAATCCAACTGAGAAAAAGAACGATGCCAATAAGTACAATATTGCCGTCCATCCGAAGAAGTAAATCAATGCAATATCAAAAGCTAATACTACTACTAAATCAACCCACATCCATACACTGTTAAACTGTATCTCCTTTAATCTCGGAGGTCTTGTCAACTGAAATATAGGGAACAGAAGCAACCAAATCGCCTTGCCAAAGAATGAATTTCCTATCAGTTTTGCTTCCCAAACATTAGGAATGTCTGCGTCTATATCATAGTGTCCTTGGAACGCATGATGCTTGAGATGATACTTTCTAAACTGTACCGAACTAGGCAATACATTGGGTAGATCACACAATATACCCGCCCAAAGATTAGCATTTCTGTTAGCAAAAACCATATTGTGCGTACACTCATGTATCAATGTAAATAGTGCGTGATTCGCAAATGCACCGATAGCATAGGCCAATATCAACGCTAACCACCATGGATAACTAGCTACCCACATCGCTATACCGAGCTGCAAGGCTACGATACCTACTATAAAATAAAATGTATTGATATTGCGCCCTATGAGACCTTTGATCTCAGGATATTTCTTGAGTATCGCACGCGTTCGCGCTATATGCGGTTCGGGAGTCTGGCTGTGATTGAATTCAACATTCATAAAACTAATAATTATTTTTTGATTTTTAAAGTTACAAATTTATGACATTTGGATTCTATCACATAAGAAAAATGACAATTTATTTACTTTAAGTTTAAATAAGTATCAAATAGGACAAAAAATATCATTTTGGCCTAGCAAATTTTAAATTAGCTCGCTGTCATAAAAATGAATGGAAAGGGAAGCGCTAAGTATCAAAAACTTATAATAGTAGTTAAATCTTACCCGCAAGAGAACATTTATCGATGTATAATTATTTATAAAAAATGGAATTGATTTACAAAAGATGTTTGAAATAAAAAGAGTAAAAAACTAAATTGTAACTACTTTATATTTGCAAGTTTTAAAAAATATTTACTTTTGTATATGAGTAGATTTGAAAAGATAATAGATTATCCCATAAACCCGAACACCGTTCTCACTTTATAAGAATTGGACTATCTACTGGTTAAAATGAAATATGTTAAAAAGAAGATGTGAAAAACTCCGGGATTGCGAATTGCTTATGTTAGCCAAGAGTAGAAGCATATTATTAGATTTCATAAACCAAGTCCAGGAAATGAATTAAAAAAATATGCTAAATTATACATTATAGAGGAACTAAATAAAGATAATTTAGTATGAACGACAGATTAGTATATCATGATTTTGCAGGGTTGGTGCATTTCTCATCAGAATACGAGGTGTTTTATGGCAAGATAGAAGGTATTAGTGATTTAGTGATATTTGAGGGCGCTTCAGAAGGAGAACTAAAGCTTGCCTTTCTAGAAGCCGCTGAGGATTATATAACTATCTGTAAATATATAAGAAAAGAGGCTTTCAGGACTTTCAAAGCTTTAATATTAGTAAAGATCCAGAATTACATTCCAAAGCATCTGAGCGCGCGTCGCTGAAATGCAACAGCCTCAACCAATTTGTTAAAGAAGAGATAAAACAGAAGTTTCAGTAATCTTAACCAATATATGCTTAAGTTTGCCTATCATTACACAAATTTCATATATGGCACAGCACCATTGGGACTATCAGGACGATACACAACAACCTTATCAGATCAGCATCTATCATGGTGATCAGTCAGGCCATGTCATCATCTACTCTAATAAATATATTTTATTTCTGGATTTCAATATCAAGGATGATAAGGTGTACAGCTTTTATCTTGGCAATGATTTGCTTAAACTTGCCATAACCAAAAAAAATATTGGCTACCAATATGCTCTTAAATCCGACAAGAACCAAAAATTAATCTATCCTTTAGAAGAAGGTAATTTTCCACGCAGACACATCTATTTAGCATTGCTATTCATGCTCATTGTCCTTATTGCGGTAAGCATAATTGTAGTCCTAAGCATGAAAAATTAACTGATTCCACAATAAAACACTATTTTTGTGGTTTCATAAATGATCGCAACCATTAAAATAGAGCAATTTACATGGATCCATTGTCCACCCACCTAGAAAGCCTCATATTTGTAGGCGCACCCGCCATCTCTTTTGACCAAATCAAATCTGCCCTCGAAGAAAGTTTAGCGGTAACCATATCAGACGATGAGCTCTCGGCACTCATAGACGATCTTCAGCTCAAATACACCAACGAAGCTTTCAGTATGGAAATCGTAGCGATGTCGGGCGGCTTTAGATTTATGACCAAAGGTGCGTATCACAACACTGTAGGCACTTACTTACGTCAAAACACGCATAAGAAACTGAGCAAATCTGCCCTTGAAACCTTGGCCATCATAGCATACAAACAACCTATACCAAAATCCGAACTAGAAGCCATTCGTGGTGTCAATTGCGATTATACTATCCATAAACTCCTAGAAAAAGAGCTCGTAGAAATCGTGGGAAGATCACAAGGTCCAGGCAAACCGTTACTATATGGTACAGCTTCTAAATTTATAGATTATTTTGGACTCAATACCATCGACGATTTACCAAAACCTAAGGAAATAGAACCTGCAGATCAAGAGATAGGCAACCTAGTCACAGAACAACCTTAATGCTATCGTTGTTTAACACTAAATAATAAACCTCATGGAAGATATAACATTAGTGAATCGGGTAGCCGAAAGTGGCATCATCACTCTTAATCTAGAAGAGATGATATGCAAAGACGTTATAGTCGTTTTTGATCTTAAGGATTACCTATTTCATGGATTGATACTAAAAGAAAAAGACTTCAGAGATGATCTCAAAAACCTAGATTGGACACCATATCTAAGCAAAATCGTATTGATACAGTGCAGTACAGATGCTATCATACCTATGTGGGCATACATGCTAGTGGCCACCTATCTAGTTGACAAAGCTAAGGACGTATATCATGGCACGGCTGACGAATATCAGAGCTTATATCTGCGACAAAAAATAGATGCACTAGACCTCTCCATATACGAAGACAAACGTGTGGTCATCAAAGGATGTAGCGATGTGCCTGTCCCCGTCAATGGTTACGTGCATATCACCCAAAAACTTAAGCCTTATGCCCAAAGCATCATGTATGGTGAGCCATGCAGTACCGTTCCCATCGCCAAAAGACCTAGAAAATTATCATAACTTGACACATTGAGCACAAACATAAATTAATATCATTGTCATGGAAAAATATAGAAAACTCTTCCCCATTTTTGGATTCGTAGCAGGCATCGTCTTTACTTTGCTGATCTTTGTATCCTACACTTCGACCGATAAGTCTGATGACATATTGAAAACTTTTTATGACCTACCGCAGCGTGTCATGGGTATAAAAATGACCAAAAAATTTGACTTTGCTGGCGAGCCCATGCTGGAAAACGATGATACCAAAGAGCGATTAGATAGAGAGCTAAGTGTCAATGCTTACTGGCAATCTGCTACCCTACTCAATCTCAAAATGGCGCACAAGTACTTTCCTACCGTAGAGCGAATCCTTGCAGAACAAGGCACTCCCGATGATTTTAAATATTTGGCTATAGCCGAAAGTGGCCTCAGAAACGTAGGTTCGCCTGCAGGTGCTAAAGGCTACTGGCAGTTTATGAAAGCCGCATCTACAGATATGGGACTAGAGCTAAGCGATGAAGTAGATGAGCGCATGCATTTAGAAAAATCAACACTAGCAGCTGCTAAATATATCAATCAACTGTACAGAAGATTCGGTTCTTGGACCAATGTAGCAGGCGCATACAATGTAGGGCCTACTTCCTTTGCGAGATCTATGACGGAGCAACAAGAGAAAAGTTATTATGATATGAATATCAATGATGAGACTTCTAGATATGTTTTTAGAATTATTGCCATCAAAGAAATCCTCAAAAACCCAGCTGACTTTGGGTTTTATCTCGATGACGAAGAAAAATATATGCGTAATCAAAGTCTCAAAGAGCTGCAAGTCACTTTCTCAATCCCTAGTCTAGCAGATTTTGCTCATAGCAACAATACTACTTATAGATTATTGAAGTTTTATAATCCTTGGCTTATATCTTCCAAGCTGACCGTTGGTCCTAACAAAAGCTATATCATCAAAATCCCAAGTTAATTTATTTGACAGTTACAACAAATCACAAAATCGATACCTATGATTATGAAAGCGGTTAACGGACACACACCTATACACGGAGAGGATTGCTACTTTGCAGAAAACTGTACTGTAGTAGGTCAAGTCATCATGGGAGACCAATGCAGCCTATGGTTTAATGCAGTGATCAGAGGAGACGTTAATTATATCAAAATGGGCAATAAAGTCAATGTCCAAGACGGTGCTGTCATCCACTGTACTTACCAAAAATACCCTACGATCATAGGCAATAATGTATCTATCGGCCACAATGCTATCGTTCACGGTTGCACAATCCATGACAATGTCCTCATAGGTATGGGTGCAATAGTGATGGACAATTGTGTCATAGAATCCAACGCTATCATCGCTGCTGGTGCCGTAGTTACCCAAAACACCATCGTGCCATCAGGTACGATCTATGGTGGCATTCCTGCAAAAAAAATCAAAGACATAAGCCAAGAACTCATCTCTGGCGAAATCAATCGTATAGCAGATAATTATGTGATGTATTCTGAATGGTTTAAGTAAAATGTTTGATTGGTTTGATTTGTTGAACTGATTAAACTGCGTAACTGCTTGATTTGTCGAATCGCTTGACTTGTTAAATTTGCTTGATTAAATCTAGCGTAACAGGTCTTGTCGGTCATATTGCGTAAGGCAAGTTATGATAAATTTAAAATAATAACAAAAAAGGGCCTCACACTAAAGTGAAGTCCCTCAATTATGAAAGCGTTAAATCTTTGTTTTAATTTGAAAATGTGCTGATTTTCAAGTTGAATTCTCATTTTCAAATTGAATTCTCATTTTCAAATCTTCAAATTGTCTCATTTTCAAATTGAAGTCTCATTTTCAAATTGTCTCATTTTCAAATTGAAGTCTCATTTTCAAATTGTCTCATTGAATTCTCATTTTCAAATTGAATTCTCATTTTCAAATTGTCTCATTTTCAAATTGAAGTCTCATTTTCAAATTGTCTAATTCCTATTCACTTGTATTGTTGCAGTGCTACAGTTTACAGTTTCACATGGTGGGTTTGATGTCTGCGGACAAAGACCAGGATCCACAATCGTTACTGTCTGTGTACAATTGCTGGAGGCTGTATCTATCAGGGTCAATATAAATGTACCCCCGCCACCGCCTGACCCAGCTCCTAAAGTAAATTGTATTGGAAATCCATAAATACCTGAAGTAGGAGTTATAGTAGTACCGTTATTAACAGCAACATTATAAGTGGTGAGTAAAGGGTTACTATTTGTGGCAGTTATATTAAATCTCAGTCTGTTATCTGTTATGATACCTGGAGTATTGTTTTCTAAACATTCTAAGTCCTGAGCTATCACAGCGTTAATTCTACAACATCCAGAGGCTGGAACTAAGGTAGATTGACAAGTAATCATACATCCCGTGCCATCTGATACAGTAACTGTATATACTCCTGCTGAAAGCCCATTGATAGATGCTGTAGTAGCTCCGTTGCTCCAAAGATACGTATATGGTGGTGTACCACTATTAGGAGTTACACTGATTGAGCCAGCATTAGCATTGTCGCAAGTTGGTTGTCCATTGATATTGCAAGCGATAGATAAACTTGCAGTTACAGCTACTGCTGATGATTCTTCGAAGCACTCAGGTTTACCCAAGATGTCCGGATATGCTCTCCCTGTATATAATCCTGGTGAAGCATTCATGATAAATGAAAATAAATTAGTGCTTCTTTGGATTTCGACTCCATCTCTGTAAAACACATAAGTTGCGCCAGCTATTGGTATAGATACCCTTGCTCTAATTACAGCATTACCATCTGCACAAATACTTGTAAGATCCAAAACTAAGTTTTGTGGAGGCAGAAGTCCTATTTTTCCCGATCCTTGAAATGAGTTTTTACATCCATCATTGCCCAAAATTATATAGGTAGCTACATCATTGTTTGAATTTTTAGGTGGCAAATTATTAAAAATCAGACTAGACTGGCCTGCACTACTTGGGAAGGGCAAAGGTTGATTAAATATATCAGAATCTTCTGAAGTTATTCTCCACAAATATGGTCCCACTATCTGGCCTTGTGGTTCAAGGTTAACTATCTCTAGCCTAGACACTATTTCCCCAGAACATAACGCGCCAAATCCAACCTCCCATGTGGGTTGTGTATAGTTTGGAATAGTAATGCTGACATTTACATTTCTACATCCATCAAAAAACCTAAAGACATAAGTACCACCACTTATTAAACTAGAAAATTTTCCAGTATTAGGATCAGAGTCAGTCTCTGGACCTGCACCCACTCTGTTTGGGCCACTAATTATAGAATAGGTATATCTATTTGGTGACAGTGGATTATTATTCACCCCGACAACTACTGCTTGGCCTGCACCAAAACAAGGATTATTAAAATCAACGGATACCGTTGGATTTTGATAAGTACCTACAGTTATAGGTATGAGTCCCGTCGTAGCACCACATGCATCTGTAATCTGATAAGTATAGGATCCAGGTATCAATGCCTGTGTAATAGACGTAGCAGTTTGGGCTAGTCTTGGAAAACCCATTACTGGGTTGTTTGAGCTATCAAATATCTCATAATTATATGGACCTGATGGACTATATGGCGGGCCAAATCCTACCCTAATTACTTGGTTTATATTATTTGATCCAGTACTTGGGCATTCAGTAGCTGTAGTTGACGCTAAACTACCCACACCAGGCTGAATCAAGCCTTGAGTTCTCGTTTGTAACCTACCACAACCGTCCATCACAGTGACGGTATAATTACAAGGTCTAGTCAATCCGTTAACAAAATTCAAAACATTATTAAGTGTTAGGTTAGTAAGATTTATATTTGGATGACCACAATCATTTGTAATCGTAGCTGAATATGGTCCTATTCCATCACCTAGTACTCTTAACACTAATCCGCCAGTTCCAGATACAGGAGGTGGACTGCAATTACCAGTCGTACCCTGAATAGTAAAAGTAGGATTAATATAAGGCCTTACTGTTACAGCTCGCCTGGTAATGCCACCACATTGATCCATTACTTCGATCGTGTAGCTCCCACCAGCAGTCAACGTAAAACTTGCGGGTCCTGATGTGGTCTGTGTAGCACCTATTTGATTTGTACTAGGTGCTACAATTGTAAACACATAATTTGGGGTACCCCCAGTCGCCGTCGCTGTGTAAATAGCATCTCCTGCGCAATTTGTAAAATTAGCAAAAGCTAAAGCTAAACCTGGACCTGGAACATTCAATGGAACATTTACATTTATTGTTTTGTAATTACCACACGCATCCTTCGCTTGAATCTGATAATTTCCGTTCATTCCAGAAGGGTATGGAATATTAAATGAAGTAACTGCCAAAAAAGGCGGTGGAATACTACCATCACTTGGAAGTGATCCACCTTTTGTAGATATTCTATAAGTATAAGGAGGTCTTTGTTGAGCGCTAGTTGCACCTGTTATGGTAAAGTCAGTAATCTGTACCGTTGGTTGTCCCCCCGAACATGAGTTATAATCTACTCTTGTATTAAAAATCCAATTTTGTTCATAATTCCCTGGAACTGTTACATTAGTCGTAGGTTGACTATTATTGGTCTTGAATTCTGTGACAGTAAACAAACCCCTAGGTAGGTTGCTAAAAACTACTATGCCACCAACAGCCATAAATGGGCCTATTTGTGGAATTTGATTACCTGACAACAAATATTCACTTGTCGGATTTGCACCAGCAATGGTTATAGTACCATCTGATTGGCATACAGACTCCGTAGTACTAATTGTTCCTTGAAACTGAGCATTACCCAGAAAAGGAATAAAGGGTAAAAAAAGATAAATAAAATTTCGAGGTTTCATATAATTAAGTTTTTAATAAAGTAATAAATATATATCGTTTGAGATATATAACTTAATTCTATTAAATTCTTAGGTATAAAAAAGTGGCTTCTAATCAAAGACAGCACAAAGGTAACATAAAAATAGTATTTACAGTATATAAACTACATTTAAATACAAGTAGTATTTTTACTACTTATGATCTACATTAAAATTATATAAGAAATTATATCTTACACTTTAATTTACAAATTATTATTTTGGGGGAAAATTTATTTGACAAAACAAATGAAACCAATTACTACAGCCAAGTAGAAAACAAGCCTAAACATATATTAATTAATAATTAAATAAAAATAGACTTAGAAAAAAATAAGGTAGAAATTTTAAAAACCACAAAATTTCGTCAGTGTAATTCATTCAATTATATAGATTATCAAAATCGATTATGATATAACGATAATCATTTATTAATCATTACAGATGCTAAAAATATAGAAAACAGAATCAAAATATTTCCTAATTTTTTTGGGCGTATTTTCTCTTCTATAATACAAGCAGATAGTAATAAATTTTCCCGCTTCTGCTAAGCACCTTTACTTTAATATGAGCTCACCATATTATGGACATGCTGATAATTTTGTACTAGAATATAGAGCCCCTGGTCAAACAAAATCATGGGTAGATATCTCAAATAGAAGAGAATTTTTTTTTAATAATATATCTCATGGTTAATATAAGATTGAAGTAAGAATGAGGACAGGTTTTGATCCTGATGACTACAAAATTAGAAGCTTTCTGGTAAACGTCGAACCACTTTTGTATCAGACTTGGAGGTTTTATGCGGTCATTGCAGTACTATTGATGTTATTTGTTTGGGCTTTTGTACGATGGCATAATCGAATGACTGTAAGGAAAAACAAAAATTTAGGAAATCTTGTAAACAAAAAAAATGAAAGTATTTTAATGATCAATAAAGCACTGAGGGAACAATCTCTGCTGCCTGTTATTTAAACATAATCTCATAAAAAATATCCCTATCACTTACATTTGATATTCACACAAAATTAATGTCATTATTACTAATCAACTTGATGTAATCTCTAATGGAATAAACATCCTTGAAACTGTCTAAATCAAAATATATAATAGTTCTCTCTCTACTTTCCTTAAGAGTTGTAAGGATTAAAAAAAACCTACATAATTGGATAGCACTGATTGAACATATCACAATCACTCAGATCTTCTTTTAAAAATTATTCATAATTTTTGTTTTGAGAAAATATTCTAACCTTATAAATGTAACTTAATAAAGTAAATTGTCACAAGAAGACTTATAAAAAAGACAAATGTATGACTAAACCATCACCTGATCTATAGTATTGAATTTATGCATATAGCAATTATTGTAATATCAATTGTATTTAAAAATAGTCAAAAATAAAGAAACATAGATTCTATTCAGATAATGATAAAAATTGAACTGATGGGAATTACGGAATTGATGACCTGATTGAACTGTCGAACTGTCTAATCGTTTTTAATGGCCTTTCAAAACCTATTAAGCTTTCAGCATGATTCAATATTTGAAGGCATGACAATTTTAGCTCTTTGTAATACTTTTTCAGTGCTATGGTATTCTTTCAGTTTTGATGTTACAAATTACTTTACTTCTTATGTATGCTTATTTACTTTATTCTTTGATAATACTTGCACTGTGCTAAACCTTTTCAGTATTCGACTAATTTACAATCACTATTGCGTTTATATTTCTCTTGCGATTATTGATTTTATCTAATTCTACTTATTGCTGATTTTTTATATCCTTGTTCTGGATATAAGCTTATTGCGTATCTTTGCAATACGATTAAGTGTGACATACTATACTTTTGGTCGAGGACAAAGATAAAGCGTTGACTCCAATAAGGGGAGAAAGAAATTATTTTCTAGTAGGTGGCACCGCATTATCGCTCATGTATGGTTATAGCACATCCGTTGACCTTGATTTATTTTGTATAAACAAATTCGATAATAAGATAATTATCAATCCCCTACAAAATAAGTATAAAGACAGATTTGATATTAGAACTTCATCCCATTTTGGTATATTTGGATTTATTGATGACGTGAAGATAGATATCGTGAGATTTCCACATCCACTGATCAGGCCCACTTTAGACGTAGAAGGCATCAGAATGTATTCCACTGAAGAAATCGTTGCCATGAGAGTCCAAGCTATCCTTAACAGAGGTAAAAAGAAAGATTTCTGGGATGTTGCCGAATTGATCCAACACTTTACCGTAAAGGATTTTAGAGTCTTGCAGAAAGAAAAGTACAGTACGCAAAACTTATTCATCACAGTGCTCAGGTCATCACTTACTTCGAGGATGCTGACGAAAGCGAAGCCCTATCAGCTCAAAAGGACAGAGCTGGGACAGTGTAAAGAGCTTCATACAGTAAAAAGTGAGAGATTATTTGGTGAAGTGTTTTTGTACTTACGTTGGCAAAAATTATATATCTCATTTATTATATAGACGTATGAAATTCCAAGCAGGTTATGGATCGTGATAGCCAAAAGGATGGGTAAAAAAGGTACTTATTGACCTCCGATACTAAGGAAAGAACTAATTAATTAATAGGCTTTCCTACTTTCTACTTTAAATTCCAATCTACCCAAGCATCCATTTGTTTGACTGAATTTGGTCGCAATAAAATCTCTCGTTTAGTGTCTAACAAAAACATAGTGGGCGTCCCAAAAACGTAATAATCTTTTACCGCCTGGCTGTTCCATTTTTGGTAATCACAGGTGGAGATAAAAGGAAAATCTTTGGCAAAATTGAGGTGGGTTTCTTTGTTTTCGTCGAGAGAGACAAAGATGACTTCTACGCCTTTTGCTTTCCACTTTTGGTATAATTTTCCGATTTCGGGTAGTTCTTCTGTGCATTTGGGACACCAGCTGGCACCAAAAACCACCACCGTATATTTACTTGTGATATTCGATAATTTCTTTGGCAAACTAGTAGCAGCGAAGCCTGAAGTTAAGGCGTCACCATTGAAAAGAATATCCGGAGCAATATTTCCTTTTTTCATGGCACGGTAGGTCTCTAATTGCCTAGCGAGGTTATTATCAATGGTACAGCTTACTTCATTAAGGACTTTTAATGCTAAATATTCAGATGCTTGAAACAAACTGTGGCGTTCGAGCAAGGCAAATAAATAATCACTTACTTCATTGAGTTTTTTCTCATCTTTGACCAGTTTCGTTATCATCGCATCTATAGATATTTTCATTTCGATAAACACGGAATCCAAAGAGCGACCACTGTTCTCCAATAACCAGAAATGACTTTCTATGGCATCTTTATACAATCCACTTTTGTACAAGCGGTGATCAGTGTAATCTATACTTCGAAAAGATGCTATCATTGCAGGAAGTTCTTCAGGTCGGTACTGCGCCACCACAGACACCGAACTCACCAACTTACGCGTAGGCAAAAACCAACTCACGTAACTATCTTTGGGTAATGATGCTAAAAAAGCAC